>Ga0307516_10002280_pt1 | contig 25876 bp, 40 predicted proteins | sample 19_EM_MG_FD_203310 | JGI IMG/M metagenome (GOLD analysis project Ga0307516, IMG submission 203310) | Populus trichocarpa ectomycorrhiza microbial communities from riparian zone in the Pacific Northwest, United States - 19_EM | ecosystem: Host-associated > Plants > Roots > Unclassified | place...
CAAGTGGCAGTGGAAAGGGAGAAGCGACTATGGTCATGGTTGGCGGTAGATGAGGGATCGACGTTTGGGTCGTAGCGGACGGATTGAGCGTGGGTGGTCGCAGGAGATGGTTGGTTAATTACGCCAGTACGGTAGAGGAGCTCTGCCTGAGCCCGATAACGAGCGGAATAATCTGGATCGGTGAAGGAGCTCGCGGAGAAGGAGAAATCGGATTGGGGAGGGATGGTCGAGGGGTGGTGGTAGATTGGAGCGCCGCTGAGACCGGGGAGGGTAATGGAGGCGTTGCTTGGGTTGTTGAGGAGATACTCCTCTGATGGGAGGATGTGGTCGAGAGAAAAAGTTGGATTGTGGTTGAGCTGCCGATCGGTCGGGAGACGAGGGGGAGGATGGCCGGGCCCGGCGGGGGCTGTCTGGCGGTGGAACTTTACAAAAGTACAACGACACTTGCGAGAGACACATTTAGCTAGAGGAGAATGTATCATTGGCTTGTGCGTTTCGCGGAAGAATATAGAACGCTCACAACAGGGATTGGAGCCGTCGCAGGGAAGGTTTGTGATCACGCACTGATCACAAGCCTGCTTCGAAGTAGTGGCACGGGTTGCAGAGGTGGAACCTTTGCGCCTGTTGTTTGGGGCACCCGTGGGTTTCTCCGCAGAGTGACACTTGTTTACATGCCTGGAAAGCAGATCGCTCCTGGCAAACTGGTCTCCACAATGCTGGCACTTGTACGGCCTATCGCCAGTGTCTGTGGGTGGGGCGGGTGAGATGAGAAGGGTCAGGTTTGGATGGAGAACGGACGGGATCTCATGTGGCGTGCGACATGTTGAGGACGAGTGAAGGTCGCATTGCAGACGGGGCATTTGTGGTCACCGGCCATGGGGGGGAGGAGGGAAGAGAAGAGAGAGAGAGAGAGAGAAGAGATGGTCGTCGCAAATCCCGTTTCTCTTCTTCTTCCCTCGGCGACGTCGTAGTGGAGCTATGGGATGTTTGGCTTTGTTGATATGACGTCATTAAACTACATTAAGAAGAAGCCCCGACACGTGCCACCGTGGCACTGATCAAGCCGCTAGACAAATCGAGAAAAGGATGATGTCACCATTTTTATCACTGCTCCTTTTTTTGTCCCTACGCACCTTGGAGCCGAAACCGGCAGGAACACTTCCGCGAGGGACCTGTATTATTACGTCAGCACTTGGCGTGTTCTGAGAAAAGAAGCAAAGACTGAAACGGAGAAGTGTTGTCGATTCCGATGTATTTCATGTCGACCGGGATGTAGTGTTTGTTTGGAAGCGTGTATGTCGCCCGATCCACCCCCGCGTTCTCTTTAATTAATCGCTGTCCCATCTTGTACAGCGTCGCCTTTTTTTGGCCGGAATATCAGCTCCGCGAAGACCGGGTCAGCCACAGCACACACACCTGAACGCTTGCGCTTTCGTCCGTCGCAAAGATTTGGAGGGTTATCTCTCTCGCAGCCTCGCCGACCCTTGCGCCTTCCCACGCCGCGAGGCCACCCGGACCCTTGATCTGTTCCCTGTCAAACCCGAGCTTCTTTTCGTCCTCAGGCGCGGCGATTTCGAATGGGGCGAAGGTGTACAAAAGGTCGACCGATGTGCTAAAGATCCGATCATCGACCTCTGCCAGCGTTGTGTACTCGTCTCGAACGAAATTTTCAAACGCAGACCCTGTCGATTTGAGAACTGTTCCGCGCGAAATCTCAATGCCATGACCACAGGGAGAGAGAGGGGCGGCTGACCTAAAAGGTCGTTGATGCCCGCTGAAACGTTTCCGACCAGTTTGTCCTTGCCATGGCTACCGTCCACCTCGACCTTGACTATCCTCTTCTCGTCCCCGTCCCGGAGGAAAGAGTGATCGTGCTCTTTCCCGCCCACCGTGATTCTCGCCCACCGGAGCCGCTCGACTGTGACGAAGGCCTTGTGGATGTGCGCGTACTTGGAGACGAGGTGGGTCGCGAGGTGTAAACCGAATCTCTCCGCGCTTAGGATGTGTGGAGAAACCTTGGCTAGATCTGTTTCCTGTCAATCACCCTCTCGTGTCACAGAGTCACGCAGGCGTCCACCTACAGTATGTGATGTTCTTCACTGAATCTGTCGCGACCACGACGCTGTTGTCCGCCTGCGTGTAGCTGTCTCCTCTCCCTCAAAAACGACCGCGAAAAAGCAAAGAAAAAAGTCGCTCGCCTTGCCTCCAGGTCTCCCTCCAGCAACACCTGCACATTGTACTCGACGATGTGGTGCAGCTTACCCTCCCTGACGACCCGGAGCACCCTCACCTTGTCTTTTCCGTACCTGGCCTGAGCGAGATAAGAACTCATGGTTGGTGACAGTTCTAGTACGGCAACTACCGATCAAATGTCCTCGTGGAACCTGCTCTCGGCCGGCGCGGGCCCTGCTCCGTTCACGTTCGACCTCTGCACCTCCGGATGCGGCCCTTTCCCCTCCGGTGCCTTTTCCTGCTGACGCTTGCTTGGCCGCCGGCCCAGCTTCTTTTCGTCCTGCTCCCCCGATCGATCAGAGAATTGATCTCGATGCGGAAAAAGAGGTGCCCACCCCATATCCGTGTATCACCTCTTCATGTTCCCCATAGCCTGGCGGCTCCGTCACCTTCTCCTCTTGCACCGCCTCCCGGGCGTCGTCATACAATCCGTCGTCCTCTTCCTCTTCCTCCTCACCACTGCTTTCCTCCTCCGACCCCTCCTCCTCCGTCTCGTATCCGACACTTCGTACCGCCGCATCAATCGGTCCTCCCCTGTCCATCGCCTCGCTCGCCACCAGGTATCTGGCGCACAGCATCCGGGTGTCGTTCCACCATTCCATCATCTCGTCGTGACTTCTCGCCCTAAAACTCCACGCGTGCGCCGACTTCCCGCTCAACGATAGACTCCGTCGGACGCTCCCTCCTGTCTTAGTAGTCCCCGTCCCATCCTTCCTGCCCTCAATGTGGAACTTGTGTGCCTTTGACGACTGCGACGACGGTGGTCCCAACGTGCACATTGGCAGGAACAGGCTGAACACCGGCCCTTTCCCCCCCAGCGCGTCGGAACTCTCGTACTCATGTAGGAACCCGGCCGGCGTCAGCACGTAATAGCCCTCCCTGAACGTTCGAGTAAACCGTTGCTTTCTCTCCAGCAGCCCCGTGTGCACCCCCATCACGCTCGGGTCTTCTTTTGCCGGGTAGACGATGACGTCAGGGCTCCTCAACGGTGTTTCCGGGTCCAGCAGATGATCAGATCGTGCTGCGAACGCCAGCCATTCCCTGTCCGCCTCCAGCCCATTCATTTGGTCCGCCAGTCCTCGCCAGATCCCCTGGATCATCACCGAAGACCGGGACAGCCATTCGTCATACGTCGCCCACGCCGATTGAATAGACCTGATAAGCGATTCTTCAAAGTGCGCCGAAGACTGCTGAATGATGATAATCGACTTTTGCAACAGGTTTTCCTCGTGCACCTGCTTGTTCAACTGCTTGAGAACCGCCTGGTTCGAAACGTAGGGATCCGTTTTCGCTGTTATGTTCATCGGCGAGTTCTTGAAGATCGAAACGTTCGTCGCCAGGTCGTTCATATACCGACCAGATAGCTCGCGTTCCTTTGCAACGCTCGTAGCAAGCTTTCCCGTATCATTCTGGATGTTCTGTGCCAATCCTTCAGTGACCCACACCAATCCCGCACTTTTCCACACCCCTCACCTTGATATGGGCCTTGATTTCCGTCCGGAGCTTCTGGAGGTGCTGCACAATGGACCCATCGACCGTCCGACCCAAATTCGCGTGTTGGTCGGCGATACTCCGAGTCTTCTCTCGAATCGCATAGTAAATGTCCTGTCATTAGGTATTTGATTTATAACAATGCCACCGAAAACCTGACATTATGCGTTCACCTGTAGACCACCTTCGCCGAGGAACTGGTTTCCTGCCCGGAAGGGTACTTGAATGACCGCTCCGAGCTTAGTCAGCTCCTTCGCAGTATTGTTCTCGATGTCTGCGATACCCTGGACGAAAATCTGTCATTAGTGCTACCATCCAGGGGGGCGCGCGGACCGACCTCTCACCTCAAAGTACGCGATAAGCTGCTTCACGATAGCCTTCCAAGCGATAAACCGTTCGATCAGGATGTCGGACGGGCGCAAATCCTGAGGCGAAGTATTCTTTTTGATAAGAGATTGGGAGCGAGAGACTGAAGACCTTCGGCTCGCTCTCGAAACCGAAGTTGCTCTCGATATCGATGCAGTTTCGTGGTTCATTCGTGGTGGATTGCAGTGAGGAGTTGTTTACCTGACGTCACGGACAGCGTCTGTGATCGTGACAGTCACATTCTCGATGGACCTCACGTGACACGACCACGTCTCCCTTTGCGTTTCCCATCCAGACCTGAGGCTTGTCAACCATGAACGCTGCAACCTCGAACCTCGCCGTCTCTCTCCTCGTCATGCAAGGTAAGGGGTATACTCACCGATTCGTTCTTCCATTTTCCTGATAAAAGTTTTACCGCAGTGGCCAGGAAGATACCCTTCGATGACCCCGAGGTCCTGTTGTATGCACGCATCGGTTACGTGTCAGCGCAGCTCATCGTCCTCGCTGCCTATTTCGTCTGCTCAAGCAAGGTAAGCGCCTCACCCCCCAACCTACAATTTGGTGACCCTCACACGGTGCCAGGTCAAGCAGAAGAACGATCTGACCGTTCTCAAATATGGCAAGTGTTTTACCACCCCCCGAACCTTACCGACGGCTTACCGTTAAACCCACAGTGGAACCCAAAAACCCAATGGTCTGTTTACTCCGCGTCCTAGTCTGTACCCTTCATCCTCACCCGTTCCGCAGTCGTCAGACTCGGGAAATCTCGTCACAACCACCGTCAAGGACTACGACCTCGGAGAAGTTTCAAAAGGTGTGAGGGGCGTGTACACCGGATTGGCTATGATGTAGGAGACCACTCACGAACCCTCCGTTGTACCACCCGGCTTACCCTCTTTTTCAGGACCTTCCTTCATCTCTACCTCCATTATACCCAACCCCTCTTCATCCAGGCTATCATGGCTCTGAAAAACCTGTACGACTCCAAACCTATCAAGATCCACATCTTAGGGCAACCCGCGGAGGGTGACCTTAAGCGTCCCTTCAAGTCCGCAGGCCTATTTGGTGAGTCCATAATACGGACTGAGTTTCCGGTAGACAAACCTGACCCTGTTGCAGGAGCTGCAGGTAATCCAGAGACGGACAAGGCGGCCATCGACGAGGCTGAGAAGCGAATCGGAGCCAAGAAGGAGGACTGATTTTGTACCTACATGTACACCTATGTTCCGGTTCTCATCCTATGTTACACCACTATCGGTAATTGCATTCATGGGGCTAATCTAATTCCCAGCCAAACCGCTGCTCGATTTCTGAAAGCCGTTGGCAAACGTGTGTGATGGTCTCATCGTCGACATTGGCTACCGAGAATCTTACCCAGCGTCTGCTGTCGTCGTCTTGGAGGCAAGCATCAGTCGCGAAGAGTTCTATGGGCAGTGTGACGACACCTCCTTCGGCCGACATCCTCTCACAAACTTCCATTGCGTCTCTTCCTTTGAAGGGATGCCTCACGAATGCAAAATATCCCCCCTGAGAACCTACCCTCCAGGTGGAAGGGAGATGGGCCTTGAAATGTTCGTGCCGAGCGCGTACCGCCTCTGCGTTTTTACGAACGAAGGGGCGCAGGTCGTGAAGGGTGGAGGCGAGAGCGAGTTGGATTGGCCTCGGCGCACATATCAGTAGGCTGTCGAGAACGGTGGTGATGAGGCCGAGAAGGATTTTGGGCGCCACGATGGCTCCAAGTCTATGGCCAGGGACGCAGTAGCTCTTGGAAAACGAGAACAGATGAACGAGAGTGGTACGCCAGTCCCAGTCCTGTGAAGGGCTGAACATATGATGAGGGGCGTCTGTTGTAACGAAGTCCCGGTATGTTTCGTCTAGGATAAGGGCGATGTCTCGGGACTTGGCGAATTCCGCGAACGCGCGAAGGAGCCCCGGAGAATAGACAGCACCTGTCTACGGACACGGTCAGCGAGTTCATGGTGCGGAGATTGGAATACCTACTGGGTTGTTTGGACTGACGAGGGCAATCGCTTTGGTCTTATCTGTCAAAAGCGGCCCACAGTCCTCGACTTTTGGCTGAAAACCAGCAGAAGCGAGCGTGGTCAAAGGTATGGCTTCAACTCCTAACATTTCGAATGTCATCCTGCTCGAGAGTTACGGCTTCGGGGGGGGAGGACAAACTGTTGAACGCGCTTACTTGTGATTAAAATACCTGCAGAACGTAAGCGGATGTTGCTCGAAGAGGGGAGGGCGATCGTTACCACGGGACGGGGAGGATGACCTGGTCGCCTGGATCCGCCAAAGCCATAATTGCAGCGACAAACGCCATGTTGCAGCCGGCGGTCAAGACGATATCGTCTGGGGTGACATCTGCACGATCCCCGTACACGAATCGCATTTCTTCGGCGAGGGAAGACCTCATGGAGGGTTCACCCGGGACGATCGTGTATGAGCACGTAGATTCTGATGAGCCCTTGGCGGCTATGGCATCTAGGAGGAGTCTGGGTGGGGGAATGTCGGGGACGCCCTGGGACATATCAACCAACGGATGGGTTGGGGTAGGGCGATAACGGCGGCCCCATGCTTTGACGAGAGGGATCCTTTGGAAGGTTGGTAATCTGTGGAAACACAGACGATAAGAGACTTACGGCGGTTCTGCAGTGTTGATGATGTTCTGGGATACTTTCATGACCGCCGTCACGTGAGGAGGTGATCGGAGGACGGACCAATCCGGGTTGGATCGCGCTTGCCAACGGGTACGTCTTCTCTCCCCCTCTCTCCATCTCCAATGGCGTCCAGCTCGCTTCGCCAACTGCCCCGCTCGTTTAGAACCAATGTATCGAGGAGGTTTTACTCCACACCTCCTTCCTCGGCGCAACAGTCCGGGGAGCAGTTGCAGAAAAAGGCGACGGAGTATGCGGCTGCCGCGCAAGAAACCGTGAACAAGGCGTGGGGGGTGGCCAAAAAGAGCTTGGGGCCGTTCGGTGAACGTTTGGCCGGAGCTTTGGGTTGTAAGTGCCGGGACGGAGCGACAGAAGGTGGAATGTCTGACGCGCCTTTGATAGCATACAGAGCCCCCGTGACATACAACCTGCAGGTCACGCGTGAATTACTAAAGCAGGTTTACGTCGCGGAGAGGCTCCAGGTCCCCCACTGGACGACGTTCGTGAGCGAGTACAGCTTGCTGTGGTCTCGGGCGAGGAATCCAGCTTTCTTACGAGAGTTGGTCCGGAGTGGGGAATGGATGAAGGTCGGGGTGTATGCCGTTGAGGGCTATGGTATTTTCAAGGTGTGTTTGCTACCTTTTCCTATTCGCCGGGGAGATGTGCTGAATGGTATTTATTTCGCAGATTGGAGAGATAATCGGACGTAGGAGTCTCGTAGGTTACAACATCCAATAAATAGACTCGCAACGCGGCCATTGTTCGGTTTACATGCGACACATAATTGAACGGATGAGGGCGGGTTTGATACCAAAGATGAAGCACTGGTATGGTGATACAACAGGAAGGAATAGTATGGATTTGGGTCATGGTGGCGATCAGTTGTTGTCGGTGTACCTCTCGTTCAACCTCTTGAGAGCCTCGCCCCTACTCTCCCAGCTATCTGGGTCAGACCCAAGGTCAGTGGGGGCGGTTGTAGGGATGGTTGGGACGGGTGTGCCTGGGGAGGAAACGGGAAGGCCGGAGGAATTGAGTGGGGTGAAAGACGGCACAGGGTTGTACGGGTCGGGGGAGTAGACAGCGGTTGTGGAAGATGCGGAATTTAGGGGAATTGCGGTGAGGTGAGTGGGGAAATGCTTTCCTCGCTGGGCCGATTTGGACCAGGCGTCCTCTGGGGAACCGGAGCCCCCTGAAGAAGTAGCTGGGGGAGAGTCAGAGGTGGATAGATGGAGAAAGAGGAAGAGTTACAGTCATCGTCTGGTGGATAGTTTGCGGTCTCATAGTCGGACCCTTGGTAGTCCAACTTGAGAGAGGATTTGATGTCTTCAGAGTTGAACATGGTCGTTGTAGAGGAGGAGAGGGAGAGAGAGGAGAGGAGTCGATAATCGTATATAATCACATGGTCCGGGAGGAGGATGAGTGGTGATCCGATCATCGTTTTAGGTAACAGGTTGAAACTCCGCATTAGTCAACAGGTTTCCTTTTTAGTAGAAGCCTTCTTTTTTCTTCCCCCGTCGTCGCCCCGTTCACTCACCACCTGAACATTTCCTGAATTCCCTGTCTGCCCTCTGTCAAATGCATCCGGTTCTCCGGAGATCGTCCCGTCTCCAATCTAAACGAAAGAGATCGCGGTCCCCGCCCCCCGCCCCTCCCCACGTCGTCTCCCCCGGCGCCGCTGGCCTCGCCGTCGTCGACTCCCCCCCACCGCTCGTCGCCGACGATCACGACGACGTCCAGCCGCCTAGCCCAAAGCGTCGCAAGGTTGACGTCGTTGCCAACTCGCCTGCCCTCCAACCAATATCCTATTCCCGATTCCCCAGGAGAGGCAGGTCTCCCCTCTCCACCGACCCATCCTTGCCCTCCGCCCCCACCGTCCTCCAACCGTCTACTCCCCCCTCCCCCCCTACCTCCCCCTCCTACCTCTCCCTTTCCTTCCCTCGTCGGCGTCGTAACGTCTATGCGGAGAACAATGGCAGGATACCCAGCCTTTGGAAGTACATATGTGTAGAACGAATAGAGACCCTGTACGGCTTCCTCCTTCTTTCCCTCTCCCGTCTCTCACCGACGATCCCACAGTTATCACAAGTACGGATACGCAAACGTCGCAGCTGCAGAGAACAACACCCTCTTCCCCACCCAGTTTAGCATTTCCACCCCTGCTACCTACGACACCGACGCCGACATGTCCTTCTCTCAGGAGGACGATGAAGATGAGGATGTCACCAATCTTGACGACATCGACCGTCAAATCCTCCAAACCCTCCAAGACCCAGGTCTTCTCGACATCGATGCTATTGGCGAGATCGATCCAGAGATCGTCGACCAATTCCCTTCCTTCGATTCCCAGAAACCCCCTCTTCCTATTCCATTCCCCCCTCTCTCATCCATACAGGTCCCTGGTCTCGACTGCGCAGTCTCAGACGACGTCGTGATAGGTCCCATCGATTCCAAGCTCAGCCGCGGGACAAGGACCAGGTTCGTCACTTCCCTCAGAGGGAGCAGTGTTATCGAATATGGGCCTCTCGACCAATACCCCTCCGACGAGCCCATGGGAAGAGGCACTCCAGTTGACGTCCAACGGCGTGCAGATTGGACTTACATCCCCACGTTTGAACAAAACTGGGTCAACCAGGAGTGGAATCTTTTTCTTGACAGCATCGTCCGCATCGTCAACCCCCCATGTCCCGTCGCATCATCACCCGATATCTACCCACTTGCCCTCTCATCCACCACAATTTCTGAAGACCGACTTTCACCCGATAAACAGCAGATACCCGGCCTCCCCAAAGGCCCTCTTTTCGATGATATTCCCTCTATCGTTATACCTGTCGTACCAGTCGGTCTCTCAAGTACTCTTAGCTGCGCCCTTGGGTGACTCATCGTCCTTTCCCTTCCCCTTCTTTGCTTCTTTTTTTTACTCACGCATGGTGTGCCTTTCGAGCTTACAGGTTTCGTGTAATCATAAATGTATCCCGGTGCATGGTTGTATAATACAATACTTCCCCTCCCTGCGTTCACTTTGATAAAGGTTGGGAAGCGAGTGCCCTCGCCTCGTTAACCATGGAGACTATGTTTCCTCCGAATATACCTTGCCCAGACAAACGGCCCAGTTCGTTTTCCAGCAGTTCCCGGGGATCGTTTACGTACCCGACTGGGTCAACCGCTGCACTCTCTGATGCTGCGAGCCGGGAGTACGCTGCCTGGTACCCTGCGGTCTGTTCTTCGTGGTCGATCGCCGTCAGGCCCGCATCCGGATCCTCCTCCCCAGCGGTCTTCTTCGTCAGATGTTGAGGGTTGGCGAATAGCCGATACAACCCTGCGAGAGCCTGGGTCCTACACACGGAAAACAGCCTGTCTCTATCTGTCCTTACCCGTCCCTCGCTGTATTGTACTCACCAGGTACTCGCGAATTCCGCTTTACGCATTGCCTCGCTTTGGACCAACATCCTGACGATTCCGACCGCAACTAGTTTCTGGTCCTTGGGAACCGTCAGTGGCACTTGGGGAATAACAAAGTTGACCAGAATTTGAGACCAAAGCCTAGATGACCACCCTCCGTCACCAATCGTCGCAGCGATCGAGTCAGGGAGGGGAAACTTACCCCCCTTGGATCTGCTCGACGATCTCGATCAGATAGTCTGGTGAGAGGCCATTCACGTTGATCCCCATAACGAACGTCAAGAAATGGACGAATTGATAAACGTATTTATCCGTCTTGCTCGTTTGCATCCTACTCAGTAAGCTGACGATCACCGCGGGGAAGTACTGGCGGAGGTTCTGCCTACAGTTTCGTTCAGGTGGAGAGTTAGCAATATCAGCAACACCTCAACGCACGGAGGTATGTTCTGGACAACGGCCTCCAGGAGTTCAAATCCCCATCCGTCGTTGATTTTCGACGGGATCAGACGCTGTTGGACCACAGCAAGAATGGCTGTATACTGTCCAGTCTCTACCAGCTGTGCAGAGTCCCTGGCTAGGAACGCCTTCAACAACTTAACCAGGCCAGGTATACTCCCCTTCTGCTGCCAGCCCGCGGGTGTCAGCAGGAAGGGAAGGATCGATCGGTATTCGTTCGGGACCGAAGACGCATGCAGTTCCAACATTTGCCCGAGGACTTGGAAAACATAAGGAATATACTCTGACGAGTGGCCGCGTAAACGTTTGGTCAGGGTCGGAACTAATCATCGCTCACGGTCAATATCTTGTTGGAGTATGAAGGTGAACGGCCCAAACAATTGTCCTTCGAAGGCGGGGACTGTTGCTGGATTTGCCGCAGCGACGAACCTGTGCGAACGAGTGAGTCGCGAACATGAAGTAGCCTCCACTCTTCGGCTTGCCTCATAATGCCTGACAGACTTTCAAATAGATACTGATCAAAGTTCGGGTTGCTCGGATTCTTGGAGGTCATTCCGAGGATCCCGACCAACCGTTGGACCACTCGATCGTAGGCAGCGGTGGCCAGCGATTGCCTGGCCGTAAAGATTATCCTCATGACACCTTGGCGGTAGAGTAACGTCCCGTGAGCAACAGATCCGAGAAACGGTTGGATCTTCGCTTACATTTCATCATAAAATCGTTTTCAGCAACCTTCTCCGGACTACCGGCAGACTCTAGCTTGGTTAATATAGTATCGATCAGCTCAGCAGAGAAAGGCTGAATGTCTTCGGGTTTAAACCTGGAATACCAGGGAGTGTCAGCAAACAGGATCTTAGAGCGAGAGGACCGCCACGCCTACAGGATGACATTCCCACGCCTGATGAAGAGGATGCGTTCAATTGCCACTGCTGCGTACGTGCACGCCACGTAGTTACTGGATCGCAGGTGCTGTGCGAGGTGCGGCAGGACTGTCAGTAGCTGTTCCTTTGTCAACTGCGTTGTGTCGTCGAGTGAGTTTTTGAACCCGAACGGCGCATAAATCACCTTACCTGGTTCCTGAACGTGTTCAAGAACCTGATAGCGTCGACTTGCAGGATCGGGTGCACGGTTCCTTCAGGAGCCTGGAGGTCTTGGAACACATTGTTCGAAAAAAATTCGACAACGTTGATCCGCGAGTTCGTGGACGTAACCCCTTGCTGGAGATGAGAGGTAGGGGTGAACGAGTGATCGTTGGAGAAACGAGGAGTAAACGAACCGCGACAGTCGACCCCCGTGTCGCAATTGCCCCAAGTAGATACACAGCGACATCCTTGGATCGCCAGTTCTCGCGAGGGTTGGAAGAATACATTTCCAACCCCTTCTGGATCAACGAGCCAACGATTTCCGTCGTCTCCTCCTCCAGCCCGCCAGCCACAAGCGCTTTCAGCACATCGGCCGCTGCCTGTCTGCGAGTTACGGCCTCGCTACTTGTCCCTCCTATTGTGCTTGCCGAGGTGGACGGGACCGACAGATCCAAGCGGATAAACTCCAGGGGATCGTCTTCGAACTGTTCGATGTCATGATCTGACCGGGAGGCGTTGTTGGGTCAGCGAAGGTATCGCTTCAGCGCAGTAGGCGTTGTACTAACCCCGAAGCCCGATATTTGGAACCACCACGCCCTCGACGAGTGCGGATATCATCCGTTTGTCCGAAAAGTGTTGTTTGTAATGCCCTATTCGGATGGTTGTAGAGAGGAACCGCAGAGCCTGGGCGACTAGCTGGGGGGAGTCAACAGACGGGCGTTGGCAGATCTCCCCGTAGGGCACAACCGACGTACATGATCGTCAGACACTCCAGGTAATTTTCCGCCGCCAAGCAACTCCCAGATCGCCGTTACAAACGACTCTACAGAGGAAGAGTTCTGCAACACTTCCGGGTAAAGTTTCGTGTAGAGCTGTCCTAAAAATTAACATCCGTCTCGTACGGCCGATTCAGTGCCTACCTCCGCAATTTCGAGTATCCCAGTCTTGATTTGGGATGGCAGGGATGGCGTCGTGTCATCGGGCTGAGAACAGTAGATCGTGAATCGTCCGCATCGAGTGTCAGCTTAGTGGCCCCTTACTTCTGCAACCAAGGATGGGGGGTTCCAAGCCAAGAACGTCAAGAACAGGCCCTGTGGCCCGAAGAATTGAACGTGAGAATCTTCAAAATCAGGAGGTAAATCTTGACAAGTGAGATCGAAGAAAAGGTCAATAAGTATTGCTTGGGTTTGAGCGACCAATCCAATATCTCCCTGAAAACCGGGTAAAAACAGCACGTTCGCGGTATGCGAAAGGAGTTGGAGGAAGGGCTTCGCAAATCTCTCGAGGACGTAGTTGATCGTTGAAAACAGGGCATCGGATCGCGTTTCCGCACGCCATGGGGAGAATATCGAATGGGCGGTCTCCAAAATGCTGATGTTGACTTGATAATCCTCATTGGAGAGGCGGCCGACCAGTTTCTAAGATCGTGATAGGTCGGGGGTGAGAATGGCGCTTTTACGCTGCGATCTCTGGGCACCGAACGAGCTCACATCAACCAGATCTGGCCACCGTCCAGGAAAATCCGACCGCGCGATAACTGATATCGTTTCTGCAACCTGAGCTCTGAGTGACTTATCGGCAGCGGTGGACAGTGTAATCATCGCTGGCACAAGGTCAACCCTCAATGTTGCTTTGTCGGCCTCCTGAATGGGTGTTTCATCCTACACAGCGATATGTCAAAGCCGCAGAAAGGGGGTGTATCCACCACTTACGTCTTCCCACCTTGATTTGATTGCATTCTTCAGATACACTGATCCTGCGAGGCGGACTGAGCGATCTTGGGAAGAATCAAGCACGATGTGGAGGAGGCTCAGGAGGAATGAAGCTTGTGTGCTGCGAGTTGTGAGGTTCTGTTCCGCCTGTTTTCTCGTGGCTGGGTTCAAGGACGCCAACAGCAGTTGAGGCACGTCCGACATGTTCGCGAGCAAGAGTGGGAATCCCTCAAAGAACCGGAGTGGCGGCAAAGACGCGTCGGTCACGAGACTCGAATATTACTATGATTGAGAATTAGAATTATGGTAGTCCTGTGCTACATAAAAAACGCCGGACGGTAACCGCCTACGAAATTTGGGGAAGATGTGTGGGGTGAAAGGTAAAGCGAAATGGGGTCTCTCGGTGTTAGCCCGAAAGACACAGCACCCGCGTGGGGTCCATGTAGGGAAGTACAATGAAGGGGGTCCGAATCTATAGATACAACTGTAGTATGAAGGATAGGGTGTGGGGAAGGCGCTGTGGGTTGTTAACGGAACTAACCGCGATCTTACGGGGAGATACTCCATTCATCTGCCGCTATAATATTCCGTAGTCCTTGAGGGCGTTCTGGAGGATGGTTTCTTTGACGGCGGCAAAAACCAAACGGATATTGGAAGTATCTGTCGCCTGCGTCAAACTAACCGCCCTTGAGGTTGCAGTGGCGTGGGGGAGAGTGGAGTGGAACACGCACTGTGGGTAGACACTCAATCGTGCGCGATTGGCTTGCATGAACCTCCACAGTATGTACTTTGCCCCTTTATTGACATCAGAGCCACCGGTATACTCCGGAAAGTACCGCTCCAGCGGGACCTGCAGTGCTGTCAACTCGGGTTGACATGGATGGAAGAGAGATTGGCGTGCCTTTGGAAGTTTGTTGCGAAATACATCAACCTTGTTCATAAACAAAATTATTGAGGTCCGCAAGAACCACCGCGAGTTTATAATCGAGTCAAATAGTTCGAGGGACTCCGCCATGCGATTCTACGGCGGGAGTAATAAGAATTGCTTCGCGAAGTACCGAGAGCACATGACGGACCTGGTTTCGCTGTTCGAGCAGCACTTGATCGTACTCGCTAAGCGCAGTGCAGAAGATGATGCTCGTTACGCTCTCAAAACAATGGATCCATTTCTTCCGCTCAGAACGTTGCCCTCCAACGTCGAACATGTGAATCCTAAGTGGCGTTAGTGGGTGTTCATGGGGACACTGGTTGAGGTGGCATACGACAGGGGTGGCACGTTGAACCTCGTCTCTACAATCCCCGTGCTCTTCTGTCGGCACCTCAGGATGTCCGCTTCGTTGGGGATGTAATCGGGGTTTCCTATTCGCTCAGCTTCGGTGAAAAAGCTATAGCGTTGGGTCACAATTTTGAGGGGAGTAGAGAGACGGACCGGACGTACTAGCTTGCGCTGTCCATGAGGTAAAACTCGCTGCTGTGGTAGTCCATTAGCTGGGCGATTACCGGGTCGCGCCACAACCGATTGATAGACAAGGCGAGTTGCTCGGGAAAGCGGAAGTTGGAATCAATGGAGGAGAGGTCCAACTCGTCACGCGCAATTTGTGCCGCGGTTGCCTGTGGCGTTGGCTGTTGTGTCAGCGGGGTATGCAATGGGAAAAGGAAGCGGCATACGCGGTTCTGAACGTCCGCAGGCTCAATGGATAGTTTATGCAATGCGAAGACAATAGCCTGTGCGCTTTCCAACAGGTTCTGGTAGATTGGGGCCCGATAAGCCATGCGCTCCTCAACCGAGAAACCACCCTGGTGGATAATCTTCATCTGCTTGACAACTGTCGACTTTCCGGACTCGCCGGATCCTGGGTTTTGTCATGACTTCTGTGAGCTTTCCGAGGAGGGCGAGTGGAAGGCGGTCGTTCCTCACCGAGTAAGAGAATCTTGCACTCCTTCTTAAACTTCTTGGAATCCTCTTCAATAATCCGGTCAATGTTTGCGGAGCGTTGGGACGCCACTTGGTCTTGGGTGTTGGATGCGCAGTTGCCCATGACTATACGAAGTCGTAAAAGTGTAGGGTCACTACAATAGTATGGTTGTGGCGCAGCCGCAAGAGTTGGTACAGAAAGAAAGGGAGGGAAGTAAGATGCAACAGACAAGCTGTTTCGAGGGCGACGACCCTTTGCGCCTTTGTCAGGCTGAAAGAGAGGGTATAAAGGCGCGATCGAGGGACCCTGCGTGCGAACATTAAGAAGCGGATCAAAGAGTGTCCATTCCGGTCGGAGGTAAGTAGTGTGAGGTAAGTAAGTAATATGCGGGTCGAGTCCGTTCTATCGTAATCTAGGTATGGAAGATAAAGGGATGAGTGGTCCTCAAAATCCAACTTCTCTGAGCAGATAAGCAAAACCGGCGAGTCCAGCAACCATCAAGGAGGGCAAAGCACCCCCGAGGGCGGAGTTATTAGCACCGAGGTTATTGGCGCAAATTTTGTTCGAAGCCGAGAGCGCAGAAACGGGGAGGTAAACTTGGGGTAAACCATTGGAGGTGTTGGCGGCGAGACCTCCATCGCTATTGGTAGTGACGACGTTGCAGGAGAGAACATCGATAAGTCGCACGTTCCCGCTGTAGCCCGAGTGGGCAACCTTCCAAGAAGTGGTACCGCTGGCGCCGACATTGGTGAAAAGTGCTAGCATTGGCGGTTTCGAAACCGCGAGGGTGGTCTCCGATGCAAGTGGGAAAGACATCTTTACCCAATCGCCGTCAGTGCCTTGTAAGTCAAGGGAGTAGTTTGGACGTACAGCGGTCGAAAGGAATTTGTTGTTGGCAGCGATCGCGGCCTTGCGGGCCCCATTTAAAGTCTTAATGTGTCGCACCAGGTCCTTGTCTTGAGCGTAACCGGAGAGCCACAACCTAAGGGGAGATTTTTTTAATCATCAGGATCGGTGATACAGCCCGTTAGAGTTTGCGCACGCTTCACGGTTCGCAGGGTCTGGTCCACCCGCGTAGCCTTGCTCCTGACCTGAGATTCATGAGCAACGTATGTCGACGACGCTGCAAGGAGTAAAACACACCATAGTAGACAATTGGGATACCGTCGTGAACGAACGGGAAGGCGATGGCATTTTTCAGCCTCTGAAAATGCATATGAGTGCGGGCCAGTGGCACATGGAGTTGACCGTACCGCAGTGTCATTGGATAAGGATGGGAAGCGAGGTTGGTCGTGATTTTCAAGGAATGACCCAGTGCCGAAAAGTCCGTTTTTGTAGGCACTCTGCGAAGCTGTTATGACTTTGGCGAGGGCAGAGAGGTTGCCGAACTGGGTCTGGAAACCTGCAACGAGTGGGGTCCACGTCGGGTAATCGAGAACGGCATCCAGGACCTCTAATCGGGGATGTTGAGTGAGGTGGCGTGAAAAAGAGAGTAAACTAACGTGTGTAGCCCGCGACGTAGTCGGTTTCGTTGTGGAGAACCTCTCCGATCGTGTAAACACCTGAAGACGAGGCAAAGTTGGGCCAGAAGTCCTTTCGAACGTGCTTCACAGTGTCGATACGTATGCCATCGATGCTGTAATTCCCAACGAGTGTCTTGACCCAGTTGTTGTAAGTGCTGACGATCTCATCCTTCTCTGTGTTCAAGTCGATCAGGGCAAGCTTCTCATCCCCGAGCCAGCATTGCTCAACCTGGGTTTGGTTGTTGAAGTCAGTTACCAGACACTTCGGGTGAAAGTCCGACTCCTGGTTGAAAGGATTGAAAGAGGCAAAGGAGGGAGGAGAGTCTTTCGAGGCAAGGTGGTTAACCACGACGTCGACCATCAGGTACATATTCCGTTTGTGCAAAGCATCTGCGAGAGCCTTCAAATCTTTGCCGGTGCCAAAATGAGAATTGAGCGAATAGATGTCCTGTGGCCAGTACCTAAATCAGGAACAATCAACGATTTGCCAGTCAGTTTCGTCACGACGGAGGTGGGAAAACTAACCCATGGTACGCCTCCCCGTATGCACTTGGCCCTTCAAAATTTGAGACGACCGGAGAAATCCAGATGGCGTCGAATCCCATGTTCTGGATGTAATCCAAGTGATTGATGACGCCTTGGTAGGTGCCACCGCAGTACTTGCGGTCCTCCGTTTTACAGGAGGGCCCAGACCCATCCGTGAGTGCGAACCGGTCCGTGACGAGCTGGTGACCTCTGGTGTGAGTGCAGGGTGGGTGGAGACTGGGGGTGTAACTGACCTGGTAAATAGAGCGGCTGCGCCAATCGCTGGCGGACGCTGCAAGAGAAGGCACAAAAAAGAATGTGAAAGCAGCGAGGGTCTTGAGGGCACCCATGGTTGGGGAGAGAAAAAGTGGAATGAGAGTGGGGAACGGAATCGGCTCAGTTTTGAACAATGCCAGCGCGCTGCCGAAGGCGGTCCAGTCGATAGGTGGGCGGTCTCTTGCACTCTGTCAATCAAACTTCTGGCGTGGATACATGTACCGATGGTCTTCACGAACGCGTAACGGCGTGAGGACCTTAGTGGTGGTCTGCAATAAGCCGTCCCACCACCTTACAATTGTAGTTCCAGGACTGGTTTATGCGGGTAGATCCCAAACACCCCCTCAGCTTTCGAGTCTCCAAGTGCTGACAGCATTTAGGCCAAACTATTCCGCCGTGAGACCAGCTAGAACATAGGTCGGCAACCAATGATGGGATATCTTCAACATAATGATAGGATACCATCTGAACTCCTTTGGTCCATCCCCAGATACATCCGTGCTTCCATGACGACGCGATAGGGGACGCCCGCGATCGGCAAACGGTTAAGGGTCGGGCATGCGGAAAGGAACACACGCTCTACACTCTATACCGACACGGGCACATGGGCGAACCTGCTGCAGCACATATGTCGACGTAGGCCGGGGTACGCTGCCGAGAGTGTGAATGGGGCGGGTGGTACGCACTGTTCCAGGCCAGTTAGCGTGATAGGCGACCCGTGTGCTGGCGAGACAGGGAGGCGAGGTCCGAACAAAGGCTGGCCAGAGATAGAATGTTGAATGGTTACTGGTTACCACGGGGCGGGGGGATGTCGATCAGAGGGTGACATTCTGTGGTTTAAAACTGGGTGGTGGTGGAGGGCAAAGAAATATTACGATTTCAAAACGCCCAAGGGAACTTGCCAATATAACACAAGTTCGAGAATAGGACTCATATAGGCGGCATTTGAAATTCAAACTGGCGAACTTTCAAAGGGGCCAAACATCACCACCCGTTTTACAAATTATCGGGGTTTGGGTGGACGGTAAGCTCATCTGAATCCTGGGTCTGAGTTTAAAAAGCTGAGGAGATCTGAGCTGGTCGCGCCCATGTTGTCATACAGAAGGGCGGGGGAGGTACCGAATACTTGTATGAACTGTGGCTCGTCCAGCCCAAAAGAGAAAAGAAAGTGGAAGAATGATGTCAATGGTTTGTCGCGGCTGTCCGAAAGGTATCCGAGTTATCTACTGCCGTCCTGTGGAACCCGGAAAGCGATCGGGTCCTGAGATGCTGGTGGGGGTCGAATGGGTTTACCAGCACCTCACGTCCGTGCATGTGAGGGCCGGTTGAGTGTGACACATCGTGGTGTCTCCTGGTCGTGAAATCGCAACTTTGAGCCAGAGGATCTCGTCCTTCGTGCTCAGGTAGTTTGGTAGCGCGTTTGGTGGTTTCGGGGGTGGGATCGTCTGGCCACCCGATAGCACTCCCGCGTTCGTCCCAGCCTCGACCTTCAGAGGTGCCACCGGGATTGAATAGTTGCGTAGGGAAAGGAGTCAAAACGATGGCACTGTGAGAAAGCGCGTCATCGCCGAGTCCAACGGTTTTCATCTGTCTAGGGTGCATGGTGAATTGGTGGTTTTCGGAATGATGAAATTGTCTCAACCTCGCCTTTCGTCTTGCGTAAATCACTTGGACCTTGACCTTTCCCATCTGTGCGTATATATACCACATTGCCCACACGGTGATGACGAGTGTAACACCAATGATGCTGTACTTGAGGGCCTTGTCCGGGGTGGATGACTTCTCCCCTGGCACTATCGTGAGAGGTGACCCTTGAGATGACGCCGGACTCACCGTTGGAAGCTTGTTCAAGAGCAACTCCCAAATAGACGATAATAAATTGCTTAGGGAGGGAAAGCACAGCCGCGAGGCAAAACACGACGATGCCCATCCCGCAGGTGCTGAACACCGCGGTGGTGACTACAAATGGTGAGGTGATGAACGTGGAAGAATCATAAAAACGCACAGTGACCAGGTATTGCACTCAGGCGAGCGATAAGAGCAACAGTGAAACCGCCATCGCGAACCACCTTTGCCAGACAACCGTATGTGATGCTCGTCCTCTCCAGTTTCTCGCCACGAGAGCGACAACAGTACTTGAAGGCGCTGGCAATAGTTGTTAGCAGGCGTAAGTCACAGCGGCGACACCACAAACTAGAAGTTTCCAACTTCTCCGAGGAATGTCCCAGCGCACACGATAGCGAAGCCCAACCATAGTCCCCAAACCAACCCGCATAAGATCGCAACGATCTCGTGACCAAATAGCTACAAGGTGCGTCAGAGTCTCGAAGCAGTGGACGAGATGTAGGCTGGGGGCGAACCGGAGGAAACGATATGATGAACAATACGGCGATTGGGATCACAAAACCTGCAGGGAACCTGGAAGGTCATTAGCATTGCGGAACAAAGGGAAGCGACAACAACAGATGTGCATACTCATGCATCCAGTCCGCCGCAGGTCTCAGGAAGTGGACTATCTGCTGGTGGTAGAGAGTGACAAGGGTGGTGATGGCACAAACCAGGACGAGCGCAACATAGTACCCTGGGATAACGGTGTCAGTGTTTTCAAAAGTCACTAGCCGCCGACTGACAAAGCCATTCGCGTCGGAACCAGAACCTCCATTGAGCCAATCTTTGCCAATCGAAAGCCCCAGCCCTCGAAAGTTCCGCGGTTTCGCTCGGTGTTGGGCTGGGTGTTCGCGTACCAAGCGGACGGTAAGGTTTCGTGTCTCTATCCCAGACAGTGGCGGTAGTTTGAAAGTGGGTGGTTGATGACGTTGGAAGGGTCGAATGACTGGATTGTAAGGGAATGTCTCGGTTCGGAGGGTATATCTGGGGGGTGGGAGGATAGCTCATGTTCGTGAAATTTGGGATGGACGAGCAGTGGACCTGGTCGCACAGCAACCTGGGCTGGTCCTCGTCATGTCAGGGGTAAATGTTGACTTCAATTCCCATGCTTACACTGGCGAGGAGGGCTTCTTGAGAGCTTGGGCGACTATACACACCGATGTTAATGAGCAACGAGGGGTAACGATCGGGGGTCTATTGAAGAGCCGCAGACGATCAGCCTTCTGCTTCAGCCTCAGGATCGGACCGGCGTCGACATTGGGTGTTGTGGTCCGCCTTGCGCCATTGGGGCCGCCCTCCAACGGGCGATGCACAAGGACCAGTCGCTGCCGACATTGGTAGACACCTAGGTAGCCAAGGTGGAGGCGAATGAGGATGAGAACGTTTTATGGATCTCCGGTGGGTCTGTCGTGCTCGAGGCAGAAAGTACGCTATTCCAAGCCCATATCTCCGCCTCGTAAGCATCGGGGTAATGTATGTACATGATTTGTGGGGTAAAGCAAGGCGAGGGATCTACAGGTGAGATTGGGATCCGCACACGACAGAGTAGCTACGCTGGTCTATGACTTCCAGATGAGGATGGCGAGCGAACCGATGTAGAAGTAGATGAAATGTTTTGTTTCTAAGATCCAAGTAACGGTATCAGCGAGTCAGGTCTCGAGCAAGGACAGGATCCGGTACGAACCATGCGTGACATAGCTGCCAAAATTCTTGCCAACGACAACGTGCCATGTCGGGCCGTGTCGTCGGTCAAACTCCTTCTTGATCTGAGCAGCGATATCCTTCTCGATGTTGTATTTTTCGAGGGCGGAGGTCGCGATGTCCACACTCTCCTGTTGGAGTTCCTCACTCATGTCGACCGATTTGATGATGGCTTTTGGGCCTCCGACGCCATTGTTCGACATGTCCTTCGATGTGACACCACTGTCGGCGGTGGAGACGGCGTCTTGCTTGTCGGCCATGGTGAGGATGGAGGGATCGTGGAGGTGACTATCGTTGGCGATGGCAATGAGGATTGGCACCTGCGGAAGCGATCGTATGTCTGTTTACGTTTGTTTGTCCCCTGCCAGAATATACCCTCATTACGGATGCGAGATAAACAGTTCAGAGTTGGGCGAAAATGAAGGATTGCACGTTTAAGCCATCTACACTAGGATACGAGCAGTCCCAGTAACAATCTGCCCTGGTGGTATTGTGGGGGACAGGCGCGAGCAGTATGAAAAAGCACGTGTTGGCTACCTACCGAGTACCCCTGCCTGCCTCAGCCACCTCAAAATTCTATGTTCTCTTCTCACAGGTGACCCTATGTCTGACCACCTGCCCAACAACTTGGCACGAGAAGATGTCCACAAGTCCTGCAAATCCTTGGAGACTGTTGTCAACTTGCTTAATGGCTACTGTGAGGCTGCCAGTGCCACTGCCATATTGCAGAAGAAACTGGTAAAGGCGATTCGAGACACCGCCTCGATGAAAGCAAGCCCACCTGTCGCGAGTAACCACCTACCCTGCTATTCCTTCGCGTTCTTCTCACCGCTTCCGGGACAGACAATACGCTGAGTATTGCGGCAGCCATTTTCGAGACAATCTCCGAGGTCGATGGGAAGTTCATCAAGATCGCCGACAAGGAATGCGACAATCTCAACAACGATGTCAAGAAGTGGTTCCGGAAACTAGCAGTGAGCTCGGCTCACTCCCCTCCCTCCCGGTTCCTGATTCGGGCTCCCCAGAAGGAAGAAAGAATCCACGACGAAAGGATGGCAAGTGCAAACGCACGCATCAAGCAAGCTGGTATTGCTGAACCTCCTCAAACATGTTCAAATTCATGACATTAGCCAGGCCAGGCGTATGAGAAGAAGTCAAGGAAGAATGCAAGGGATACTGCTGAGGAACATACACGATACATTCAACTTCTAAGCTCACTTGGGCCCGAGATGTCCCAGGAGAAGATGTGAGTCGCCACAAACTTCGCTCTATATTCCCACATGAAACCGCTTCTCCCCAGCAATCATTCCAATTTTGTGACGCAGAAACACGCTGCCGTGACCTGTAGTGTTTCCTCAAGTCTGGCGAGGATCGCGGACGCTGAATGGACACGCTGTTGTGAGAGAGTGCGCAAGTCTTCCCCCCAGATTGGCAGCCTGGGCGAGTGGCGCTCCCTCTGCGACAGCGGGTGGATGGGGAAAGTCCCTGACGACCTGCCTGACGCCGGTGTACCCGTTGCAACAGGTCCATCGTCGACTCCGCTTCCAGTCGTCGAGGAAGAACTGGGCGGTGATACAGATCTGAGAGTCAACAGGACAAGACCTGTGAATACCAACACCGGGGACCATACCCCGTCTAATCTCTCACCAGTTCTCCCCCCTCTAACGACTGACTCTGACCAACCTCAACGTGACCCGATTACTGTGGAGGACGACGTTCCCGCCTTGGATTGCTTTCCTGCTCCCCCTGTTCACTTCCCGCTGCCACACCTGCAAAGGGTTTCTACGAACTCCCTTGATAGGCCGATTCCGTCATATGGCCGTCAGGTGACTTCCCCTGTGTTGCCGGTCCAGGAATCACCTGGTCCGACCGCCACGACCCCGACAGAGCTTGCAGCGGCGACAGCAACTCAAACACCATCCCCCATCGCGAACACGTGGGCCGACGCACCCATATACCTCCCTACTCCGTCTCGCTCGGACCCTAACCAAACCTTATCGCCGGCCGATCCACCGACAACCGTTTTGACCACTGACAATGCGGAATTCGGGATCCGGCAACCTCGCTCCCTACTCCCCTCCGGTTCATTAGGTTCGTACGACCTATCCAGGGGGAACCCACAGAGTAGTGGCGTCGTGCTTGCCATGCGTAACAGATTTGCTCAGAATGTAAGTTACGATCGGCACACCTACACCATTCGGGGGGCTGAACTTCATAGTCTGTATCTTCAACCCCCCCAAGAGAACCTACAACTTCGATCCCTCGTCTACCAGTCAGTGTATCGACCATCACCAGTCGTTATCAACCTGTGGAGTACCCTCCACTACTCTCGGACAGGGCTCAGATGGGGGATCTTGAGAGAACGAGGAAGGAGCTGCTGTTCAAAGAACGAGAGCTTGAACGAAGAACAGGGGAACTCGAATTGGAACGCCAACGGCTCATCAGATCTACGAGCGCTCAACCTGAGAGCTCTCCTACCCACAACCATGGCAATGTTCACAACAAACCCGCAAACGCCAAGGAAACCGCTGGTCAGTGGCAGAGCGTAGGTCCCCGCCGTACGCCGCCCATTGGCGCCGAGTCCCTTCAGCGGGGCTTGACTCGAAGCCCCTCTCCGCTGAGCCCCCACACCCCTCCCTACGTCGGACCGACTGGTTCTCCACAAGAGAACCCCCGAACGGCGAGGCCCAGAGGTTGGATCCGGAGGCTCAGTATGCCCGTTCTCTCGTCGCTCGACGTATCGAAGAAAGACTCCCCAGTGTACAACGACTCATCCCAGGCGTGGAGAAGCAACTTGGCATTACCAGAGACTAACCCACGACACCGTAAGACAAGCCTGGAGACCCTTGGTAGCAAATCAAACCAGAGGCGCTAGTGCGACCCTCCAGACTTCATATACCCGCATATTTCTACAGACCTAGGATATTAACGGATACCAGTACTCGGGCGTTCATTATTACGGCGATAGATCCTTAATGACAGTAGGAAACGACAGTGAACTCATGAGTGTCAAATTCCCTGGGGGGTGGGTTGTTGCTGGAGTGGAAGTTCTCTTATCTGAGTCGATGCCTGGACATCCTTCGAGGACGGTAGAGGTCACGTTATGATTGATTCTTGAGTTCGACCGACAACGTACCACTCGCTGTTTCTTTGTCGGCCGTGGCCTAACCCCATTTGTAGCGACGACCACGGTCGCCGGCGGAGTGGCTTGCCTGCGATTTTGCTGGGGTGCAACGCTCGCTGCCAATTCTTCAAGTTCTCTCTTCTTTCCGCGTTTCTGGGGGAACTCCGTAGATGCGAGCTCTGGAGGGACTGCGTTTGGAATGGCTGGGGTTGGCATAGGTGGACGGCCAACAAGGTTGGAAGGGGCTGGCTTGGGGGTCGTCGTACGAGTACCAGGGGCGCGATCTGATTGTGCGGGGGTGGCAGACGTATGTTGTGGAAAGCTTCCTGAGGGATGCGATTTTGCGAGCTTCTTGAGTTCTTTCTGTACACACCCGTCGCCCGTAAGCAATTGAATTGGTCAGAATAGATTGCTGACCTTTCTTCTTCTATCTTCTCGGGCTTGCGGGGTTTCCGATATAAGTGTATTCACGTTCCACTGCGGAGGTACGCAGTCGACGCCGGTAAGAATTTCGCATCGGTGTAGTGGTGGGACTTACGCCTTTCAAACCATCAAGGCCAACAGAAAAGGCATCCCGCTGGGTTACCGAATCGAACGACACCATGTTAATCCGTTGCTTTGGTGGCACTTGCATGATGGTGGCCAGAAAGTCGTCCTTTTTGGTCGAGTGTTTTCCTGTGGGGCGGGTGAGCGAACGTGGACGGTTGGAGTGGTGCACATAAGGTCATCGAACCCGGGATCCCCTTTATGAGGTGTTTGTAATTGTTCTTCTTCTTCCGCCTGTCGAGTTCGTCGTCGTCCGGGTCAATACTGTGCATGGGGTGGGGGTCGGAGATTGGTGACATGTCCCGTTGTTTTCCCTTGCCTTTACCCAGGGACGCGTCTTCGGGTGGGAGGAAGGGGCGGACGTGAGAGTCATAAGCAGAAAGGAGTTGGAACTTGGACAACAGGTCTTCGGTGCTCTTGAAGTAAGGGGGAGGGCGGCTGGGGCCTGCAGAGGGAGACGAGTGGATCCAGAAACGATTGGCACGGAACTGACATCAGGCAAAATGGAACGACTTACCCGCGGGGGGAAGGTAGGATATAATCACGTCCGGAAGAGTCGAAGGTCCCGCAACCGCATTGGATGACCCGTCTCCGTCCATGACGATAACGGGGGCGACCACGACGAGGAGGAGGAAGTAGGAGATGGGAAACGGGTGTCCAAATTTGGCAACCACCAGGGTTGAACAAAGACCCTTGTTTATTCGCAACCGGAGACACGGACGGATAATAAACATAAATACCAAATCCACAAGTACACAAGCCCATTCACTGTTTGTATCTGCGCAGAACGGGGGGCGCGTCGAACATACCCACCACCACCTCAACCAGCGTGATCTCCTTTCCAAAGTCGGCTTTCGAGAGCACCCGATCCAATTCAGTCTTGGTGGTCACCTTGTACGATTGGGACACCGTCTTCTCGTCGCTCAGTGCGTCCAACAACTTGGTCCATTTCCTGCAGTCCCCATTAAAAAAAGAGA
>Ga0307516_10002281_pt1 | contig 25873 bp, 37 predicted proteins | sample 19_EM_MG_FD_203310 | JGI IMG/M metagenome (GOLD analysis project Ga0307516, IMG submission 203310) | Populus trichocarpa ectomycorrhiza microbial communities from riparian zone in the Pacific Northwest, United States - 19_EM | ecosystem: Host-associated > Plants > Roots > Unclassified | place...
ATCCATGATCGGAAACACGGTTTCGTAGCACTGTTCACAAGCCCGAGCAGACTTGTGGCGGTCTCCGTTCTTCGTACTTTCCGCGATGTAAAAGGTCTAGCCGGGAAATCAATCAGTTCCAATGAGTTGACCGAGCATTTGACCGTACCTTTCCGGAACAGCTCGCACACACACATCTCCCACACAACCTGCAATGGTGGCGTCGGCGCCGCCATCCGAACGGTCGTCCACAACGCATGCAAGTGTCTGTTTTACCATCGGGTATCCATATAACCGGTACGAAATGCTCCACCTTTCCGCGCAGAGGATTTTTGTCGTCATCCTGGGGTAAATGGGGTAGTGCTTGCAACGTTCGGCGGAGGTGGTTCGTAGAGGTGGAGGAAGTTAGCGTTGAGTTGGGGTTCATGGTAAGGGTGGCCATCACGGAAACCCTGGCGGATCGGATCCCTTCAACCCATGCATCACGCTCCTCATCACTCGCTGTGTCGACGAGTCAGTCTCGTTCCTCAGAGGGCTATTAGAACCGACACTCACATGCGTATAAGGCAAAGGAAGAATGGGGACTGTGGATCTCCAACTGGTGATCCTGATTAGTCTCCAACGCAGGGGTCACGACGACGTCGATATCGACCAAGTTAATATGACCTTTGTATATCCACTTCTCCTCGGTGCCACTACTGGGATACCTCGCCTTGCCTTTCAATGGCAAGTGAGATTTGCTGCTGGGCAGGACGGAGGGAGGACGAGTATTCGCAGACATGGGAATATCTGCATCGCTCTTACTCCGATTACGGATCATTGGTGGACGAGCAGGAGGGCTGGAGCTGCGACCCCACTTCTCCGCGATGAGCTCGCCACTGCTGGCTTTGTCCGCATTCAACAGCCAAAGGAGACAATCCGAGACAAGGAAGAACTCCCGTTCTTGGGGTGATGAAGCCTCGACCTGTAGGAGCGGGCCGCGTTTGAGTAAACTGCGGCCAGGAGAAATGAGCTGGAATGGGAGGTTTGGGGTGCTACGTTGGATGGCGAGGAGTGAAAGTGTTTGCGCATGAGTGTGGAGGGAGGTGTTCAGGGATAACGTGACTGATGACAGGTCAGAAGTTATAATCCGGAATGGCGAATGGAACATACTTTTGGAGACCAATGTATGGACGGTAACGAGGGGGGCATGCTCTGGGTCGTCGGTCGACGTGCAGCTTATCAGGTCCTTTAACAATAACAGGTACCGAGGACACCGCTGGATGATCGAGAGCATCCAGTCCCTAAGCTTGAGATGACCGCACCGAGGATCTGCTTCCTGCTTTGCGATAAAAGTCGCGAAATCGGGCTTCGTGGCCACCAGGTCCATGTACGAAGAAAGGGAGGTGTCGAAAGCAGTCACGAAGGGGCTGTAGAGAGAGAGGTATGGGAAATGGGAGAGCAGGATTGACGATAGCAGTGGAGAGCGTCCGTCTTTTGCTGGGGTGTGCAAATGAGCGGAGAGGGAAGACAGGAAGGAACGGTGGAGGTTCCAGATGTCGATGAAGTTGACGAAAACGGACGTTAATTCTTCGCGGTCTAGGAGTGGGTTGGGCGTTTCGAGTGACTCAATGATTGGGGTAAGGAAATGCTGGAGAGAGCGGGTCAGTTCGGAGCGGAAGGGATCAAAAACGCAAAACACACGGAGTAAATAAGCTCAAGTCCCCCGAAGTAAGATCGTTCAGTTTCGTAAAACTCGTTGATGATTCGCCGTCGTTTCTCGTCGTTACGGTCGTTACGTGGACGCCGCCGTTGGCGACTCCTGGTCGGGGAATCGAGAGCGGAATGTGGCGGGCGGCGGGGCGGTGGTCTGGACGGGATTGGTATGGATTGAGCGGTGCCAGCCCGCTCTTCGGGGAGGGACTCGAACGACTCCATGCTCACAACAGAATACCTGTGTGTCGCAGGAGAAGGCGCAGTAGGCAAGGAAATGCGGCGAAAAGGGAGATGAGGAGGTCGGGGGTGGGCTATCAGGGGTGCGCCAGCATCCAGGACCGGGAAACTGACGGATGAAGGGACGACTACGCGGAGTTGTTTTGGATTCTTGTGAGCCTTCATGGACGCGAAAGACAAAGAGTCATACTGACCGAGGGAAGACGCAGCCATTTTTTGGCGTTCTTAGCAGGCCAGACGCCCCTGTTCCGCCGAACTTCCAAGTGGAGATCGGCCACTTTGGGACGGTGCACCGGTTCTCCCACGCTTGGTCATCCTTCCTTTGATGTTCATTCCAAGGAAAGTCTCAAGGCCCAATGACGTGACTAGAAGGCTCGCTGCCACCCGCCCTGGATTCGTTCAGCAGTCTACTCTCCTGCAGGAAGATCTCAAGGGTAAAGGGAAGCCCACCGGTGCATTGCCCGCTGCCAGCGAAGAGCTCGCCGCACTTGTGCACCTCGCCCTATCCAAGCATAGCGTTTGGGTCAATCCCGATCTGATCTCTCCCGACGATGGTTGTACGTATGGAGCACGGACTGTCCGATGCTCACCTGTGGGACTGATCGCAGTTCCTAGATGTACCCCTCGTTCGCCTCATCCGCGAATACGAGCATTTCGCAGATATGAAGATGGTGCCTCCCGAGGTGGACGTCGTCCGGGCGGTCCAAAAATATCTGTCAGATGTCCTCGAGGCCCGGATCCTCGTCTCCTCCCCGCAAACTTCCGCTTGGTCCTCTTCCGGCTTCCGTCCCGACACAACCGGTGGGTATGAAATTCGTCGGAAAGACTGGAAATCCGTTCGTTCGATTGCGCCGCCCGTCCGGAAACAGGATTGGGACGCCAAAGCCGTGTACTTGGTCTGTGTTAAACTTTCCACTACGTCATCCCTCCTTCCCGATGAATCTGTCCACGAACCAAGCACTGACGACTTTTCGGTGTTCCAGGAAAAGCTACCACCGCGCATCCGATCCGTAGCAGCAGTCTACCGTTTCGTCTGGTCGCTACTGAATAGCCGAAAGGATTGCCCTTTCGACGCGATTCAGGACATCAGGCTGAATCCGCCTTCAGACGGTGAAGTCGAGTCCAAACGTGCCTTCAAGGGTTTTGCATTCGTGACCTTGTCCTCGACGGACCTCGTGAAACAGCTGTCAGAGGATTGGCCATGGTTATCCGGGGATCGATCCGCGCCCGTATCCGGGACCCCCTCACCAGCTTCTGTTGACGTTGCGGATGCACACAGGTATGGGGTACGGGTGATCACCAAGGCTCGGTGGGAGGAACTACGCGACGAGTATCTTGCGTATCGCACGCAACTGTTGAATGTCGTTCACGAGGAGGACCGGAAGTGTATTCAGTCGAAACCTGGAATGGCAGGACCCGCTTTACCACCGTCACTCTCGAATGGACCGCACTCGACGGTTACGCAGGACTATCCGTGCGGTTGCCTAGTATTCGCGAGGAACATACACACAGAAACGAACAAGACCACCTTACGAAAACTGTTCTCTTCTGCAATTGGCTTCCCCCAAGATGTTCTCGACTATGTCGATTTCAACAAAGGAATGGATTCTGTAAGTTCAGAACGCCACTCTGCGATCCCGCCGACTGATGGGCGCGTTATCGAAGTGTTTCCTCCGCATCAGAAGTCCAAACGAAGCCTCCGCCCTCGTCGAGCACTTTAGTACCCATTTGCTCGCACAGGCGACTGGCCTAGACGCAGACGGGGTCGTTCCCTCAGCCCCGAAGAAGCCTATCACCATTGAGTTGGTAGAGGGTAAAAAGGAAGAACTCTACTGGGAGAAGGTCCCTGAGAAAGCCCGTCGGCAAGTCGTTCAAAATGCGCTCAAACTCTCTGGTGACACAGACGCTCCAACGGAAGCCCTCTCCCAGCCAAGCAAACGGAGAAGAAAAGATTAACGTTTTCGTCTTCCGAATCCCCTTTTGCCCAAAGATTGGTTCGCTTTGGCGTTCTTCCATCCCCGCTCCTCTGGAGGGGGGCTTTCACCGCGTAGTAGACACCAAGGGTCAAGGGAATCCTGCATAATACAATGGTGATATAAATAGCCCACGGTCGTAGCATAGGGAACCAGGAGAGAAATTACGAAGGAGATATGTAAGCTAGTAACTAAGACCAGAGCCTGGTCCCCCCGGGGTCCAGGCCTTTCGCCATTCGCAGCATAACGATGGTGGCGGTCAAACTCGAGAACTACGGCATCGAATCAGCGAGGATAAAAACAAGGGCGGGAGGCACTCAACTTACCCCGTTACCTATAAACACGTCCGCCCGTTGACCAACCACCATATCGATACTTTGTGCCACGTACTTCTGCTCCCAAGTGACCTTCAGCTCCCTGCTGCTTGAGATCTGCTTCCACTTGCCCGACTTGTGCAACGCCTCCTTCAGTTCGCTTAACCACGGGTCCTTTCCGTTGGTCATGATATGAATGTTGCTCAGATTTTTTCCGGCTTTCGTGTTTTTGGCGTCAGCGACCTTCTGGACGATCTCCTCTATAGACGGGTAACAGCTCTTGGCGTAGGCATCGTAGATATCTTGTGTGACACCACCCTCCTTTGGTCTGGGTGGCGAGTCGAAATGATCAACAAGCTGGGGAAGTTGATTGAACCCGGTCCAAGTCGATCCCCATTCCGCCAAGCCACGACAGTGTTGCTCAAAGTCACCTCTACGGATATGGAGTGCAAGGAGGCCAGGGATGACCGGGTACGGATCACTGAGGGCGCCGGCTGTGAGGCCGTTCGGGGCATAGAGGTTCTTGTTTCGGTTGAACCCATCGATGATGAACGTCGACCACCTGAACTCGGAGACCATTGGGGATTTGAAGAGAATTGGAACGATGTCGAGAAGTCGCTCAGAACCAAAGATCCTGGAAGTGCGTTCCGAGTCAAATCACATGAATGACAGTTATTAGTTTGGGGGACTTTTCAATCACCAGATGTCGAAAATCTTGTCGTCGGTGGTGACGCAGTTTTCGGGAGTGTCTTCAATGTGTTTTATCCAAGCGTCCATGACGGTCTTTGCGCTGTAATTCTCCGGGAGTGTCGCCCGGACGGCGTCCTTGTCCAGTCGCTTGGGATTCGGGCAGACGGTGTCAAACCATTCTTTCATAATTGACCTAGGTGTATCGTCACCGGGGGCAAAGGGCCCACCAGCCATGGGTCCTGAGGTGGTATGTTGGTTTGAGGTAGGGGAGGTATGTTATTGAACGACGCACCTGCTATTTGTACGGTCATCGGGATCGTAGAAGGGATGAGTTTCCCATTAAATTCTGAATAGACTGGGCCGTCACGATTCCAGGTGTAGTTATCGAACACGAAACTGGCGGCGAGGTGATGAGTTGGGGTTCTCGAAAGGGGGAAAGGGTGAGCTCACGCTCTTCGTGTATGGTATGCGAGCAGGGCATTGACGAAGTGTTCTTGCAAGGCGTTGCCCCATCCGGCAGCTATTGAAGAACTCAGACGAGTCCGAATGGGACAGAGAACTCGGACATTATGAGACATACCACGGACATGTTCCGAGATCCAGATGTATTTGCCGTCCCTACCCTCCGGGTATGGCAGATCGAGATTGTGTTGGGGGAGTGCGAGCTCGCGCAGGCGGTATCCAGGGTATAATGGTGGTAGTCGTGGCTGCTGTCGCCATGGGAGATTGGTAGGGACCCATCCATCACCCTCGAACTCTAACAAAGAGTAGAGACCGAGGAAGGTGAGGCTGACCATCACGGAGACCAGGAGCCTGGAGACACGTCGGGGGAGTCGGGCATCGCGCAACGAAGTTTTTCTCGAGTCCAGATCATAAGGGGGAAGGATCCCAAAGGTCTGTTTCCCTCTCCGTGGGCGTTCGCGAAACATTTGAGCGTAACCGAGGGCTATGAGGAGGTGGCGGAGGGAAAGCTGGTCGTGGGCGGCCGACGGCGATCATCAGACCGGCCACGTTTCGCGCTTTGCCGTATCTGACCTCTGCACAGACCTCTAGCGTCGATTTTCGGGGGTCCTCCACGCGCTGGGGGCGCCCTCGGCTACTTATCAGCCCTCAGGAAATTGTATGGGTGTGCAGAGGATGTATTGGGTTTGAAGGGGAAATCGCCGTACAGATATGCGGGAATAAGGGCCAGCATCCCTGGTGGACGCCGGTCGTTCGGAGGGTCATCACACAATCTCGGCTCATAGCCCGTTAACGTAACCTCGGCGTTCCTTGGCTTGGCGGCGAGGCGAGGCGAGTCCAGGTGCACCACACCAACGTTTGTACCTCTCCCGGCAAAAGGTGCAAATCGCGAGGCCGAATTGCGCTCTCTAGTGGGAGGGACAAAGCTCGACATCCCCACGCCCAAAGGTCTAAGTGGGTTCTGTGTGGCAGTGGACTTGATTGGGAGTGTGGGAAACACCTTCCTGAAAAGTGCAACCACGGAGCGTTCAGTGGTTCACAAACGTTTTCGTTCTTGCCATCTGCCCCCTACTCGTTGTACTCCTCCCCACTCCCTTTCCCCTCTTGTTTTGTTTATGTGGCGGCCTGTCTACACCCTCTAATCCTACCCCATGGACCATCACGGCCGTAGACCCCCTCGTTCCGCGAGGCCCAACCAGCAACAGCAACCGCTACCTCCACCCCCCTCCCATTCAGAACCCTCCTTTCGCCCAGCCTACGGCAACCACGGGCCCAATCAGAGCTACGTCTCCTTCCATAACACGGAGCGCGGAGCACGCAATGGCCCTATAGACCACCCCCGGCAGCCTGGAAACTCAGCCTACAACAATCACATTCTGTCGTCAACCTCAGATCCAACCCTCGCCGAAGCAGGCGGCTACTCTGGGGTCGGCAGGAAGAAGAGCCTCGTCCGCCCAGAGCGAGAGAAAATCGAACCTGGCCACCGGCAATGGCATTATCGCTCTCATGCAGCAGGCGATTCCAACGCCGGCGTCAACGTAATGCCTTCCCGTATGAACCTTCCCTTGGCTTCTTGGCCAGCTTCCCATGTGTTGACACTCTCCGTTCTCAGTCACAGGCAACCAACCTGCTCAGCTTCGTAGAGGCCGTTCCATCCTTAATCGCGATGAAGATGTCCACGAATCCAGTCTCGCTCTCTTCAAACGTGGCCCCATTAGGCGAAAAAGCACCACCGGTGGTTCTCGCGTCAACCCAGAACCCCCAAAGAAGAGTCCTAGTTGGTTGGATTCCATCGGCCCTGGTCCAAAAAACTGGTGGTTCCTTTATTGCTTTGCCATCACTTGCTGCGTTCCCCCGGCGCTATTCAGAGCTTGTGGAATCCGCACACCCGAGCAACAGAGGGCCTGGAGGGAGAAGATTGGCCTCCTCAGCATCATCCTCTCCCTCATGGCCGGCGTCGGTTTCCTTACGTTCGGTTTCACGCTCGCCGTTTGCGGCAAACCCCCTACTCGGTTCCATTCCGGAGAAATTCAACCCGCATCCGTTGTCATCCATGGCTTCGATTACGACTTCTCGGCCTTTAACCACCCCGCCGTCGGAACGTGGACAGGAAGGCAGAACCCTCTGTTTGAAGGAGGTTGGAATGCGGCTGGGAACGATATATCCTTCCTCTTCCAAAAGGTCAATCAGCGCTGTCGCGACTTCATCACCAAAGCATCAAACTCCTCGATCACCGGGAATGGCGGAGACTTGAACTGGTATTTCCCCTGTAACATCTACAGTCAACGAGGCAACTCTGGTGTCAACCTTACAGGGGTTGACACCGGCGCCAATTGTCACCATGCTTCGAGGTCACGAACCATGCTGGCCCAAATGAAGCCAGAGGGTCAAGTCTACTACACTTGGGATGACGTTCGCGACCCCAGTCGGAACTTGGCCGTCTTCGAGTCGTAAGCCTACCTTTCCTCTCCTTGCTTTTTCGTGTCCTCACATCACCACATAGTACCGTTCTCGACTTGAACCTCCTGAACTGGTTGACAACGGCACAGGTCAAGTATCCCCCAACATTCGACGCTCTGAAACGCCCCAATGGGACCTTCAATGGCAAGGACCTTTCCATGTACTTCTACCGGACCAACCAGCGGCCGCTCGGACAGTGTTTGGAGGATATCGTCGCCGTTGGTTTCGTCGATACCCAGAGTGTCGGTTGTGTTGCCTCAGACGTCGTCCTCTACCTCTCCCTCATCTTCATTATTGGTGTGGTCGCTATCCGTTTCGTCATGGCGGTCATGTTTGCGTGGTGCTTTTCCTGGAAACTGGGCGTCTTCAAGAACGAGACGTTCCAAGAGCGGAACCGCCGAATCGCCGAGATTGAGAACTGGACTTCCGACATTTACCGTCCCGCCCCGAGTGACTATCGGCCAGATGTTACCAAGAAAGGGTTGGCAAAGCAGCGCGGAGTTGGGGGCTTACTTCCCACCCAGTCAAGGTTCACCCCATCCGAAAATCTCCTCAAGGGCGCAAGGCCGACCACTGCATACGGGAAGCTCGACTCAACGCCAACCAGGCGCGGTAACTCAGCCAGCATCTACGGTTCGCTCGGTGGCAAGGGGTCCAAGACCCTGGTCTCCCAAGAGCTGTCGTCAAGGAGCTCCACCTCACTCCCAGGGTTCGCGGATAGAAACTGCCCATTCCCCCTCATCAACGTCGTTCCCCAACCCCCTCCCGATTATGAGCCGTTCGGTTTCCCTTTGGCCCACATGATCTGCCTCGTTACCGCATACTCTGAATCCGAAGCCGGTTTGAGGACCACGCTCGACTCGATCGCCACAACCGACTACCCAAACAGCCACAAGCTCATCCTTGTCATCGCGGATGGCCAGGTGCTCGGTGACGGGAACACGTTACCAACTCCGAAGATATGTTTGAGCATGATGGAGGATTTCATCATCCCTCCGGGACAAGTCGAACACAATTCCTATGTTGCTATCGCCGACGGTGAAAAGCAGCTCAACGATGCTAAGGTATACGCCGGATTCTACTCTTACGACAACAACTCGGTCGAGAAGTCTAAACAACAACGGGTGCCAATGGTCTTGGTCGAGAAGGTTGGCAATCAGACCGAGCGGAACAACCAAGAGAAGAAGGCTGGCAACCGAGGAAAGCGCGACAGTCAGATCGTCCTCATGTCGTTCCTCCAGAAGGTCATGTTCGATGAGCGGATGAACACTTTCGAATACGAATTCTTCAATTCTATCTGGAGGGTGACCGGCGTCAGCCCAGACCGTTACGAGTTGGCGCTGTGCGTGGATGCAGATACCAAGGTTTTCCCGGACGCGCTTTCTCGGATGGCAGCGTGCATGGTGGGCGATCCGGAGATCATGGGACTGTGCGGAGAGACCAAGATCGCAAACAAAGCGGAGACGTGGGTTACCATGATTCAAGGTGCGCAGGCGTGCAAGGGCTCAACGAGAAGCTAACTTTATCCCACTAGTATTTGAGTACTACACTTCTCACCACATGGTCAAGGCTTTCGAATCCATGTTCGGTGGTGTTACCTGTCTGCCCGGCTGCTTCAGCATGTATAGGATCAAGGCTCCCAAGGGAGATACGGGCTATTGGGTACCAATCCTCGCCAACCCGGACATCGTCGAGCACTATTCGGAGAACGTTGTGGATACCCTCCACAAGAAGAATCTTCTGCTCCTTGGTGAAGATCGATACCTCACGACCCTGATGCTCAAGACATTCCCAAAGCGAAAGAACGTCTTCTGTCCACAGGCGGTTTGTAAGACGGTTGTCCCTGAGAAGTTCAGCATCCTCCTTTCCCAGCGTCGTCGGTGGATCAACTCGACCATTCACAATCTCGCCGAATTGATTCTGGTTCGTGATCTGTGCGGCACGTTCTGTTTCTCGATGCAGTTCGTCGTCGGTATGGAGTTGGCTGGAACCCTCGTCTTGCCGGCCGCCATTTCTTTCACCCTGTACTTGATCATCGCTTCCATCATTCCCGGAGGGACGAACACGACCATCCCGCTCGTTTTGCTTGGCATTATTTTGGGTCTTCCAGGTTTATTGATCGTCATCACAACGAGGAAATTATCCTACGTCGGTTGGATGTTGATCTACCTCCTCTCACTACCGGTTTGGAACGGCATCTTGCCCACCTACGCGTTTTGGCACTTTGACGACTTCTCCTGGGGCCAGACCCGAATGGCTCAGGGGGAGACTCCAGACGACGCGGACCACGGTGACAAGAAGGGAGAATTTGATTCCTCCGGGATCGTGATGAAGAGGTGGGTTGAGTTCGAGAGGGAAAGAAGGTGGAAGAGTGGGACTCCTTCAGCAAGGAACTCATACTACGACCCTCGTTCCAGCTCTCCCAAGAGGTATGTGATTCGTCCATCACCAGCTACCACGATGACACGAACTTAAGGAATGCCGGTTCTTGTAGGCAATCGTTGGTGTCCACGGCGGAACGCGATTCACGTGGTTACGATGCTACCACCCTCGAGTCCTCAAGCTATACCCATGGAAGTGGAACCAGATCCCGGCACGATAGTCAGCAGTTGTTGATGCTCCCCGCTCCCCTTTCCGTCAACCGACCTTCGGTGTCGACATCCCGTCTTTCGAGGACAAGCGAGGATGCGGGAGGACCAGATTCCCCCCGCCAACGACTCATCAGTAGTTCGCACTCTGGAGATGGGTTTGATACGCCCGACCACTCACAATCCAACCCATCACCCAGCAGGTTTACCTCTCCGACGACCCCCGAGTTCTACGGCAGCGGTACCGTTCGGTCTCCCCGCAGTGCTGGGGAACCCAACCCGTTCTCTCAGCCCCATTCTCAGCGGATCCCAGAATATGACAGAGTTCCATTCTCTGCGGAACCTGAGGAGTACCCCCAAGGGAACTACACTCCATCTCCATCCTCGCAGTCTCAGGCGCGCGGGAGCAAGGGTGTCAGCCTGGTGGACAGCGGACCGGTTCCTGGACCTGACGGTGTTCGGCGGGTTGCGAGAAAGAGACAGAGCCAGCAAAGTCCACCACAGAACCGGTACTCGAGAGGATCGACATATTTACCCCCCGGAGCTGCCATGCCTCGACCAGGCGGGCACGGTAATGCTGACTGAGGGAAGTTGACAACCTCTTCCTTGGTCACTGTATACGAGACATTTTTCTTCACCCAGGACTTGATATTCTCCTTCCCCCCCCCCACCATAGCATTGTTTCAACTAGCGAACCCATGACGGACTGATTTTGTCTCCCTCTCATTTCCAGCCCCCCTCCTCCATGACGATACCTGCATTTTACTATCGATGTTGCCTTGTTTTTACAGATCCTGCTCATTGAGGGACTCCTTCTTGCCACTCCGCACTATTCCGGCTTTATGGTACATGATTCAGTGTAGGACACATCCCATACTCCAAACGGTAGCTTTATTCGTGAACCTCCACCAGTCTTTTTTTTGGCGAACAACTCTACACAACGATAGGAAGTATATATAATAAGGGTTTTATATGATGTGAGGCACGCTACCAAGGTTTTGCGGGCTGTTGGGTGAGAAGGATGTTGTGCCTCTTCTTGATGACGACCCGGTGACGAGAAAATTTATCATCCGGGGAGAATCGGGCTACGAGGGATGAGGAGAATGTCCTTGAGGTCGGGGAATGCGAAGAATGGGGTGGATTGAGCAGACCTGGATGCGCAGATTTTGTTACCTTCCCCGCGGTCGTCACTTTCTACGCAAAACGGTGAGGATCTGAGGAAAAGGAAGGGGGATTTGGCGGGTACCTTGAGAGTGTAGACTCTGTTGCCATTCTCATCCAGAGTGTACATGAGGTGCATGGTGGGCGGGGACCAAGCAGAGGAGAGGAGGAAGCGCGGTTGTCCAAGTTTGTCCGCCGTTCGTTTTGCTGATACCTTCCGGAGAGGCACCTCTCGCAGTCGACTTCATCATCCTCCACCCCATGACTTTGACCTCGGACACGGATTCCTGTACGGCTACAGAGCCAATTCAGGTCTTGACCCCACCACCATCCCCGCCGCTCGCCGAGGACGGCGCAACGACGACGGCAACGGCCCCATCCACCTCCGCCTCGGCCAAGAAGAAGAAAAAGAAGAAGGCTAAGAAATCTAACAAGGCGAAGGACGCCCCCACGCCTCTTCCACCACCTCCTACTCCTATCCCTACCGTCGAGGAGAATCAGCCCCCACCGTTGTATATCAGCAGGAACAAGCACTGGAAGTACATCAGTTCCTTTCATGTTCGTGTTCAACTCGAGTCGGAAATAGGGGTATTGAAGTTTGAAGATATCTAGGGACCATGGTTACAACTCCCTCTCGAACTCCTCGAGTCGTTACTCGTTCTGAACATGGACCCGTGCATGCTCTCCGGGCCTGACGTCCCCTGTTCATCTCCCCCGCAACGCGAGTTGCGCGGATTACCTGCCCCCAAACCTCGCGATCGTGGGTTCGCCAGCTTGAGCGATCATACCCCACCCGACTCCCCTCGGATGACCTTTAGCTCATTTTCGCAAAACGCGAATTCGAACCCGTTCCCATCACCCGCTCCCGGAAAGGCCAGCCCTCCTCCGGTCGATCCGGGCGTCTTTCGGTCCGTCGCGTCGATACGCAGGTTGATAGACGAAGCGTCTGAACTTTCTGTTCGCGCGTCGTCTGGGTTGTCAGCCATTGCTTTGGGGTCCCTTCGTAGCGGGAGTGGGGGGTTGGGTAATTCGGCCTGGGGGTCCACGCAAGGATTCAATCCCCTCGGTGATAACGGTCATGGCGGAAGGAACGTCACGATGTCTGCTACACGGATACACCGACTCAGAACGTTGGCCGTTCAAAAACTCGCCGCTGCGTACGCGGCGGACGAGATTGCTTCGAGCGTTATGGTGATGCAAGGAGGAAGTGTCTTTGATGACATCGCCGAACGCGTCCTCAAATATGATCCCAACGATGTCGACGCAAAATATGTACACTTCTTCCACGAAAAGATACCCTCCAGGTGGGTCTCTTCGGTGATTGTGGACACAAAGAACGCTGAAAGTCCTGTAGGCAATTGGCCGATTCTACCAATACCGACGTTCTGGATAACCTTATCGCTCAATATCCCCACCGACTGGAATATTTACGTACCCGAGGAATCGTTCATTGCTTCCGGGACGAGTACTCTATGGCCACGAAGGACTTTACTCACGCTCTCCGGGAGGCTCGTGCACGTCGCAAAGCCAAGTCACTCCACAACAGCGCTGGGAGTGTTGCACACGAGCCTTCCAGAGGTAAAGGGGGGAAGAAGAAGAAGGGGAAAGGCGAATCTGGAAAGCAAGATGGCGTCGGATCCGACCTGGCTTTACATTACGCTCGATCAGAGGGGAGCCAGCTCATACTTCACCCGTCGGTCCTCCCCGATGCCCCAGAACCGATTGAACCCCAGTGTTTGTTCTTCCGGGGCACTGCATATCTCCAACATGCCATCTTCCTCATCGAGACCGCTATGCTCAATCTGGAAGGTGTGCAAAAGAGCGCCACTCCTGAGGGAACCGATCTACGACTCTGCTACGTCGAAGGAGGGCGATTTGGCGGAACGGAGATCGGTAATCCAGATGGTCCCCTTGGGAGAAGGGACGGGCCGAAGCTGACTGCCTACCGAGAGGTACTCGCGGATGCCACGTTCAAAGAGGCGATTCTCAACTTGGTCAAGAAAAGCTTCCGCGACCACGAAAAGTTCCTGTCTCATTTCGATACTGTCGAAGGACCACCTTACCCGGGGCTCGTCGAAGGGGACTTGGTGCAACGTACCGAGTACGCGTTTTTATTGTTCGAGTCGCTCAAGAGCGGACATCACAGCCAGAAAACGCCCCCTCCGAAGAACTTCGTTATTCCCGAGGTCCCCGCCTCTATCACCACCTACCACCCACTTTTGGTCGAAGCACACTTCAGCCGGCTGTTGTGTCTGTTCATAATGGGAGACTTTACGACACTGCTACCCACTTTTTCGAGGACGACGATGATCGTAGACGGACTCGAGGGCTACCCAGTCTTCCTCCCCCCGAGATCTATGGCCCAGGCAGAATTTGCGGAGATCCTCGAGCGACTCGCAGGTGGATGGGCCGTGGGTTTGCAGCCGAATTCTTGTTCCAGGAAACGTCTCATGCCATCGGGGAGCTTCAGGTCGAACGGGAAAGATAGAGCAGTCGAACCGGAAACAGTCGGCGCCGCAGGCGAGTACCCACACACGCATCCGTTCCCCTCGATCTCCATTTCGGATTACAGCCCATCTGCGTCTGGTGCTGGTAATTTCGCGGGTGCTTCGTCGTCCAGGGTTTCTTCGCCCGCGTTGACACCTGCCCCAAGTGGGACGTCGTACTTGCCGGATAACGTCGCGTTGATGCAATTGTTGGATCACCTACGTATCCTCCTTCAACCGGTCGCGAAGCGACGGAAGGAGCGGGTCGAGGTAGAACAGGAGGAAGCCGCAGCGGGGAAGAAAAAGAAGGGGTTGTCTATCAGCATTCCGTTGCATGGGCCGCGGGTTGAGATCATCCTAGCTTGGCTCGCAGCCGTGCATTTGGTTGAGCTGGAGAAGGTCGCCATTTGATTTAGCACAGCTTAACACACTTTGCAATTACTCTTAACCCCGTCTTTGCCGTGTCCCTTGCACTTACTTAGCTGCTGCGCTGATCCAAGCCTACAATGTTTATCATGATCACCCATCCCATGCCGGACCCCAGAGACTCTGTTCCGATTGCCATTTATGGAAGGTGTTTATTGGAGCACTCCTCCCGTTCTTCGGCACACCTTTGACAACCGTAGCCGCTTGCGACCAGCCGGCGAGAATTTTTCGCTCGCAAACCCCCACCTACCCCACGCACGAACGCGTTTGAAGACCGGCGTCGGTACACTGGCCCGGCGGAGCTTATACGGTCACCAGCTGTGGAAGACGTAGGCGGCATACAGTACATAACCCCTTCTGTCAACCCCACCTCCGCCCACCGGTGGCGGCCCGCCGACTACCATCTCCCCCAAGCTCCACAATCGCCTACCCTCTCCACCTCACTTTCGTTACACCATGGCTGGAGGTTCGGGTCCTACGCAACCACCAGAGTATCGCTCGTGCGTAACTACCACAGGAATTAGGAGGGCGGGGGGGATGTGCTTATCTTTTGCAACAGGGTTGGAATCATTTTGGCCGTCGGTTCTGGAGTACTAATCGGCGCCTCGTTCGTGTTCAAGAAGAAGGGTTTGTTGAGCTCGCAGAAGGGGAAGGTGGCCGGCGAGGGTCTTGACTACCTCAAATCGGTAAGTTCTGTCTCGTCGCATCATCACAGAGCGCTGATAACGAAACTCTAGGTTATGTGGTGGACGGGGATGATCATAATGATCCTTGGTGCGTTTTTTGTTTTTGCAGCTCCGGAAGCTCCAGCGCGCTAACGTTCGTACAGGGGAGATATGTAACTTCGCAGCTTACGCATTCGTGGAAGCTATCGTGGTTGTGCGTTGATTTCCCCGCCTTTCAAAACGACAAAGCAAAAAGCCTCACCTTCGTACAGACCCCCATGGGTGCATTATCCGTCGTAATATCCGCCATCCTTTCCCACATCGTCCTCAAGGAGAAATTGTCTCTCTTCGGTTGGATCGGCTCCGTTCAATGTATCCTTGGGGCCTCCATCCTAGCTCTCAACGCTCCCGAAGAACAGAGCGTCACGAATATCGTGGAATTCAAGAAGCTATTCCTCGCACCTGGTTTCCTGGCTTGGGGGTCGGTCACGATTGTAACCTCTGTTATTTTGGTTGCCTGGGTTGCCCCGAAGTATGGACACAGGTCCATGTTGCCACATATTGGGGTTTGCAGTTTGATTGGCGGCCTCAGCGTCAGTTGCATCCAAGGACTGGGTGCTTGTATCCTCACCACTATCAGGGGTGACAACCAGGTGGGTTCACCTACCGAATTTACTGTGGTGTGGGCGTTGATTGTTGCTCGCAGTTTAAGAACTGGTTTATCTATTTTCTGATCGCCTTTGTGGTGGTTACACTGCGTGAGCACCCCTTCATCCCCGTCGAACGAAGTGCTGAAGCTACCTAGTTACGGAGATATATTACCTGAATGTTGCTCTTGCGTTATTTAACACCGGTGAGGCCTATCCCCCCCTCCCTCTCTTCCAGCTTCTAAAACCTTTTCCTTAGCTATGGGTTAGTCTCGCGCTACCAGACCGTAATCCACTGATCTGACACCCAGGCCACAGTGACGCCAACGTACTACGTTACCTGTGAGCATTAGATATCTGGACACCTTTCCGATCGCTGACAGCCCTTTAGTCACATTTTGCACGCTGGTCACGTCGGTTATCCTCTATCAAGGCCTGAAGGCATCAGCAAGGGTTATAATAACGGTTGTCCTCGCCTTCTTGGTCATCTGTACCGGGATCACTATTCTCCAAATGTCCAAGGTGGATCCAAGGAAGTTACCCAATGTAAGCAGGCCGGTCGATGCCCACCACAATCCGGCTGACTCTTTTTTCAACAAGGTTGACGAGCGTACCACCTTACTGCTCGAAGTCGCGAAACAAGAGCCAGCCCCGAAAGCTTCACGGGACATAGACGCCAAATCCCGCTCCTCTGACCAGTCATCACCCCGGCGCCGCCGCCGAACCATGAGTTCGCGAAGCCAAGCACCATCAACCATGCCACTTGGCGTTTCTCACTCAGTGACGGACGTCGAATCTGGTGCAAGTCAGGTGTGGGATGCCACACTGGGGGAAAGCGACTCTAGCGACATAGAAAACGAAGAAGTGATCGTCGAGAAGACTGAACAGCCCGGCATCGATTCGTTGAGGGGCACGTTCGGCACTGTTGGGACGATCATTAGGAACAGAAGACGCACCACTGCACTCTCCGAGGCGCATAATCGCACCAACGTTCGAAACCGACGCGGGAGCGAAACCAGCGGCCTAACATCGCAGTCGATAAACGAGGAACCGCGACAACCCGGTGAAGAGAGGGATCCAGAAAAGCTCGACCTTGGCCGCAAGTATTTTGGGCAAAGGACGGGAAAACCCTCTGACCCTCCAGCGTCCGCGTTGCTCAGCCCCCCACCCCGCGACACCGCCCCCTCCATCTTGTCCCCCTCCTCACCTGCCTTTTCGCTGGAACAGCCTATACTCCACTCGTCACCAGAGTCTGAGAAATGCGACCCTATGACGATGTCCCCCAAACGGACACCTACGCTTCACGCTCACTTTGACCCTAACCAGCAACCTCCAACCCCGAGGTTGCAGGTGCCGTCACCTCCCCCGGATTCCCACACTCCCATCTCCGTACCTCCGCTCCCCGACCAGTCCGACCCGAGTCTGACAGGAGACAAGGAAAAACCTTCCCCTACTTGATTGGGATTCTCGGCGTTTGCCCTTCCCTCTTCTGAAGGCGCTTGTTAACGAACATAAGTATATCCCCTTCTTGTTGGTAACGCCCTTTATGAATGCGGTTATGACCACGGTTTTCATTCTGCTTCCCGTCAACCTGTGTGAGATGTCTGATGTACTGGATCCGATCTGATCAGTAACACGATGCTTACCAGTTTCTGGCCATCAAATCCCCAGCCGCAACGATTGGGGTGGAATTGTCATCGAGGATTTTGAAGCCACCCTCTGCCTGCTTACGTCGATCATCGATCATCTCGGGTGGGGGCGCTATGCCCAGTGTTTGCTTCTCTTCCTTTTTTCCCCCTTTTTTTCCGTCGTAACTTACACTTCGCCTGGCCATTTGCTGGGGGTGTGACACCTAAAGGAGGTGCTCTTACCCACCGGACTCTGTGCGGATGCCCTCTCAAAGATTACTCCAGGCGCCTCGTGCCATGCCGACTAAAATAGCCACTTTCCCACGCCGGGTTCGGGTCCTGAGCTTTCACCTGGATGGGTAACTCAATACTGACCTCCCCATGGGCGGTCGTATCCGTCATCACACATGAGCCTGTTATCGGAAGGTGGGGACTGGCCTGGACAGGTGCCCATTGGTGTGGATGTTGAGGCGCTGGCGAGCAGTGGGCCCTCATCGTGCTGTGTAGGGAACGATGTTTTGCGCGGCCTTGGACCCTTATCATATATTAGGGTGACATCCGCATAGCATCTTCCGTGACGCCGCGCACCCAACGTTTCACCCTCACGTACTCCCTATAAAGGGATGGGGGTACGTCCGCTGTTGAGTAATCAGGAACCCCCTTCATCCCTTGAGCCTTACGATCTCACGACCCCAGATGTTGTCTAATCTCAGGGCGGCCCTCGCCCTGGTATGCCTCTTTGCGCTCACGGCGGATGCTCTGCGAACTTCGATCATGGAAGATGCGATGAGGAGAAGGAGGAGGATGTTATACGGGAAGTGGGATTCGCCGCCGATGAAACGCGCAGTTCCGGCTCAGACTATCGCTGTATGTCCCGCGCCGCTGGATAATCCTCGAGATCCTTGGTGGCTCATTCCTCCCCATCCAGCTCCCTATCGATCACCAGGGCAAATACGAGGGGACCTTCGACAACAGGTACTGGTACAATGCCACGTTCTATCAGCCCGGCGGTCCTGTCTTCGGTACGTGGACTTTGTACATCTGGGTGTTCCGTCGTACGTCGCTCACGCCGGCCGTGGATAGTTCATGACATTGGAGAGGCAGACGCCTCAGGTTGGGGTGCTGCGCTTGACGTGAGTTCACCGCGATAATCGATGGCCGATTGTGACATCAGTGCTGAGTGCGGAAGTTTGGAAAAATGACAGGCTGACGGTGATTACCTCCATTCGGCCGTCATGAGGCTGGCCAAGCGATATAATGGGGTTGGTGTTGTCTGGGAGCACAGGTGAGAATTCACCCTCATGTCGCAGTGACGAGCAAATCCCATATACGCAAACGTAGGTATTATGGCAAGTCGCTGCCTTTCCCCATCAACACCAACACCACGAAGGAGCAGTGGCAGTTCCTTACGGTCGACCAGGCTTTGGAAGACGTCGTCTATTTCGCTCAACGCTTCACTTTTTCTCACCCCGACCAGCACACGGCTTCGTACCGACCTCATCCATCTAGCACCCCATGGGTCTTTATCGGTGGCTCTTATCCTGGTGTCCGCGCTGCCTTCATTCGTATCCGAAACCCAGAGACCATCTATGCTTCATGGTCCTCCTCTGGCCCTGTTGAGGCCCAACTCGACATGTCGAGCTACTGGCAAGCGGCGGAACGTGCTCTCCCTAGGAACTGCTCCAATGACTGGATCGCAGTCACAAAATATTTCGACGAAGTGCTCACCAACGGCAGCGATCAGGAGATCCATAACCTCAAAGTTCGCATCGTCACCGCCGAGTTCACTGGACCTGGAGGAAATACGACGAAACTCGATGAATCCCACTACCTTCAGATCGTCGACCAGTTCGATGCAACCACCTTGGCTACCTACTTGATGGATCCCCTGGGCGAATACCAGGTATGCTCGCCCCCATAGAGATGGAAGCCCGCCCTCTAACGTCCCATCAACAGGTTAACGGACTTCCTCCGATTCTGACGTTCTGCGATGTCTTGGAGACCAGGAACGGGGAAGGGCCTTCTTATTCCGAGGGCTTGGCCGCCGCTTTCAACATCACGGTCGCTTTGGAAGCTTTCTTGACCGGTATCGCCGAGACAGATCCTGACGTTTTCGCCATCGCTGGGCCTCCCTCCGATGCTGCCGACAATCTCTCGTGGACATATCAGTATTGCACTGAGTTCGGTATGCTTTCCCCCTTTCCTGACGTGGGGCTCGTCGCCGGGTCTGATTGTATGCGTGTATGTAGGTTACATCCAGGCTGCTAATCCCAACAACAACCGAAGCATTCAGTCGCAGTTCTTGAGCTTGGAACATGAGCAACAGACCTGCTTGAACTCTTTCCCGGCGGGAACTACCCCCCCTCAACCTAATGTCGCTGCCCTCAACAAGGTTTACGGTGGATGGCACATGAACCCAACCCACGTTTTCTTCACGAACGGCCAAATCGACCCTTGGAGGACGCTTTCGGTCGCTAGCTTTGAGGAGAACGCCCCGAAGAGGGTCGGTACTACTGCGATCCCTGCGTAAGTATCCCGATGCATCATGATACCTTCAGAAATCGCTGATCGTTGTGTTATTTCGTTTAGTTGTAACACACCACCTCATGAGTCGTCATACTTTGGCGTCGTCTACCGAGGGGAGACCCACGTGAAGGATCTCTTTTCGTACCTCAGGGAGCCTGCCGAGCCGTTCTACACATCGCTCGCGTTGTTCCAGGTGGCTCTGGACGAGTGGTTACCTTGCTTCGTCTCCTCCGGCGACGATACACAACCCTAACCACTTCACCATTCTTAGAACGCATTCTCATAGGCGTTTTTCTTCTTTTTGCATATCAGTTAATGTATAATGGCGAAAAAAAAACACTTGTTGAATCATTCCTTCGTCTTGGACCGATCGTCGGAGTGTTGCCCTTCGGTGCGAATGGGCCCCACTTCTGATGACAGGTTGTTTGAAAGTCGCCCGTGGTCACCGGCAAGGTGTATCCCGGAGCTGATCACTACTTTCGGGTCCACGAAAATGCACGACGTGTGAATATCTCAAGAAGAGGCGGAACCTGGGGCCTATATAAGGTCCCATGCTCCTGGGGTTCGGTGGCGGAGCCGTGGTATTATACTAATATACAACCGGTTTACGGTGTACAACAACATAAGAGACCTTACGCGAGATGGTATGGAGGGGAAATAAAGGCTGGAATGGAATGGCGAACCCGCACATGGGTAACTACGACTGTTGTAAATCTATTTGCGCTCGCACCAACCAGAGGGGTGGACCTTAACGGAACGGCGGAACAATAAAACGGGGAATAATGCGCGGCTACAGGAGGCCAACCTGCACGACACGGAGAGGGTTTTCGGGAGAAGAGGGAAATATATGGAGCAACGATACTCGTTCAGGAATGGTGTGTCCATCCAGATGCGGGGTCGGTGGTTCGTAGAAGAAAGCGTTTGGACAAACTCGCGAGATAGTATCCAACTGCCCAAACTGATAATAGAAGGTTAACAGGCGTAGGAAGTGGTACGATTCGCAGGACCTCACCGTTGAAATATGATTTGCCAGCGTTGCCCGCCTTTTCCATTTCCATCTCGATATCCCGGAGGAGCTCTCTGCAGGCCTCCAGGTCCTTCATGGCCCCAAGCTTCTCGTAAACGTCTACGGCGCGCAAAGCCTCAGACTTTGCCTCTTCGAACCTGTATTCTTGATACCAAAACTGAGCCTGCAGACTCATCGCACGGCCCAGGTAGTATGGGTCATTGGTCGCGTTCGACTTGGCGCATTCGATGTGGGCATGTGCGTCATCGAATCGGCCTTGGGTGAAAGACAGTTGTGCCAGGGAGCGGAGGATCCAAAACTGTTGATCGTGCCAGTTGGAGGAGGATGCGATCCTGAGGGCCGTCTGGAAGTGATTGATGGCCTTCTCTATCTCGCCCTTGGAATAATGTATATCACCGAGGACGCGGTGACACCGGCAGACCCGAAATTCCTCGCCTTCGTCCGGGAAGAGCTCGACTGCTCGGGATGCAGCTTCTTCTGCAGCAGTGAGCTGCTCGTCACTGCACAACAACCGAGCGAGGAACTCCAAAGATTGTGCTTGTCCCGATACGTCATTTAACCGTTCACAAATACCCAACGCTTCTTTCGCATGTGATATCCCTTCCTTGTAGAGGCCGAGCAGCCGGTTCGCATCGGATAGGTGCATCAGTGTTTGGGCGGCCCGAAAGTCTTCCCCCCGCTCCCTCCAGAGCTTCAAGGCGCGGCTAAGGGTTCGTTTTTCCTCCGCGTAGTTTCCAACCGAGTCAAACAACAATGAGAGTTGGTACAAGCATTGCGGCTTGGAGCGGTGGTCATCCAGCAGTGCTTCGATCTTCGGCCCTAGCACGACTGGTCGCGGTTTGTGCCAATAGAGGTGCATCATGAAGCAAGCGCAGGTGTCCCAGACGTCAACCGAGTTTGTGTCCGCGAATGTGAAGACGTCAATCAGGTGTTCGACGTTCATATCCTCCGAGGTGATCCATCGAGCCTCTTCGTAGCCGGGCTTGCCAGGGTAAATATCAACCGACAACCGACGGGAGTAGTGATCCTTGATCGCGCAGAGGAGCGGAGATGTCACTGGATCCTTGGGGCAAAGATAGTCTCGGAGTGGCGCAAGCATCGTAATGAATCCGTTGCTCCGATATGTCAGAGAGAGAATGCAGAACTTGTCAAAGATCTTTGTTCTGTCGGGGACGTTGGGAAACAGCCACCCAAGGTTATTCTCATTAACACCTTGGGGGAAGAAAGCAACGACTCCGAGCAGGCTGCGGGCGTCGGGGCCGAGTTCCTGAAACATCGGGGAGGCCAGCGAGAGTTCGATGGTGGCGGCGAGGCTCCTGTTATGCTGCACGTGAAGCACGCCCGTTCGCTGTCTCTCCCATTCTACGGTCAGCCGGTCGATGCCCCACTTGTTGTGTTGGGCGACGGTAGCGAGTAGGGTGATCGAGAGCGGATGGAAGTCGAGTTGTCCCAGGATGTCATTGACGAGATTGGACCGTTCGTCACCATCGTAGATGCGGTAAAAGGTGCGGCAGGCGGCATCCATTGATAGTGTGGGGATGTCCAGGTGTTTGCAATACGGGGGAATAGTAGAGACGCGGGAAGTGATACAAAGGCAAATGCTGTCGAACTGGCTCAGCTCCTCCACCATTGCATAGATCTCCTCGGCGTGCTTCCCCTGAAAATCGAGGACTGATTCAGCATTGTCAAGGAATAATATCATACTCCTTGAGGATAGGAATGGTCGTAGGGGTGTTAGGTCCTCAGGGTTTTCGACTCCTGCACCAATGGCCTTGGAGAGTCGGTTGAGGAAATGAGCGCGCGAGGCGGGGAACTGGTCGCAACGAATAAAGCGGCGGTTGTCTCCAAACCGTTGCTTGATGTGATCGTGGTGGAGGACGCTTAGGGCGATAGACGTTTTCCCGATGCCTCCTGCACCAATGAGGGCGAGTGGGGTTAGGTCTTTTGCGAGACCAACAATCTTCTCGATCAGGTCGTCACGTCCGAAACAGGCCCTTGGAGGCGGGGGAGGCAATTCTCCAGGATTGATGCTGTGCGAAAGTAAGACAGCGGACCCCACGGCGTTTGGAATAACTGACCTGGCTTGAGTCTAGGGGACAGTGAGCATTCTGTTGTTGTTGGGTAGAGCCACACTCACTGAGTGATGTTGGCCACCGGCACCTTCCTGACCTGCCAACATGTTACGACGGATGTCGGAAACGATGGCATGAGTGTTCATGACATTGTCCTGAAGCTCGGAAACGACGGTACTGGTGTTTACAACACCCCGATGAACGTCGGAAACGATGGTGTGGGTGTTCACGACATCGTGGTGGATGTCCGAAACTACTACGTGTGTGCTTATTGAAAGTTCGGTCTGGATGCGGGCGGTTAGCGATGGCCGTACGGAGGTGACGGAACGCACATTAAAGACATGAAGGATCCTGTTGAGTTCCAACCTCCAGGCGGCGATCGCCTCTTTATCGTCCTTTGCGTGGAAAAGTCGAGACACTGTACTTCGTTTACCTCGCTTGACGATGTTCCTCTGTATCTCGGCCACAGACCTAGGATTGAGAGTTTGGTAAGTGAGCCGCCCAATGTATGCGTTGTTGGTTCAGCTCACATGGTCAACTGCCCAATTGCATCGAACACCGACTGACTGAGTTCGTCCACTCGCCTTCCGTTCATCCCCCGGTCAAGGGCTCTGCAGACGTCAGCACAGGCTAGCCCGAGATCTACGTAGTCCACCTCGTTGACCATGGAGTCCTGTATACGTGTGAGCCCGAAGCTCCCCGTAGCAGAACAGTAGGAAGTAACGCACCCTGATCATCGTCAGGAGGACAATGACGGAGCCAAACACAGCCTTAGCGGGTGAGATGCAAGAGATCTCCTTCACGAGATCCAGGGCTTCGATGGCCACGTTCAGCGAGGAGAGAGCACCCTCCCGAGGCTTTGGTCGCTGAGACCTTGTATCCATGGTAGGAACCGAGGTGGCTAGGAGGAAACGGTGTAGCGCTCATGAGCCGAACGCTAGCGGAGGAGTGAGCGGCCGTTTTGACGATGACGGCGCGAGCCCGGATCCGCGGACTGATCCTGCCGGTCCCGGAAAACTCAAGCGTAATAAAAGAGTTCCTTTGCATGGACTCGCTCATTACGTTCACGACTTCGGGGTCGCTGGTGGATTTGCGTCGACCCTATGTCTGAAGACTGAATCCCTCTTTTCTTGTTTTGTCATGGGTGTGTTTTTCACCGCTTGGTCTTGGAAGATACGGTCAAGAGGACATACCACCAAGGCGTGTTCGCCGAACAATCTCTTCCTCATCCGCGGCGAGAACTCTTCTATACCACCGCTGGGACCACCCACGTCCATCAGATTTCGCCTGTCCTGTTCACCGACGGCTGGGTATGAGCCTGGGCTGGTTCTGCATTCATTCAATATGCCGCTTCCAGCCACTTTGGATGGGGTGCTCGACACTTCACCAGTCCACCACCGCAATCGTCCAGGGATGGATTCGTTCGGCTACGGGTCCACCAACTCTCTCCGCAATGCCGTCAAGACAATACGATCCTGGTAAACGACCGACGGGAGTATCTCATCGGGATCGCCTTGTTGCTCATCGTCATCTTTTTGTGGGTTCTGTCGAATTTCGTCACTCAGGTTGGTGGTAATCCCTTCTCGTCCCATGCGCCGCTGATCACTCCGTTGTGCGGTGTAGGATATCTTTCAAGGAGGATATGAGAAACCGTTCTTGTGCGTCCGGGTCATGACCCTGTGATAGTGGCGGGAATGCTCATTGTCCTCGTGACGATCACGCTGATTTCTCGCCGTATCTCATATCATTCGCGTTGGAGAGGTTGTTGGAGAAGGAGTCACACGATGTACCTCACCGCGGTACGTGCACCGCCCCGTCACCCGTCAGAGTCTGCTTCGTGTTTCTGACGCTGGGATTGTATCACAGAGCGACTCGGAGGTGGGTACGAGAGGTTGGCCGCTGACCTTACGCCTCAGAACGACGATATCGACGTGCGACGCTCATCATCCGCACAACCAAGAGCTCCTCTTGATGCCCTCCCGTTTAGTAGGACGGTGTCGATGCGAACCGCCGTGAGGAGAACCTTCCACCTTTGACCACGAACGAAACGCTGCCGTTGGCTTCCATATTTTGTTTCATCTGGTTCGCGGCCAAATGGCTATCACATTGTCCAGCGACTTCATCTGCGTCATCGCCGTGCTGAAGACGATGCCGCTCGTGACGACCATCGTTCTCAGTCTCACCATCCCTGTAGCCGTCACGGGTGATTTCCTACTCGGCAGGACGGTCAAGTTGGTGTCGCTTCTCGGAGCCTTCTTGGTATTGGGAAGCTTCGTCGTCTTTGGGTTGGAAGATTTGGGGGACGGGGGGGATCTTGCGGAGGAAGTGGCAGCTGAGGAAGACCAGGCTTGGATTCAACTGAGGATATCTTCATAGATCGAGGATCATCCTCCCACCAACACGGATAATGCGTAGCCCCGTTCTCTGTTATCCATCGTATGCTGACCGTGTTTATACTTGATAGACGTTTCTTACTTTGTCTTTGGTGCTAGATTAATATGTTTTCTTGTGTTCCCGTTTGAAAGTTTATGTATCGTTACGTGCTACGTGGGCGGCGTACCCCATCAACCAAGCCCGCCGACTGAGTGGGTAACCCAGGCGGCAACCCAAACGAAAAGACGGTAGTTAGATGCAAGGGATCTCGGATCTGAGGGAGCGGTTACCTCAGATCGAATAATGCTGCTCAAAATCACACTTTTGATCGCTGCCACCCCGTTGCCCACGTCGCGTACCGTTTTGGTTAAACACCTTGACCCATCCCCATTCCAGGTGGAGAAGAGAATCTGCCCTTTGACTGACTGGTGACCTAATCGAAAACGGGATCAGTCAAAGTGGGG
>Ga0307516_10002282_pt1 | contig 25865 bp, 21 predicted proteins | sample 19_EM_MG_FD_203310 | JGI IMG/M metagenome (GOLD analysis project Ga0307516, IMG submission 203310) | Populus trichocarpa ectomycorrhiza microbial communities from riparian zone in the Pacific Northwest, United States - 19_EM | ecosystem: Host-associated > Plants > Roots > Unclassified | place...
CCCAACGCGGCCCCCCCCCCCCCCCCCCCCCCCCCAGCGCAGGGTGCCGCTCGTGCAGCGACCGGTACTGCTCCGTTTCCGTTCCGCCCAGGCGTTTCGCTACGCCTCCTCCACGGCTGCTTCTTTCGCCTATCCCCTTCTCCCACCACCTCTCCTCTCCTCCTCTCTCCTCCTGCACCCCTCTTCCTGCACTCCTCCTTCTCCTCTCCTCCTCCTACACTTCTCCTCCTCCTCTCCTCCTCCTCTCCTCCCCTCCTCCTCCCCTCACCCGTGCGCACACCCCTTCTCCTCCTCCCCCCAACCGATAAAGAGTGTCGCCGATCGCCGTTGTCGCGTGTCGTCTCGCCTCCTTTGAATCCTCACACCCCCGGACCCTCCGTCGCCGTCGCGACACACCGCCGTCGCCGCCGCCACCACCACCACCACGTTCGCATCGCTCCATCAGCCCGCCGACTCTCCGCCCTCGCTCGCCATGAAGCCGCCGTCGGCAAAGCTGTTTCCCGCCATGCTCGACACGAGCCCCAAGGGGCTGGGCTGGCCGTCGGTTTCGCGGTTCAATCGGATGCGGAGGAAGTTTGGCTCTCGCATGCGCAGCGGCCAGTCGCCGGCCTCCAATCTGGCCAAATTGGAGACATCGTGGGATCCAAACGACACCATCCGCTCCCTGCGAACGCACACCTGGTCGCTCTACGATGGACAGTACCTGATCCTGATGATCCTGGGCATCTTCTGTCTGTCCGTCATCGAGGAACCTGGGCCGTTCGTCAAGACTGCGATTGCGACCCTGCTGATGCTCTCGCTGCTGCTGCCCGTCACGAGACAATTCTTCCTCCCGTTCCTGCCGATCGCCAGCTGGCTCGTCATGTTCTACTCGTGCAGGTATGTCATCATCATCATCCACTGCTCGCCCACCGTCGCCGCTACTGCCGCCCCGTGCTGCCAGCGTTTCGGACTCACCGTCACGTAGCAGCGGCCAGGCGGCATCCGTCCGGCCGGCCGATAGACTTACCGGACATGAGCTCATGCTGTCTCTAGATTCATCCCTGCCGAATGGCGCCCCCACATCTGGGTTCGCGTGCTTCCGGCCCTCGAGAACATCATCTACGGCGCGAACCTGAGCAACATGCTCTCGGCACACAAGCATGCCGTCCTTGACGTGCTCGCGTGGCTTCCCTACGGAATCTTCCATTTCGCGTTCCCCGTCGTCTGCGCTGGCGTCATGTTCCTCTTCGCCGCGCCCGGCACTTTGCGCGTGTACGCGCGCACCTTCGGATACATGAACCTCATCGGTGTCTTGATCCAGCTGTTCTTCCCTTGCGCGCCGCCATGTGAGCCGCTCCCGGTTTTTCTCCTGCTCCCCGCGCTGACACCATGTTGCAGGGTACGAGGCAAAGTACGGAATGGCGCCCGCTAACTACACGATGGGCGGATCCCCCGCTGGCCTCGCTCGCGTCGACGCCCTGTTTGGCTGGAACCTGTACGGCTCGACCTTCACTGCGTCGCCGCTGGTCTTTGGCGCTATGCCGTCGCTGCACTCGGGCTGCGCCACGCTCGAGGCGATGTTCCTCGGACACGTCTTCCCCCGCGCCAGATGGCTGTTTTACTCTTACGTCATCTGGATCTGGTGGGCGACCCTGTACCTCCAGCACCACTACGCCGTCGATCTGATCGCCGGGAGTCTCCGTACGTCTGCTCTCTTCCCGGTGTTCTCGGTGTCGTGCTGACTCGTCGTGCAGTGTCCGGACTCTGCTTCTACATCGCAAAGACCAAGTTCCTCGCCAGGCTGCAGCCCGGCAAGGAGTTCCGCTGGGACTACGACTACCTGGAGATTGGCTCGGGATCCGGAACGGAGCGCTTCGACTACGGCCTGTACGATCTTGGTTCGTACCACTCCGAGGACGACGAGTGGACCGTCGGTTCGTCGTCCGGAATCTCGTCTGGCTGCAGGAGCCCCGTCAGCCCGAGCGATGACATCCAGTCGGTGTGGTCGTCGGCCAGCGAAACCCTGGCAGCCACCTCGGAGGTCGATTCCTCGGAAGTGTACATTCCCGTCGACGACCGCCGATAGACGATCCGGATCGGAACGATGTCACGTGGCACCGAGCCGATCGACAATGGCCCATTCGATGCCACCATTCTTGTGCGTTCTCCGAACGACGATTCATTCGGGCGGCGCATCCTCTTTAGTATCCTTTTTTCCCTTTTGTCTTTTCGTTGTGCGCCACTTTTTCCTTTGTTACCCCTAATGAACTCACGGCTACCATGGGAATGGAGTTACATCTGCGTTGGGATTTGCGGGTCTCATTTTTTGTTCCTTTTTTTTTCTCCCTTTCGCTTTACTCTTTTTCTTTTTTCTTCGCACGCCTATCTCTGCTCATTGCGCCGTTCCGAATCGGTGCTCTAGCCGGGACATCTTTCCACTGTGCCCGGCGCATACCCTTCACGATAGTTAATAACCCCCGAGCCTCTTAGGGAGTTGGCGTTCCATTTTTTTACCCCATCTCCATCGCTTGGCTCTCCGTGACATCGCTTCGAGGTTGTACATGGGTACTTTGTTGCGGTGTTTGTAATATTGGATGTCTTTTTTGTGTGTGTGTGATGTGTGTGGATGTTAATACCCGGCCCCGCGGGGTGCCAGCTTTTCTATGCGTCTGTGTGTATCTGTCTGTGTTGTTTCCTCTCGGAGGATGAGAACCAACATGTAATGTTTCTGTCGAGTGAGGCTGGGAAGAGGGAGCGGTGTATAACTACAATACTGAGCGCGGGGTGGGGGGGGGGCTTGTAGTGTCTTGTAATGTCTGATCCGATCCGTTCTGTTCTGTTGCTGGGTTGATTTTTTTCTAGAGGGGACTATCTGGGCGTGTATGGGCGGGGCGTTGTTCTTGTCGTTCGCTACTTTACATACTACCTACCTACCTACCTACATACAACTATTGCTATTGCTATTGCGGGAAGGGGGGGAGGATATCCGGACCGGAGGGGAGGAGGGGAGGGGAGGGAGAATCCGAACTCAAAGACTGCGGTATGTATGTATGTTGTATGTATGTATGTGCTTATGTACCCAGCTGATGTTCCGGAAGTTCAATCTGTGCATGCATACATAGGCACCTGCACATCTATCCAACATATCTGTCGACACTTATGTCCACACATATCCATCCACGCAGATCCGCATCCATATCTATATCTACGTATGTAGCCCCTTCCGAGCCCGCGATCTTTCCCGGCGTCTGGCCTGGCGGGGGGTATATATATATACAATGCGGAAGATGCGGACAGCGCTAAGCATGGGTCGTCACTCGGGACGCCGTACTTGTCTCTCCCCTGCTCTTGCTGCCATGTTTGCTACTTTTGAGGGCGACAGTGCGGAGATTGTGCGGTGGAGGAAAGCTGGAAGCGGCACTTCCATCTTGTGTATTTATTTATTTATTTCTGCTACGGGGCGGTGGGGGGAGTGAAGACCCCCCCCCCCCCACCTCCCCCACAAATGAAACCCCCCCCTTCCTGAGAAGAGATACTAACAATACTAATTTTTTAAAAAAAAAGGAAATACTCCGGCTCAAACCCGCCTCGCGTTTCCACCGTTTTTGCCGACCGAGAACTTCTGGCAGTCGTCCTGGGCGCCTCTCTGCGCGACGGGCATCAGCACCGGCTGGTGGTTGCTGCTCGAGGTCATGGTGCACACGCGGTAGAAGCCCTGTCCCGCACACACACACACACACACATGTCAGCATAGCTCTCCGAGGGGTCATCATCCTCCCCCCATACCCTCCCCGGTCGGGTTGCTCACGGCGGGCAGGCCCTCATCGACGGTGGCCTCCAGGTTCCCGTTTCCGTCGCCGGCGTCGTTGATGCCCTTGAAGAAGGCGAACGTGGCCGCGTCCGGCGGCTGCGTGACCGCGAACGAGTCGTCGCCCAGCTTCTGGATGGTGACGTGCGTGTGGCCGACGATCCTGCCGCCGCTGAGGGTCTGCGGCGCGGCGTAGTACGTATTCTGCGGATCTGCACGGCCGTGCGTGTCAGTCGGTCCCAACAGGGCCTTCGGGGGGGAAGGAAGAAAGGAAAGAGTGGGTTGGGGTTACTGGTGAAGCTTCCGGCCACCAGCCCGTTCACGCGCACGTTGACGGTGAAGGCCGTGTCCTCCGCTATGTCCTCCCCCGGCTCCGGCGACGTGATGATGCTGCTGACCATGTTCCCCTGGTCCGGGATGTCGCCCATCACGATGCCGTTGCACGAGCCGCCGACCACCTGCGCGCCGTTCGTGATCGTCTTGCCCGTGCAGAAGTTGATGAAGTTGGCCTCGTCCGTGAGACTGTCGGCCTGGGCGGGGTCGCCGCCGCCGTCCTGGCCCGTGGTCGCCGAGGCGGCTTGCACGTTGGCGGGATCGAGGACGAGCGCCGCATTGTTGTTGTTGTTGTTGTTGTTGTTGTTGTCGTTGTCGTTGTCGTTGTTGTTGTTGTTGTTGTTGTCGTCCTGCGGCCGAGGAGCGGCGAGTGCGGCGGAGACGAGGAGGAGGATGGGCAGGAAGCGCATGGTGGCGGTGCGTGTGCTGGGTTGAATATGAATTACGATTCCACCGGCCGGCGATGAAGGGGGTTTGTCCGTCGACGACGTGAAGACGGGTTTCTGCAGTCTATGCAATTGGGATTAAAGCCGTAGGGAGCTCGTATCGAAGGAATAGAAGAAGAGGAAGAAGAGGAAGAAGAAGAAGAAGAGAAGAATAATCATAACACCAGGAGCCAGTCCAGCGAAAACAGTGCGAGGACCAGAATGTAGGAGCGGCCGAGCGGGGAGATATACCGGAAGCCCGAACGTCTGGAAAAAGCTTGCTTTATCATCCAGCGAGCGGACGTACATATTGTGTGCGGCGTACAGCTGCGACGTCGAGGAATCCGGGCCACGAAGATCCAGCGCAGGAAGCTCCGTGGGCCCCCCCTCCCCCACGGACCATGGCATTGGATGGCATGAGCCTTGAACGTCAAGATCGGGAGATGATGGACAGACACCTGCCGGCAGGCAGGTTGTTGGCGTTCCGCAAGAGCTTCGCCAGGCGCGAAAGGGCGTGGAGAAACTTGCTATCAACCATCGCGGCGACCAGTCGTACGGGTCGGGGTCCGTCTTGGCATCTCGTTCATGCATGCAGCGTTTCACGTCTGTTGTCGCGGTTGAAACGTTACCGCACCAACGCACGCGCTTAGTTAGCGAGCCCCGACGGGAAGCGATGAAACCAAGATCTGTCGGAAGCCACGGCGGAGGAAATCCTGATGGCGGAAGGATGGATAAATAGATTGGGGGGCGCGTCTCGGATACCATCTAAGCGTGTCAGGATGTCCGTATACCTACCCGAGCCATCATCACGGAACATCTGCTGACTCATCGGGCCGCTGTTCAGGTTGGGCGTGAAACCGATGGCGTGGATGTACAAGCTTCTTGGGACAATCGCTCTGGGTTCCTGTTTCACTCCGTCCGGCTGCGGGTTCGCGTCCCCAGTCGGCGATCCGATGTGGTACATACTTATAGCAGTTACGAACGGAGGGCGCTAGATGTTTAGGCTGCGGAGATCACAATCACTCGAGAAATCGCAAATTGTACACAATTGCATCCGAAGCTAGATTTAATTTTTCCATCTAGTCGATCTTGTAGAACCCTTTATCTACTCCTCGAATACGTAGGTGAGGTGGCACTTTCCACAGTACTGACGGTTGTGCATGGCAGCCATGAAGACACCGGCACCGCACTACATCGTATTAGTCACGAGCCCGCAAGCAAAGGAGTGGTGGACTTACGCCTTCCTGAGGACACTCCCGACGCAGGCGCTCGATCTTTCCGTCACCATCGACCTTGTAGTACTTGAGCACAGCAAGCTTGTTCCTGTATTAGGTTAACATCGCGACCCGATACGATAGGCGAGAAAAACTTACTTCTTGCGTTTGTGCTTAATCTTCTTGGGTGTGGTGTAGACCTTCTTCTTGCGCTTCTTGGCGCCACCGCGGAGACGGAGAACCAAGTGGAGGGTTGACTCCTTCTGGATGTTGTAGTCCGAAAGAGTGCGTCCGTCCTCGAGCTGCTTTCCAGCGAAGATCAGGCGCTGCTGGTCCGGAGGAATGCCCTCCTTCTCCTCTGTTCAGGTGGTTAGTTCCAGCCTCGCGAGACATTGATACCGGTGCGCATTTCGCGGATAACGTACGGATCTTGGTCTTGACATTGTCGATGGTGTCGGAAGACTCCACCTCGAGGGTGATGGTCTTTCCCGTGAGGGTCTTGACGAAAATCTGCATCTTGACAACCAGCAGCTCGGCAAATGATGCTTCTATCGGTCGCAGACACGTCAGTCGCCGCGAGCAATTTAGGGTGATTGTGTAGGATAGTAATCACACCTTTGATGTTGGTTGTTGGAATTGATCGAGTATCTCAAGAGAGTGAGATGCTCGCTGGGTATCGGAGCGAGAGGCAGCTAGCGTGGGCCGATTTCTTCGCAGTCACAAGCGTTTAGCGTGTGTGTGCGTGCAGTGGCGTTAGTGTGGACTCGACACCTCCAAAACCCTACCACGTGAATGTGGCTTGGGATGCCACAGCTAACGAGCCACGTGTGACATCTTCTCCTGCATCACTCGGTTCCAGTCACCATTATTATAGCACATTCATTCCAGGATCGGGGGCTGCGTTGCAGAACACTAGCCGAACTCAGACAATAGCTGTGCCACAGTAATTGGAATTAAAACTACCTTGGTGCTCAGTGCAGGTGTATATGTGATCCACTGTATACGGTATGATACTAGAGAATGTATGGGAGCGCAACGTTAATAATAGTAGTACATCAGACTACAGATGCCGCCACCAATAACTGCGTCATCGCCGAGAAGAATTACCAGCCTATATACCATATTCACACAGTGACGACAGCATCAATTCCCGTTCCTGAGAATGCTACCTTTTGCAATGCTCTTCTCAGCACGAGACAGCAGCAGCGAAGATGCACTTCACGACACGACGGACTTCTCGATCCGAGACGACGACGATGATGGCTGGCTTCTCGACGGGAGATGATGCCCTTCCCGACGCGGCACGGTGGCAGTAATAACGGTGTACTTCAGACACTTCTACGGACACGGTTCTACGGTTCTCTGCATTCCGTGACGCGATTTGGGGCAACTCGACAGGAATAGGGTTACATCTACGTGATTCGGGACAACTGGACGGCAGTGGCGGCGCACTTCTCGATGCGAGACGGCGGCGATGACGAGGCACTTCTTGACTCCGTTAGGGACGACGCAACGCCAATAGCTATGCACCTCACACGGTCTCTAAGGTAAGGTCTTTGTACTCGCGACGGGACGCGAATGGCAAGGGCGGTGCCCTTGGCGGCGCGATTCAAGACGGCGCACATATAGAGTTCTCCAGTTAACAAAAAGTGATGCAAGTGCGATCTTCAGAATGATGTATGTAGTCAACTCCAGCAAGAGCATTGCCAATTGTGCGGGAATCGAGGGTATAAAACTGCTCCGGTAGCACGCTGGTTGCTCCGGCATGTTGGTCTTCGCGAAGCACGACTTTCTAGGTATCGTGCCTCCGAAGCGTCGATGAGAGTTGTTTTTTTTCCGCTGATTAGTAGATAGTCGTTCACGCCTCGTATCCCGTCGCGATCGCATAGCCGTTCTCCTTGTGTGGTCTGAGTTAACTTCAATACTTGTTTTGTTTGACATGATTGAGTGAACGTGACGGAGTTTGCTTCTTTATTTTTATTTATTTAACAATTAATATGTACATATGGCTCAACGAATGCTGAAAGTAGTAGGAGTGGGCGCCCCTGCAGCAACGAAGCCCCCGGTCCCTTAATTCCTCAAATTTCCACTGGCGGCTCCGTAAGCGCTCGCGGGAAATGACGTTGCTCCTCATTTAGCTTCGCCCCCGGTCGTTCATGAGTTGCCTAGGCAACCTCCCATCTGCGCTGTAGTCTCATCTCGTCTGCCTATGAGTTGTTGACGGGCCCGTCCTCGCGCTCCACCCACCCGCCTGAAAAGCACAACCCCCGCCCGCACAATAGCCCGCTTCTCACTTCTGCCTGTTATTGTTGCTGTTCCGCTCTTCGTGTTGTACTCCTCGGAAAGCCAAACAAACAATTCTTCATCTAATTCCCCATATAACTTTGTCTTTTGTTTCTCTCACGACGCGCTTCTCCTATTTTTGTTTTCACCGCATATAAACACAATATCTTCCTTTTCCATCTCTCGCCCCCTACTTGTCTCCCCCCCCCCCCCAAAAAGACACTACATATCCACTGGTCTAGCCAGGCTCCATTGATCCTGACTGAACCCGGGCCCGCTCTCAGACGCTCCACGCTCGCCTGCTGCAATAGCCAAAACATCACAGACCCCCCACAATAACAAATCAGCTCCGGCCTAGAAAATCGCGTCTTCGAGCTAGCTTTCGTATCAGAGAAGTAAGGTGTTGGCTACAGGCACGTCGGTTTCGTCGTGAATTATTCGCAAGGTATGTTTCGCTCTTTCGGTCGGCAAACCATCACTGACATATACGAGCTCTTCAGTCGCAGGACAATCATCGTTCGAGGCTCGCGTCCATCATGTTGGAATCGGCGAACCCTCGGATGCAGCGGCCACCGCGGCGGCCCGCAGTCAATGAGAATCCGGTCATCGAGGCCAAGCCCGACACGATGCGACGAGTCCAACGACCGATTGCGCCTCGGAAACAGCAGCATCGCCGACACTATTCAGTCCCTGATAACTTGCTTATGAATATCGCCTCGACTTCGCCGGAGAGCGACAACTTCAAGATGTATCAACCGAGTTTGTTGAGAAATTCAGCGGACGATGTGATGAATGGGGACGGAGGCCGGCACAGACAGGCGGCGGATGCAGGCATTGGCAACAGTTTCTACATCCAGCCTCTGCTATCGCCTTCCGAAGCCGCCCAAGGGCAGAACAGTATGTGTTGAATGTGCATAGTATTACGCGTGCCAGTTCTAATCATTGCCACAGAGTCCGCCGCGCAAAATCAGTTTCCTGATTTTTTGCCGAGTCATCCAGATGATGCAGCAAAAATGATCGACGACCTTTTTTCATTCGACACCTATGCCCATGGACCAATGATGCGTCGTGGATCTGCGCCCCAAAACAGCGTGTTTGGGTCCGACGCGTTGAAAAACAATGGTATGCAACGCGCCCAAACATTCCCAAGGAACAATTCGTCGCTTGCGACGCCACCGCAAGGCGCGTCGATGCAGTGCCTCAGCACTTTTGATTTGGCGCCCTTGCCGCATAACAGCTTCATCAACCTGGCCACCTTGAGCATCCCGCTTAACAATGATGTTGAATCGTACTTCCCACCGGGGTCCGCATTGGCATCGCCCACGTTCCCTGCGATGCAGTCTCCCACCGAATCCAGACACGCGGGCATGTTTGAAAATACCATGTCGACCGTCATCGAGGAGACATTCGAGAGCGGTATGATCAAGGTTCCGCCCCTCCCCGAGAACTCGACCTTCGACATCACAGATGTGCCGTCTAAGCGACGCGAGCGTGGGGAAACAACACCCCAGCCCATCGGTGCCAAGACCACCGGCATAAGCATGGAGGAAATTTCAAGCTTCATCTCTGGACCCTCACCATCTGATGGCAAGTGGGTTTGCAAGTACCCAGAGTGCGATAAGCGGTTCGGACGCAAGGAGAACATCAAATCTCATGTCCAGACACATCTTGGTGACCGTCAGTTCCAGTGCGCGGTTTGCAAGAAGTGCTTTGTCCGGCAGCATGATCTCAAGAGGCATTCCAAGATCCACACCGGCATTAAGCCTTATCCCTGCCTGTGCGGCAATTCCTTCGCACGACACGACGCGTTGACCAGGCATCGTCAGAGAGGAATGTGCATTGGAGCATTCGAGGGTATCGTCAAGAAAGTTGCCAAGCGCGGCAGGCCGAGAAAAAAGCCTGCGAATGAAGACGGATCCGAGGAAACGAAGAAGGAGAGAAATTCCGATGGAGGCTCCGAACAAGAGCAAGAGAATTCTTCTTCATCGTTTTCCGGCTCAGATGTGTCGGATCCCCGTTCACCAACCGCATTGGATTGTGTTAGTCCCTCACCAGACACCCCAAACTTCGACCAGGACCAATACGATTCTTCCGAGTCGTCGACGGGACGCTCCGTGAAGGAAGAGTCTCCCGAACTCCACCGCCCATGTTCGCCAGACGATTACACGCCTCCAACCTCTCCGCCGGAACTGTACGACTTCGAGCACTTTGTCCCGAAGCTAGAAGGTAGCAAGCGGAACTCTTGTGCATCGAGCTCGTTGCCGGATGAAGATTTCAAGCCTGAAGGGTTCAAGCCTCGCGACTTCGATTACTCGGAGCTTGGACTACCAAATCCAGGAAACGATAATGGAAAGTATGGATCCACGAGTGAATATCCATCGGATGACTTTTCGCAAGCGAGCGCCCACGGGGATGACTTTATGTTTTCGCATGAAGGACTTGCCATGTTTGGCCTCTCGACGCTGGAGCGGGATCCTGGCATTCTGGAACTGGCTGGTGAGGACATATACATTAAGCCTGAACTGCTAAGTAATCCTTAGATGCACATTGCCGTCTGTAAGATCGGTGGGTGGCGGGTGGTGGCAGGCGGCGAAGGGGGTGTGATGTTGGATAGCAAGGTAAGTGTTTTCCAGCGGTGTTGAGCTGAGTATGTGGAGAAGCAAGGCCGTTTTTTCGGACGGATACGCGCATGGTTTTCGGGTTCCACGCGGATATATGCGCCGTTTCAAGATGAAATAATTGGTTGAGATGATGTTTGGCGGATTGGCTGGGCTTTTCCGATTCTTTGTGGCGACACTCCACCAAAATGCCCGGATGGTGATTTGTTGTGTTTTCCTTTTCCTTTCTTTCTTTTACTTTCTTTGCGGAAGACGACGCCGAGAACCAGCAGGGAAAGTGTTTGAGGACACCGGAGTCTTGGGAGTGGCTTTTTCTATTTATCTCGGACGTGCTTGGGTGGTATGGCCGGAGGACGCACGAACACTTCGGATGGATGGGCGGGAACCCTTTTTTGAGCTAGGATTATCGGATTTAATGATGTCACGCGACTACGACAACCGCACACCTACCTATTTTCTTCACTCACCTACCGGCTACCTATACCTTCGGTTTGCGGCCATATTCTCGAAACGACGTTACGGTTTATGGCCTTTGGATTTCAGCGTTGCGTTTGCGAGATGTTGGGAGTGGCCGAAGGTGGTGTGGATCGGTTGTGGAATGGTGGTATGCGGTTTGGGTCTTCACTGGGGCCGAACGAAGAGTGCGTATATGACCTCAGAATAAGGGGATGGAAGGCAAAGAGGAGAGAGGAAGTATGGTGTATGATTACGGCACAGGAGAAAGAAACACACCGCAATATTGGAGAGGACGAGGTGAGGAGATGAGATAATCGGGGACGATGACTTTTAGTGATGTGGTACGTTGTTTCATGTATGATACTTTTTGGTGCCTTCTTTTTTGTCGATCGAGCATTTTCCTTTGTTTCCTATTTTTTTCCTTTGTCTTTTTCCTTTGTTTTTTTTTCCTTTGTTTTTTTTTCCCTTTGTCTTTTTTTCCTTTGTTTTTTTTTCCATTTGTTAATCTCGTTTGTCGTGTTTATTTTTGTATTCTGTTGTCATTCTGTAAGGAGGAGGGGGTGATGTACGGAAACGTGAGATGAGCGAAGACTAATAATTGCAATTTTACTATGATGTATGTTCATTGACGATCACTCACGGCGTCTATTCGCATTGTGATTCGGTGCACTCGAAAATCCAGGGGATTCGTTGTATCGGACGAACCGACATAGATACCTGCTGCCCTCGTACTGTATATACATATTAAAGTACACAGAATTACTATTCGCCCCGCATATCGATCGTGCAGTTTCACATGTCCATGCAGTAAGAACGGTTGGTTGGCGTTGGAGAATTACCAGAGATGTGCATGCGTCTGCAGCGGCTGTTGGGAAAGCGTGGTATGTACATATCTACATACGGTACTGCACATACGTACACGTATGATGTATCTATGTATTACATATCTACAGATCTACCGGCTTATGCGTACATATGCAAGGTACAAGTTCCAAGAAGTGGCTGCTTACATAGGTACTCATGTACAAACCAGGTATCTACGTGGGTTGGCGCAGGTTGCTAGCGAATGGTCGAGAAACACCAGACATGATTCGGCTTCGATTTTGCAGAATCTGGCCCGGGGGGTGGGGGCGTATTGGGATGTGAAAAAGATGGAATTACTGGGAACTGGAGGCGGGCGGGCGGGGCCACTGTCCGCTGGTGGGTCGCATTCCGTTGCCTGTGCTTCTACAGCCGTACATTTCGTCAAACAACACATCTTCCCCGGTGCACACTCCTCAATATATCCTGCGAGAACCCCACATAGATAGCATATGTACACAGCCAATAGATGCAAACAGCCAAAAACCACCTCCGCACGTTGCGGGCTCGCTTTCGGGCGGAGCAGTCGCATAACCTCCTCAACCCCCTTGTCAGTTAAGGCATCCGTCATCGGCCAAATACCCTCAATTTGGCCAGTACAAGAGGGGCAGGAGAAATCCAGTCCCATCTGGGCAAATTGGTCAAAGAAATATTTCCACTCGAGGTGATATTTCCGCTGGTCGAGGAAATAACCGAGAGGCGAGGCAAATTCGCCGGTTCTGGCCCCAGTGTCCGCGTCGTACTCCACCAGATCCTTAATCGTCGCCAACCAGCCCACGCGCAACGCGCAGTGAAGCGGCTGCTCCACCACCTTCTTCCCCACCTTCTTCCCCACCGCCTTGACCATAGTAGAGCGCCAATAGGAGGGAGGGAAGACGAGATAAGTAGAAGGATTCCGTTGGGATCGTGGCGAGCGTGGCCATCGTGAACGGGTGCTAAGGGCGTGGAGGAATGAACGGATGTCTGTCGAACCCCGCTTTGGGTAGATATCTCTTCTTGATGGTCTGTCAACCGCTTCTCGTCGTGCTCCCGAGTCTGCAGAGCCTGGATTCGTCACGGTCCGTCAGCTCTTGCACTACAGGTAACCACTCCTCGAGCCCTCGCCAATCCTACCTTCCGAATGATTGGTAATGGAGATCGGATCCCGGGATTGTCAATCAATTCACGTGGCTTGAATAAAGACTAGACTCTAGTAGCCACATGGGCCCTAGCACTTGGGGTGGCTACACCTAGTCTGTGGCTGTGACAATGGCGTGTGCCTTGCTTGAGGAGCTGCCAGTAGTTAGTTAACCAAATACCCGAGTATTTACATACCTCGCTGCTCCGCTACTCTGTTCGTCTTGATGAGATCCGTTCCATTCCATTCCATCCCCAATACTGATGGCCCGTAGGGACGATCGTCGCCTCACTACGCCTTCGAAGCCCGCGAGCCGCAATTGCCATGCCGTGGTTGTTAGCTTTGCCCGACGAGTTGCTACTCATGATATTACACCGATGTGGGCCTCACACATCGGTGAGACTTCGACAGGCGTGCTGGTTTCTAAATAACCTCGTCATACCAATAATATTCTCCAAGCTCCATATCGACAGTAGATTTATGGACAGTCTCTGCTATATAACTAGCGCTATGTGACGGATTACACGTTTACACTTCAGGAACGGGCAGATACAGTAGGGTTGTGTTCCTGAAGAGTGGCACTGGGCTAACCGCACAAGTACCGGGTATGTTGGGGGAGGATGGCCCCATCGGTTGCGGCGAGAACGTGAATGGAACCTGTGATCATATGGGCGAGGAACGGGCGGGACCTTTCTCGCAGTGCACTCGCATTATATTCCCAAGCCGACCAACCTCAATCGCATCGCTTTTGGGGCTACATCGGCTCCCTATGGACGTACTGAGGGCGGGCTAAATTTGATGTCGCGGTGGGAGGCCCAGGCAACGGTGAGACCGCTGGACGCTCTCCGTTCATGCAAGAAAAAACTGGCCAACCATCAACAGGCGCCAAATATCGAGGAGTTCATTACTGGGCAAATCGATTTGAGGGCCGCGGTGGATAACCACGAGAGCTATCGAGGCGATGCAGCACCTGAAGAAGGTCAGTTTTGAAGGGCCAGGTCTATTCAAGTGGGATGGCCACTGAGCGGTGTTCGCAGGCATTCTGCTGAGTAGAGCCAAAGAGCTCAGAGAATTGCAGATCGGCAGTGGCTATACGTATAACGTGTTCATGCTTTGGAGGCTTGTGATCCCGTATGGATGCTATTCCAACCGGATTCTCAAAGCCCAAAGTATCGAACCCGAGCTTGGGGGAGGACGTCGGGGTAGGTGTGGGGAACGCAGTACATGGCAGCACTGGTCGGAGACCGACGGGATGTTTGTGTTTGAGGGTTTTTTTTCAGGGTAACGGAGGTGTGCAAAGAGTAGTTCTCTGATGCGATGGGTTCATCGGTCATGTCTCCTCGACTTCTTTTATTTTTAGGTGGATGGTCTGACGTTTATGGATGGCATGAAACGATAGCTGGTCGTGGAACTGAGTTACGGGATTATCTCCTGAGATTGTTTTCGGCTGGATTGTGTTGCACTTGGTGGCTTCTTGCGGGCAATAACAAACTGGGTTGTTTAGCCACTGAAAATGTTCGTACATTCAACTGATCATTCATATGTATCTGTATGGACGGAACATTCCGTCGCAGCACATACAAGCCCCGACGGCTGGTCCCCGCAAGCCAGCCCCCACACAACGGCTCCAAGGCGAAAAAAAAAACAAAATGCCACACCTCACACCGCCGACCAACGACACCATCTACCTCTCGAACCTCGCGCTAGCGACAACCATAGCTCCGGGCGACGTCTGGAGCCGCGCGGGCAGGCCGACGCCCGTAACGCTCGACCTGCGGCTCATCCTGCCGACGCTCGACCTAGCGCGGCCCGGGAACAGCGACAATGTCGAGCACACGGTTTCGTACGGCACGCTGGCGAAGGAAGTGACGAAAGCGGTGGCCGCGAAGGACAGCTTCTCGTCGCTGCACGAGTTCGCCGAGTACGTGTGTCTGGCCGCACTGATGCACGTGGGCCGCAACGACGTCGCCGTGGAGATGAAGAGCGTCCTCCCCGAGGGCCTGCTGCTGGCCGAGGGCGTCGGCGTCGAGACGAGGCTCGTTGGCGGTTCCGCCACGACGCGCGGCCCCGCCGGCACGGTCCTGTTCGTCGACCGTCTCAGGGTCGCATGCGTCGTCGGCGTCAACCTGCACGAACGCCTGCAGAAGCAGTGGGTCGTCATCAGCCTCCGCCTGTGGGAGTTTCCCGACGACCTGTGGACGATGTATCCCGCGGCCATGAATGTGGTCGTGAACGTGAGTCCCCAACTACCTCCCGCGGAGGCGCTCGATCATGCTGGATGTGCTGTGAGTTGACTCCGTTCGTGCAAATCGCAGACGGTCGAACATTCGGAGTTCCTGACTATCGAGTCCCTCGCCACGGAGATCGCGAGAGTCACGTGTGTCCAGTTCTTGGTGGAGAAGATTACGGTCGCAGTCGAGAAACCCAGCGCTCTGACGTTCGCGAAGGGATCTGGCGTGGAGATTACGAGGAGCAGGACGTTTTTCGTGCAGGAGTAGGCGTTTGCAGTTAGAAGATGGATGAAATGTGTCCCACCGATACCAACCGTCGATGGGGAGGATGTCAAACTGGCAAATTGGGGGGGAAGTGAGAACCGTGGAAGACAGAATCACATCGACAACGGACTTTGCCATTCACTTGAGTTCTCCATACGGGGGTGGAAGGCTCCGGGGCCGGCGGTGCTGCCTCTGACTTCGCACCTCATATCTCCCCCAGCCACCAGAACTGCGAGTGCAAAGTGGATATGCGAGCTCCACGTCGCGGCTAATCCGATGAAGCCCCACGATGGGCGGCGAACGGACCACGCGCGGTGGAGTATTGTATTCCCAATGGCGAGACCGATGGGCCCCCGCCCTCTGCCGTGTACTCAAACTTCCGATCGGTCTCCTGGAGCAGCGCACGCCGTGATGACGAGATTTGTCCGCCAAGTCGGCATCATGGCCTGAACTGGAAATGCACCCATCTAGGCCGCGCCTCAGCGACCCTCGATAGCTGAGAACTCGTGTCTCCGTGGAAGAGCACCGTAAAAAAAAAACCAAAAAAAAACAAGGAAAATAGAATCCATCCGTGCCCGCCAGTCATTCAACCACCTACATAGCAACGGTATATGTATTACGTAAGCGGGGCGCACGGAACGCCCGATCCTGGGCGATCTTGTACCTACAGAGCGGATAGATACGCGAGCGGTTTGTGTGCTATCATGTATCCTAGCTGACGCCCAGGCGCCATTGGGTTTTCGAGTGACTAAGCAGCGAGTGATCACGCATGGAGCAGATGAGGGGCTGCGCGCCCACTGGTTCGCACCTAGGGTGGCTCATATCTGTCGAGCCGAACTTCACTACCAATAATTCGTTGTGCTTCTGGATTTAGCAAACCCAAGACCGCCGTGATCGTCGCCGTGACAGATCACGTTGCCAGCCTGTATGTATGCTATGTAACTGCTGCCAGCAGCTTACGTCAGCCCGAGTGGCAGTGGAGCCTGCCAAGGCATGGAAGTATGCGCTAACTACTCGGATAAGGGGAGAGGTTGTGAAAGAGTAGATTTGAACGCCCTAAATTAGGACCGTGGCTGCTACCACCATAACTATTCCGGAGAAATTTCTTTCCACTGACTTGGCATGTGTTTGATCTCCCGAAACAGGAGATCGTGAAAGCCCGGTTAACTTCAAAAAGGATCTGTATTTGCGCTACGATGTGTGTCTTAACTAACTAACTGTTGTTTATGGATATGTATGTATGTACTCTACTGACTTGGCCTGTCCCTCTAGTACACAGACCAGCATTCAATATCTTGCGTGGTCCGAAACCAATTGTCTTGCGGAAGCGTTCGATCGCCAACTCCCCCTATCCAAGTACGTGGCGGATGACCAAACCCCAACTGCACCTCTCAACCGACATTCGTTACATCTACGTCGCGACAGTGCGATGCCGCTCCCGATTCCGTACCTTCCGGCGGTGCTACTACTGCTGTCGGAGCTAGCCGAGCTGCTGCTGGTATCGCCTCGGATCCGCCTGCTGGAGGCGGCGATCTGCCGGTCCCACTACGGTTTGCCCAGCGTGCCGGAGTCGCAGTGCAAGATCCCGGCGGTGCAGACGCGACTGGCGCACATCCGCGGGTGGCAGGTGTTCTTCGAGGCGATACCGGTGATGGCGCTCGCGGTGCCGTGGGGCGCCCTCGCTGACAGCGTCGGACGGAGGAAGGTGCTCGCCGTCAACTTCGTCGGCTGTGCCGCGCACATCGTCTGGTTCGCCGCCGTGTGCGGTCCCGAGAGCGGCATCGCCCCCGAGTGGGTCTGGGCCAGCGCCCTGGCGTTCGTCGCCGGTGGCGGGCCGCGCACCGCCGGCGTGCTCGTGCTCGCACTCGTCAATGATGTTTCACCGGACGCGGAGAGGTAGTTATGCTCGGGTTGGCGTCGGGAGATGGCGCGTGCTGATGCGCCGCGTGCAGGAGCGAAAGGTTCTACTACACCTACTCGGCGTTCCTCGTGACGGAGCTCGTGGCGCTGCCGCTCGCGTCCGTGTTGATGGCCAAGAGCAGCATGCTGCCGTTCGCGGTCGCTCTGCTGTCGCTGGGATGCTGCTTCCCCGTGCTGGCCATGGTCAAAGGGAGAGGGGCACGCGCGCGTCCAGGGACGCCGGGCGGCGAAGCAGCCGCGGGGTTGCTGGAGCAGACGACTGCAGGGGAAGAGAATGCTGCCACGACCACCGCGAGCAGACCGCGGACACTGCGCGGCATTCTGCAGTACGTGGCGACGGTGGTGGCGGGCATCGACAGGCCGACGGCGCTGGTCTTGCTCGGGCATTTCATCTGCCCCGTCAGGCAGGAGCTGGTGTTCCAGATTTTGATCCCGTACACGTCCAAGCGGTTCGGGCAGCCAATCGCCAAAGTGCGTTCCAGCCTCTCCGCGCATCCTTGCATGCGTGCGCATAGCACTGACAGAGCGCAGGCCGGCCTTCTCCTCTCGGTCGTCGCGTGTACCAACCTCGCCGTCTTCGTGTCCGTGCTGCCGTGGATAACCCGACGTCTGCGGCGCTCTCTCAGCGCGGGCCGGACCGACACGCTTACCGCATCCTCGTCGTCGCTGCTCCTGGCACTCGGCAGCGCCATGATCGGGTCCGCGGCGACGTTTCCGGTGCTGGCGGCGTCGACGGTCGTGTTCTCGGCGGGCTTCGGGATCCGCCTGGGCCTGCTGAGCCTTCTGACCGCACTGGTGGATCCGGCGAAGGTCGGCCGTGCGTATACACTCGTCACCGTCGTCGAGGGCTTCGGCGAGATGGTGAGTGCGCCGGTCCTGCAGGGCCTCTGGTCGTGGGGACTGCTGCAGGGCGGTGTGTGGAGAGGCGCGCCCTGGTGGGCCGGCGCCGCCGTCTATGTGGCCGGATGGTGGTGGATCGGCAAGGTTAGAGTCAAGGGGGAGCGGAGGGGCGAGTAGGTTGCGGGCTGGCCCACTGCTTCGATTGTCTTCGGTGCGGCCAGCAAGTTCTAGGCGGATATATGCGTTGTCACCCCGTCAGTGTTTGCGCAGCCTGTACAGATCTACCTTTTCACGGCCTCAAGCTGAATCCGCGGTGTGTCTCCCAGAATGTGGGTCCAAACGCTGTTCGAGAGCGCGAAAGGCTATACCACGGTGTTGTTCTATCTGCCATCTCCCAGGGTCTAGCCCTGGGTCTCGGGCCCACGACGCGTAAGATCCGATCGATCGAGACAATTTCCACGACTCCTGGTGGGCGGTGTTGCGTGTATCCTGGGTCTGGCCCGGCCCAAGGAGGCACGGCAGATCGCCAGGTGAAGCACGCAGGGGAGCCGCTGAACGGACATAAACCGGGCGTGTCTGCCCGCACATCCATCCACCCGTCAACGATCAAGTTTACTCGACGACGATGCTACCACTCAGGCTCATCCTCTTGGCGCTGCCATTCACAGCGTTGGGAGCGCCACTCCCCTCCGCCGCCCCCGCCGCCCTCAAGCCCATCTTCGGCAGCTGGGGCGAGTGCTGCAAGCCCTTCAAGCCCGGGAAGCTCGGCGACAAATGGAACCCACCAACTCCGCCTCCTCCTCCCCCAGTGTACCAAGCTCCTCCTCCTCCTTCTCCTCCCTCCCCTCCCTCCCCTCCTGCGCCGCCTCCTCCCCAGGCAGAGCCGGAGTACGGCCAGGCCGGCCAGCGGCAGGCGAAGGAGAGCGCCGCGCGCTCCGACGTGACGCGGATGGCGGCCAGCAACTCCGTGGCGTTGTTCAACGGGATCCCCGTGGATCCGGTGACCGGCCGGCCGATCGTCGACGGCGAGGATGAGCCGCAGCAGCTGGAGAAGCGAGGCCTGCTCAGGAAGAAGCTCGGTCTGCAGTTCCTCGACGACCCCGATGCCGACGAGAACGTGATCCGGGAGGCCATGAATTCGCAGCTGATCGGCACCGGACTCGCGGCGGGGGCCTTCGACGAGCTGTCCGAGGCTCCCACGGCGCCCGCTGAGACCGCGTCGCAGGAGGAAAGCCCGGCTGAGGAGCCGGCGACGGCTCCCCCCGCCCCCGCCCCCGCCGCTCCGAGTAAGCCCAAGGTACAGCCGTGGAACAGCAACAGCTACATGATCGTCAACGGCGTCCCCGTCGTCGTCGAGGGCGACGTCACCAGCAGGGCGCTCGACGTGTCCAAGTTCAACGACGCCACCACGACGACGACGTCGACACTGCAGAAGCGCGGCGACGTGCGCAGGAAGCTCGGGCTCGGCATGTTCGACATGCCCAGCGTCAGCGGGCGTCGCAAGGGGATGTCGCTGGAGCCCGTGCTCGACGCGGAGGCCGAGGTCCCGGCGGAGGAAGCGGAGGAAGCGGAGGCGGAGTCCGCCGTCCAGCAGGGAGAAGAGGGGGAAGAGGAAGAGGGAGAGGGAGAAGAGCAGCAGCTCCTGTCGCACCCATCGGAGTCGCTCGACGACGCGCGCGACACCGGAATCCAGGAGCTGCCCCGGGGGAAGAGCTTTGTGATCTACAACGGACGGACGGTGGAGGTGGACGGCGCGCCGTTCTCGGGGGCGAAGATCAAGAAGCCGCGGCCGGCGTTCCGCCACAGCGGCGGCAACAGACCGCTGACCAAGCGCGATGCGGGAAGGAAGTACACCGGCCTCAACCCGTTCCGGCCGAACCCGATCACTGGAGGCATCGGACATCAGGATGCGAGACTCGCGGCCACAAGCAACGACAACGGCGCGACCAACCAGGAGCGCCAGCAGCACAAGGTCGAGGAGCTCTCCCCGCACACCAGCGAGCAGGAGAGCGTCAACGTCAATGTCGGCGACAGCTACGCGCTGTTCAACGGCAAGCCCGTCGCGCTCGCCGGGAAGAAGGCTGGCACCGCGGCGGCCAAGCCTGAGACGAAGGGACAGCTGCCAAAGAGCCTCGCTAGCAGTGGCATGAGCTTCTTTGAGGGAATGTAGGCCCTGGGGGGGTTTTTTTTGGCATTTTTTTGGCATTTTTTTTATACATAATTCTTGTAGTCTTGGGGTGGATCTTTGTTTTTGTTATTTTCTGGACCCACTCTAGAATATTTAATGGACTTTTGGGCTTTATTTTACTGTGTTTTGCTGGATTTATAGAGTGATAACACCCACACCGCAATGCTGCTCTATTGGCAGAACCTCCACCACGGAACGGTCCAGTTGAACAACTTTACGAGCGCGAAGTGCTGCTTGAGATCGCTGTCGCTCTAGCCACAGCTACTCGCCACATATGTATCCTCCCCACGGCGTCTAAGCAACGGACTGTCGTGGGATCTCCGCGTTCTTGGATGCGCACAGTAGTACTCACAGGTCATCACCACTTTCACTGCTGTGGAATACCTATGGTATGTATCACTCGCTCCCTCCCCTGGGACCGGGGGGGGGGGGACTTTTCTTTTTTCCTTTTGTCTGTCCTTTCAGTCGATACTCTGTATTCTCCATCTAGCTAGGCATCATGCGGATAGTGGGTTTGAAGAATAAATACTCTGCTCAGCGGAGGAGGGATGAAGGCCGTGCTCCCCGTACCGTCAGCACTTGGTGCATGTTTGTTGGGCGAATGATTCATTGATCGCATCCGACACTGTTGGATCGTGGCGATATAGTCCGTCCCCGTTCACCGTCCGCCCCGACTCGCACATTCCGCGGGCGGCCCGCGGCAACTCCCCCTGTCCCCCCCGCCTGTACCGGTCCCCATAGCCCAGCCATTCGGCCGCATGCCCGTCCGGCTCTTCAGCCGCCAGCTTCGCCCGTTCGTCTGTCTTCTCATTGCTTGCTTCCCTGCTGTGGGCTGGGCATCACCGGATCTAGATGTGGACGTCCGGCCTGGCTGCCCGCAGCTCGGCTACTCGCTCCCTGGCCTGCATGGCGTGCGTTTGGCCCGGACCCGGCTCTGACGACACCACTCGCCTGATCGCGGCCTGCGCGTCTGTGGGTGCCGTGGCCCTCTCCGGGTTGGTCTGCCTCCTCACGTGCTGCCGTTTCTAAGGCCCTTGCCAGTGCTGCGCACTCCGCATCACAGGCTTCTTGGTTGACTATGGTTGTCCCATGTGGGTGTTGATATCTGCCCAGTGGCCTCCGCTTTTCCTGGCTACCACAGACCCCGTTGCCCCGCTGTCAGCTCTCGTTCCATCCGTGGAGATGGTGAGGGCCCGGCCTGTCTTGCTCCGCCTCCGCCCTTGTCTCTTCCTGTTCTCCCACTACGGTGTCCACTCCTGGCGTGCAATGCAACAGTATACTGTGTGTATGTGTGTGCTGCAAAGAACGCATCATCCGCGTTGCTCTAGGCACTGCTTCGCGAATACTACTCTGCAAACATTATGACGGCTTCATTCCGGCTGGGGTATTATTTAACTCCCTCCACCCTGCTCTGGGCAGTGCGGGACGACCTCACCCCCCAAGAGGAAAGCGAACCTTAAGCACTTCCAGACGGTCGATGGGTGACTATCCTTCAAGCTTCGAACGCGTAAGCATCGAGAGTGGAGTCGAGCAGAGTGAAGTAACCACGAAGGGATGGGCTGGAGCAAAGCAGGGGGGAGAGTTAGGGTTTTTTTTGTCGAGGGCCTCGGTTTCGCAGGGCTGCTCTGCTCTACTCTGCTCGAGGGTACACAGAGTCACTAGCAGCCGCCGGTCGGACTTGCGTCGTAGCGCAAGCGCAGCCGATCGGTTAGACGCCCGCAACGGCAACTGTTACACGCGATGGAAGGAAGGAAGAGGCCGTGTATCTCCCGCGGGAGCGGAGGTAGAGGACGACGGCGCTGCAGAATCCACTCTGCCCTGCTGCCACGATCTAGAGTGCCCGCCGGACGATGGCCGAACCTTCAAGTCCGGTCTCCAGGACTCGACTAAACTTCAAGAGTCTATTATTCACCATCCCCACTGCCTCGTCCGCCCCCCCCTCTCAACACCTCCGGAAGACTTATGAAGCCAAAAGCAAAAGGTTTGCCCGGGGAGCAGTTAGCTTTGGATGGTCAAGGAAGCCGGGATGCGCTGCATGCTCGTGATAAGTACTCGGGCCGCCCAACGGTCACGGGCGGGGAGAATGGGGGGCATATCCCGGTGGGAGCGGGGAATGCCAGGCGCTCAGCAGCAGCCGACGGAATCTCGCGGTATTGGTCCAGCCGCACTGTCCGCAGGCTCTGGTGTACATGGCACGGGGCTTCGACGGAAACCTTAATCCACGGCGGCGCACCCGGCGGAGGGCAAGAGTCACAAGACCCTCCCCTGTGCCAGGCGGCGCCGGCAGCGACAGCCCAAAGGAAGGGAACGCTGGGAAAGCAGTACCACCAGACCTGGCCACGATCGTGAAACTTTATACGCACGCAGCACACTGACCACCGGCCAGCGGCCATCGTGAGCTCCCAGTAAGAAGGTTTTCCCAAGAAAAAAAACGCATAAAGAGAGTGTGCCTCCCCTCCCCAGCTGACTTTCCGGTCTCGTCGATTCTCCTCCACTCAAATATCCCCCCTCCCCCAGAGAGAGAAAGGGTAATCACGATGTTGTCTCCATCCAGCAGCGAGGCGCTGTCCTCCCCCGACGCGAAGACGTTCACTCCTGTGGCGGCCCCTGCTCCAGCCCCGACAAAACCGCCTAGTACCACTGCGGTGCCGCTGGAAAGCTTCGAATACGGCGACGGCGACGACGGCGACGACGACGGCGAAATCGGAGCGAAACAGATCCACCCGTTCAACGTCGTCCATCACTGCCAGGGCAAGGCACTAAGGTTTTGGTAGGCGCCCCACCCCCTCTACGGGGAGCCAGAACGTGGCCATGGGGCGGAGAGCTGATAGTGGTGCGGAAGGATCACCGTCGTCGCTTGTGTGAGCTTCTGCTTCTTCGGTTATGACCAGGGAATGACTGCCGGAGTCAATGCTTCGAATCGTAAGGCCGGCTCTCGCGCACCACCCCCACACCGGACGAAACCGGCGCTGACTCGGAGATTGAAGACTACGTGAAGCTGATGGGCTTCGGCTATGTTGACGAGAACAATGAGCCGCAGAGCACCAACGGTGCGCTCGAAGGTTTGCATCCGTCTTCCCCCCCCCCCCCCCCCCCCCGCTATCGTCCGAACCTCCCAGCTAACACGCCGTCCGTAGGTGGAATCGTCGCCATCTACTACGTGGGTGAGTGGAGCAGCCCTCGTTCGCTCGTGTTGCCGTCCGCTGACACATGCAACAGGAACGTTGTTTGGCTGTTTCCTCGGCGGCACCATCGGTGACGATTACGGCCGTATCAAAGGTATCGCGCTCGGAGCCGCCATCGGCATCGTGGGTGCCGCCTTACAGTGCACCGCCCAGAACGTGCCTTGGATGTGCGTCGCTCGCATCGTCAACGGCCTAGGCACTGGTGTCCTGAACGCCGTCGTTCCTGTCTGGGTGCGCAACCCACCCTGGTACTCGAGATCCTTGATTGAAGCTTACTCGAAGCACACAGGCTACCGAGGTCTGTGAGCATTCGTCTCGTGGACAGATGATCTCCATCGAGTTCACCTCCAACATCTTCGGCGTCGTGATCGCCTACTGGCTCGCCGTGAGTTGCGGTCCAGCACTCTCCTCCCCCGCACAGCGACCCGTTGGCTAACCGGCATGGTGGTGTGTGTGCAGTACGGACTCTCATTCATCGACAACGGCAACTCCGAATGGCGATGGAGGTTCCCGATCGCCTTCCAGATCCTGCCGCTGATACTCCTTCTGGGCGTCGTCTTCTTCTTCCCGGAGTCTCCCCGCTGGCTGACGAAGGAGGGCCGGTTCAGGCAGGCACGGTACGTCCTCTCGCGGCTGCGCGGCCGCAACTACGTCGACGTCGAGGAAGAGTTCACCGCCATCCACAACGCTGTCGTCGACGAAAAGGACTTCAACCGCACCCATGGCGAACACAACTACTGGACGATGATAAGCGGCACGGGCGCCGGAACGATGCACATCACTCGCCGCACGTACCTGATCATCTGGCTGCAAATAATCCAGGAGTGGGTCGGCGTGGCCGGCGTCACCGTGTACGCGCCCGTCATGTTCCGGAGCGCAGGGTTCTCCGCTAAAGTCGCCAACCTCGTCTCGGGAATCAACAACGTATGCCCGGCCGGCTCCTCTAAACTCACTACCTCTCTCGGATGAGTGCTAAAAAAAAACGCACCTTTCTAGATCACATACTGCTTGAGCACGCTCATTCCCGTATTCTGCCTCGACCGCTACGGTCGTCGGAAGATCCTCTACATCGGAGCGGTCCTGCAGGCAATCTCCATGGCCGCCGCCGGGTTGTGCTCGAAGATGAGCGATGACGGAGCCGGAACGGCGTACGGGCTCGGTGCGACCATCAGCATCTTCCTCTTCACGTTCTCTTTCGGGGCTACCTGGGTGAGCCGCCCCCCTCGTCCCCCTCCTCCTCCTTCACAACTCGTGTAAGCTGACAAAGCCTCCGCCAGCTCTGCGTGCCCTGGGTATACCAGACGGAGATCTTCCCGACGGAGATCCGGGTGAAGGGCGCGTCGTTTGGAGTGGTGGGCTGGTCGCTCGGCAACGGCTGGCTGACGCTGCTGTGTCCGGTGATGTTCCAGAGCATCGGCCCGTGGACGCTGGTCGTGTTCGCGTGCTGCAGTCTCTCGACCGTGCCGATGGTGTGGGCGCTCTACCCGGAGACCAACCAGCGCACCCTCGAGGATATCGAGTACCTCTTCAACCTCAGCAGTCCTTGGGTCTGGGACGCCGAGAAGCACTACGCCAAGCACATGGCCGAAAAGGCTGAGGAGGAAGAGCGGGCAAAGGCGGAGGCCGGCAGAGCTGAGGGTGAGACTATCCGCCGCAGAACCACCAACGCCACTGCCACCACCACCACCAGCAGTGCCACCAACGCCACCATCGGAGGAGAAAGGCTAGGGAGGAGGTGAATTGGGGCGTCGGGGGGGGGAGCTCTTGCTCTACCGGAAGATAGTGAAGATCGAGAACATTGATACCGTTTTAACCCCCCCCCCCCCCTTTGTAATTCTGTTGAATAGTTACATAGCAACTTGTACATATTATTAGCCTTGGCAACAAAATAAGAACGGCAAACCTCTATGATGCCATCGGGCAGCTACATAACTACCTACTTAGCGACTGGTTTAGCGGCGAGATATGAAGAAATTCCGGATCCACTAGCGAGTCGAGGCGAATCGTTCATTCTTCCCCATCAACCGCCACCATCAAAATAACCCGTGACCCCGATGCTGATATGTTCAACAATATTGAGAGGGAGGGAGAGGGGGGGGGGGGGGGGGGGCCCAAAAAAAAAAACAACAAGGTTTGGGCA
>Ga0307516_10002283_pt1 | contig 25862 bp, 26 predicted proteins | sample 19_EM_MG_FD_203310 | JGI IMG/M metagenome (GOLD analysis project Ga0307516, IMG submission 203310) | Populus trichocarpa ectomycorrhiza microbial communities from riparian zone in the Pacific Northwest, United States - 19_EM | ecosystem: Host-associated > Plants > Roots > Unclassified | place...
CCTGTAGCGGGCCGATGTCGCGAAGGCCCACGGTGCGAACGAAACTGCTCGTGACCTCGAACGCCTGCTCCTCGATGGAGAGCGTCGGGTCGCGGGTAAGCACCTGAAACGGGACGGTGCTCTGCGGATCGAAGACGTCGAGGTAGATGAAGCGACTAGCGAGCGCCACCGCCTGCTCGTGAGGCAGGCTGGCGACCAAGAATGGAATCAGCGTGTCTCGAATGGTGACGGATAGGTCTCTTTTCGGTTCTGCGACGATCTGCGATGCCGTGTACGGAGCGAGCGCAAGGAGCTGCATCAGCATCACGAGCGCTAGGGCGCTCTTGCCTCCGCCAGTGACGCCGCTTAGGACCATGTGCCCGCACCCAGCTGCGTCATCTTGGCGGAGCCGCACATCGTGTGACTTCCGTGCGCAGTCGACTGATTGTCCCAAGACAATGCACGGTGCCGCGTCTTGACGCAGAGATCGCATCGCAACGGCCGCTTGGTCGTAGCGTGCGCGATATGCCGCACGGATGCGATGTTCTCCTCGCATCATCTCAGAGAGAGCCTGGCTCCGATCGCTCCGCAGGATTCGTCGCATGGCGAAGGCTGCGTCCTCAATGCGCATAACTACGACCCTTCCCCGTTGTCGTCGTCGACTGGCATCGCGACGTGAATGCGCCGTTGCCGTCGCCACCGGTCGCGCTCCTCGTCGACTCGGTGGGGTAGGACCCCCTTCGGCCAACGGTGAAGGTACACGAATCGCCCCAGTGCGAGGTACGCGATGGCAGCGACAAGGGCGGCCAACGTAGCCATCAGGTGTCGATTGGTAGTGCCGCATTGAGCGAGCAGACCGGGCAGTCCGGACGCCGCAGGGTGCGCGCCCAAAAGTTCTCGCAGGGTTCTTTGAACGCCCAATCGACTGAGTTGCCGATGAAGAGCACGTTGCGCTCGTGCGAGACGATCCGGGCGATCTCAAGCTGCGACCACCGGTGCAATAGTGCGATACCAAGACGTGCCGCGTGGACGGCGATGTTCGCGATATCGCACCCCAGCGCCGGCACGGCGCGTAGCTGGCCGGTTGCAACGCCGTAGTCGGTGGTGCCGCGGTTCGGCTGCTCTTCGGTGCGGACTCCGCCGTATACGCAGTGCCAACACGCTGTGAGATCGGGGAGGGTGAACACAACCTCGCCCCCGGTGCCGCGTTCATACACCCCTGGAAGGAGGGCTGGCCTGCCCCAGTAGGAGAGTGCTGCCGCGCGTGCCTGCGTCGGCGGATGGTCCGTCGCGGCAACGACGAGGTCGCTACGCTCGATGGCTGCAATGAGCGACTCGTCGTCCATCGTGCTGATGTCGGCGAAGTGGCCCTCGAGCTTGATGTCCTTGCGAATGCCGCGAAGGATATCGTTGAGCGCCTCGACCTTGGGACGACCGACATCCTCCTCGCGGTAGATCGTTCGGCTGATGTTGCTCACGGCGACGCGGTCGTTGTCGATGTGCTCGATGCTGCCGACGCCGGCGCGGACAAAGAATGCGGCGATGAGCGAGCCCAGGCTGCCGTCGCCGAGCAGGAGGACGCGCTGCTTAGACATCCACTCCGCGTCGAGGACGCCGACGTGTCGCGCGTGATAGTCGGATTGATCGTCTTTGGTGTTCAACATGGTCGAAGGCTCCTCAAAATGAACCGAGGCCGTTTGCGTTCTTGTTGCTGCCACTCTGGGGCACGGATGGCGCACCAGCCTGATGGTTTGGGCCCTGTCGGGACGCCGTATGTTCTTGTCCGCTCACCACGGCGCAGGCGATCTGACGGATGACGACTGGAAATCCCTCCGCAACGAAGAAGCGCGTCACGATGCTGCTCCCCGAGCGTTCGCTGATGGGCATGAGCAATCTGCCGCCCAGCTCTGTCTCCGGGTCTGCAAGAAGACCGGTTGCGGCGCTGAGGTCCGTGATGGACGGGCCTGGGCTGCCTTCCGGATGGACATGCCAGACGCCGATCCACTGGAGACCGAGGCGCTTCGCCTTGTTCAGTTCTGGGTTGAGGAAGTCAGGGTCGAAGGAGAATGAACCGGGCGTTCGCACGGCGTGCGGGCCCGAGGGAAGCAGCGTCGTCAGCGTGTGCGGATTGGGGCCAAGCGCGAGCGCACCGGTTTCGACGCCGGGAAACGCGAAGGCGAGCTCCGACATATGTCGGAGCACGCCTTCCATGATGCAGTCTCGCGCGATCAACGCGCTCCGAACGTTGCTGGCTTCACGGGACGGGACTCGGGGCGCGGGCCTTGGACGCCGGACTCGGCGTCCTTGTCCTTGGGGTGCTCGATGAGGCCGCCAGGGCCGACGACCACCTCGCGCGTCCGGCGGACGTCCTCGAGAAGCTGATTACTGTCTTTGGTTGCCATGATGTGCGTTCTCCTTCTTCACTCGTGGGGGTTGATGACTTCACCGTATGCGTTGAGACCGGCAGCAGGCTCCAGCTCCACGCCTTGTTCTGTGCGGTCCGGCGCGTTGACGTTTCCTCTCGCGTTCGCTGCCACTGCCAGCGCATCTGCCACGATCGCTACAGGGTTCACGGGCTGAACGGGCGCGGGTTGATGCGCTCGGGGCAAGCGTTCGATGAGAGCGGGCCGGACGAACTGCGTAGCGTGCTGATACCAGTAGCCGACGAGCATGCCGAGCAGTGTTCCCGGAGCAAGGCCGAGAAGAATGTGCACAAGGTTGGCGGGTGAGAACTCGGGCATGGGCGTGTCTCAATGCTCGAGCTCGGGCCCGTCCCAGACGCCCGTGTCTTGCCAGTCTTCGTAGTAGTAGATCCAAAGAGCTGCGCGGTTGCGGATGACGCCAGCCGTGCAGGCCAGCGTGGGGTCAAACGATGTCGGGAACAGACACAACCCGCCCCCGAGGTATCGGTGGGGTGCGAGGTCATCGACGTCAGGAGCGAGGATTCGCGCTCGTGGCCGCTCGAACGGAAACGACGGCGGATATGCGATCTCGATGTCGTAGGCGTTCCTGTTGTTGGAGGTCAGCGTTTCGCGCCAGAGAAGGTCTCCGTCGCGACTGAGCAGAAGCCGCGAACGCGTGCCTTGCATTGACGCCCATTCGAGTGCCCGGCGGCGGTTCGACATGTGGGTCGGCATATCGAGATCGTGCAAGCGCTGCTGTTGCTGTTTCCTCGAACGAGTAAACGAGGCAATGACCCGCCGGGCGGCGTGAACCAGCCGAACCGACTGGGTGCACGGCGCACCGCTCATGGGCATGGTTCTCCATGCCCATGCGACATGTATCGGAGGCCGTCGATGTTCGAGACGGAGGTCGGGCTCGCGCACCCGGCGGGTCGTCGCCAGGATGCTGCTCGTCGCGGTTGGCGACGGCCCTACAGTTCGTCCCGCAATAGCGGAGCGCGTAGTTGCCAGAGCCCGTCGAGTTCTTCGATGTGGGGGTCCGTGCGGAGTGCGCGGCGGACGCGATTGGGCCAGCGCCTCGGAAACCAGATTGCGGGACGCCAGAGTGGGAGCAGCCGAACGAGATGCTCGTACCGAACTGCGCCGTGGAAGGCGAGCGCCTCGCGAATCAGGGTGCGGAAGTCGGGCCGAGTGTCGCGTTCGAGGCGGTACGCCGCTTGGATGGGGAGTGTGTTGGACATAGGGGTTGTTGGTTGAGCCCGACCCTTCGTTCGAACACCGAAGACTGCGCGACCGACCGATACGAGAGAGCATCCACATTGCCTGTGCACCGATGCTCGACTCGTGTTTCCGCAGTTTGATGGATTGGTTGAGGTCCCGCCGGGCAGCGTGAGACCGCGCTCACGTTACGTCCGTTGTCGCGAGTGCTCACGTCGTGAGATGCCCGCTCCGTCCCTCCGGGGATAGGAGCAGGCGCGCCACGTCAGACGCCGGGCTTACTTGACCGCAATGGAATGGAGAATCGGGCTCACGCACCCGGCGGGCCTCATTGGATGTTCTCCGCGTCTCAGCACCTAGCGCGCGTTCCTTCGACCTGAAGCGTTGGCGGCACGAAGCCTCCAAACGCCGGTCGGTCCTGCGGGCTCGATAGCTGGACACAACTGAACTGTTCGTCGAACGGACGCTTGCCACCACTGGCCCAACCACTTGCGCGGCAGCCGCTTTTCGATGTGACGATAGAGGCCCTGGAGAGAGGCCTGACCGTGCAACGAACGCAGCGCATCGCAAACGATGTTGTTCCAAGGTGGACGACGACCGAAGGTTCCCCGTTTCAATTGGTTCCGTTTCGAGACTTTGCGTGGTCGTTTGGACATATGGTGTCAGATGAGCCCGACTCCATTCCTTGCACGACAAGCGCACGGCATGGTTCTGCGTGACGAGGAAGAGCATCCGTCCACCAGGTGTTCTTTGCGATGCTTTCCGTTTCCTTCGGCTTCACTCGACGCCTGTGAGGAGCCCACTGGTAAAGTCGCCTTCCGGCGATGGCTGTTCGACAAGCTGCCGAGGGGTTGAGATGCCAGTCGTGAGCCCGCCATCGCAAAGGATGTTGGGCAAAGGGCCGAGCAACACCGGCGTCCTCGCGTAGCCATGAAGGTGGACCGCCAGGCGGCGTGCTCGTCGCTCGGTTGACACCACGAACAGCACCGCGTCGGGTTTCGCGTCGAAGACACCTCGAGCCGTTCCCGTCGCCGAGTCGTATCGTTCCAATTTGCGCTGAATGACGTGCGCCCGCTCCGTGCCGGTATCGGCTTCGACAGCTAGGACGAGCGGGCGGTCTGGAGCGGCGCTGCTTCGCAACGTAGCCAATGCATCAGGAATAAGCTCAGCGTGGGGGTCCGCAGACCGCAACTCCCACTCCGGTCGGAAGAGCTCAAGCGCGACGGCGTTCTCTCGACCACCGACGGCGAGCGCTGTCCAATACGAGACGAGCAGGTCGTGATGCGACGCCTGTCGTGCGTCTACCCTTGGCGGAGCGAAGTATCGAGGGGGAGAGTCATACGCTTGCTCGAGAAGCCGGTAGCCGAGCGGGCTTACCGAGTATCGAGTTTCCTCAGCTAGGCTACAAACGTGGACGCGCACCAGCCCCGCATCGAAGAGTTGGCGCAATCGTTTCCGGGCCGTCGAACGCGCACCAAAGAAAAGGCGTGCAATATCGCGCGTTCGTAGCGCGCGCATACGCAGCAGAGCATTCAGTACGTCCACATCCCGGGGTCGGAGGCGGGCCGTTCGGCCCCGGATGCGCTCGCGACGCGAGGCTCGACGGGCGCGTCTCGAAGCATTCACGCAATCGCTGTGCTCGCGGGGGTCGGGTCGTTTCCACGTGCCGCGCAGTTTCACTTTCCTTCAACCCGATGACACCGCGTAACTCTTCAACTTCTTGGCGATCTGCCCCGCCTAGCCATTGCGCGGGGTCGTAGCGCGAGCAGCGACAGAAGAGCGGTCCCGCAACGCTGGATATCGGGATATCGACTCCAAGACAAAATGAAAAAGGCGGCGAAGTGTTTCTTCGCCGCCTTGTAGTTTCGTAGTTCTTCCGGATGCGTTACTTGGCCCGGGCCGCCACGGCCTGATCCTTTGCGTGTCGAGCTAGAAGCTGACGCCGCAATTCACGAAATGCCTCCGACATGTAGAGGACTTCGCGCACCTCGGATTTCGACACCTCTGAGAGCCGCCGAGCCAACTTTACACGCTCGGGCTCCGTCAAGCGCTCCTTCTTCTGAGGGCGCTTAAATACCGGCTTTTTCCGATTCATCTAGCCTCCAGGCACAACACCAACTGCTGGTGTGCTTCAGCACCTTGCAGAAGGGTGGCCGCTTCGTCTACCAAGCGAGCTTTACACGGATCGCCGAGATTCATCCCGGATTGCCTCGCGCAGTGTCTTGAGCGCTCTCCTGATGCGGACCCGTACGGTGACTCTAGAAATGCCGAGGGCCTGGGCGACTGCCTCGTCATTCTCACCGGCAGCAACCAGTTCGAGAGTCTTGCGATAGATCCTAGGAAGCCTCTCGAGCATGGGTAGAAGCCTCTTAAGCTCGAGCGCAGCCTCAACGCGTTCCGCACTGCCTTCGTCTTCGATGTCGGGGGTGACTTCATTCACATGAACGTCCTCGTTTCTAAGGCGTCGGGCTTCGACACGACCCATCGACAAAGTCACATTCCTGACGATCCCCACGAAGAGGGCCGTTTCGGATTGCTCGGCCGAGCCCTTTTTCTTGGCATAGATTTCAGTGGCCGTATGAACGACACCAAGAACGAAATCGGAGTCATCGGCAAGGCGGAGCGCCGTCGCCCTACTACATGGATGCGCCACCGAGCTTCTAAAACGGCGTCCATGAATGAGCACGCCGTCGATAATCGCGACCGCTTTGCCCAAGGTGAAGCCAGGGGGGCCGATCGGGAGGTTCAACCACTCGAGCGGTCCTTCTTTCCGTCGCTTTCCCATGCAGGTTTCCTTCCTTCGTGGCAGCGGGCACCCGTGCCTCGAACCAATTGGCGGTATTGATCATTGGATTCTCCTGTTCTTTCCGTAGGTTGCTGAAGGGATCGGCAGGTGGCGTACAAGCCGAGCGGTCCAGCACCTGATGAAATGGGAAACGACGGAAGTGTCCGTCGTGACATCAGTGTCTTCGTCGGCTGCGTTCGTTTCAAGTCGGTCGATCTTTTTTGCGCTGTCTCGGTACCCGCACCGGTTGTGCGAAACGATTCAGCGATCGGGGTGCACGGGTCGGTGAGGTGCCCCCATGAACTACCTAATCGCTCTCACCCTACCGCACGCCCATGAAAACAAGCGGGACCGAATCCTCGCCGCGACTCTGAGCCAGTTGGCAGACGATGCAGCGCCTGTCGCGCTGTTCGAGGAATCCGCTCTCCGTATGGGGCGAACGGACACCGCTACTGACGTATTCGGCCTTCTGAAGGTTCAGGTACGTGGCGAAATCGAGTTGAAAAGTGCGGCCGAGGCGGCGGCCGCTGCAGCTCGTGCAGGAAACAGCAAGCTGCGGTTGCTGGGTCTACCGTCAAACATTCAAGTGAATGTTTTCGTGCAGCCCGCAACGCCTGCGCCGCCGGGAGACGGCGGCGAACAATAGGACGGATCCGATGATCGGACAGTACGGTCGGCATGGAACCACGTGGGTCGGGCTCGGCCCCAAAACTTCTTATGCCACTTTCACCACTTCCCGGAGCAGCGTTTCGAATCGATGGTCGAGACTACGTGATGCGCAGGGCGTCGCCTCGTCGGGCGGCACCACGAATGCCAGAGGCGGTTTCGTTTCTGCTTTTGGCCCTGTTTGCGCTCGCTCTCATCCTCGTGCTGGAACTCCTCGTCTTCCCCGACCGCTTTCCCATCGCGCGCGCTCTGCAGCGCCTCGTTGGGGGTGCGCGAGTGGAGGCCTGCAACTTCGTCGAGTAGTCGGTTGAACTGTCCGCGCCATCGGTTGCCGAACGACAGATCGTTCCGGTATGCAGGCCGAGCTCGTCCTGCGCGTGTTTCGTGTTGGCCGATAGCGGCGATGCTTGCTGGAGATCGAGCGCGCCGAGAACGCGGCCCTCAACGAAGATCACTCACCGGTCGTTCTGCATCGCCGGGGCGATCTGTCGAGTTTGGATACAGAAGAGGAGATTCGAGATGCGAGACTATCAAAGTCATGTCTTGTTCACAGCTTTCATGTTGGTCGTCACGGCCCTTGCCATCGTGACGATTCTCACGTTCGGTAACGAAATCCTAAAGAAGGACCGCGCTGCGTTCTGCAAGGATGACACCCTGCCGCCAGTGACACTCTCAGCGCCATCGGCTGTGCGGGGAGCAATTCCGAGCAGAGGAATCAGCGTCGTGCTGGACGCCCCCGCAGGGCAATCGAGCATCAAGCGCGGACCGTAGGCGCTATGCCGAGTATCCGCGACCCGGATTCTGCTCGTGGCCGTTTGCGGCGGGAGCCACGAGGTGGCGAGCCTGCAGCTACGCGAGCCGAACTAGTCACTACACTCTTCGCGGAGCTGGTCGAGATTGTGGCGGGTCGCGTGGCTGCTCGAGTGATCGACTACCTGCGGGCGAGCGACATCCCAGGTTACGTCGACCAGACGACGAGTCCACTGGGCCGCCGCCGTCATATCGCCGCGATCCGGAGCGGAGCGTTGCCGGGGGTCCGAGTAGGACGTCGCTACGTCGCGCGTGAGGAGGATGTCGCTCGCTACGTTGCGCAGGAATCCGGTGAAGCAAACACGCAGAATACAGTGCGGCGAGATCGAGTTGATGATCTTGCTTGCGAGCTGAGCCTCACCGACTCGGGCAGCCGCGCTCTACGCCGCAGTCCTTGACGTGAGACGTCAGCATGGATACGACGAACAGCTCTCCGGAGGTTGCATGGAATCCCAGCGTCCATCAGTGAGCCAGCTTCCCAACGGGACGTGGCAAACTCGTGTTCGGTTTGGGCAAGGTGGGCGGCGACGATATACGCTGCCGGCATGTCGATCGAAACGAGCGGCGGAGCAGCGGGCCGCGCTCCTTTCCGAGCTGGCACGACAGCTCACGGGAGCAGGTCGCTCGGTTCAAGCGCCGGAAATCCTGGAACGAGTCGCGCGAGCTGAAACCGACGCGGAGCTTTCCGACCTTCGTGCGCTCATTCGTCGCCTTTGCTCGGGAGCATACGGAGATTCCCCCGGCCAGGTTGTAGCCGCAGCGAGGACGACATTCCGTGAGTTGGCTGAACAGTGGACCGATGGGGAGCTTCACAGCCGCCATCCCGACCACGTGAAGGAGAAACGGAGCGCGTCCGACGATGAGCGCCGATTCGAGAAGCACATCTATCCGATCGTCGGAGGCGTGTCGCTCGAAGACTTCCGGCTCGAGCATGCTGAGCTCGTAATGCAGAAAATGGAGAGAGGACTGTCAGCGTCTTCACGTCGGCACGTCGCGCAGCTCATTGGCCGCCTATTGGCGATGGCCGTGTATCCTTGCCGTCTCATCAAGGCGTCGCCCATCCCGCGCGGCTGGCTCCCGTCGGCAGGGACGAAGAAGGGGTTTCCCATCCTGTATGCCGATGAAGACGCGCGGTTGCTCGCGTGCGCGGAGGTGCCTCTGGACTTCCGCGTGATCTACGGCGTGCTACACCGCGAAGGCCTGCGGCGGGGCGAGGCACTGGCCCTCACTTGGAAGGACCTCGACCTGGAGCGAGGAGCTATCGCTCTCGACGAAAACAAAACCGACCACCCTAGGTTTTGGAAGCTCTCGCCGGGAGTTGCCGAAGGGCTGATCGCCTGGCGAAAACTCCAAGACGACCCACCCGTGCACCACAATGTTTTTGTCGAGCTGGACACGGACGGACTAGACGTCGAGCACCTTGCGCAGCGGCTCCGCGACCACCTGTGGTCGGTAGGGGTCCGGCGGCATGAACTGCACAACCAAGGTACCAATCGCGGTCGCTTGACCTTGCACACGCTTCGCCATTCATTCGTAACCCGGGCGCTGGCCCTTGGAAAAACCGAAGACTGGGTGCGCCAGCGAACCGGCCACGTGTCGAACGAGCTCCTTCGGTATCGCGAGGGCGCGCGGTCGCTGGCTGAGCTGGAACTGGACGACGTGTTGCCCCTCGTTGATGCGATCCCGGAGCTACGCGAGGCAATGAACCATGCGGTGCCACCTTCCACAAAACGGCCACCAACCAGCCTCCCCGAAGTTCACATGGGCCAGAAGGTGGGCCAGGCAGCGAATGACCCCGCACCTTCCGGAGAGGGATTCGCAAACGATTCTGAGCTAGTGCACGAGGAGGGACTTGAACCCCCACACCTTGCGGTACCGGAACCTAAATCCGGCGCGTCTGCCAATTCCGCCACTCGTGCGATGAGGAGGCGCGAGGCATAGCGCGGGGGTGAGGGGGGCGTCCAGGGTGAACCGAATCGGCCTGCTCCCGGTACGTTTTCAGGAGCATGAAGAGTTGGCGATTGGGTGCTGTGGCTTCTGCGATGTTCGCGTGCGGGCCGCCAAATGCTGGGCCTGCGCCGGCACCGGCCCGCGGTGGGGCCAGCATGGGCGGAGCCTCGCCGGCCGGCGCATCGGGCACCTCAAGCACGGCGAGCGGAGGTATTGCCGGCGAGCCGGTTTGCCGCGGCGGTGCTGGCACTGCCGCCGTCGGTGGTGCGAGCGACGGTGGCGGTGCCGGAGCAGGCGTGGCCGGCATTGCGAGTAGCGGAGCCAGCGGCCTCGCCGGCGCGAGTAGCGGTCAGGCTGGCGCTGGCGGAAGCGCAGGCATGCCAGCGATGACAGAACCGCCGACGTTCGTCGCCGTCGGCTACAAAGGGCTGCGCGTGCGCTCGAGCGATCTGGGCATGACATGGACGGACAGCCAGACGCTCGGGGCCGACGGTGACAACGAGTTTCTGCTGCGCGCCGTCAGCTTTGGCAACGGCGTCTTCGTGGCGCTCGGCTGGAAGGTGCTGAGCTCGCCCGACGGCAAGACGTGGACCGAGGGCACGAACCCGCAGCACCAGTGGCTGGGCGGCGTGCAATTCTCGGACGCGGGCTTCGTCGCGGTCGGTGGCTACGGCTACTCCGCGCAATCAACAGACGGCATCGTTTGGAAAGTCGGTGGCAGCGTGCCGAACAACGAGGCCAGTCGCAGCCTCGCTCTTGGCATGAATCAATTCGTGAGCGCGACCGATCCGGGCAACTGGTACAAGTCGAGCGACGGCTCGAGCTGGACCCTGCTCAGCGGCGGGCACGCCGGCAATCAAGTTGCGTATTGCAACGGAGCGTTCAACGAGCTTGCGACTTGCACGGGCGCCTTCAACGCGCGTGGTCGAGCAACCGCCCAGGGCGTCACGCTGCGGCTCAACAACGGCAAGCTCGAGCGCTCGCCCGACGGCAGTGTCTTTAGCCCCGTCGCCGACTCGCCGAGCGGCCTCGAAGACCTCGCCGTGGGCTACGTGAAGCCCTAGAAAACGCTGGGGCGCGAGAGTTCGCGTGGGGGTGTGGTCAGGGTTCGGTTTGGGCCGGGCGGCCGCTCAGAATTCAACACATCGTGGGGGGATTGGACACGACAGGGGCTAGGTCGGAGCCGACGGGGTCTGCATGAGAGTTTCCGAACGAGATCGAATGCTTGAGCGAAGCGGTCACGCGGCAGCCATTGGGCTTTTGGCGCTGTCCGTCGCGTGCTCGTCGCAGTCGGGCACCAAGGCCCCGACCATCGGCGTAGCCGCGGGCGGCACGAGCAGTGTCGGCGTCGGTGGTGGAGGGGCCAGCAGCAGCAGCGGCGGCGCTGTCACCAGCATGCCACCCGCCGGCGTCGATCCCAAGACGCTCGATCCGGGTTGGGTGCCGGTGCATCGGCTGACCAACACCGAGTACAACAACACCGTCGGCGATTTGCTCGGCACCGCGCTCAAGCCCGCAGACTTTTTCCAAGCGCAAACCGGCACCGGCTTCGACACCAACGCAGGTCCGCTCTCGGGCATCACGGCCGCCAACGCGCAAGCCTACTTCGACGCCGCCAAGGCGCTGGTCGACGACGTATTCAAGAACCCGGCGCTCAAGGCCAAGGTCGTCACCTGCACGCCGGCCAGCGCGAGTGACACCGCGTGTGCCCAAACCATCATCAAAGCCTTCGGCAGGCTGGCGTTTCGTCGCCCGATCGAAGCGACCGAGCTCACTCAGCTCACGGCTCGCTACACAGAGGCTCTAACCACGCTGGGCAAAGATCACGAAGGCGCCATTGGCCACGTGCTGCGCATCATGCTCACTTCGGCGCCATTTCTGTACTGGATCGAGATTGATCCCGATCTGCAAGCCGCCGCAGCCGACAAGCGCGCGCTCAACGGCTACGAGCTGGCGTCGCGCCTCTCGCTCGCCCTGTGGGGCTCCTTGCCGGACACCGCCCTGCTCGACCTCGCCGAGAGCGGCGACCTGACGGACGCTGCCACGCTCAGCGCCCAGGTCGATCGCTTGCTCGATGATCCGAAGGGGCCGCGCTTCGTCGAAACCTTCTTCAACCAGTGGTTGCACGTCGCGAACCTGGGCAGCCACCAAGTCGACGCCAAGCTCTACCCCGCATGGAACGAGACCATGCGTACGGCCATGTTCGCCGACGCCAAGGCGTTCTTCTCGGGTTTCGTTTACAGGGCCATGCCGTGGTCGCAGTTCTTGACCGCGCCGCTCACGCCCGGTGCCGGGCTCGAGAGTATCTACTCGGCGGATCCGCCTGGCCTGCGCAAAGGCTTTTTGGGCTTGCCCGCGTTCTTGACGGCCGAATCGGTGCCGACCCGCACCGCGCCCACGTTCCGCGGCAAGGTCGTGCTCGAGTCGGTGATGTGCACGCCCATCGCGGTGCCCGCGAATCTGGTCATTCCTGATTTGGATCAAGACGCCAACGGCATGCCAGACACGACGAACATCCGCACCAAGCTGCAGAAGCATCGCTCGGCGCCCGACTGTGCGGCGTGCCACAACATCTTGGATCCGATCGGCTTCGGGCTCGAAAGCTTCGACGCCGTCGGCAAGTACCGCACCGCCTACGAAAACGGCGACCCGATCGACACGTCGGGCGTGTTTGGCGGCAAGCCGTTCAGCGGCCTGGACGAGCTGATTCCGATTCTCACCAGCGACGAGCACTACGCCACCTGCCCGAGCGAGAAAATCCTGAGCTACACGCTGCGCCGCATCGCTCGCGTCGAAGACCAGCCGTACCTCACGCAGCTGGCGACGGACTGGAAGGCCGGCAGCGTGCGCGACCTCGTGAAAAAGCTCGTCTTGAGCGACACCTTCCGCTTCCGCAAGCTACCAGCGAGTGCGCTGTGACCAGGATTACCAGCATGAACCCGCTCTTTTCCCGCAGAAACGTGCTTCGCGGCGCCGGCGTTTGCCTGGCGCTGCCCTGGCTCGAGAGCCTGGCCCCGCGCGGCGCACAAGCGCAGGCCATGGCCACGCCCAAGCGCTACGTGCCTATCTTTTTCCCATGCGGCGCCGCCGCGCAGTGGTGGGACAAAGCGCCCGCCTTCGGCACCAGCGTGACCGGCGACGCCTTTCAGCTGGGCATGGTGCACGAGCCGCTGATGGCCCTCAAAGCCAAGCTGCTGATCTTGAGCCGTATCGGCAACTACAGCTGGAACGACGACGGTACCCCGGGCGTCAAGACCGCTAGCCACGCGCGCTGCCCCGCCGCCCTCCTCACCTGCGTCAACGCCGACAAACTGGCGACCGCAGCCGGCATGGACCTGCCCACGGCGGTGATCAACGGCGTCACGGCCGACCAAATCATCGTGCAAAAGGGCAACTTCGCGAGCCTCACGCCGCTGGCATCGATGCAGGTCGGCTGCGGCAGCTTCCCCGGCGCGTTCGACGGGCGCAGCTACTCTTACAACCAGGTCATGAGCTGGAAGAGCGAGCGTGAGCCGCTCAAGCGCATGATCAACCCCAAGGCCGTGTTCGACGCCATGGTCATGGCCGGCGCGAAAGACGCAACGGGCGCGGTCGATCCCGCTGCCGACGCGGCGGCTGCCAAGCGCGTCGCAGAAAACAAGAGCGTGCTCGACGCCGTGCTCGAGAACGCCAGCGGCATCAAGCCGCGGCTGGGCAAGCAAGACCAAGCCACGCTCGAGCAATTCATGTCGTCCTTCCGTGACATCGAAATGCAAGTCACCACTACCACCGGCAGCGTCAGCAGCGGCTGCAAGCTGGTGGCTTCGCCGATGGCGGTCCCGGAACCGCCTGGCTCGATGCAGGGCCTGAATCAGGGTCAGATGGGCTACGACCGCGCCGCCCACGTCAAGGTCATGAACGACTTGGTGGTGATGGCGCTGCAGTGCGACGTCACGCGCATCATCACGTACATGCTCGACGACTCGCGCAGCGAATTCAACTACACCTTCATTCCGATGGAAGACCAAGTCTTCGGCTCGATCGGCGGCATCGACAACTACCACGGCGGCTGCCAGCACGGCCCCGGCAGCATTCCGACCACGATCACGAACGGCGTGTACGGCGGCACCAGCAACGGCGGCTTCGCGACCGTCGGTCGCTGGTGGGTGCGCCAAGTGGCGGACCTCGCCGCCAAGCTCGACGCCCTGCCAGAAGGCGACGGCAGCGTGCTCGACCACACGCTTTTGCACATGGCGAGCGACATGCGCACGCACGATCACAAAGCCTTCGATTTGCCGATGCTGCTCTTGGGCGGCAAAGGCTTCATCAAGCAAAACGCGCACATTGCGCTGGGCGCCAACCCGAGCGACCGGCAGGCGCGCGACCTTTACTACACCATCCAGAAAAACTACTTCGGCCTGAGCGTCGACAAATTCGGCGATGGGCCGATGCCGAACGCGCTCATCGAAGAGATTCTGGCGTAGCTGTTGCGCGCGCGAGCGGCCAGACCAAGCGTGCCTGCGCCGCTGCCTCGGCGCCGGCGCGCTGCGCGGCGTCGCTGCTCTGCTGGAGCGTTTCCGCCAGGCTGCGCAGTTTGTGGCGCTTTTTTGCCCAAGAATGCGCGGTCTCGGCGAGCCAGTGCGCGTCGTGGGCGCCCCCCAGCTGGTCTTGGAGTTGCGCCAACACCTGCGACGCTTGCTGGCCTTCGCGAGGCAGCACCGCCGCCAGCGCGTCGAGCGCGTAGCGGTAGCTCTTGAGTGTCAGGCGCAGCCGATGCAGCGACTTGGGGCGCTCGGCGTTGGCCCGGCGGCGTCGACGCTCGACTTCGAGGTGCCGCTCGGCTAGCGCTCCGCGCAGCGCGGCGGCCAGCGCGGGTCGATTTGCGTCGGACGCAAACAGCTCCAGCAACTGGCTGGTCAGCGCGGAGACGCCCCGCTCGAGCTCGGGCACATCGAAGGCCGAAAGACGCGTCACGACGCGTCGCTCGAGCCGACGCTCGCGCTTGGAAAAAAGCTCGCGCAGCCCGTCAAGGCCTGGAGTGTTCGCAGCTAACCCTTCGACGGTCTGCCGCGCAACGTGGCTGTCGCGCAGCGGCGACAGCATCGGCAAGAGCTCGCCCAGTTGACGCCGCAAACGCGAGTCGGGCTTGGCGCCCACCACTGAAGCGAGCTCGAGCGCGCTCTGCAAGCGGCGCGTCGCCACCCGCAACGCATGCACGCGTCGGGGCTTCGGTTTCGTTTGGCAGCCCTCGAGCGCACGGCGCAAGGCTTCTCGTTCGGCTTCGATACTCATCACGAGCACCGCCACAGCGTTTTCATCGGGTGTTTGCGCGAGAGCGAGAGACAAGTTGTGGGCCGTCCGAGCGCAGGGGGGTTCGAGCAGTTGGTGTTGGCTAGTCTCTAGCCCCGTGCCGGTTTATTGCCAGCTGGTTTGTACCGACGGTCGATTGGGGTTCGTACGCTCGGACGGTCCTGGCCGCTCGAGAAGCAAACTGCAGGCCACGCCGTCAACGCGCCGAAACGTGCGTAATCACGTCCACCGGGCTGCGACAAATGCTCGCGAGCGTCGTGGCCAAACCGTCACCTGAGGCGTGGCGGTCGAAGCCGAGCTTGGGTGCGGCGTCCGCGGCCCTGGCAATGTCGGCCAGCGACAAGATGCCCAGCAGTCGCTGCTCGCGGTCCACGACTGGCAAGCGGCGAATCTGACTGTCGCGCATCAAGGCCTCAGCACCCATGACGCTGTCATCCGGGTGACAACGAAAGACATCTCGCGACATGACTTCAGCCACTGAAATCTGCCCCAGCACGCGACCACGCGACCACGCGGCCATGCAAATATCGCGATCAGTCACGATTCCGACCAGCTTCGAGTCGTCGTCGACCACCGGAATGGCGCCGCAATCGCAGTTCCACATCAGCTGCGCCGCGGCATCGAGCGTCTGCTCGGGGCGCACCGACGCCGCCTTCCAGGTCATCAAATCTTGCACGATCATCGTCAGCCTCCTTGGGTTGTAGGGGCTGTGCGTGCTGCATATTTCAGGCCGAACGCCAGGCTCAGCTCAGCGCGCGCGAATTTCGAAGGTGATGACGATCACCGCCACCGTCAGCAGCACTAGGCCGAGCAAGAAGCACCACTCGGCGAAGATCTCGAAGCGCGCGCCCTTGCGATTGCGACGGATGGCGAAATACGCGGTCACCGCGCTGGTCAAGAAGGCCAGGCTCGCGAAGGCCACGACGTGCGCAACGAGCACGCCGCCTTCGTGCAGCACCCGCACGATGCTGATCACGGTCATGCACACGCCGACCATCGTGGCGGCGGCTGGCAGAATGTGGATGGGACGATCAGTGACCGAGTCGTCGCTGGGCGGATTGCTGTTCGACATGGGTGGGCTAAAAGCTCAGTGGTTGGGGCCGGCCGTGATGCTGGCGCGCACGTTAGCAAGTCGTGCGCTGTCGTTGAAGGTGACGCGCTCACCCTTGACGCTGACGCCCAGGTCGCTGAACAGGCGTCTCAGATCGGGCGCCCAGGGCGCCTGGCCCATTTGGGCATAAGTGTCGCGAAACTCCGAACCTTGCGTCGCCGCATCTGCGACGCTCAAAATCCGATCGAGCGGCCAGTCGGCGCTGACGTTGCCACCAGCGTGAAGAATGCTGCGCAAAGCGTCGTTCACTGAGCGTTGATTTTGCGTGCGCTCGCGCAGCCGCAAATCGACGAGCAGCCAGTACAGCGCTCCGCCCCAATACGTGCGCCCCCAGGTGCGCGTGTTGTCGAGCCCGCGATCGCCCGGCTGCGGCAAACCTCGCGGCAAGCCGCGTGCGAGGTCGCGCCAAAATTGCTCGGCTGACACATGGCCGGCTCTTGCCCGGACGATCGGCTCGACGTAAGTCGCAAGGCCCTCTTCGATCCACGGCAAGCGTGGCGTCACGGATGGGAACAGCACGTGAATGAACTCATGGGTCGGTACCCAGGAGTCGAGTGCGTCGGGGCCGGTGACCTCGGGGCCGACATGCAACAGCACCGAGCTGCCGCCGTTGCCGAGCGTCACGCCATGAATGCGGCCTTCGCCCGGCACGACCAAGATCAGCGGCTGGAGCCGTCCAAGACCTTCGTAGTAAGTGGCGAGCGGCGTCCAAGTTTGCTCGAGCCACTGCGCCAGCTCATCTTCCGTGGTGGCGTAGCCGGCGCCGGCGATGCCGACGGTGATCTCGGCGTCGCTCACATGCAGCGTGCGCGTGCGCCAAGCGCCGAGGCCCGCAAAAGGCGCATAAATGGTGGATGATGGACTGGTCACGGAAGCGCCCAGTCGGCCTCCGGCCAGCGCCGGGAAGGCGCTCAAAAAGACGTTGGGCGCCGCCGTTTGCACCTCAAGCGCGTAGCCGTGTCGCTCCGCCAGGCCGAGCAGCCAGCTCGACGAAGGCGAAACGAAGGCGGCCCCCAATTGTTCGACAGTCTCCGGATCGCGAAGCTGCTCGGCGGCTTCGTGCAGCGCGAAGCTGTAGCTGACTTGGCAACCGGCGCCGCAACCCTGGAGGGTGAAGCCGGCGCTGTCGGGAACGAGCGGCTGCTCGAGGCCCGCAGCCTGTTCGCGCACGTTCGAGACGAAGGCCTGATTGCCGTCGGCGACGCGCAACGAGCCAGCCGAGCCGGGCGGAAACGTCGCCCGCACCTGCAAACGCTCGAGGTTCGAGGCATCGACCCAATAGTGAGGCAGCGCGGCAGCTGCGGACGGCTCGTCGGCTTCGACGGCGGATGCAACGGCGCGCGGGGGCTGCGGCGCCGTTGCGATTCGTCTGGCGCTGAGCTGAGGCCGCGCTGTTTCGCCGGCGCAGCCGAGCGCGAGCAGGCCCGTGAGGAACAAGGAACCTAAACCGCGACGGCGCACGCGCCAAGCATGCGATCAGAACGGCGCGCTGTCGCGTCCGGGCCGTTCTGCCACCCGCGGCCTCACACGCTGACGGTCAGCTCCGCCAGAAAACCGGCGTCCGCGCTGCCGGTCGTGGTCGGGGTCTCGAGCGTCGCGCCGTCGCTGAAAACGTTGTCGGTCTGCAGCGTGATATTCGCGAGGTTGCTCACGCTCGCTTCGTAGCCGTCAGTCGCATAAACCTCGACGCAGCTGTCTTCCGGCAGCGCCAGCTGCGAGGTCGCGACCGCGTTGCCACCGGCAGTCGCTTTGGCCAGGCTCGGATAGACTTCGAAGTGAATGTGCGGCCAGCGCCCACTGTAGCAACCGGGAAAGACCGTGGTGAAGGTGACCTGGCCGTTCTCGTCGGTCTCTTGCACCCCGCGCAGGTAGTTTTCGCTCGCCACGGCGGCCGAGTACATCGAATAGTTGCCGCCCTGATCGCAGTGCCAAATGTACACTGCGCGACCTGCCAACGGTGCGCAGGCGTTGGCGCTGTCGACGATGGTGAGCGTGACGGTGAGCACCACGCCATTTGCCACGCCCGAGGCGCCGGCCACGCTCGAGCGAATGTCGCTGCGCACGATGCCGGATAGGCTCAGGGCATTCGCGCCATTCGTGCCGTCGCCTGGAAACGGCCCCGCTGTCTCCTGTGGAATCTGCGCGCACGACCCGTCACTGCCCGTCTCCGTGCCCGAATCGGCGCCGGCTTGGCTGGGCGTGGTCGCGCCCGCGGCCGGGTCGAGGTTGGTCCCCGCACAGGCGAGCAACGGCAGCGCCCCCAAGCCGAGCCCCCACTTCAGCAAGGCGCGCCGCCGAGCGGCGAAGTCGGCCAGCACTGTCAAATCGTGAGCAAGGCCTCGGTCGTGGTCGTGGTTGTCGTGCGTCATGGTCGTCTCGGCTCCTTGCCCGTGACTTCAGCAAGCCGTGTGCCGCCGACATTTTGCGCCGAATTCTCCGAGATTGGCAGGAGCGGCTGCGGATTTTGCAAAGTCGCTGCGAAATCCGCACTAGCTCGGCGCGCCTCGTCCCCATTCGGCCGGCTTTCGACGACGGCTGCAAACGGCACATTGCTTGCGTTAGTGATCGGTTTTCGGAGACAACGAACCCATATGGCCACGCTCAAAACTCGCCTGGTGTCGTTTGCGCGCGGAGGGCTGCTGCTCGCCCTGCTCGCGCTCGGCGTCACCCTGGTGGTATCGGCGTGGAGCAATCGCAGCGAGGTCGAGCACATGTCGGCACTGCTCGACCGCGGCCAGGTCGAACGTTTCTTTCGACCCATCCCGCGCATCCACTCGCAAAACGACGGGCCCGCTACATCCGCGGAGCTCGCAGAGCTGCTAGCGCAGTTCCGGAGCGAAGGGCTGAGGTACCTAGTCGAGTACGACGCCGACGGCGAGGTGGTGTCGGAGGCGGGCGAGCATTCCGGTTCCGAGCGTCCACGGCCTGACACGACCTCGTCGCAACCGCTGCTGATAGGCGACCGCGTGCGCGTAACCGTTCGCCCGCCGCCGAACCGCGAAGAATTGCCCATCTTGGTGATGGAGTTCGAGCCGCTCGTCGCCAATCAGCTGCGTGACCGCGCCACGAAGAGCTTCGCTTTTAGCAGCGCGGCGGCGGCAGCCCTGCTGGCGCTCACGCTCGGGTTGTGGCTGGCCCTGCGGCGCGAAGAGCGGCAGCGCTCGCAGAGCGAGCGCGAGCGACATCTGGCGTCACTCGGCGAAATGTCCGCAGTATTGGCGCATGAAATCAGAAACCCGCTGGCTTCGCTCAAAGGCCACGCGCAACTCTTGGGCGAGCAGCTCGACCCTGACTCGCCGCTGCAGAAAAAGGTCGAGCGCATCGTGGCCGAAGCCAAACGGCTCGAAGAGCTGACCAGCACCCTGCTCGATTTGGTGCGCTCGTCCTCGATTTCGCGCGCGCCGACCGATCCGACCCAGCTGCTGCGCGACGCGGCCGAGACCCTCGACCCGAGCCGCATCAGCGTCGACGCCAAACAGGCGCCCGAGCGCTGGTCGCTCGACGCCATGCGTATGGATCAGGTGCTCAAGAACCTACTGCAGAACGCCTTGCAAGCCGATGCAGAGCAAAAGCCCATCGAGACGTCGGTCAGGCTCGAGCGCGGGCAGCTGGTGATCAGCGTGCGCGACCACGGCGCGGGCCTGCCCGCCGGCAGCGAGCAGCAGATTTTCGAGGCCTTTCACACCACGCGCGTGAAAGGCACCGGCCTCGGGCTGGCCGTGGCGCGTCGCATCGTCGAGCTGCACGGCGGGCGCATCCGCGGCGAGAATCATCCGCAAGGCGGCGCTGTGTTCACGCTCTCGATCCCCGAGTGAGCGTGCTCGAGCCGTCAGCCAAGCCCGTAGGCTTTGAGCTTTTCGTAAAGCGTGCGCAGCCCGATCCCGAGCCGTTCCGCGGCGCGCTTGCGGTTGCCGTCTACCTCCGACAGTGCGCGCTCGATGGCGCGGCGCTCGATTTCGTCGAGCGTGCCTGCCAGCGGATCAGCGCCGCTCGCCAGCGGATCGAGCACGATGTGCTCGGCACGAATGACTTTGCCTTCGGCTAGAATGGCGGCACGTTCGAGCGTGTTGCGTAGCTCGCGCACGTTGCCGGGCCAGGCCGCTGCCAGCAAGCGCTGCTCGGCCAGGGCGTCAATGTGCAGCCCGGGCTTGCCGATGTCGGGGCCGAGCTGCTCGCAGAGCGCTCGCGCCAACTGGCTGATGTCGCCGCGCCGTTCGCGCAGCGGCGGCAGCCGTATCGGAAAGACTGCCAGGCGATGATACAAATCGTCGCGAAAATCGCCTTCAGCGACCATCTTGCCCAGGTCGCGATTGGTGGCGGCGACCCAGCGCACGTCGGCTGCCGTGCTGCGGCTGCCGCCCACGCGCTCGAAGGTTTTTTCCTGCAGCACGCGCAAAAGCTTGGCTTGCAGGTCTTGCTTCAGCTCACCCACCTCGTCCAAAAAAAACGTGCCGCCGGCCGCCAGCTCGATGCGCCCGCGCTTGGCCGTGACAGCGCCCGTGAAAGCGCCCTTCTCGTGACCGAACAGCTCGCTTTCGAGCAAATTCTCGGAGAGCGCGGCGCAATTGATGGCCACGAAGGGCCCGCCAGCGCGTGCGCTCCAGCGGTGCAGCGCGCGCGCCGCGACCTCTTTGCCGGTTCCGCTCTCACCGACGAGCAGCACCGTGGCTTGCGTTTTTGCGACCTTGCGCAGCGCTTCGACGACCGCAGCCATTTTCGGATCGCCGTAAGACAGCGCAGGCTCGCCGGCCTCGCGCACGATATTTTCTTTGATGTCGAGCAGCGAGCGTCGCTCGAGCGCGCGCTCCGCCAGTAGCCGCAGCTCTTGCGGGCCGCTGACCGGCTTCTGGATGAAGTCGAAGGCGCCGAGCCGCATGGCCTCCACCGCAACGTCGACGGAGCCCTGCGCGGTCAGCACGATGACCTCGAGCTCCGGCAGCAGCTCTTTGGCGCGGGCCAGCAGCTCGAGCCCGCCCATGCCGGGCATTTTGAGGTCTGTGAACAGCAACGCGTACGTGTGCTGCGACAGCTCTTGCAGCGCGGCTTCGCCCGACGCCACTGCCACGGCTTGGTAGCCGTCGGCCTCGAGCGCTTCGGCTACGAACTCGCGGACTCCGGCTTCATCGTCGACGACCAAGATGCGGCGCATGGCTCTAACCCAGGCGTACGCTACTACGGAGCTCCGCAGGCCAGCCATTCGCCGAGTTTTTGGCGATCGGCCGTCGTGACCGAGCCGCCTTGCGGCATCTGGGTGTTGACGGAGCTCGGGCCGGCGGCCGCGACCAGGTCGATCTCTTCGCGATTTGCGGCCACGGCGGCCTGCGTGGTCAACGTCGGGGCCTCGCGACTCGTATGACACGACAGGCAATTGTTGGCGATGAACGCTTGTCCAAAATTTGCGTAAGTCAGGGTCGAGTCCGACGGGCAAGTGCTGCCAGTAGGTGAGCCGGTGCTGCTGCCGCAGGCAGCCACAGCGCAAGGCAACGCGAAGACCGCAACCACCACCGCGCGCGACAGACGATGCTTCCAATGGGTCATGCCGTTCCCCAGTGCAGAGAGTGTGCCGGCCGCAAAAAGCCGCAAAAGACCGGGCCTCGCAGCAGTGGGCTGCGAAATCCGCACTCACCGTGCGGATTTCGCGCGCGCCCGGTCACACATGCACGCGCGGGGGCGACTAGCGTAGATGACCTTCAAGCTCGGGGCGCTCTTGGCCCTCGCCGGTGGGATATCGACCTACGACTTGCCTGCCGACGTGGCGCGGCGAAGCGCCGAGGCACGACAGGAGCTGGGCGGTCGCGCAACCGTATCGACCGTAGAAGACGTGTTCGTGCTCGTCACGCCGCCGGGTCAGGGCTCGCTGCCGAGCACCGTCGCGCTCACCAAGAGCGTGCTCGGCGCCTACTTCAACGGCCGCTTTTCCAAACGACCGTCGCAAGCCATCTCGGTTTACCTGTTTCCGGGCAGCGCGCCCTATGAGGCCTACTGCCAGAAGCGCTGGGCAGCACCCTGCGGCACTCCGTTCGGTTTCTACCGCCCCGACGAACGCCGCATCGTCATGAACGCCGGCCCGGGCATCGGCACGCTGACTCACGAGCTCGTGCACCCGATCGTCGAAAGCGACTTTCCCGGCGCGCCCACCTGGCTCAACGAAGGCATCGCGTCACTCTTCGAGGCGCTCGCGTTACCTGCGCCAGGCCAGGTTCACGGCGTCAAAAACTGGCGCCACCCTCGCCTGCTGCGTGCCCTACTGTCCGACAAGGAGCGCGACACAGCCAGCCTGCCCTCGCTCTTTGCGCTGAGCGACGACGCCTTTCGCGGCCCCGGCGAAGATCTGCACTACGCGAGCGCGCGCTACCTGTGCCAATGGCTCGACCAAAAAGCGCTACTGTGGCCGTTTTACCAGCGCTACCGCGACCACCACGCCGAGGACCCAACCGGCGCAGCGTCGTTCTTGGCCGTCGTCGGCAAAACTCCCGCTGCCGCCAACGACGAATGGACCCACTGGGTGAAGCGGCTCTAGGCGCAGCTTGGGCCAACGACGCCGGGCTCGCGGCGGCACGACCGCCGCACGCCTCCGGTTTGCCGGACGAGCTCCCCAGCACCAGCGCCGCGCAGCAGCGGCGCTGACAAAATCGTAAATTGTGCTTGACGGAAAATTGCGCGCGTCATGGCGCGATGGCCGCTGCCCTGCTGTAGACGGCGCCTTGTCGGCTTGTGCGGCTCGCGCTTGCGACGTTACGGGTCGCGACGGCTCGAAACTCATTCGATGCGCCAAAAGCTCCGTGGACCGCGTTCAACGAGCTTCAAAATCACGGGTGTAGGCTGGGCTATGGCGGCCATATCGAGCGTGAATCGCGATGTTTTGACAAAGCTTGTTTTCGGCGGCTCGCTCGGGTTGGCCGAGCTGACAGACGACGAGCTGCTGGCGAATACGCGGCGCCTCGTCGGCAAGTCGAATCAGCTGCTCGCTGCGCTGCTCCTGCATTTGGCGGAGGTCGAGGCGCGCGGCGTGCATCGCACCCGCCGCTGCGCCAGCCTTTACACCTACTGTATTTACGAGCTACGTTTTTCAGAAGACGCAGCGGCGCGGCGCTCGGCCGCGGCGCGATGGGTCAAACGGTTTCCGGCGCTGTTCGACGCCGTCGCCGAAGGCGAGCTCCACCTCACGGGGCTGCTGATGATTGGCCCGCATCTCACGCCCCAAAATCAGCTAGAGCTGCTCGCCCGCGCCAAGTTCCGGACCAAGAAAGAGCTGGGCAAGCTGGTCCGCGAGCTGAATCCGCTGCCTCAGGTGCCCGACCGCATCGAGCCACTCGGGCCATCGCTACCACGCACGCTGCGGGCTCCGACCTGGGCAGAGTTTGCCGCCTCGCTCTGTCCGCGGGTTCGCGATTTGCCGGCCGGCACGCGCCCGCGGGATTGGGCCAACGACGGATTCGAAAGCGCCGATGGTGGCCAGTCGCCCCAAACGAGCGCCGACGCAATGCGAGCGGCCGATGAGGCGCTGCCGGCGGATAGCGGAACCCTGCCGGTGGGGCCGGTGCCAGCCAACGTGCCACCCGTCACGGCCCCGCAGCACTACCAGCTGCAGTTCAGTACCGTCGAAGAGCACGTGCGGCTGATCGAACGAGCCCGGGCCTTGCTCGCGCGCGAACGACCGGGCGCGACACTTGGGGAGTTGCACTTGGAGGCGATGAAAATGCTCGTCGCGGCGCTCGAGAAGCGAAAGTTCGCGCTGACCGACCGGCCACGAAAACCAAAGCAGCCGGCCACGGAATCGTGCAGCGGTAGCGAGCGCGTTGCTGGTGTCGCCGACCGACGTGAACCGTCCGAGGCACCGCGCCGGCGCGTGAGCGCTGACGCACCTCGAAGTGCATCATCTGCAGCCGTTCGCCAGGCAGGGTGGGCATGTCGCCTCGAACCTGGCTTTGCGCTGCCGGGCGCACAACGAGCTGCAGGCCGAGCAAGATTTCGGCGCGGCGGTGATGGCGAAAAAACGTGATTCGGTCAGGCACGAATCACGGCGCGCTCAGGTCGTCGCCAGCACGAAAGGGTGAAGGCGACGAAGCGGCGTCGTGCGGCGTTCGTGCCGACCCGAGAACGGCTTCGTTGGCCAAGGTGCCAGTAAAAAATTGCTTTGCTGCCCGCTGCCGGACTCTCCACTACATGGGCGCGCGCGCGGGAAACAAAGAGAGTGCTCGAGCCGAGTCGTGCGCTCTCAGGCAAGGCCCGAGAGCGGGCCTTGTTTCCAGGCGTGGTCGGAGCCGAAGTGGGTGTCGTCGAAGCCGAACAGGTTCAAGACGCTGGTGAACAGGTTGTGCAGCGAGGTTTCGGTTTGGTAGGCGCTGGTACTCGGGTCCGCGGCAGCTTTGAGGTTGTAGTTGAGGTGGCGGCCGGTCTTGAGTTGGCCGCCGGCTTTGCCCGCCAGCAGAATCGGCAGGTTTGCGACCGAATGATCGGCACCGGTGCTGAACTCGCTGGTGTTGAGCAAGAGCGTGTTGTCGAGCATCGTGCCCGTGCCTTCGGGCGTGGCTGCCAGGCCGTCGAGCAGCTGCGCCAACAGGCCCATGCGCCACTGACGGTTCTTCAGCATCGTGTCGTACCAGTCTTGCCACTTGGCGCCGTCCGGTCCGGTCTTGCCCACGTCGCGCGCCGAGTGGTGCAGCGAGTGGCCAATGTCGTAGGCGGCCGGGAAGGTCGGATTCAAAAAGTGCGCGTAAAAGTCGCCAATCTCGAAGGCGCCCACGTTGGTGAGCCCGCAGCGCATGGCCGCGACCATGATGTCGACCATCACCGGACCGGTCTTGTCGATCGGCGCGCTGTAAAAGTCCCATTTCGGGTCCATGCCGACGACCGACGGCTTCTTGCAGGCGGGCGCCACGGCGATGGCGTCGAGCTGCGTCTCGATGTCGCGAATGTGCGAGAGGTGCGCGTCAATCGCCACGGCGTCGCTCGAGCTAACGCGATTTTTGAACAGCGCAAGGCCGTCGCCGACGCCGTCGAGAATGCTCTTCTTCAAGATGCGCGCGCGTTCGGCGGCCAGATTCGGCTTTTGTCCGTCTTCGGTCACGCCCGCGAACAGCTTGTCGAAGGCCGCGACCGGATTGACCTCACCGTCGGACGGCTGGCGCGCGGCGCTGAAAAACGGCGTGCCGTAGTTGTGCGCCGGCACCATCAAATGAATCGACGCGAACGGCGTCGGATCTTTGGCCTTGAGGCGCTCGGCCAGCACCGCGTCGATTGACGGCCCCTCCGACGTTTCGTTGTCGGCGTCGAGCTTGCTGGCGTTGGCGGAGGTGAGCGCGGTCACGTTAGCCCAACCGTGGTCGCCGTTGTACGGCGACTGTTCCTGGCAAGCGCGGTTGTTGATGCCACGCAGCACCAAAAGCGAATCCGTGTGCGCCGCGAGCGGCTGATGAATGGCGCCCAGCTTGAGTGGCTCACCAGGGTCGGTCGGCGCCCAGGCATCGACGCCGTTGTTGTTGCCGTTGCCGTCGTAAGCCTTGCCGTCTTTGTCGACGTTGCTGATGTAGCCGCCGTGCTCGAAAAACGCGATGAAGCGCTTGGCCACGTTCATGTTTTGTGCCAACGCTCGCCGGTCTTGCAGCGACTCGAGCAGCGGCAAGCCGACGACTATGCCGCCGAAGCCGCG
>Ga0307516_10002284_pt1 | contig 25860 bp, 30 predicted proteins | sample 19_EM_MG_FD_203310 | JGI IMG/M metagenome (GOLD analysis project Ga0307516, IMG submission 203310) | Populus trichocarpa ectomycorrhiza microbial communities from riparian zone in the Pacific Northwest, United States - 19_EM | ecosystem: Host-associated > Plants > Roots > Unclassified | place...
GTTCATGATATCTTGATCCTTTGGTCAATGAAGGAATGCCATGTCAGTTTTACACCCGTGCTTGCGTGCCAAATGGTTCAAAAAAACTGCGTCTACGGAGAATGCAAAAAAGGAGGCAGTTGATAGGCCCGGACTCTTTTTAGTCACGTCGCAGAGGCATACCGTAAGGAGATGGTTGCCGAATCTCGCTCGCAGGAGAAAGCCGCCACGCACGAATCTACTACTTCGAGATTGTTGACCAAGGGCTTGTGGCTTTCTGGTGCCTGTGGTCTTGACACCTTGATATCCGACTCGGAGGACTCAGACCACGGATGTGAGCAGGATTTGATGGAGAGCGTTGAAGCTGAGGTCACACGTTATTTAAGATATAAGGGGGACATCGGCGATCTCGACGATCCGCTTTCTTGGTGGAAAGTAGTAGTCTCTTTATGTCTTTCGTCTCTCTCACTGACTTTCATACCTGATAGAAACATGCGGGATCCTTTCCTATGATTTCTCGCATGGCTCGAGATTTCCTGGCAATTCCAGCCACCAGTGTCTCAGTCGAACGAACATTCTCGAAATCCCGCCATATCTGCATGGATCTCCGCAGCTCCCTCAAGGCAGAGAGTGTTACACAGGCTCTTCTATCAAAGGTTTGGATTCACAATGGATTGCTTGACATTAATCCTCCTCAGCCTCCACGGAAAAGGCATGGCACTTGGCGCACTGCGCTCTAGTTCGACTGACCTATAACAACTATATATTTAACTATATATATATAGTAAATAAACTTTTAAAATCTATATATGTATATTTACGCCGTCGGAGTATACGTATAGTATATGGTTGGAGCCTTACCGCACACAACCTCACAGAATGAGAAACGCACTCTAGATCTTTTTCACAGGACTCATACGTATCGTGGACGTCACATGCTGGAATATATGCAGACGGGATTTCCTTATAACGATTTGTTTTCCTTCGAGACGAGCTCGAGTTTCCTTTCCGACGGGCATAACTTTCACGGGATGTCAACGTTTCAACGGTCACTGGTGTACTAACAGGTACTTCCGACGGGGACGGCTGAGTATTGGAGCGCTATATTCATCGACCTTTTTTGCCGTGGCATCGATATCGCACCACAATGTCAAGATCGATCAACATGGACGCTCTCCAGGCAGTGGCAGGCACCAACGCCGTTGACTTGGGCTATCTGGGTGCAGTTTGCTCTCTTATAGCCATGTCTTTCGGACAGCCGAACGTTGAATATGAACCACTTGAAGGTCCTTGCAGACATGGAACAACATGGAAGAACGTCGAGGCGTCCCAGTCACGACCAGCAGGTCGAGGCTGTGAAGCTGCCATACATCGGTGCAGAGAACCGTCCAACTGTCCTTCAGACCGAGACGCGCGGCAGGAGAAGACGCCGGAGCCCGTCAACAACTCCCGACTCCCGTCCCCCCTCCCCAATCATATCTCAGCATTATCGCCCACCCACCTCCTCTTTTTGGAGATCCAGCCTAAATTCTGGATCAAGCGTAAGTTCGAGATCAAGTTCAAATTCGAGACGTAGGAGCCGAAGTCCGCGAGCATCTGTCTCCCCGCCAATGCCTCCTAGTCTCATTGCCCCGCCAACACCTTACATTCCTATGGTCCAGCCTACATACTATAACTGGTTGGCTACTCAAAGATCAAACCTTGCCGTGCCATATGTCGCAGTTGACCCATTCCTGACCCCACCCATCATTGCCTCCGGTCTTCCTGTGGCGTACAAGTACGGTCAGACCCCTATTCCCACCATGGTGTATTCTTACCAAAGATGGATCCTGTTCAAGGCTCTTGCCGTCGATATACTTGGAACTGTCGCAGAATTTATCTTTGACACTGTGCCCCGCCAGATTTACCTTCAACTTCTCTTCCGTCTCCCGGATTTCTACTCGTCTCGTGTAGACCGCATATGCAAGGAGGCTGAAAGGACGATCCCGGAAATCAAGGAGATGTCCGTTGCGAATGTGAGCCAGTTGCGGGGGGTTTCCTTCATGTCTCAAACGGGGAACATAGGCCCTCAAATGTTGAACCTCAAAACCTCCTGGGAACGTTTCATTGATTCCCTTCTGGAAGAATGGAAGGCGCTTAACATCATCTCGGTGCTACTGTTATCGTATGTTTTTCGTCCCGGTGGCTTTCATTTCTTTCTGATGCTTGAACAGCGCCATCCTCACATTGTTACAGATTCAAGGCGCGGGAAATGATCCCTTGACGCGCAACTGTGCACTTTTTTCTCTCATCTGCGGTCTGTTGTACGGGTGCATATATATTGTTCGTTTCGTGACCATTCGACAAGCCCACAAAGCAGCTGCGTGGGCCGAGGTAAGTTGTGCCAGGTGCAGTACGTATATTCCAGTATTGATCATGCCCGCAGGACGCTCGGAAGTCTACAACATTCATTTGGTGGAATGTTTGGGTTCTCCTCGCAATGTCAGCAACCTGGCTCGCTTGGTGAGAGTCTATAAACTTGGCTTCATGCGTGCAATGTTCATCATTTCATTCGGGTCAATCATACTGTACATAGCTTGCATCTTGTCCTTCGTATGGCGCGCAGGGACAACCAATCATGAACGAACTTATGTTTTATCACCCCGTGCTGAACTTGGTATCCGGATCGTGTTTTCTGCCGTCGTTGGGCTTGGTCTGGTCTATTTTGCTTTGGTAGTCAGGACATTTTGGCAGTATGGAGATGCTATGGACAAATCTTTAAAAGCGAAGGTCGATTTGTGGGCAAGGGAGAGCTATCCATCCTGGAGTCCCCGGGGTCCGTTGCTGGGCCTGCCTGGCTCCATGCCTTGGCCCCCCAGCCCATCTTCAGGCCAGGGTACGCCATCAGGCCCGCCCACTCCTCGATCATACATTGCAAGGACGGGGGACGACACACCTTTCTCATCTTACACCCCCTATAGAGCAGCCATCCCAGTCACATTGATAGATCCAGATATCCCTCCCGGCATTCTTCCTGATTTGAAGCCATTCTCTCCCCAGAAGATTATGGATCTGCGATTCCAGAGTCAAGATGGCAACGTGATGCCACAGTTCTTGCAAAGCAGATTCAATCACACCCCATGGTTGAAGTTCATTGAAGTACCTCACTATACCTGTGCGAAAACCCACGATATTGAATGAATTTCATTAGGAAGTTGCAGATGCGTGGACCGGCGGTATCCCTCTCTATCTACGGAAACGATTAAGAAGGTCCATGGATGCTCCTCCGCGGCCTCAAGATACGGCCAGTGATGTCATAGCAAAATGGAATAGAGACTATTTCAACCCTCGTTATGCAATGGCCTGCTTATGCCACGAATACTTAGTGGAGTTCCCTGACTCTCCCCGCTACGCAATTTATCTCGTGGACCTTGGAATCACGCCCGATGGTCAACAGATGCGTCTACGAAACGACATCTTCAATACGACCCCTGAAGGACTATCGAGGATTGATGTTTTCGATCAGCCAGACCCGAGATCTCCGCGGAAGAGGATGTTGGGTAGAATGATTTTTCTCGCTCCTCGTGCTCCAGAACCTTGGCAGCTCGGAGGACATGTCCGTTTCGAATCGATGGAGGCCCCCCGGAGACGTCGGGCTTCACCAGAACCAAGGCTCAGGAGGCGCTCCCGCTCGTTTCAACATCGCGAGCGTCCATCTTTTTATTCTCCAGCGCCAGTGGTAGCATGGCCCGCTTCGCCCTTGGATCAATGGTCGGGTGGTGCAACCCCCAACCCCCCCCTGTGATTTATAGTCACGATTATGGGAGGTCCGGAAGCCACCGACACCTTCATGATCGACAGAGTGAATCTCGGAGAACCAGGCATCCAGTTCGTCATCTGGAACCACCCAGCCCTCCGGAAGCGAATCGTGCGCTGGTGCCTCTCCCTTCAGCACTAGATAATCTTCTTCATTACAGCCCACCGCTGTTACCCCGACGGAGTGCTGACTCTGCATCTTCCTATGGCATTAATCCACAAGGATCGGTTCGCGAGCAATCCCGGCAACTCGAACGACCCGAGTCCCCAGGAAGTTACCCCGCCCGAGGCAGTCAGACGCGTACCCTAGTGACCCCATTGGTCGCCAGAGTAATGTTGAACTCGAGCAAGAATCCCACTCATCCCGAGACTCGTTCTATACGGCTTCTCCCTCTCATCCCCTTCCGCCCACTTTTCCACACCCCGGGTTTACTGATAATAATCGTGATGGGAGGCCTGGTAGCCACTCGTCTTGGGGTCATCAGCAAGATGCTTGGAACGAGTACGCTGAGCCTCGTCGTGGATCTGGAAGACATGATTCTTATTATGAATCGATGCCTCCTTCTCCTCCACCAGCCCTTGCCACCCTAGAAGTCGAAAGACGAGAAGAGTCTGCTTCTGTCTCACAGGCGATGGTAAATATCAGCCCTCTGGTGGGACAGTGGCAAAGAGACGAGATGTCCCTCCGAGTTTTGCTTGGTGAATATCCGTGTTCAGCGTAACAACATCCGTAGAAAGGTGTACACATAGTGTATCATATATTGCACTTGTCATTCTCGTTTTGTATCGATTCGAGAGCCTACGACTACAGCTTAGTGAGAACACGTCTCCAGCGCGGGCCCTACAGTGCGACGCCAAGTCGTTACAGTGTCACGACTTTGGGATGGACAAATGCTCTCCTACCTTCCTGAAGTACATCTCACCTTTTGCCTCGGAAGAAGGAAATCACTGACGGCTGCAGCGAGATAGTATATCGCCTTCCGTCTGAGGATGAGCAGTTCCTGGCTGACGGCGCGCAGAAGCCAGAGATAGTCGTCCACCGTGATGAACGTCATGGTGTGGAGGGTTCCGACGGACTGCACTACTTTGTAGACCGTGAGGATGTCCAAGACGTCTGCCCGCATGTTGCAGGCGACACATATTTCTGCCGGGGAGGAGGTGCCCTCTCTTGAATGATCGATTACGAGGAAGTCGAGAAAGGGGTTGGTGGAGTGGGAGTAATGCCTGCTGAACGGCTGCAAGCTGAATTGGCGGTGCATGACGATGACTGCGTACCTGCTTTCAGGAAGTACTCGGCCGAAGTTGCGCCACGGGTTCCTGCGAGGATGGGGTGCTGTGAGTTCGATACCTGATGATGTTGATGGGACCGACCTGCGCTGAAGTTGTCCAAGAAAGGCACACTGGGGAATACGTCAATCAACGTTCACCCTATCCTTTACGGGGAACCCTCACACATCGAGTTCCAAGCCTCCAAGGGCACTGTGGTTCCACCACTCTAAAGACGACACCGGCGTCAGATCTGCACGAAACAGTGGGATTCATCGATGGCGCACCGTCACCAGAACGACATCGCGTCCTTCTTCAGCCTGTCTGGTTACAAATTCTCTGACAGCAGCGATGTCGTGTTCAAGAGAGGGTGGTGGTGGTTGTGTTGCGAAGTATTCTTCGGCCGAGAACAGGGTTGGAGTAGGCATGAATAGCGGCACAACCGTTGGACTATCCGTCCCAATAGAACCTAACCAGTTACCATTCTAAGCGCCGGTCTGTCGGCCACGCTTACTAAGTCGGCAACCCCCACATGGTCTTACTGGGGGGTGCCACCGTCCGGACTCCGCACACAACTGGAAACGCGTACATCCGAGCTCTAGATCTTTCACAGGACTCGTACACATCTAGCTATCGTCCACAAGCCGGAATGTACCCAGACCATGCCCCGCCCAGAATCTCCGTACGATGATTTTGTTTTACTTCAAGACGCACTTCCGACGGCGATGTCAAGGACTGCATTGGTCCACGCTTTTTGTTGTGGCAATGAACGGTGGCATCAGATTCGCGCTGTCATCGTATCAGCATCATGGACTCGGACGCTGCCGTTGTTTGCTCTCTCATAGCCATGGCTTTCGGACAGTCGAACCCTGAATACGAACCACCTCCAGGTCCCCGCAGGCATGGAGCAACATGGAAGAATTGCTAGGCGTTCTGGTCATGACCAGCAGGTCGGGCTAAGTGTCCCTCGGGCTGAGACACGCGGTAGGCGAAGACGCCGGAGCCTGTCAAGGTCTCCTGATTCCCGTCGCCCCTCCCCAACGTCTGGAACACATCATTACCTCCCGCCCACCTCCTCTTTTTCGAGATCAAGGTCACATTCGAGATCTAGGAGCCGAGGCCCGCGAGCATCCATCCATCCAGCTTATCCACTTAGTCCTTATCAAACTCACTGGGGTCTTGATCTTCAAGCGGGCAGCTCAACACCTGTCATTCCCCCCCTGGCCTCACAGCGTGCAGCGACACCTGAAGTGCGATCCCACTTGGAGCGTCATGTCGCGCCATATGTTGCAGTGGACCCATTCCTTACCCCACCCGTCATTGCCTCCGGTCTTAATCCGCGAACGGGCAGCTCACCGCCTTTCATTCCCCTTCCAGCTTCACCGCGTTCAGTGACACCTGAATTAAGGTCAAACTTGGAGCACCATGCCACGCCATATGTCGCAGTGGACCCATTCCTTACCCCACCCGTCATTGCCTCCGGTCTTCCTCTGGCGCACAAGTACTATGGTAACCCTACTCCTAGCGTGGTGTATCCTTCCCCGGGACGGAGGATCCTGTTCAAGGCTCTTGTCGTCGATGTTCTTGCAATGGTCGCAAAATTCATCTTTGACGCTGTGCCCCGCCAACTTTACCTTCATTTTCTCCTCCGTCTCCCGTATTTCTACTTCTCACGCGTAGCCCGCATATTCGAGGAGGCCGAAATGTCGATGCTGGAAATCAAGGAGATGGGTAATGCAAACGTGGACCAGCACCAACATAATTTCATCGAATTCCCTCAAACGGTATACATGGGCCCTCATATGTTGAAACTTAAAGCCTCCTGGGAAGGTTTCATTGATTCCGTTCTGAGAGAATGGAAGACGCTCAACATTATCTCAGTGTTACTGTTATCGTATGTTTTTGGTTCCGGCGGCTTGCATTACCTTCTGATGCTTGAACAGGGCCATTCTCACAATTTTACAGATTCAAGGTGCAGGAAACGATCCCCTAACGCGAAATTGTGCACTTTTTTCTCTCATATGTGCCTTGATGAGTCTGTTGTATGGGTGCATGTATATTATCCGTTTCGGGACTATGAGAAAACCCCACAAAGCCGCCGCATGGGCCGAGGTAAGTGGTGCTAGGTGCAGTACGTATATTCCGGTATTGATCATACCCAAAGGAAGCTCAAAAATCTAAAACATTCATTTGGTGGAATGTTTGGGTTCTCCTCGCAATGCCAGCAACATGGCTCGCTTGGTGAGAGTCTATAGACCTAACTTCCTATGTCCAATGTTCCTCATTTGGTCCAGGTCAATCATACTGTATATAGCTTGCATCCTGTCCTTTGTGTGGCGCGCAGGGACATCGAACCACGAGCGAACTTTTGTTTTATCACCCGTGCCGAACTTGGTATCAGGATCGCGTTTTCTGCGGTCTTTGGGCTCGGTGTGGTCTATTTTGCTTTGGTAATAAGGACGTTATGGAAATATGGAGATGCTATGGACAAAACCTTCAGAGCGAAGGTTGATTCGTGGGCAACGGAGCAGACGTCGGATAAGGCGAGCTATAGATCGAGCCATACTGTTCCTCCAATGGTACAGACTCCGTCCTGGGGTCGGCCCTCTGGCCCGCCTCCAGGGTTTGTGCCATGGGGCCCCATTTGGGGTGCGCCTTCGGGCCTGCCTCCAGGCTTAATGCCATGGGGCCCGCCCCCAGTTTGGGGTACACCATCGGGCTTCCCTCCAGGCTTTATGCCATCGAGCCCACCCCAAGGTCCGCCCTTAAGCCCGCCTGTGATCCCGCCTGTGATCCCGCCCGCTTTTCAATCATACAGTGCAAGCACAGGGGAAGACACATACTTCTCATCTTCCCCCTATAGAGCAACCATGCCAGTCTTCTCGATATATTCAGACATGCCTGCTTCCATTCATCTTAATTTGGAGCCATCTTCTCCCCAGAAGATCATGGACCTGCGATTTCAGAGTCAAGATGGCAATGCGATGCCACAATCCTTGCAAAGTAGATTCAGTCATACTTCATGGTTGAAGTTCATTGAAGTACCTCACTATACCTGTGTGAAAGCCCACGATCCTGAATGAATTACACTAGGAAGTTGCAGATGCGTGGACTGGTGATATCCCTTTCCATCAACGGATAGGATCAACAGGGTCCGTGGATCCTCCTCCGCGGCCTCAAGATACGGCTGGCGAGGTCATAGCAAAGTGGAATAGAGACTATTTCAACCCTCGTTATGCAACGGCCTGCCTATGCCACGAATATTTAGTGGAGTTCCCTGACTCTCCCCGCTACGCAATTTACCTCGTGGACCTTGGAATCACGCCCGATGGTCAACGGATGCCTCTACGAAATGATATTTTCAACGCGACCCCTGAAGGACTATCGAGGATTGATGTTTTCGATCAGCCAGAACCGGGATCCCCGCGGAAGAGGATGCTGGGTAGGATGACTTTTTTCGCTCCTCGTCCAGAACCTCGGCAGCTAGGAGAACACGTTCATTTCGAATCGACCGGTCCTTCATGGGAACGCCGACCTTTACCAGAAAGAACTCACCGGAGACGCTCTCGCTCGGGTCATCGCTCGGGTCAGCCTTCTTTAACCCCAGTCCCAGTGGCAGCCTGGGGCACTCCATCCCTGGATCATTGGTCGGGTGGTGCAACTACTAACCCCGCCGTGATTTATGGTGAGGATTATGGGAGGTCTGGAAGCCACCGCCAGCTTGATGATCGACAGGGTGAATCGCGGGGAACGAGGCACCCAGATCGTCATATGGAACCACCCAGCCCTCCCGAAGCGACTCGTGCGTTGGTGCCTCTCCCTTCAGTATCAGACACTCTTTTTCATTACAGCCCGCTGTCCCCACCTCGAGAGGGTGCTGACTCTGCATCTCCCTCGAGCACTAACCCGCGACATGTTATAAGCCATGGATCGGTTCACGAGCAATCTCGACAACCCGAGGGACTCGAGTCCTCACGAAGCTACTCTCGACCGATGCAGTCATACGCGACGGACCCATACTATCCGCTCCATGACCCTGTGGGTCGCCAGAGTGCTGAACTCGGGCAAGAATCACACTCATCTCGAGACTCCTTCCATACCGCTTCTCCGCCTCATCCCCTTCTGCCCACTCTGTCACACCCACAACCAGTGATTCAAGACCTCGGGTTTGCTGATAATAGTCGTGATGGCCAGTCCTCTTGGGGTCATCAGCAAGATGCTTGGAACGCGTCCGCTGAGCCTCGTGGATCTGGAAGATATGATCCTTATTATGAATCGATGCCTCCTCCACCACCACCCCTCACCATGTTAGAAAGACGAGAAGAGTCTGTTTCTGCTCCACAGGCGATGGAAAATCTCAGTCTGGAGGGACAGTGGCAAAGAGACGAGATGTCCCTCCGAATTTTGCTTAGTGAATATCCATGTTCAGGGTGACAATATCCGTAAGGTGTACACATATTGTATCACTTGTCATTCTTGTTTTGTATTGATTCAAGAGGCTACAACTAGAGCTCAGTAAGATCACGTCTCCAGTGCGCCAGGCCTTGCAGTGCGAGGCGAAGTCGTTACAGTGTCACGACTCTACGATCAACTGATGCTCTCCTATCTTCCTGAAGTACATGATTGACAGTTCTTGGTTGACGGCGCGCAGAAACCAGAGATAGTCCTCCAGTGTGAAGAACGTCATGGTGTGGAGGGTCGGCAGACTGGACTGATTTGTAGACTGTTAGGATGTCCAAGACGTCTACGCGTATGCTCCAGGCGACATATATTTCCGCCGGGGAGTGCCCGCTTTCGAATGGGGTTGGTGGAGTGGGAGTAATGCCTACTGAATGGCTGCAAGCTGAATTGGCGGTGCATGAAGACGGCTGCGTACCTACTTTCAGAAAGTACTCTGCCGAAGTTGCGCCACCTTCCTGCGAGGTGGGGTGCTGTGAGTTCGATACCGGATGAGGTCGATGAGACCGACCTGCGCTGAAGTTGTCCAAGAAATGCACGCTGCGGAAGGCGTCAATTAACGTTCACCCTATCCTTTACGGGGAACCTCACACATTGAGTTCCCAGGGCACCGTGGTTCCACCACTCTAAAGACGACACCGGCGTCGGATCTGCGCAACACAGTGGGATTCATCGATGGCGCACCGTCACCAGAACGACATTGCGTCCTTCTTTAGCCTGTCTGGTTACAAATTTTCTGACACCAGCGATGTCGTGTTCAAGAGAGTGATAGTTGTGTTGCGAAGTATTCTTCGGCCGAAAACCGGGTTGGTGGAGTACTGAATAGCGGGGTGCCCAATGTCAAATGTGGTGGATATCCACCCAAGGCCTGAGCGTACAGGTAGTTGATTGCGGTACGCTTGAACGGTGGTGCAGACTTGCGGTGATGGGTGGATGATGGAGAATTCTACATGGTCGCTCTGGTCGCATCCGCATACAACGGGAAACGCGTACAACATCCGAACTATAGATCTTTCACAAGACTCCGTATCTAGCTATCGGCCACAAACGCAGACCATCCTTCCCTTCAATAATGCGATCTACCCAGAATTTCCCTAAGGAAGACTCAGCGAATGTTGAAAAAATTTCCGTCATCGACAGAATCACCATATATAACGGACTGGCAGAGATTTTTTTGCCTGACTTGGGATGGGATTTCATGTACCGATTGAGCTGATGCTCAGAAGTGATGTAGACGTCTGCTAATGTGATGCAGCGATAGATAGCCACCCAAGGCCCGTCGACGAGAATGTCGGAGGTCATGGCGGTCATACTTCGAAAGAGGCATGAACCAGACTGCAATTATAAATTTTTCATGGATTTACCGGGGGGAAACAGGTAAAGGGGTAAAGGCCTACCTTTACCTACACACCTTTCTCTCCACTCCCTGGTACACAGGATAAGCGAGCATCAACGGTCGCCGATCTACTACACACCTTATTCTCGACAGCGACAGCTAAACACTGAGTATTCAAGCTTCAAGCACTGCGTTCGTCGACCGTTTTGCCGTAGCATCGGATTCGTACTGTCGTCGCTCGATCATGATCATGTGGACACTGCCGTTGTTTGCTCTCATAGCCATGACTTTCGGATAGTCAAACCCGGTTACCCTGAAGACGAACCACTTCCAGGTCCTTGCAGACATGGAGCAACACGGAAGAATGGCGAGGCGTTCCGGTCATGACCAGCAGGTCGAACTGCCATACCTCGGCGCAGAGAATCGTCCAACTGCCCCTCAGGCTGAGACGCGCGGTAGGCGCCGGAGCCAGTCAAGGTCTCCCGATTCCCGTCGGCCCTCCCCAATATCTAGAACCGACCACCATTTCCTCCCCCCCACCTCCTCGTTTTCGAGATCAAGGTCAAATTCGAGATCTAGGAGCCGAGGCCTGCGAGCATCCACTGATCCAGCTACTCCTTATCACACTCAGTGGAGTTCTGATCCTCGAACGGGCAGCTACGCGCCTCTTCCCTCGCCAATACCTTACATTCCAGTGGTCCAGCCCACATATAACTCGTGGCGTCGACCTCAATTCCCACCGGGATTTCAGCCGTTGCCGCCATATTCAGCACCTGGGGTATTTCAAAACCCCCATGACCAAAGAACCAATTCAACGTATTTCAACAGGCCACCAGGACCGATCCGGAGCTCAAGAGATCGTTCACCGACAGCTGAATTGCGATCAAACTTGGAGCATCATGCCACGCCATATGTCGCGGTGGATCCATTGCGGCCGACTTCTACTCCAAGCATCATTGGCTCCGGTCTTCCTCTGGCGCACCAGTACGGTGATACCCCTACACCCATCATGGTGTATTCTTCCCCAAAACGGAGGGTCCTGTTCAAGGCTCTTGTCATCGGTGTTCTTGAAAGGGTCCAAGAATTCATCTTTGACACTGTGCCCCGCCAGCTTTACCTTCATTTCCTCCTCCGTCTCCCAGATTTCTACTTCTCTCGCGTAGACCGCATATTCAGGGAGGCCGAAATGACGATGCCAGAAATCCAGGAGATGGCCGTTGCAGACATGGGCCAACTCGGGTTCGTTCGAACGCCGTCTATGGGCCCTCATATGTTGAACCTCAAAATCTCTTGGGAACGTTTCATTGATTCCCTTCTGGAAGAATGGAAGACGCTCAACATCATCTCGGTGTTACTGTTATCGTATGTTCTTCGTCCCCATGGCTTTCATTTCTTTCTTATGCTTGAACAGGGCCATTCTCACGATTTTACAGATTCAAGGTGCCGGAAACGATCCCTTGACGCGCAATTTTGCACTTTTTTCTCTCATCTGCGCTTTGATGAGTCTGTTATACGGGTGCATGTATATTGTACGTTTCGGGACCATTCGACATCCCCACAAAGCCGCCGCGTGGGCCGAAGTAAGTTGCGCTGGGTGCAGTATGTATATTCCGGTGTTGATCATACCCACAGGACGCTCGGAAGTCTACAACATTCATTTGGTGGAATGTTTGGGTTCTCCTCGCAATGCCAGCAACCTGGCTCGCTTGGTGGGAGTCTATAGACCTAGCTTCATCTGTGCAATGTTCCTTATTTCATCCAGGTCGATCATACTGTACATTGCTTGCATCCTGTCCTTCGTATGGCGCGCAGGGACAACGAATCACGAACGAACTTATGTTTTATCCCCCCGTGCCGAACTTGGTATCCGGATCGCGTTTTCTGCTGTCTTTGGGCTCGGCGTGGTCTATTTTACTTTGATAATAAGGACATTTTGGCAATATGGAGATGCTATCGACGAATCTTTGAAAGCGAAGGTTTGCACCAACTCCCGTAAACCCTCCCGCTCCTCGATTGTCCAGTGCAAGCACATGGGAAGACACACTCTTCCCATCTTCCACCCCCTATAGAGCAACCATGCCAGTCTTCTCGATATATTCAGACATGCCTCCTCTCGTTCGTCCTAATCTGGAGCCACTCTCTCCCCAGAAGGTGATGGACTTGCGATTTCAAAGTCTAGACGGCAACGTGATGCCACATTTCTTGCAAAGTAGATTAAATCACACTTCATGGTGGAAGTTTATTGAAGTACCTCACTATACCTGTGTGAACTCACGATGCTGAATGAATATCGTTAGGAAGCTGCGAATGCGTGGACTGGTGATATCCCTCTCCATCAACGGAAAGGATTAAGATGGCCTATGAATGTTCCTTTGCGGCCTCAAGATACGACTAGTGAGGTCATAGCAAAGTGGAATAGAGACTATTTCAACCCTCGTTATGCAATGGCCTGCTTATGCCACGAATACTTAGTGGAGTTCCCTTACTCTCCGCGCTACGCAATTTACCTCGTAGACCTTGGAATAACCGGGCCTGACGGTCAACGGATGCCTCTACGAAATGATATTTTTAATACCACCCCTGAAGGACTATCGAGGATTGATGTTTTCGATCAGCTAGAACCGGGGTCCCTGCGGAAGTTGAGGCTGGGTAGGAGGACCTTTCTCGCTCCTCATGCTCAAGAGCCTAGGCAGCTAGGAGGACGCGTTCGTTTCGAACCGATGGGTCCCTCCCGGGAGCGCCGACCTTCGTCAGAAGGAACTTACAGGAGACGTTCCCGCTCGGGTGATCGTGAGCGTCAACCTTTTTTCACCCCAGTCCCAGGGGCAGCGTGGGGATCTCCGAGTCCCGCCTGGGATCATTGGTCGAGTGGTGCAACCACCAACCCACCCAGGATTCCCCCGATCCCCCCTTTGATTTATCGTGACTATTATGGGAGGTCTAGAAGCCAGCGCTACCTTCGTGGTCGACAAAGTGAATCGCGGAGAACAAGGTATCCAGTTCGTCATATGGAACAATCCAGCCCTCCGGAAGCGACTCCTCCGCCGGTGCCTGTCCCTTCAGCATCAGATATTCTCCTCCATTACAGCCCGCCGCCGTCAGCCCGAAGGAGTGCTGACTCCACATCTTCCTCGAGCACTAATCCGCGACATGGTATAAGCCGTGGATCGGTTCGCGAGCAATTCTGGCAACCCAAGCAACCCGGGTCATCAAGAAGCTACTCCCACCCGACGCAGTCATACGCGACGGACCCATACTATCCGCTCAGTGACCCCGTTGGTCGCCATAGTAACGCTGAGCGGCAAGAATCACATTCATCGCGAGACTCTTTCCATACGGCTTCTCCCCCTCATCCCCTTCTGCCCACTTTGGCACACCCACAAACAGTGATTCAGGACCCCGGGTTTACTGATAATAATCGTAATGGGAGGCCCGGCAGCCAATCCTCTTGGGGTCATCAGCAAGATGCTTGGAACGCCTCCGCTGAGCCTCGTCATGGATCTGGAAGACATGATTCTTATTATGAATCGATGCCTCCTCCTTCTCTTCCACCACCACCCCTCGCCACGCTAGAAGTAGAACGACGAGCAGAGTCTGTTTCTGCCCCACAGGCGATGGTAAATATCAGTCCTCTGGTGGGACAGTGGCAAAGAGACGAGATGTCCCTCCGAATTTTGCTTGGTGAATATCCATTGTCAACGTCACAATATCGGTAGGAAGGTGTAGACAGAACTGTATCAATCCAGCACCCATACGTATTTACCTATCGGCCATACGCTGAAATATACGCAGACCATCCTTCTCCTCAACAAGGTGACCAACCCAGGATTTCCCTGTGACGATTTTATTTTCCTCCAAGACGAGCTCGAACTCCCCGTCCGACAGGGTAACTGATGGTGGCGGAGATTCGATTGCTCCATCGATGCGCAGTGTCACTAGATGTGGGAGGCTGAAAACTATGGCAGAGATGAAATCTGCCCGATCGCTCTTGATAGTTAGGCGACGAATGGGGTGAAAGTGGGTGTTCTGGGGGCAATTGCATAATTTACCGAAGCGCTCGAGGTGTCGCAATTCTAGCGCTATATCTATAACGACCTTTGGGAGGTCGCAGAGGCACCACGTGCAATTATGTTGAATGGCCATTGATATCTGGATTGGCGCAGTGCATAAACTGGGAGCATGAAAGTCGAGGAGAGTTCCGAGGGCATTGGAAATCTTTCCATCGTCGAAGCAATCACCATATATCGTAACGAACCGACAGAGATGTTTTTCGCCGGACTTGGGGTGGGTTTTTATGTATCGATTGAGGTAAGAATCGGAAGGGATGTAGACGTCTCTAGATGAGATGCGGCGATAGATAGCCATCCAAGTTTTGTCGACGAGGATGGTGGATGTCGTGAAGGTCATGCGGTCATCCCTCGAAAGAGGCATGAACCAGATTGCGGTTATAAATTTTTCATGGATTTCGCAAGGAAGGTAGGGGTTCGGAGGGATCGCGTCGCCATACAGCGTCATGTCCTAACAGGGAAGAGCAAAAAAATTGCCCTTGGCACTCGGGACGAAACGCATAAAAGCTCACCTCATCTTTATAGAGAAGTAGGATAGGAGAGAGTCGGAGAGACAGAAATGAGACTTGGGTTACACACCTCGTAACCACTTCCTCGTAGGCGTCAACGGTCACTGGTCTACTGCACACCTACGTCCGACGACGACGATTGAGTATTCAAGCGCTCACTACTCAGCTTCAACTTGAGGCTCTGCACTTTTGGCCGTGGCACCGCACTGTCACTGTGTCACCGGGATTGATCATCATGGACGCTGTCCAGTGTCCAGGCAGTGGCAGGCACCAACGCAGCTGTCATAAGCCGTTTTTGCTCTCTCATAGCCATGTCTTTCGGACAGTCGAACCGTGAATACGAACCACTTCCAGATCCTCGCAGACATGGAACAACATGGAAGAATGGCAAGGTTTTCTGGAAGTCATGGTCGGCAGGTCGGGCTGCCATATCTCGGCGCAGACAACCTTCCAACTGTCCCTCAGGCTGGGATACGCGGTAGGCGAAGACGCCAGAGCCAGTCAAGGACTCCCGATTCCCGTTCCCCCTCCACAATAATATCCCAACATTACCTCCCGCCCACCTCCGCTTTTTCGAGATCAAGGCCAAATTCGAGATCTACAAGCCTTGACCCGCAAGCATCCACTGATTCAGCTAGTGCTTATCAAACTCAGTCACGTCTTAGTCCTCGAGGGGGCAGCTCAACACCTTACACTACCCCCCTGGCCTCGCTGCGTTCAGCGACACCTGAATTGCGATCGAACTTGGAGCATCATGCCGCCACATTTGTCGCAGTGGACCCATTCCTTACTCCACCCATCATTGCCTCCGGTCTTCCTCTGGCGCATAAGTACGGTGATACCCCTACTCCCAGTGTGGTGTATCCTTCCCCGGGACGGAGGATCCTGTTCAAGGCTCTTGTCGTCGATGTTCTTGCAACGGTCGCAGAATTCGTTTTTGACCACATACCCCGCCAGCTTTACCTTTATTTCCTCCTCCGACTCCCGTATTTCTACTTCTCTCGCGTAGCCCGCATATTCGAGGAGGCCGAAATGACGATGCTGGAAATCAAGGAGATGGCCGTTGCAAATGCGGGCCAGCTCCAAGATAATTTCATCGATTTCCCTCAAACGGTATCCATGGGCCCTCATATGTTGAAACTTAAAGCCTCCTGGGAAGGTTTCATTGAATCCCTTGTGAGAGAATGGAAGACGCTCAACATCATCTCGGTGTTACTGTTATCGTATGTTGTTCATCCCGGTGGCTTGCATTTCTTTCTGATGCTTGAACAGGGCCATTCTCACAATTTTACAGATTCAAGGTGCCGGAAACGATCCCTTGACGCGCAATTTTGCACTTTTTTCTCTCATTTGCGCCTTGATGAGTCTGTTGTACGGGTGCACGTACATTATACGTTTCGGGACCATGCGAAAACCCCACAAAGCCACTGCGTGGGCCGAGGTAAGTTGCGCTATGTGCAGAATATATATTCCGGTATTGATCATACCGACAGGAAGCTCAAAAATCTGAAACATTCATTTGGTGGAATGTTTGGGTTCTCCTCGCAATGCCAGCAACCTGGCTCGCTTGGTATGAGTCTATAGCCCTAGCTTCATGTGTGCAAAGTTCCTGATTTCATCCAGGTCGATCATACTGTACATTGCTTGCATCCTGTCCTTCGTATGGCGCGCAGGGACAACGAATCATGAACGAACTTTTGTTCTATCACCCCGTGCTGAACTTGGTATCCGGATAGCGTTTTCTGCTGTCTTTGGGCTGGGTGTGGTCTATTTTGCTTTGGTAATAAAGACGTTTTGGCAATATGGAGATGCTTTGGACAAATCTTTCAAAGCGAAAGTTGATTTATGGGCGAAGGAGCGGATGTCGGATAAGGCGAGCTATCGATCACGCCATACTCCTCCAACGCTATGGACTCCACCCTTGGGCCTGGCCTGGGATCTGCCCTCGGGTCCACACTATCCGCCCTTTGGCCAAGCCTGGGGTCCACACTACCCTCCCTTTGGCCAGGCCTGGGGTCCGACACACTATCCACCCTTCGGCCAAGCGTGGGGTCCACACTATCCGCCCTTTGGCCAAGCTTGGGGTCCACACTATCCGCCCTTTGGTCAGGCCTGGGGTACGCCGTATCCGCCCTTTGGTCAGGCCTGGGATACGCCCTATCCGCCCTTTGATACGCCCTATCCGCCCTTTGGTCAGGCCTGGGGTACGCCCTATCCGACCTTTGGCCAGGGCTGGGGTACGCCCTCAGGCCCGCCGTATCCGTCCTTTGGCGAGGGCTGGGGTCAGCCCTCGGACCCGCCCACTCCTCGATTATACAGGGCAAGTACGGGGGAAGACACTCTCTTCCCTTCTTACACCCCCAATAGAGCAACTCTGCCAGCCTCATCGATGTATTCGGACATGCCTCCCGGGGTTCTTCCTGATTTGGAGCCATTCTCACCCCAGAAGATCATGGACTTGCGATTTCAAAGTCAAGATGGCAACGAGATGCCACAGTCCTTGCAAAGTAGATTCAGGCAGACCTCATGGTGGAAGTTCATTGAAGTACCTCGCTATACCTGTCCGAAACCCCACGATGCTGAATGGATCTCATTAGGAAGCTGCGGATGCGTGGACTGGTGATATCCCTCTATATCAACGGAAACGACCAGGAGGGTCCACGGATGCTCCTCCGTGGCCTCAAGATACGATCAATGAGGTCATAGCAAATTGGAATAGAGACTATTTCATCCCTCGTTCTGCAAGAGCCTACTTATGCCATGAATACTTAGTGGAGTTCCCTTACTCCCCGCGCTATGCAATTTACCTCGTAGACCTTGGAATCACGCCGGATGGTCAACAGCAACCGATGTCTCTTCGATTTGATATTTTCATTCCGGTCCCTGAGGGACTATCCAGGATTGATGTTTTCGATCAGCCAGAACCGGGATCTCCGCGGATGTGGATGCTGGGTAGGATGACTTTTCTCGCTCCTCGTGCTCCAGAGCCTTGGCAGCTAGGAGAACGCGTTCGTTTCGAACCGATGGACCAATCCTGGCAACACCGACCATCATTTGCTTATACGGAACCACCCAGCCCTCCCGAAACGACTCGTGTGCCGGTGCCTCTCCCTTCAGCACCAGATAATCTCCTTCATTACAGCCCACCGCCGTCAGCCCGACGGAGTGCCTATTCTGTATCTTCCTCGGGTACTAATCCGCAACATGCTATAAGCCATGGAATGGTTCGCGAGCAATCCCAACAACTTGAACGACCCGAGTCCCCAGGAAGTTACCCCCGCCCGAGGCAGTCAGACGCGTACCCTAGTGACCCCATTGGTCGCCAGAGCAATGTTGAACTCGAGCAAGAATCCCACTCATCGCGAGACTCGTTCTATACGGCTTCTCCCTCTCATCCTCTTCCGCTCACTTTTCCACACCCGCAACCAGTGACCCAAAACCCCTGGCTTACTGATAATAGTCGTGATGGGAGCCTTGGCGGTCAGAACCCTTGGGGTCATCAGGCACAGGCTTGGAACGAGTCCGCTGAGCCTCCTCGTGGAGCTGGAAGACATGATTCTTATTATGAATCGATGCCTTCTCCTCCTTCACCAACCCTAGACGTCGAACAACAAGAGGAGTTTGTTCCCGCTCCACAGGCGACGGTAAATCTCAGTCCTTTGGAGGGACAGTGGGAAATGTCCCTCCGAATTTTGCCTGGCGAATCTCCATTTTCAACATGACGTAGACGTAGGAAGATATAGACGTATTGTATCATATGCCCAACGGGGAACACGTACATTCCAACTCTAGATCTTTCATAGAACTCTTACGTATCTAGCTATCGGCCACACGCTGGAATATACGCAGACTGTCCTTCTCCTCCACAAGGAAACCCACTCAGGATTTCCCTATGACGATTTTTTTCCCCTTCAAAACGAGCTCCGGTTCCCTGACCGACACGGTTGTTGACGGTGGCGGAGATTCGATTGCTCCATCGATGCGCGGGGTCTCAGGCTGGAAACTATGGCTGAGATGAAATCTGACCTATCGCCCTTGATAGTTAGACGACGAATGGGGTGGGGAAGAACGCCATGGGGACAATCGCATAATGTACCGAAGCGCGCGAGTTGTCGCAATTCTGACGTCATATCTGGGAGGTCCTTTGGGAAGGCGCAGAGGCACCACCTGCAATTATGTTGAATGGCCATTGAAATCTGTATTGGCGCAGTGCATAAACTGGAAGCACGAAAGTCGAGGAGAACTCGGAGGGCGTTGGATATCTTTCCATCATCGAAGCAATCACCATATATCGTAACGGACCGACAAAGATGTTTTTCGCCGGACTTAGGGTGGGTTTTTATGTATCGATAGAGGTAAGGCTCGGAAGGAATGTAGACGTCTGCATATGAGATGCGGCGATAGATAGCCATCCAAGTTTTGTCGACAAGGACGGCGTAGGTCATGAAGGTGATGCGGTGATCTCTCGAAAGAGGCATGTACCAGACTGCGGTTATAATATTTTCATGGATTTCGCAAGGAAGCTGGGGGATCGCGTCGCCATACAGCGTCATAATCTGACTGGGGAGATCCAAATTGCCCTAAGCACTGGAGGGAAACGCGTAAAGGCTCACCTTTGCAGAGAAGTCAAACGTTGTTGATAGGAGAGACAGAAATGAGACTTGGGCTACACACCTACGTCCGACGCCGACCGCGTGAATACCCAGCGGTCAGCGGTCATCTTCAAGCCCTGCATTCGTCGACCATTTTGCAGTGCGATCATCATGGATGCTGTCCAAGCAGTGGCAGGCACCAACAGAGCTGTTTGTGCGTAGTTTGCCCTGCCGCTCCAAGCTCATCTTATTAGCCATGTCATCGAACCCTGAATACGAACCACTTCCAGGTCCCTGCAGACACGGCCAGCCACGAACAGTCTTACCAACACGGAATGCAATCCAGCCATGACCAGCAGGTAGAGCTACCATACGTCGGCGCAGAGAACCCTCCAACCATCGTCCCTGGGCCTCAGGCTGAGACGCGCGGTAGGCGAAGACGCCGGAGCCAGTCTAGCACTCCCGATTCCCGCCGCCCCTCCCCAATGTCTGGAACCCACCACCATTACCTCCCGCCCACCTCCTCTTTTTCGAGATCAAGGTCAAATTCGAGATCAAGGAGCCGAGTTCCACGAGCATCCATTTATCCAGCTTATCCAGCTAGTCCTTATCAAACTCAGTGGAGTGTTGATCCTCGGGCGGGCAGATATGTGCCCCTTCCCTCGCCGGCACCTTACGTGGTCCCGCCCACATATCACTCGCAGCCTCGACCTCAATTCCCACCGGGATTTCAGCCGTTGCCGCTACATTGGGCATCTGGAATAAGTCAAATACCCCCCGACCAACGAACCTATTCAACCTATTTCACGCCACCAGCACCTGGGATAATTCAAATCCCCCCCGACCAACAAACTTATTCAACCTATTTTACGCCACCACCTGGGATAATTCAAATCCCCCACGACCAACGATCCCATTCAACCTATTTCACGCCACCAGGATCGACCCGGAGCTCAAGAGATCGTTCAGCGACAGCTGAATTGCGATCAAGCTTGGAGCATCATCCCGCGGCATATGTCGCAGTGGACCCATTCCGGCGGACTTCTAGCCCAAGCATCATTGGCTCAGGTCTTCCTGTGGCATATGAGTACGGTGATACCCCTGCTCCCATCATGGTGTATCCTTTCAAAAGTCGGAGGACCCTGTTCAAGGCTCTTATCGTCTCTGTTCTTGCAACGTTCGCAGAATTCATCTTTGACACTGTGCCCCGCCAGCTTTACCTGCATTTCCTCCTCCGACTCCCGTATTTCTACTTCTCTCGCGTAGCCCGCATATTCGAGGAGGCTGACATGACGATGCCGGAAATCAAGGAGATGGCCGTTACAAATGTTGGCCAGCTCCAACATAATTTCATCGATTTCCCTCAAACGGTGTCCATGGGCCCTCATATGTTGAACCTTAAATCCTCCTGGGAAGGCTTCATTGAATCCCTTCTTAGAGAATGGAAGACGCTCAACATCATCTCGGTTCTACTGCTGTCGTACGTCCTTCGTCTTGGTAGTTTGCATTTCTTTCCGATACTTACCGGGTCAAACAGTGCCATTCTCACGATTTTACAGATTCAAGGTGCGGCGAACGATCCCCTGACGCGAAATTGTGCACTTTTTTCTCTCATCTGCGCTTTGATGAGTCTGTTGTACGGGTGCATGTATATTATACGGTTCGGAACCATGCGAAAACCCCACAAAGCCGCTGCGTGGGCTGCGGTAAGTGGCGCTAGGTGCAGGATGTAGATTCCGGTATTGATCATATCGGCAGGAAGCTCAAAAATCTGAAACTTTCATTTGGTGGAATGTTTGGGTTCTCCTCGCAATGCCAGTAACCTGGCTCGCTTGGTGAGAGTTTATGGACCTAGCTTCACGTGTGTGCAAAGTTCCTCATTTCATCCAGGTCAATAATCCTTTACATAGCTTGCATCCTGTCCTTCGTATGGCGCGCAGGGACAACGAATCACGAACAAACTTATGTTTTATCATCCCGTGCTGAACTTGGGATCCGGATCGCGTTTTCTGCCGTCTTTGGGCTCGGTGTGGTCTATTTTGCTTTGGTAATAAGGACGTTTTGGCAATATGGGGATGCCATGGACAAATCTTTCAAAGCAAAGGTTGCTTTGTGGGCAAGGGAGCGGACGTCTGATAAGGCGAGCTATCGATCAAGCTATACTGCGGTACCGATTCCGCCCTCAAGCCCGTCCGCTTCTCGATCATATCGATCATACAGTCCAAGAACGGGGGAAGCGACATTCTTCCCATCCTATACCCCCTATAGAGCAACCACCCCAGTCTCATCGATACCAAGCACCTCTCCTCTCGTTCGTCCTAACTTGGAGCCATTCTCTCCCCAGAAGATCATGGACTTGCGATTTCAAAGTCAGGATGGTAACGAGATGCCCCAGTCCTTGCAAGGCAGATTCAGTTACAATTCATGGTGGAAGTTCATTGAAGTACCTCACTATACCTGTGCGAAAACCCCCGATACTGAATGAATTTCATTAGGAAGCTGCGGATGCCTGGACTGGTGATATCCCTCTCTATCAACGGAAACGATTGAGAAGGTCCATGGATGCTCCTCCGCGGCCTCAAGATACGGCCAGTGATGTCATAGCAAAATGGAATAGAGACTATTTCAACCCTCGTTATGCAATGGCCTGCTTATGCCACGAATACTTAGTGGAGTTCCCTGACTCTCCCCGCTACGCAATTTATCTCGTGGACCTTGGAATCACGCCCGATGGTCAACAGATGCGTCTACGAAACGACATCTTCAATACAACCCCTGAAGGACTATCGAGGATTGATGTTTTCGATCAGCCAGACCCGAGATCCCCGCGGAAGAGGATGATGGGTAGAATGATTTTTCTCGCTCCTCGTGCTCCAGAACCTTGGCAGCTAGGAGAACATGTCCGTTTCGAATCGAGGGAGCCCTCCCGGAGACGTCGGGCTTCACCAGAACCAAGGCTCAGGAGGCGCTCCCGCTCGTTTCAACATCGCGAGCGTCCATCTTTTTATTCTCCAGCGCCAGTGGCGGCGTGGCCCGCTCCGCCCTTGGATCAATGGTCGGGTGGTGCAACCGCCAACCCCCCTGTGATTTATAGTCACGATTATGGGAGGTCCAGAAGCCACCGCCACCTTCATGATCGACAGAGTGAATCCCGGAGAACAAGGCATTCAGTTCGCCATATGGAACCACCCAGCCCTCCGGAAGCGACTCGTGCGCCGGTGCCTCTCCCTCCAGCACCAGATATTCTCCTTCATTACAGCCCACCGCTGTCACCCCGACGAACTACTGACTCTACACCTTCCTCGGGCACTAATTCTAATCCGGGACATATCATAAGCCGTGGATCGGTTCGCGAGCAATCCCGACAACCCGAGCAACCCGAGTCCTCAAGAAGCTACTCCCGCCCGACGCAGCCATACGCGATGGACCCATACTATCCATCCGGTAACCCCGTTGGTCATCGAAGCAACGCTGAACTCGGGCAAGGGTCTCGCTCATCACGAGACTCCTTCCATACCGCGTCTCCCCCTCATCCCCGTCCGCCCACTCTTTTACACCCACATCCAGTGATTCAAACCCCCCAGTTTACTGATAATAGGAGCCTTGATGGTCAGGACCCTCGGGGTCACCAGGTACAGGTTTGGGACGCGTCTGCTGAGCCTGCTCGTGGATCTGGAAGATATGATTCTTATTATGAACCCATACCTCCTTCTCCACCACCACCTCCACCACACCTCGCCACGCTAGAAGTCGAAAGACGAGGGGAGTCTACGGTAAATATCCATCCTCTGGAAGGACAATGGCAAAGAGACGAGATGTCGCTCCGAAATTTGCTGGGTGAATATCTATTTTCAACGTAACAATATCCGTAGGAGGGTTTATAAATATTGTATCGTATACTTATTACACTTGTCCTTGCATTGATTCAAGAGCCTTGAGAGCACCCTTCAAGTGCAGGTCCTGTAGTGAGATGCCGCCAACACTGTCACGACTCTACGTTGAACAGATGCTCTCTCTCTTACCTTCCTGAAGTACACGCCATCTTTTTCCTTGGGAAGAAATCACCGATGGGTGCGGCGAGATCGTACGTCGCCCAGAGGAGACAGAAATGAGACTCGGGCTACACCTACTTCCGACGGCTACCGCTGCGTATTCAAGTCCTCAGCGCTGAGCTTCAAGACCGGCATTCGTCGACCTTTTTGCAGTGCCATCGCACTGTATCAATCATCATGGATGTTGTCCGGCAGTGGCGAGCACCAACGTAGCTGTTTGTGCGTAGTTTGCCCTGCTTCTTAGAGCCATGTCTTTTGGACAGTTGAATCCTGAATACGAACCACTTCCAGGTCCTTGCAGACATGGCCGGGCGCGAACATGACCAACAGGTAGAGCTGCCATACCCCGGCGCAGAGGGCCCTCAAACTGTCCCTCAGGCTGAGACGCGCGGTAGGCGAAGACACCAGAGCCAGTCAACGACTCCCGATTCCCGTCGCCCCTCCACAATATCTGGAACCCACCATTACCTCCCGCCCACCTCCTCTTTTTCGAGATCTAGGAGCCATCGGCGAGCAATGAATTATCCTCCTTATCGGAATTTTGATCGTCGAGCAAGCAGATATGTGCCCCTTCCCTCGCCAACACCTTACATCCCCCCGGTCCAGGTCACATATAACTCGCGGCCTCGACCTCAATTCTCGGAAATTCTGCCGTTCATACCGCCGCATTCAGCACATGGGATAATTCAAATCCCTCCCGACCAACGAACCTATTCAACATATTTCACGTCAGAATGGACCCGGAGCTCAGAAGATTGTTCAGCGGCAGCTGAATCGCGATCAAACTTGGGGCATCATGCCGCAGTGGACACATTCCGGCAGACTTCTAGCCCAAGCATCATTGGCTGCGGCCTTCCTTTGGCGCATGAATACAGTGATACCGCTGCTCCCACCATGCTGTATCCTTTACAAAGACGGAGGACCCTGTTCGAGGCTCTTGACATTGATGGTCTTGCAACGTTCGCACTATTCATCTTTGACACTGTGCCCCGCCAGCTTTACCTTCATTTCCTCCTCCGTCTCCCGATGTTCTACTTCTCCCGCGTAGCCCGCGTATTCGAGGAGGCTAACATGACGATGCAGGAAATCAAGGAGATGGCCGTTGCACATGTGGACACAGGCCCTGTTATGTTGAACTGGCAAAGTTTAGTTGATTCTCTTCTAAAAGAATGGGAGACGCTCAACATCGTCTCAGCGTTACTGTTATCGTATGTTCTTTGGTCCCGATGGGTTGCATTTCTTTCTGATGATTGAACAGCGCCATTCTCACACTTTTACAGCTTCAAGGTGCGGGAAACGACCCCCTGACGCGCAATTGTGCACTTTTTTCTCTCATCTGCGCTTTGATGAGTCTGTTGTACGGGTGCATCTATATTATTTGTTTCTGGACCATGCGAAGACCCCGAAAAGCCGCCGCGTGGGCCGCAGCTTGGGCCGCGGTAAGTGGTGCTAGTATATATATTCCTGTGCTGATCATACCCGCAGGAAGCTCAAAAATCTAAAACATTCATTTGGTGGAATGTTTGGGTTCTCCTCGCAATGCCAGCAATATGGCTCGCTTGGTGAGAGTCTAGCTTCATGTGTGCAATGTTCCTTATTTCATCCAGGTCAGTCATGCTGTACATGGCTTGCATCCTATCCTTCGTGTGGCGTGCAGGGACAACGAACCAGGAACGAACTTATGTTTTATCATCCCGTGCTGAACTTGGTATCCGGATTGCCTTTTCTGTCGTCTTTGCGCTCGGTATCGCCTATTTCACCTTGGTAATAAAGACGTTATGGCAACACGGAGATGCCACGGATGCG
>Ga0307516_10002285_pt1 | contig 25859 bp, 34 predicted proteins | sample 19_EM_MG_FD_203310 | JGI IMG/M metagenome (GOLD analysis project Ga0307516, IMG submission 203310) | Populus trichocarpa ectomycorrhiza microbial communities from riparian zone in the Pacific Northwest, United States - 19_EM | ecosystem: Host-associated > Plants > Roots > Unclassified | place...
GAGCACACGTTGGAGTTCCTCAAGACCGGACCTTTCTCCCGGAGGCACGCTCCCGTCAAAGACCCTACGTGACCTCCCCATACATTCCTTCACGTGACAGCACGCCGCTCCCTCACTGGAACTTGTAGGTTCCCTTACCTTTTAGGCCCGTATAGGCTTCATCCCTACCCGTCCTACGACGGCACTCCTCCCCCGTTTTTTCTTATTTATGGATACGTTTCTTCTCGCCTCCGGGCACCTCAATTGAGGTTTTGAATATGGTTAGCTGTGTGCTAGAAAACGGAAATCCCTGTAGTAGTGGGTAGTCACCTGGCCCCCGAGCTGCGTTTGACTTGAATAGATTTACACACACACACACACGGTCCCGGGCCGTCGTGGGCCGGACCTTACAAATAGGCCAAAATATGGATACAGCCCCAATCAGGGATAACGCTGATTCAAACTCGAAGAGCGAAAAGCTGGTGTTCATTTTTATATGCAAGCGGCTGTACTGAAGCTCCCTGCCCCAGTGGAACTCCACGCAATCTTTCCAGGGCCCGAGCACATTCCATACCACCTGCCATCGCCATGCCTTGGTGAGTCGAAGTCCGGCGCGCTGCGGTAACGACTCCACTGTGTCCGAGTTCGGAGTCGGGTTGGGCATTCTGGGCGTCAATGGTGATGTTTCCTCTCCACACGACTTCACTCTCCCGTTCCGACACCTTCGGTCTTGGATGTAGGCGTGTTTCGGCTGTTCCCCGCGACTTCTAGCCAAACTCGTGGCGGTACAGGAACGCCAATTGCCGCTGGAATGCGGCCTCCTTGGGCTTGTATTGCCGTTCACCCCGGTTCCCTGCCATCAAGGGTTGCTTGAGATCATTCCTATTCAACGTGTAGGTCAAGGAGGCTAGAGCCCGAGTTGGACGTTGGCCGTCACCTGTCCCTCTTTCACGGGGTGTGACCCAGTCTCCTCCGGTATGACAGACCGGGCTTGTCCCATCCTATTCATCTAGAGGGTTTTGTGATATCACCACAGGTTGTGTTGACAGGTCAAAGGTCGTACCGGGCCTGCCCCCGTCTTCCCGGTTTACTCCTCGAACGGAAACCCGACCACGGGTTCTCTATCTGTCACGCATATGCATCACCGCTCAGTTGACTCTCCCTGAGCTTCTGCAGCTCACACCGCCTCTTCTTTTCCATTTAACTTCTAGGTCTTTTCCTAGCTTTTATAGCTCGCGCCTCCTTGTTCCCGGGGTCTTTCCTTCATCTCGAAACTTTCAATCCCCCCTCCACCGCCCCATCGTACGCATCCGAACCATGTCCGACACTCAAAAAAATCCGTGGTCCGACAACCCTAATGCTCCGAAAATCCCGCACGACGTTTACTTTGCGGACAAGGCCGATTTTTCCGGGCTTCTCATCGCTGCGATTCTCTACGGTGCGTCCAACACACCCCCACATACACCTCCACCTATCCGGGCTCAACTGGTTCGTTCCAGGGATCCTCGTCATGCTTTTCTTCCGATCCATGGCCGCGTTACTCAACCCCGTCAATCGTAAATTGGGGGGTGCCAAGTGGGGACTCATATGCTACACTACGGTCATGTTCTCGTCCGCCACAGTGGCCCTCGGGACGGGCCTGAACATTGGATCCATTTCCTTCATTGACAACCGCAATTTCCCTGGTATCGAAGGCTCGTTTCCCCCCGGACCACTTGGATACCAGGCGATGACTTGCTCGGGGACACCCGGTATTGCCCCCGCCTTCGCGTTCCTCTTGAACTATTGGTTAGCCGATGGCCTTTTGGTTAATTTTTTATTCGATCCTGTACCCACTCGTCTAGGTGTCTAACACTGGCCCTAGCTATATCGTTGTTACATTATTTACGATAGGAACCTCTGGGTCATCGCCCTACCTTGCCTCGTGTACCTTGCCACCGTGGGTGCGTATACGAGTTTTCCACAACCCGGCAGCGATGCCCTGGGCTAACGCCATTACTATAGGCACCGGTATATCCATACTCGTCACCAAGTCCTGTGGGTGGGGCAACCGCCACTTTATTCTTCCCCACCTTTCGGTTGCTGTTTCACTCAACGTTCTCCTCACCCTCATGATCGTTATCCGGCTCGTCCTGTATGGCAGGAACATTCGTGCTATCGTGGGGTCTCCACCTGGAATCGGTGGATTGTACAAGACCATCGCCACCATGCTCATCGAGTCTTCTGCGCTTTACGCCGTGAACTCATTGTTGCTCATCGGGCTCCGGGGTGCTGGAAATGGTGCTTCGGGTATCTTCCTACCCACCCTCCCTCAGACTCAGGTTCGTGCTCCCTGCGACCTTTGAAGGGTTGTTCAATGTGGCCATGGATTAAACAGGTGATCGCCGCACTGCTCATCATCCAACGAGTCGCCGACCGGAGCGCGTTGACGAGTGACACTATCGTCACCGGAAATATCAGTTCGTTCCAAATCGGGAGTCGAGGGGAATCGGTGGGAAACGATTATGCTGTGTATTCCATGGACTCGGCAGACAGTTACGGAAAGAACACTAGCAGGCAGAGGATCGCAGTTGAAACTGAGATCGGTCTCCACCCGGATGGCGGTGTCTAAGGGCCCTCCAAACCTAACCCTTCCAGCGGTTATTTCTCCCCGCCCTGGTCCCACCTTCCCCACCTCCTTCGGGCCCACGGTCCCCCTCTCCCGTTACTTTGGCGTAGTCTATTTGGTTTTTATATCACCCCCCCCCCAATAGTGTTTGTGCCGATACCGTGCGTGTAGTTTATCGTTATTCTCAAAACAGCTGGCCTGTAAATTGTGCACTGGGAATAGCGACTCGTATTGCTTGGAGCAAAAGCCTCGCAAATTATAGGGAAGTCAGTGGGTTGCTCTTTTCGCTCACTCCGGACGGCGCCAGGAACTGGTGATTGGTGGGATGCAACGATCCTCCTGCCCCTAAGTGGCACGGCCGCTCTCGGTGATCCTGGTTCAGATGTAATTGGCTGCATCCACACGCCCTTGCCATCAACACCAAGGAGTAAATGCGCGTTTGTATTGACACCCTTCGGGACTTCCTTCCATATAGGCAGAAGCTACATTCGGCACGAGGGCGCACAACGCAAATCACATGGCGTTTTCACCCAGCGATAGTCGTGCGATCCAGGGTCGAACGAAAGAAATAGGGCATCGCTCCAAGGACAAGCCAAACGACGGGAAGCCGCCCAGTTGTACACCTCCTTATCCCAGAAGTAAATCTCAAGGGGGCGAACGCGGTAATTACTCGTGAAGGGTGGATGAGAATGTTCATTGACATGGGGAACCATGGCCAAGCCGTCTGGTCCGCACAATCCCCCCTCCCGAACGAAGAGGGCGGTATCCAGCAAGTTCAGTCACAACTTCCGACACGATGTCGCGCAGTGTCGCATGAGGCAAACGACGTTCAAAGGCTTTGCATTCAGCGCTTCATCCCATCCTGGTGGGCCGATTGGATTTGTTAGATAACTACCGTAGAACCCACGGTGATTCCAACCTTCCCATCATGGCGGCGCAGACTTCCCCCGCCTTTATGAACCTCGGAAATCCCTGAGCCACTGCGGCCTATGTCTATCTTTCATGGCGAGCGCTTGTCTTTTCAGGGACGCCAGGACAGCCTCCGGGTTGTCGATGTCCTTCCCAAATGCCTGGATCCTTACCATGCCGTTCTTTAAATTCTCCGGTGCCGCTTCCTGTACGAGGACGTCGAGTGTGGGATGATGGAACCAAATTGGAAACGAACCTTTAAGCGTTCGAGTCTCTCCCAGGTCTTTACGCTCTCCCGCAAAAACCCCCTGTTCGCGTCAACTTCCTCTTCGGCGAACACCCTCACACACGGGTGATCCATGTCAACACCATACCCTGCCAGTGCATCTATGTTCGACTTGGATTGAACCTTCTCCTCTAACCATTCTGTGATGGCATCGTTCAACCAGCCAAAGCTAGAAGCCAGGGCTGGGGTTGTGATAGTGGAAGATCCGCACCATATACCTTGCGTCCCCCCGACAGGGGTATCGTCCGTAGGGTACCGGGGTTTGTGCGCCGGTGAGCTTGAGGCTACACCGGACTTTACTCGGAGAAGGTTGCCGGTTTCCATCGCCCCTTCCATGATAAACGTCGGAAGCTGCGCGTACGGTTATTGTGGAAGAATATGCGAGGAATAGAATTCCTCTGACCTCCGTTGAGTGTGCACGAACCACACAGGTGAGTGATTTCGTCGCTGGCGCTTCCGGGATCTGGAAGTCGTATCTCATCAAATATATTGGGAGTAGGACCGGATACGCGGCCAGCTGCAAGTGCCGCGTGAGATCATCGCGCTAGGTAAGGGGTGTAGCCAATATGGTCAACGCACCATCGCAAAATCGACACTTTTCGGATCGAATGTCACAGAATTATCCAGTTCGGTTTGGGAAGGGGTCAACGACCTGATAACCTCCGGCAATGGGACGGGTGACATAGAAAACGGTATACAAGAAATGTCGGCGCCGTATTGATGGCGCAGCTCTGGGGTAAAAGGAACCGCATGTTTTTCCAAACCCCGTCCGGAGTAGGAGACCGTCGACAAAGGCGGGTAACAAAAGGCTGAAGCGTGGAAGACCGGGTGAGATCACCCGGGTAGGTTTGCTACGACTTGACTTTACCAGGCATGCACCTAAAACACGTAGACTAGCGTGAATACCGGTTAGGATTTGAACACGGTATCTTATACGTACGCGTTTAACGGATAAATTACCGCTGATACCTAGAAAATAATGAAACCACACCCTGATCACACAATTCCACTTCTCGTACCTCAGCACCCGACTTGGTCACATTTCCCGAGACCTCACCGTCGATGAACCATACAGGGATATAGATTGCCTTGGCGTAGCTAGGCTGCAACGGCTTGAACCCGAACGGAAGGTGCTTCACTCTGAGAGACCCGGCGAGACCGTCGTCTATCGCCGAAGACACCGCAGACGCGATCTCTCGGATAGCGTCATCCTTAGGGAGGGCAAACGGGAGGGCTGGGTTTCATATGTAGAGGATCAGTGTCCTGAACTCCAAACGCGCTGAATGAATGAACCGGCGACCTGAGACTTTTGCGTGGTATTTTCTGTTGAGCCTCACGAGATTTCTTCGGACCGAAACGCGGCATGGCGAGAACATTGAAGGTAAGGATAAGGAGTGCTGGGTGTCAATTGTCCAGCGGGAATCACAAGCAGCGAAATAATCGCTTGGATTTTCACCCAATCAGACCACTAAGGTGTTGGGGAGGCAACCGGCAAAACCCGAGGCGAACGCGGAATACTGCAACAGAGTATACACCTACAAACCGGATCTGCAGATGGATGAAAGCAAGGACAGCAAGTTAATCGGGCTGGATCAGTTGGCACGAGTAGGGCAAAAGCAATTGTTGAACGCTCCGGTGGTCTGGAAGAAACACACCAGTAGACTCATCTCATCACAGAAAGGACGCGTTACCCACTTCACCGACCGTTGGCGATAACTCCAGCGTTCCGACGGGTACGTAACCACGGACAAGTGTGCTCCGTTCCTGGATATAGTCTCCTCGGTAGTGGTTGAACTCGACTTGAGGTTGTGGAAGAATTCCCGTGCAATATTCCGTAACTCTGGTACCTGTCCGGTTCGATTCTTGTCGGACCGTTGCCGACTGGAATATCCCATTTCGCGTTTGCTGCGGCGCATTTCATCAATTGTAGTGTCAGTTCCACAGCTTGAGGGAAATCAAAACTGCAATGGCACTCTGACGGACCGATCCTTCTGGTTGGTGGCAACCCTGGCCTTCCGGTTCTAAGCGCACAGGGAATGCCCTAGACTCTTCGGCTCTGGCCTACACCCAACGTGCAGTCGGTCGACGATTAGTGGAAGGTCTCGGGAAGGTCCAACTGGCAACGGTGGCAAAACCGACGACTCCAGGATGGGTAGATGGAGTCCAATACAATCAGGATCGTGGAGAGGATGACCGAGACAAAGTTCATATCGAGCTGTACAGATCATCGTTGGGTTTTCTTCCCAGCTGCAAGAGGTCGACGCCAGGATTTAGCCATGAGACCAAGTGCACCCGATGTGGATCGGGAAGAGAACGTCATCAAAGGGTTCTACATGGGATACGCTTGACGAGGCTGCGTGGATAGTGTGGGTTGGCGAAAGGTACTTGGGGCGAATAGGAATAAAACTGAAGGACGCGAGCGAGTATCGAACCGTTTTGAGATCCAATCCCGCTCAATGCAGGTGGCCGCCTTGTCTCCGACGAGCGGTCCGTGTCCCCAGGAATATCGACACGCTTCCACATTCTACCACACTCTTGGTTACGGTGCTGGTTCTCAAAACAGCCATACCTTATCGCTGAGTCAGACGTTCGTGGGGCAACTAGGAAACTGAAGCTCGAGAACGAAGATGCCAATTTCGTGATTGAAATTCAGCACGCCGGATGAGAGTGTTCCCGTCGTAGGGAACACGGCCAACTTCAAACTGAGTGGGTGTTCCGGAGAAGAGTAAGCAGGCGCTTTGAATTGCTCTCCTCGCGTCCAGCTCCGGTTATCACCGGGGACTCCCCCCAAGCCACGCCATGCTCCCACTGTGCCTGGAACGCATCTTTGGTCGCCTGTTGTAACCTGTCATGTTTCCCCGTCAGCAGGAACGCCCAGAGATCTTTCCCTTATATTCGATACCCACGTCTGAGGAGGGCGGAGCTCGCGTCCCGTGATTGGACGCCAGTCGCCATTCTGTGGGCTTCGACTCGACTTCCGCAGGTTCTGTGGACCTAGACTGGTAAACTGCAATTATACAAATGGATAACGGCGACTGTTCGAAGATCCTGCATCTCGAATGGAGGGCGGAGGTCCGCCGGAGCGTTGTGCGTCGGGGCATCGTTCGTTTTTTAAGCTTATCTTCGGTCCAAAGCGCGGCGATCCTCCTCCTTCGACCCCAACCAATTTTAGGACCCATCCATAGCTCTTCGTGCGGTTTCTACTGTACCAGCTCAATCGGAAACTCGCACCGCTGGTTTTCTGTTCAGTGGCCCCGCAGTTCAATCAACTTTTATAACCCGCGGCTCCTTCTCCCCCGTAGAGTTCCGAGGTCTTCTCTTCATCTCGGAACTTCCTCCCTCATACCCACCTGCGCCATGTTCGGGACCACTTACGCTGGAACCATGGTTAGCTCAGTTCTTTATGGTACCCGCGAGACGTCGTCACCTACACACCTGCCAATCCATGCTCACTGTGTTTGCTCATTCTAGGGATCGTCGTCGTGCTTTTCTTCCAGTGCATGACCGCGCTGTTTAACCCCGGCAATCGGGGAGATAATGTCAAGTGGGGATTCGTAGCCTACACCGTGGTCACCTTCTCGTTTGTGTCCATCTTCACCGTGGTGAACGCCCTCAACGTTTGGTTCGACGATGAGGATGGCACGCTTCGTCCCGGACGACTTGGATACGTTATCCCCGATCTCATGTTCCTCTTGAACTATTGGTTAGCAGATGGTCTTCTGGTCGGCTCTTTGTTTGACGTTGCTCTCACTTGCCCAGGTGTCTGACCCCGGCTCCTCATCCAGCTCTACCGTTGCTACGTGATCTACAGCATGAACCACTGGGCCATTGTCATCCCCTGCATCATGTACCTCGGCTCTATCGGTACGTATTTGAGTTCTACACAAACTGGCGGCGGCACTCTGGGCTCACGTCGCCAATGTAGCCATGGGTATCATGCTGCTCGTCTCCGAGGGCTTAGGATGGCGCCGCTTCTCAATCACCACCACCGTCGACTTCGGTCTCCCGTACCTTTCGATTTCTGTTTCGCTTAATGTCCTCCTCACCGCCATGATCGTTATCCGCCTCGCGCTGCACAGCAAGACCGTTATCTCTACCAGGGGAGCCGCAAGTAGAATCGGACTGTATAGGACCATCATCACCATGCTCATTGAGTCTTCCGCACTCTATGCTGTAAACTCGTTGTTGTTGATTGGATTGTGGGGTGCTGGAAATCATACTGCGGATACCTTCTTGCCCATCCTCGCTGAGATTCAGGTTCGGTTTTTCCTGCGACTGGAGTTTCGGACAAATTGCCTAATGTGATGACGGACTGGACAGGTTATGGCTCCGTTGCTCATCATTCAACGAGTCGCCAATCATAACGCGTTAGCGACTACTGCCGTCGCTCCTAGACATATTGGCTCGTCCAATGCCGGGAGTCGAGGGAAGTCGACGGGCGGTACTCGTACCCCTCCTAGTTGGTACCCCATGGGATTGCCGGATAGGTATGGAAAGAGTCCTGTGGGTTTTGGGGCCGGGTTCGAGACTGCAGTCGATTTTCAACGGTATAAGGTCTAAGGGTCCCGAGGATCTGATTCTTTCTGCGGTTACTACTCTGGCTGGGCCTTTTCCACATCTTTCGGGCCCACCGTTACTCTCTTCCATTGCTTTTCATTTCGTCATAGCCAACTCCTGATCTTCAAAGCTTCACAAGCCACAAAGTCTCTCTTGTGTATACGTAAACACCATGTTTCCATATCAACGTGTATCACCATTTGTCAACTGTGGGGGTGGTCTGCACCGTAAATTCCTTCATCCTCGTCGGGGGGTCGAGGCTTGGAAGGACGAGGGCCAGAAAAGGACCGCTTGGAGCGGTCCGGTCCGGAGGGGTCGCAGTACTTGGCGCTATCTGGGACTAGGAGTACATATACTCCAAGAATCCATCTCCTCTCCGACAATTTGCACCTGCTGGAACACATCGTGCGAGTTTGTTCGGTGGAAACGATATCATCCCTTACGGGCTCAAAGTTTCCAATCGAATCAGACTGCGAGGAGGTTGTGTTCATAGCTTCATCGACCTTCCGAAGAGTTCACCGAACTATCACGAAACGGAAAGAGCCAGATTCACCAAGGTCACCAGGCTCTGGCACGATATTGTACAAAGAGGTTTGTACCAAAAACAGTGGCTTTGTGCCGTTCGATGAGCTAGGTGAGGAAGCACAACCTGAGAAACAGAAGCGGTCCACTACTGTATTTGCGCGCCGCCTCGACTCAGGCCACCCTGGTAGGCGTATTAGTTTTATTAGATGGTCTATCGATGTGAATAGTCGCTGTAGTGTCCCATAGAAACTGCCACAACCCAATCTTCCCTAGCAGTACGTCATCGCGGCACAGACTGTTCCTGTCTTTGCGAATCTTGAAAATCTCGCAGCCACTGTGGTTTGAGCTCGTCTCTCCGTTTTTCCACAGCAACCATTCGTTCCTTCAGAATCTCCAGGACAGACTCCGGACTCCCGACGTGTTTTCCAATCACTTGGACTTTTACCTCGCCGCTCTGTATTTTCTCCGCCGACATCCTCTGCACAAGACTGTCAGATAGGGGATCATTGAAACGGAGGTGAACCAAACCTTGAAGAACTCGTGCATCGTAAAGGACTCAGCGCTTGCCACCAAAAACATCCTATTCGCATCGACTCCTTCCTTGGTGTACACCCTCACACACGGGTGATCCATGTCAACGCCATACTCCGCCAACGCGACCATGTTCGACTTGGATTGAATCTTCTCGTCCACCCAGACTGAGATAGCTTTGTTGAATGAATCGAGACCAGGGTGTGTGATCGGGATCCCAATGCTGGAGAATCCGTATGATGTACCGTATACCTCCCAGGCGGGCATATCGTCCATTGCGTGCGAGAACTTGTGCAGGAACGAACCTGGGGTTGCGCCGGATGTTTCTCGAAGAAGGCCACCGATTTCCGCTATCCCGGTCTCGATATACGTCAAAGCCTGCGCGTCCGGTTAGTGTGTATAAATAGGCGCGCGCGGGGGGGGGGGGGTATCGTACATTTTCCGAGTGTGCTTGAACCATACAAGTAAATGAGATCGTCTCAGATACTGCTGGGGTCTGCAGGTCGTATCTCATCAAATATATTGGGAGAAGGACCGGATAGAAAGCCAACTGTGAGCACCGTGTGAGATCTCGGTGCCAGGCGGGGGGGTAGCCGATTTGGTCAACGCACCATAGAAAAATCGACACTTTTTGGATCGAACGTTACTGAATCCGGCAATTTAGTTTGGGAGGGGGTCAACGATTTGACGACCTCTGGTAATGAGACGGGCGATACCGAGAACGGTAAACAAGAAACGTCGCTCCCGTGTTGGTGTCGCAGTTCTGGGGTAAAAGGAACGGCGAGCTCTTCTAATCTCGGTTGGGAAAAGGAAATGGTAGATAGAGGGTCGAAGGAGAAGCCTGAAGAGGGGGAGGTCGGGTAAGGTCAGGCGAACGAGGTAACTTTGGCGAAACCAACCAGGCATGTACCTGGGATACGCAGGGGAGTGTCAATGCCCGCAAATGTTTGGATCCGATATGTCATACGCACGAGTTCAACGAATGGATCATCCCCGACACCTAACCAAACATGAAACCGCGTCTCATTTGCACAATTCTCACTGCCCGTACCTCAGCGCCCGACTTGGTCATCTTCCCTGTGACCTCGCCGTCGATGAACCACACAGGGATATACACGGCCTTGAGGTCATTGGGCTTCAATGGCTCGGACCTGAAGTCCGGAAGGTACTTCGCCATGAGAGATCCAACAAGGCCTTTGCCCATGCTGGCTATTGATGCCCAGGGCGCAATGTGCCGAATAGCATCATCCTTGGAGAGGGCGAACGGAAGAGCTGGGTTTCATATGCAAAGGATCAGCGTCCCGAACCAAAACGCGTTGAACGACCACGAAGCGGCGACCTGAGACTTTTGCGTGGTATTCTCTTTTGAGCTTCACGACATTTCTTCGGACGGAGACGCGGTGCGGTCGAGGTAATGAAGGTAAGGATAGGGAATGCCGGGTGACGGAGAGCATCAAGATTCCCCGTCCAGGGCGAGCACCAGGGTGTTTCGGCTATTTCCGGAGATTTCCACTCGTCCCCTCCTCCCTCCTGGAATACATCCTTGGCTATCAATCGTAACCAATCCCATTTCCCCACCGGCAAGGACCTTCCAAGATATTCCCTCTTCTGCTCGTCGCGCAAACGGAAGGGGACCAAGCTTTGCGCTGCGAGATTGGACGGTGGGTGGCTGCGACAGTAGCATCCTCGGGCCGCCCGAGAGGATGCGACTGCCAGTCGTATCCTGGGTATAAGAAGCTCGCATCCATGAAAAAGTGTATTTGACCGTTCCACTAAAAAGGGGACAACCGGTAGAAGTCTGGAATTTGGAAAACACAACCGTTCGTGAGAAAGCTAGACAAGTTCTTTCCTCTCGCGTGGCGTCAATACTGGTGAAGATTTGAACACACGAGTTTATCGAATGAATCGTCGTTGTCACCCGACCAGGCGCGGAGCAACAACCATTTTGCACAATTCCCACCGCTCGCACCCCAGCCCTCAGGCCTCCATGCCCAACTTGGTCGCCTTTCCCGTAACCTCGCAGTGGATGGACCACACTGGGAGTACCGAGGCCCTCAAGGTGACCTGCCGCGCAATTATTGTGCCGGCTTATGGGCTGAGGGAAGGTGCCTCCGAGCGCTACCCCGCTGGATGATATGGGGGGACGCCCCGACCGCGGGTCGACCCCTTGATCAATTTCGGCCAGGGTCCAGTTTCACCTCCAGGAATCGTCTTTGGGAATCGCGAAAAACACCACCTTGCTCCTGTTAAGTCTCCGTCATGTACCAAGGAGGAGCGCTAGGCGACACCTGTTCTATGCGTACTTCAAATTTTGATCCGCTTGCCCCGGCTGATATTGTGCAGTTTCTCCTGCCCAGTGCTTATCTCCGGCGACCATCACCGCAGGGGGGATGCTATACAACTGTAGATTTCATAGCTGGTGGTTGGTGGTAAATTTCACCACCCTGCAGGCGATGATTGAACAAACCCCGAGCATCGGTGGCGCAGGCCGTCTCACGATCGTTTCACGATCCTGAAGATGGGTGTAGCCACTGCACCGCCCATTTTACAACACTGATTCAAACTCAGGATTGTGTCGATCCTCTGGGCGTCCGGTATTCTAAGCCCACGATGAAGTATGAAGCCACCCGGCGATGCCGTCGAGGTTCACCCCCCCCAAAAAAAAACTCAATCTTTTACCCTGCAGTGTGTGGGTGCAAAAACATTATCCGGTTGTGGCGGTGTACCGATTCGACCCCGCACGCTGGTCAATATTCCGGTGACACAAATTCCGAGGGGATACCCGACTCGTACGAACCCTTTCCTTCCTCATGGCTCCTGTACCCGAATGCGATATCATGTCCTCGGGGCGAGTGCTTGGCTGGGCACGTTGACAGGAGACTGGGATCCGTCAGGCGATCATGCTCAGCCCAGGGTATATAGTGTATTTCCGACCTGCTGATGTATCTTTGATCCTAGATTCCAACACAACCAAGTTCCTCATTGAATGAGAGCGGGTCGCAATTTTACCATGGACTTATCATCTCATGCGAACGCAGGCACTCTCATTACAATTGAAACACACCCACAACTCTGCACCAGGAAAAAAAGAAGACTTTTCTACAGCGCTACAGGTGCTATAAGCGCTACGTAGCGCTCTGTGGCACCTATAGCGCTGTAGAAAAGTCCCCGATCACTGTTATTTTTTCCTGATGCTGCGTCGTAACTCGCACCGTTGGTCTCCTATTTGTAACTATGGCGCTGTTTTATTGACCCTCCCTGAGACCTTATAACCCCCAGTCACTTCCCTTCATCGAACCCCGTGGCCTTTCACCTCGGAACCTCCCACTACATTCGGCCTTATTTTACTGATATCCCTCGTCCCTCGCACGCATGTCTGACTCTCAGTCCAAGCCGTGGTCTGATAATCCCAATGCTCCAAAGATGTCATACCCGATGTACCTTGAGGAGAAGGCCTATTTCGCCGGAACTCTTATTGGCTCGATGCTCTATGGTACGCACAAGAGACCCCTCTGCGCCCGACGATCCGCGTTCACCTCGTTTGTTCCGTTTATCCTAGGGATGCTGATTGTATTGTTCTCCAAATGTATGACCTCGCTGCTTATCCCTGCCCGTCGCAGAGGCGAGCCTGTCAAGTGGGGGCTAGTCTCCTACACTGTGGTCATGTTCTCGTTGGCAACCGTGCTCACCGGGATGGACCTCGATATTCAATCGATTTCCCACATTGATAACCGCGATTTCCCTGGGGTCAAGGGCAAGCTCCCACCCGGCCCGTACGGGTACCTCATGTCCATCTACTACAAGCCGATAAATGTCATTCCCACCGCTGCGTTCGTCTCGACCAATTGGTTAGCCGATGGTCTTTTGGTCGGTCCTTTGTTAACGGTGCGTTCACTCGCCCAGGTGCTAACACCAGCCAACCCTCTAGCTCTATCGTTGTTACGTGGTCTACTCCAAGAACCTCTGGGTCATTGGCATCCCTTTCCTCATGTACCTCAGCTCCGTGGGTGCGCGTTTAAGTTCTACATATCTGGCGGTGACGCTCGAGGCTAACACTGACAACATAGCGATGGGTATCCTGTTTCTCTACCCGAGCGGCGGAGCGATCGTCGAAATCTGGTCCGGTCTTGTGTACTTTTCAATCACGCTCTCGCTCAACGTCCTCCTCACCCTCATGATTGTCCTCCGACTTGTTCTGCATGGGAGAAACATTCGTGCCGCGACGGGATCCCCAGCCGGAATCAGTGGACTGTACAAGACCATCGCCACCATACTCATCGAGTCTTCCGCCATTTTCGCTGTGAGCTCGGTGTTGTACATCGGACTGATGGCTACCGACAACCCGGTCATGGACTTGATTTCGCCTATCCTCGCTGAGACCCAGGTGTGTGTTTTCCCACGGCGGCGATCCTCGGACGGGTTGTCTGATGTGGTCACAAATCGCGCAGGTCATCGCCCCACTGCTCATTATCCAACGGGTCGCCGGCAAGAGCGCGTTGACAAGCGATACTATCGCCACTGGAAACGTCAGTTCAATCAGGTTTAGGAGTCGAAGGGAGTCAGCGGGTGGTAGCGATACCCCCCTGGCGGGCACCACATAAGTTCAGTGGATAGGTACGGAAAGAACCCTGGAGAATTTGAGGTGGCGGTCGAGACGATGATTGACCTCCGTCAGAGCGAGGTCTAATGGTCTTCGAACCTGTTGCCTCCTGCGGTTCCCCCCTCCTGATTTGGTTTCTCTCAGCTCCCTCAGCCCCACCCTGACGCTCTCCAGTCACCCTCTAATCGTATTTGTATTGTACAACGCCTCCCTTTTTTCCCGTTCGCATTGTATTAATTAGGGGTAACCCTGCAGCGATACACTCCCTGCATCGCGCATGGGACTGACAAGGCACAACATGCCTGATTGAACCATCCTTGGGGAGGGTTGACGGAAGTACTGGGTTCGACCACGTGTGAAGGATCTCGTTGAAGTTCACGACATTTCGGGCGGAGGGGTTGTGCGGTGGAGAAGGTGAGGATGAGGAATGTCGCAACAACTCGGAGGAGTGTCTGAGGGTTACCCCACGAACTTGGGGTGGCGACCCGCCACCCAAAAATAATCACACTCGAATGTTCACACCTATGGGTTGGAGTCCGTCCTCAAATTCAGAGGGAGGGAGGAGTTTTATCTCCAAGGACTGCGGCCCGACGGCGGATAAAATTCCCTGGGTCCCGTTAGCTCCCGACCACCACCCACGGCCACCAAGCTTCATCTTCGGTAACCGTGCAAAATATCACCGTATTTCTCTCCCGCAGACCACTCCTGTTTGGTACCTGGTCCACACGCAGTAGGACACTGTCTTGTTTCTCCGGAACCCAATCCGCTGCTACCCTGTACCTGTACTTAACTCTGGCGACCGCGGTTGCAGGCGAACGCTGTACGTGCGTGGACTCGACAGCTGACGATTGACGGTGAATCTAGCCTGCCGTGCGGACGACTATCAATGACGATGAACGTTTGAGCCCCTAGCATTAGTGACAAGGGCCATCTCATCGTTTCCCGGCCCCTGCCAGAGGACATAGTTCGGGGGCGCGGGTTGACTGGAGGTGTGGAGCGCCACTGTGCCACCCATTCTGCGATGCTGATTCGGGCTCAGGGTCGTGTTGGATCCTCTGGGTGTCAGCCGGTCTAAGCCCATGGCGAAGTGTGAAGAGCCCGGCGATGTGCCATCAGCATTCAACCCCCGGGAACAACTTCTTATCCTGTGCAGTGTATCCGTGCAAAAGCCTCACTCGAATGTGGCGGTCCACTACTTCTTCTGACCCAATTACTTTTCAACAGCGGGGAGTGATGGCACGAGTTCTGGGAGAATTCCCGGCTCATGCAAGCCCCTCTCCCTCGTAACCCAAACGTTGAACGTTCTGAACCCCCGTGGTTTCCGTGCCCCGAGACCCGCACCCGAATGTGAAATCGTCTGGCCGATTCTAGGCAAGCAATTTGTTGGGTGTGTCTGTGGGAGATTGGAATTCGTCGAGTAAATATACTCAGCTTGGGGTTTGTATAGGATACTTCCGACCTGTTCAGGTAGTTTTGATCCCGGATCTTATTGCAATTCGACCGCATTACAGGTTGTATGTTGGAACTCGTACCGTCTACTTGGCTCACTACTTATTCGTAGCTGTAACCCGGTACAACTGACCTTGAGTAATATTTTATAACCCTCCATCGTGCGCACCCGAACTATGTCTGGCTCCCGGTACGGGCTATGGTCCAATAATTCTAACGCTCCGAAGATCCCGTACGGTGTGTACCTTGAGGAGAAAGCCTACTTCCCCGGAACCCTCATGGGCCGATGCTCTACGGTAAGGGCGGGGATCCCCTATGCATACCCGTGCTTACTTCGTTGGTTCCGTGTCTTCTAGGGATGCTCATCGTGTCGTTCTTCAAATGTATGACCGCGCTGTTTGGTCCCACCTATCGCAGAGGCGAGGGTATTAAATGGAACCTCGTTTCCTACACCGTGGTCATGTTTTCGTTGGCGACCGTACGTACTCATCGGAATGGACTTCGACATTCAAACATGTGTTTAAGCTCTGCAATTCAAGGCTAGCGGTAACATGCAATGATGGGTATCCTAACGGTCTACCCGAATATAGGAGCGGGGGATGACGGAAGCTAGTCCATCCTTCCATACTTTTCGATCTCGCCCCCACTCAACATTCTCCTCACCCTCATGATCGTCGCCCGACTCGTCCTGCACGGGAGGAACACCCGCGCCGCGACGGGGTGAGCTCAGTGTTGTACATCGGACTGATGGTTGCCAACAACCCGGTCGTGGATATGTTCTCACCCATCGTCTATGAGACTCAAGTACGTTTTTTCCCACGATGGTGATGGCTTCGGACAGACCGTCTAGTGTAACCACGGATTTTGCAGGTCACCCCCCCACTGCTCATCATTCAACGAGTCGCAAGCAAGAGCACGTTGACCAGCGATACCACCCTCACCGGGCGTATTAGTTCGTTCAACGTCAGGAGTCAGGGGTGTCGATGGGTGCAGTGCCCTTGTATTTCTTTCCCGTTCATATTTATTCAGTATGTTTAACTTTACGGAGATGTCTCACGGAGTTTAACCGCGCCCTCCCCACTTCAACCACAACGTATGGGCCAAGGGAAATGGGAAGGGGGGTGGTAAGTGTCCTCCCATCTGGACGGAGTTGGGTGGTTAGGTTTTGGTGGGAGTTATCGTGCTGCCTTGGAATGAGGTGGGTCGGCGGATTGCGTACCCCGGGGAACATGCGGTATCGCGGCGGAAGAGGATTAAGAGGCGCATTCCTTGTTAATACTCCGCTCTTCGGGTCGAGTAGATCGGCCGGTGCGGAGGTGAACGTGTTCTCGATGCTCGAGGGGCCCCGTGGGGTGGGTAATTGTCCGTACATGCACTGAAAGCCCGTGTCGCAGGAGGGAGGACGGTGTTCCAACCGCTAACAGCACTCCGGGGGGAAATTGCGTGGACCAAAGTAACTCCGGTTTTGTTCGGAATCCACTTGGACCGGGCAATTGGCAGTTGTGTCGAAGTTCTCAAGGGAAAGTGGGTTTGTTCCCTTCCACGCAAGACCTCCCGGTGATCTTGGTTGAAGCCCGGTCGGTAAGGCTTCCAAATGTCCGCACCTTTTCGACAGCTGATTCCGCACTTCCGACGGAGAATCTGCGGGTTCGAAGAGAAGGCAGCCGAGGGCGATTTCGTTGATGGTTTGGAGGAAGTTTAAAGCAGCCCGTTCGTCCAGAGATGAGCAAACGAAAGGGGAGTGCAGGATCCCTTCCAGAGGGGTAGTGGGCGGTTGGCCGAAGGGCGGTGTTTTCGGTTAGCCCCCGGTCTGTAATCACAGCTCGGTGGATCCATAGCGCGCTGTGTTCTGGGGTTCTCCCACCGATGTGCCATCCCAGGTCAGAACGATTCAACTCCACTTTGAATGAGTGGCAAGACTCGCAGAATGTTTCGGCTATTTCCGGACGCTTCTCGCCTCGTGCGATCACCAACACAAACACCCCCATTGCGACTGGGATGGTTTCTTGACCCCCTACCGTAACTCGCGCCGTTTCCCATCAACGGGGGCCATCCGAAATCCTCCTGCTTGGCGCGCGAGCCGAAGGGGATTAAAGTCCGTGCGCTGGGATTGGAGACTGATCGCCACAGGTGAGGCATCAGCAACACCCCCCCATCTCCGAACTGTCCGGCGGACGCTCTTGCCAAAAACTGAATACTTGTTTCCCCAAGGAGCAGAGGCGGACGTTATCCTGATGCATTTGTGTGCCTCAGTTCAGCTTCTCCAGGGGTGACAGACCGGACCCCTTCCGTCTCCTTCATTAAATGATTTGGGGATATCCCCACGGGCGTTACGTTGGCAAACCAAAACGGATTCCAGATCAGATCCTTCACAGCGGAGTCCGTTTTGCTGGTATTCGTTTGCCGCCTATCGCGTCCAATTGACTTTCCCTCAGCATTTATAACCCCTCCCCACCACACCCGTTCTTCATCCCGGAACCCCCCTCCCCGAGTTCTATCTCACCCTCGGCTGAAATCTCTCCCCGTCGTCCACATCTGAACCATGTCCGACGCACAGCCCTGGTCCGATAATCCCAACGCTCCACAGATCCCATTCGATCTGTACTTTGGGGAGAAGGCCAACTTCGCCGGAATTCTCATCGGGGCGATTCTATATGGTGCGCGGAAGACATCCTAACCTATGTGTTTGTCCATGGCTGCTCACTACGTTTGTTCGGCTACTTTTAGGAGTCGTCATCGTGCTTTTCTTCCATTGTATGGGGGCACTGATTAACCCTGCCAACCGCAGAAGGCAGGGGATTAAGTGGGGACTGGTATCCTACACCGCGATCATGTTCTCGTTTGTGACCATATTCACCGCGATGAACCTTAACATTCAATCCATTTCCTACATCGACAACCGCGAATTCCCCGGCGTCGGGGATGTTCTACCTCCCGGACCGCTTGGATACCAGTGGTTCCTTTACTCCGATGCGCTCACCATTGTTCCGAACCTTATGTTCCTCTTGAACAACTGGTTGGCCGATGGTCTTTTGGTTGGTTCTTTGTTTAATTCTACGTCCACTCGCCCGGATCTCTAACGCCTACCCCTTCTTCAGCTTTATCGTTGCTACGTAATCTACTCCATGAACCTCTGGGTCATTGCCTTCCCCTGCCTCATGTACCTCAGCTCTGTGGGTACGTACACTGGTTCTCTTTACAGATCTGCGGTGGCCCTCCCGGCTAACGGCGTTGATATAGCGATGGGCGTCATGTTCATCTACCAGACCTCGCAACCTAACAGCAGCATCTGGAATTCCGTCGCCATCAACTTTGGCCTTCCGTACTTTTCAATCTCGATTTCACTCAACGTCCTCCTCACTCTGATGATCGTCGTCCGGCTCGCCCTGCACAGCAGGAATATTCGCTCTGCCATGGGGGCTCCAGTTGGCATCAGCGGATTGTACAAGGCCATCGTCACCATGCTCATCGAATCTTCTGCGCTTTACGCTGTGAATTCGCTGTTGTTTATTGGGCCGTGGGCCGCTGGGAACCACGCCGCGGATATCTTCTTGCCCATCCTTGCTGAGACTCAGGTTCGTGTGTTTCTACGACGGTAACCTCCGGACAGGTTGTCTAATATGATTGCGGATCGGTCAGGTGATCGCACCGCTGCTCATCATTCAACGAGTCGCCGACCAGAGCGCCTTGACGAGCACCACTATCGCCTCCAGGAGTACCGCCTCGCTCAACGTTGGGAGCCGATTGGGGAAGACGACAAATGGTAGTGGCACCCTTGCGACTGGTGGGGGGTATCCCATGGATAAGTACGGAGGGGGCTCTGCCGACCTTGGGGTTGGGGTCGAGACTACGGTCGATCTCCATCAGGATAAGGTCTAAGACCCCAAAATCAGACGCTTTCTGCGGTCACTGTTTTCCGCCCTGGTTGGCCTTTACAACCTTCGGACCCACCATCACTCTTCCATCGTTTTTTCCATTCCCTCTGCTTTTCATACAGTCTCCTCGTGCCCGCTTGTACTTGGTCCCAGGACCCCCTTCTCGTTAGTACGGATTTCTCGTAAACCCCTCGCGAATAAATGTACTTGAATTGAACCGTCCACGCATCACCGTACATCACGAGACTCTCGGCGACATAGATATCTACGCGCCCACACCGTATCTCAAAGTACGTACCCCCGGCCGGCCGCCCAGTTCTTGCACGGTCGGAATCAGAACCCTTTGGCAGATCGTCACCGACCCGCGTTCACCCCTGTGTCACCGGTCTCTGGCCCAAATATTGACTTTCGGCCGGAACGTTTGGTAATATTGATCGGGATTAGGTCTCCGGCCTCCCCTCCTCCCACAGTGGATGTCAAACCATGGGGGGGCGTGTGCAGGTACCTGGCCGATCAATGTCAATGAGACTCCGTGTCGGAGGTGACGGCAAGTTGAACTGGTGGGGACTGGAATGCTCCCGGGTGCTTGCTCGTCCTCGCGCTGATGTCGATATGTCCGAATCCCTTGCTGAGGGATTACAGTACCCTGATACGGGGGATGACGTGCTGAGGTATTGGATACTGCTGCATCATGGCTACGCCCGAATCTATTTGGGTGTTCTACGTTATCCAACGTTATCAGCTTCAGCCAAAACTATAAAATGTCGACTTGACGTCGGTGGAAACCTCGCTTACCACACACGCAACACACTACATCGCGTATCCATACGCTACGTATATTCCCTTTTGTCAGAGGGGTGATGCCCTGACCGTGCTCACGACCGTGTGAAACACTTTGATTTGCATCCAACTTGAAGGCAACACATATATCTCCGGACAGTTCCGCCAAGGTCTTGCCGACGTCTACTCACCTTGGGAACCAAGAACCCGCTCACCTGTGGAATGGGTTAGCTGCGCACTACCCCTGGTAGAGACGTGAACGTACGGCGGGGCTACGGGGACGGGATTTGTCCTCGATACCCTCCTTTACCTGGAGCGACTTCGATATCGGCGATCGGTCGGTTCCGCGCCTCAGGTATCCTGTAAAACTCCCCCGTTATCCTCACATACTCAGTACCATGTTGAACGAGAGGTTTGAATTGCTCCGTCGGCCATGATGAGGATTCGGCGACCCGTTCCCTGTGCCGTGATCCAGACGCTCGTCGTGGCACACGAGCCTTGACGATCTTCGGGCTGTCCACATCGCAAGACGACGCCCGACTCTGATATTGGGGTTCGACGCTGCTGACGTTCAGGTACTGATGCAAGCTGCCGTTATGTCGGGTACCGTGTCCTTGGTGTGAACCCAACTGTTGGATCGACGTCACCGATCTTGGTGGTGACGGTTGATGTTGGCCATGGACGTGACGGAATGATGCGGACGACGTTGATGGAGGCGAACTTTACTGTCCCAGCTGTTGCGAGCGGCCGGAGAGGAGTTGCGCTCAGGCGCTGGGTCTTCGAGACATAGATGTGGTCAGGTTCCAGGCGAACACGCATAGTTTGAGTCCATCATCATCCATGACTTGACCTATGAACGAAGAAAGACAGGGGGTTTCGCTTCTACATAACCATTCTTCACCTACTCAAATGTGCACTCCCTCGTCAACTCGAGCACCTCCGGCGAGGCACCTCCAGCTCCGAAACCATCAGCCACTGTCCCGACCCAAACCATCAACCGAAACTTGGCGCCGCTTCAATCGCTGAGGCGGGAACCGCTCCAAGTCCTGACGAGTAAGGGTACCAAGGCACGCGGTGGGATATGCCCAGGAGAGCGGGGACCTCCTCCAATGCCGAGGGCAGGTGAGAAGAGAAAATACATATGGAAATAAATGAAGAGGGTGGAGAGAAACGAAGGGGGGATGACCTGGGGTAATTGATTTGCTTGAAATTCACTAAGTCAATGGACGTGATTCCATTGACCTCAGTATGCAGTGAGAGGGATCCGATAAACAGATGACTCTCGAGCGGCAGAAAACTCCTGATCGATGAGAGCGATAAGCGAACGGGCCGCAAAAAGACGAGGCAGGAAACTCACTATTCTACCCTCCGTACAGTGACGGGTTGACTATAAGTCAAAGTGTGAGGATGATACCTCCGTCCACTACAATCCGAAATAGACTTCCCATCAACAACGTCGGACAGCGAACGGGAGACAGGGGTGGCGACTTACAGTGAGGACCTGAAATGAACTACAGCTGTCGTTGTCTGTACGTTCCGAGAAGTGATGCCGACCGGTGTGACATCCAAAATACCACCTCATCCTATCAGTAGTTGACGAACCGGTGAGAAACAAGTTCAAGTGCGACATCTGGAGGGGGAGATAACGCACTTGAGGGGGGCCGTGCCGTGTGCATCGACAAGGTGTTCCGTCGCTCTCCGCAGCCTTTTGAGTCTATCGGCCGTGGGAAAGATTTGTTTAGGGTCGGCCCGGTCGAACATGGTGCACAACGAACGCTAATTAGACTGCCTCTACTAAACGGCATAAAGTACAAATATCTATAGCTCATCCCTAATGTCCTTCTTGTCCTTCCTGTCCTCACTGTGGTCGCCGTTGAAGGCCCGATCGAGTCCTAAGGGGGCGCGAGTTAGGGATGGGCATGAGGTTCATTGTCATCGATGGTGGAAGGGACTCACTTCGGCGCATCTTGGGGGAAAGTTCCAAGGGTAATATCACTTTGTACTCGACGTACAGGTTTCCGTGAGAGCCACTTCCGGGTATCGGCATGCCTTCGCCCTTGATAACGTCCACGAAACCTGTACGAGTGGATTAGCACTAACCCGGTACAAACGGGGGGATTCCACCGACCTGGTTGGGTGACGCCTTTACGGCTCAGTGTGATGTTGTGGCCATCGAAGTGGGTTAACTTGTGATCAAATCCGAGCAATGCCTGGGGGGAAGCCTGATTAGAAGTAGGCATCCTACAACATCCAGATCACCGACCTCATCGACGCCAATGGTTTCCGTCCAGTACAGGCTCGTCTCCTTCCTCTTGAACCCGCCCTGTTCCCTTCGGCTATGCACCCTCAGGACAACATCTCCAGGTTCCCAATCAGGGCTCTCATCAGCCTCTCCTTCGAAGACGATCTCGTGACCTTCTGGACATCCCTTCTCAACCTCCAGGGTGTGATGTGCAGAATGGTCCAGGATTTTAGACCCACTGCAGTGTGGACATAACTTCTTGACGACCTTCCCTCGTCCACCGCAGTCGTTACATGTTACCTGAGTCTGGGCGAACATGCCAGGGAATATCTGTTGTTTTACGACTCGGACTCCGGCCCCGCTGCACGTCGAACAGGTGTGGATGTCGTGATTCGAGGCAGCACCACTTCCTCGACAGTGATCACAAAGGATCTTTTTCTTGATCACGAACTGAGAGTGACACGGATTAAACATTGGTCAGACAAACGATTGAATAGGTGACGCACATCGATGTTATTTCCCTGGTACCTGTGATGGACGTGAATTTTGATTTCAGTTTGGATGGGGACGAGACTCACATGTCGGCAAGCGTAACCTCGAATTCAATCAGAGATGAAGGTCCCCTGCGGACTTGTTCCCCGCCCGGACCTGGTATATGCGCTCAGCGTGGCTTGTGGGGGAGTTCTTTGGTTTCTGCTTACGTCCTCCGCCGAAAAAATTCGAGAACATGTCGAAAGGATTGGCATGGTGTCCTTGACCGCCTTCGTGGGCCTTCAGGCCTTCCTGTGTAGAATTCTAAACACCTATGCGCCAGAACCACAACATATAGTAACGCACTTCTCCATGGCGATCGTATATTTGCCGTTTCTGGAGGCATGTCAGCGGGTTTGGCCTGCGAACAGAGTACAAAATCGTACAGTGGAGTCGGAAAGGACCTCGTAAGCTAAAGGGGCGTAGTGTCAGCAATTTGAGCGCAAAGCGGCTGATGAATGACGGAGAGAATCATACCGTGCGCTACTTCCACGAACTTTTCCTCTGCCCCCGGTGACTGGTTCTTGTCTGGATGATATTTCTTGCTAAGTCTCTTGTACGCTTTCCGAATCTCTTGGTCGGTAGCAGACTTTGAAACTACCGAGACGAAATGACGGAACGATCAGACCGCGTCATATGCGGGTCGGGTGCCACCACAATCGGCCTGACCTTGAAGGGTTTTGTACAAGTCCGCGGCGCACACCAGCAGTGATAGCGACAAGAAGATGAAGGCCAGAGGGAAAACCGCCATGGCCGGAGGCGGGAAGGGAAGACGAGGAGGAGGGAGAGAGTGGCGGGTGTGTTTTCGGTCGTCAGCTAGCCGAGTATTTGTGATCGGCGACGTGGAAGCTGCTCACTCGGCCAACTTCCTCTTCCCGTCCGGGACGCCACCCCCGATGCTCTACTTCACCCGGCATTCCTTATCCTTATCACCGTACCATGTCTTCGTCCGAAGGAACCCCGTGAACCTCAGCAGAAAGTACCACGCAAAAGTCTCAGGTCGCCACTTCACGGCCATTCCACCATCATGAGTCCGGGACGCTGATCATCTGCGTGTGGAACCCAGCTCTTCCGTTCGTCCTCTCCAAGGATGACGCTGTTAGGGAAACCTCACTCTGGGGGGTCTTCGGATAGTGTAGGATCTCTTATGGCGAAGTACTACCCGGGTCCTGGGACCAGACCGCAACAACCGAGCGACGTCAAGGCGATGTATGTCCCTGTGTGGTTCATCGACGGCGAGGTTACGGGAAAGGTGACCAAGTCGGGCACTAAGGTACGCAAAGTGGGAACAGTGCAAACAGCATATCATTTCACGCTTGGTTAGGTGTCAGCGACGATTCATTCGATGTGCTCGTGCGTCTCGTGGATTGGGTTCAAATCTTCACAAGCATTAACGTCAGTTTGCGTGTTCCAGGTACATGCCCGGTTGGTTCAGTCACTGTAAACTCGCTTGCGCGATCCTCACCCGGCCTTCCCCACTGCAGGCTCCTCCTCCGACCCCCTGTCGTCCCCCCCTCTTTTCGAGCCAGGCTTGGAAGAACTTGCCGTCCCTTTTACCCCGAAACTGCGACATCAAAATGGTATCGACGTTTCCTGTCCGCCATTTTCAACGTCACCCTTCCGGTTACCAGGAGTTTTCAAGTCGTTGGCTCCCTCCCGGATTGAGTTGCGGGATTCGGTGACTTTCAATCCGAAAAGTGTCAAATTTTCGATGGTGCGTTCACGGAGATCGATATTACACTCCTAGCCCGGTGCAACGATCTCACGCGACGCTCTCAGCTCGCAGCGTACCCGGTCCTGCTCCCGGTATATGTGGTGAAATACGACCTGCAGGTTCCAGAGGTGATCGCGTTCACTTTGTTGGTCCACGCTCACTTGAAACATGTACAAGGGTTCCTCCTACTTCACCTATCCCCTCGAACTAATAACATGCGCAGCCTGTGACATATGTGGAGGGCGTAAACCTAAACTCGCCATTCTACAAGTTCTCACACCCAGTTGGTGATGTTATTCCCTGGGAGGCCCTCGGATACTCCACAATCGCAATCCCGGTCGTACACCCTGGTCTCGAATCACTCTGCAATAGTCTCTCCGACTGGATGTATGAGCAGGTTCAATCCGAGTCGAGCATGGCCGCGCTCGCGGGACATGGTGTCAATATGGATCACCCATGTGTGAGGGTGTTCAAAAAGGAGGAAGTCGACGCAAATAGGAAGTTTTTGGTAGCAAGCGCCAAGACATTGAGAGCGTTCGAGTTCTTCAAGGTTCGTTTCACCTCCCATCCCCATCGCCCCTCATCTGACGTTCTCGCCCAGCGCCATGAAGGGATAGAAGTAGACGAAAGGGATCCTAACAATCCGAGAGCTCTCGTGGAGTTTCTGAAGAAACAGATGCCTGCTGAGAGAGATGAACTCAAACCCCGGTGGCTCCAGGATTTCCAAGATTCGCAAAGGCGGGGGCACTCCACTTGGTTATGAGGGCGCTTGTTATGGCACAATGATACTATTTCTTGTAGTAATCCCGGTGAGACATCGTCAATCGCGTCGACCGGCCCTTTCGTGACAACACCGTTTCACCTGCGTTGTACCCCCTCGTACCATTCGAGGCGTGGTCCATCACCACCTCATACGGTAACAACATGGAGACGCGTTTACTCCCCCCCCTGTGTTGGCGGAAACGAACTCCGTGTCACCGGTCTCTACCTGGGTTTGGACGTTTATTGCGAACAAAACACCGAAAACGGTGTGCAGGGGTGATGAAGTAGATTTTTGGGTGTACGTTCTATTGCGATCAGCGCGGAAGGCGCAGGATGGGGAGGAAACATCCCAATCGTAAGGGTTGCCCGCACGCCTTCGAATCAGCGCACCCGTTGTGCACCACCGCTTGGCCTTACTCGCGGCGGTGGATGGCGGGGTCGCGTTATTTGTGAAAGAAAATTCGTTTAATACAAACATTGGGGGGTTGAAGTTCACGTACTGACTGTCTCG
>Ga0307516_10002286_pt1 | contig 25850 bp, 26 predicted proteins | sample 19_EM_MG_FD_203310 | JGI IMG/M metagenome (GOLD analysis project Ga0307516, IMG submission 203310) | Populus trichocarpa ectomycorrhiza microbial communities from riparian zone in the Pacific Northwest, United States - 19_EM | ecosystem: Host-associated > Plants > Roots > Unclassified | place...
TGATCGGGTGATGTCCGTCTTTTCGCGTAACCGTCGCTGACAGGCCGAGGACATAGCGGGCCTTGCTGCGGCGCGCGACCAGTTCGAAGCTTACAGCCGACAGATGGTGGCATTCGTCGACGACGAGAAGCCCATAATTGCCGACGATATCATCGACTTCGCCCTTGCGAACCAGGCTCTGGATCAAGGCGACGTCGACCTGACCTTTCGGTTTCCGGCGGCCGCCGCCGATTATGCCGATCGCTTCACGCGGCATATTTGAGAACGCGGTGAGCCTCTCGATCCATTGATCCATGAGCTGACGCCGATGAACGAGGACCAATGTATTCCGCCCGCGTTCGGCCATCATCCGGATGGCTAAGATCGTCTTTCCGAACGCCGTCGTTGCCGCGAGCACGCCGGTATCATGCGGCAACAGGGCTGTGATCGCGGTTTCCTGATCGGAGCGCAATGCACCAGTGAAGGCAAATGGGATCGCCGCACCGGGAAAACGGCAATCTTCGATTGTTACTGCAATTCCAAATGACGCAAGCAGATCTAGTACGGCGTCAGAGCACCCGCGAGGCAGCGCAACGTGATGGCTGGTCAACTCTGCGCAAGAGACGATCCGGGGCTTGTCATGGGTCGATCTGCGCATTGCTTGTGCGGCATAAAATTCGGGATTCTGGAATGCCGCCAGGCGAATCAGGCGCGCGATTAGCGACGGTGGCAGCGCGTGACGCGGAAGGTAGATCTGGTCCGCCTGTACGACAGTGATCGCACCCGGCAATGGCTCGCGGATTGCTGGCGGCGCCTGTCGCCGCGACGGCGGGGTTAGCCACGGTTCTTCGTCTTCGTCTGCGACAGGAATACGCACACCCAGAATTTTACCGGATGCACTTGCTTCCTCGACCAGATGTTCCACCTTTGCCCGCGGCATAGATGCAATCGCGGACAGGAAGGCCCACTGATCCGGATACGGCGAATAAGAATCGTCGATGAACTCGCTGTTGCCAGAACTTCGCGCGAGCCCCTGAAGAGGCAAGGCAATCAGGTTGCCGAAGCCACCCGCTGGCATGATATCCTGACTCGGAAAAAACCGATCGTAGGATCCGAATCCGATATCGGGGACGCGTTCCATCGTGTCGGTAATCAGGAAGGCCCCGAGACGGCGCGCCAATGCCGCTGAGATCGGCTCGTCGAAAAAGATCCAGGCGTGAGCACCGTTTCCGGATCGGGACCGCTCAATGGCAACAGGTATTCCATGACGCTCGCAGGCGTCCCTAAACGCAAAGGCATCCCTTCGCCAATCCCCTTCGTCGAAATCCGTGGCCAGGAACGAACAGGCGTTGTCCGCAAGCATCGGATAGACGCCCATCACAAACGGGGCGCCGTTCGGGTCGGTTCCGCGGAGATGGCGTTCGATTGCCACGTCGTCTACGGGCAGGAATGCCTGATTTGGACATGCTGAACATTTGACTCTCGGTTTTTCGCAAATCCCACGGCGCCATTCATTCGCGCAGGCGGGTGCGTAGCCGCTCCGCCCCGTCGTACGGTTCTCCCAACGGATAGGATAGACGTCGGAGCGGCCGCGGAAAAGCCGGCGAAACAGGGCAAGCTTCTTCTCGATTGGCGAATTCCGGTCCGTGGGATCCCCAGCGTGTCCCGAAGGGACCACCTCGATAGGCTCGGTCTCCTCACTCCGCATCGATCGTAAAGTGTTGATCTCGGCTACGACATCCGCAAGCTCGCGCTCCAGCGCGGTAAGCCGGGCCATGAGTTCAGTAATTCTGGCGTCTGTTTGCTTCATCGCGAAGACTGTAGTGCGCCGATGTTTGTTCTCCCAAATAATATACCAATCCTGAAGCAGCAATTTAACTCAAAGATCGCTAATCGCCAGTCTCGGCACCAGCAGTCGAAAGGAGTTGCCGACTCATACAAAATTTTGTATAGTCACTTTTAATGATTGATCTCAAGCCGGTCGAGTTCCGAGGCAGCGCACTCGACGATTTGCGTGCGTTTCCACAAGCGGCTCGGCGTGAGGCGGGGCATCAACTCGACCAAGTCCAGCATGGGCGCGAGCCCGACGACTGGAAGCCCATGAATACGGTTGGCCGAGGGGTGCGGGAAATTCGGATTCGCGATGCCGCAGGAGCATTCAGAGTGCTGTATGTGGCGAAGTTTGATGATGCCGTTTACGTGCTGCACTGCTTCCAGAAAAAGACGCAGAAAACGAGCAAAGCGGATCTGAACTTGGCTGCGCAGCGTTACCGCGATTTATTGAAGGAGCTATGTCAATGAGCAAGAAACGCTTCGACAATGTGTGGGATGCAATTGAGGATACACCTGCGCAGGCTGAGAACATGAAGCTCCGTTCGACGTTGATCATGGCATTGAAGGATCATATCGCCCGAACAGGGCTAAGCCAGTCGGAGGCGGCTAAGCTGCTTGGTGTTACCCAACCGCGTATCTCTGATCTCATGCGAGGCAAGATCGAACTGTTTGGTCTCGATACCTTGGTCAATATGATCGGGACTGCCGGCTTGCATGTTGAAATGCGCATCTCGGACGCAGCCTGATTAACGGCCAGCCCCTTGCTCTGTTTTCTGATCCCGTCTGCGCCGGAGAAGAATTCGATTCCCATGCTGTTTAGCCAACGCTATTTCCACGCAATCGAAAACAACATGCTGGCCGTCGATATCGCTGACGCCGCCCGGCACAAGCTGTGGGCGTGGCTGTCCGCCAACAACGGATCCGGCATCGATTTAAGGGCAAATACATCGTCATATGGAATATCCGCCAGATCCACGCCGAGGCATCGTCGGAAAGCTGTGATCAATCAGGCGGCGTTCGCTCCGGACGCGCGATCACTTGCAATCCTCGAGGGCTTTCGCATTGTTCAGGAAGATTTGTGAGAAGCGGGTTGCGCCTACGATCTTGATCAAGTCAGAACGTTGATGCGTGACGCATCGCGTCAGGCCATCCACAAGCGCGTACAGGAGGGCCGTTTACTGGCCGTGCCTGGCCCGAGCAATCGGCGCTGCTATCCAACTTACAGTTCAATCCGGACAGGACGGTGATAGACGGACTTAAAGCGGGTAGTGAAGCGCTTCCGAGAAGCAATCCCTGGACGATCTTGAATTTCCTTGCCCAGCCTGACGATCGTTTGCGAGGGCGCAAGCCGATCGATACGCTCAGAGAAGGCAAGATCGAATTGGTCGTCCCGGCCGCTCGACGCATGGCCAGCAGGCCTGCGTGGGGGTCGTTCTCTCGCTCCATTTTGTTGAAGCGATATCACCTCGGAGCGATGGTGTTGCCACGCTATGGCGCGGCAAGACGCGTCGATGCGAGGCACCATATCTATTTTACGATTGTCGTGTAGTATCTATTTTGTGCATGCCGATTCCCGGCTGGCACTTTCGTTGATCTCGTTTTTAAATTGATGGAGGGCACTATGGCCAAGAAAGCGAAGAAGGCTAAGAAGGCAAAGAAGGTCGCGAAGAAGAAAAAGAAGTAGGCGTTCGCCGACACACGCCAGCTTTACTGAACCTCATCGAGACGCGCGCGTTGCTTCGCCATCGCGGAGTTGATGCGGGTTGCTGCCGTTAGATGTGGTTCAGTAACGCTAGACTATGGAGCCGGACCGCGATGCGTGAATACGCTGAGCGGCCCGGCTTTTCGTTGAGTGAGGATCGCAATCATGGTTTGCGGGACCGGCTCAAATGGCCCAGGAGCGAACGAACCTCTTATTGAAGGCCGTTCAACATCGACGGTTGCTTTATTCGCCGGTAAACAAAGGCTTAATGGGCTCTCAATCCGTCGCAATTTGCAGGGTTTTATTCGGGTCAAAATGGCCAGCGACATCATCATTGGCGACAGGAATGCCGCATGGGCTCCAGTTGCCGGACGTGTTCCAATTTCCGCTGTTCGGATTGCTTGTGCTGCCGCCGCCGGTCCACGTTTTGGTCGCCATCACTCCGGGATAGTCGCTATTCCATTCACCGTCAGCGGCGCTCGCGCCTCGCCCGCGCCGGAGCGCGCGTGAAGCTCCCAACGCCCGCCAAGTGCGGTGGCACCGACCAGACCCGCCGTCGCTGAAACCTCTACGCCCGTCGCACGGGCCAATGCATCGACGAACGCCGCGCCGCGCTCGCCCGCAGCAGTGAAGCAACTGGGCAATGGCACAAAGAGGCACTCCGGATTACGGAGTTTCACGCAGTCTTACGGAGTTTTGTCGCTTGCGGTCGCCCGAAGAGAACACCTGCCATTCCGACAGTGTCGAACGAGATCATTTTCGTGCCGGAATATCGACCGCAGCCGACGCCAAATTCGAAGTTCGGCGCCGCTCACGTCAATTGCGGCTAGACTATCTTTTCGGAAATTCGCCGCGATAAAACATCGGGACGGGAGTTGCCTCCCGCCCCATCATCGCATTGGATAGACTTACTTGCCGATACAGGTGGCGACGGTCTCGGGCGTGCAGACATCGAGACCGGTGTAAGTAGGATCGGCAGGCGCGGGCTTGCCCGATTTCATCGCTTCCAGCGCCAACATCGTCTTGTAGCCCATTTCGAACGGGCGCTGGCCGACCTGGCCGAGTGACAGGCCTTCCTTCATCTGATCGATCTGCACAGGCAGGGTATCTGCCACCACAAGAGCAAGTGCTTTAGACGCGATCTTGGCTTTGTACGGTGCCACCGCGGCGCGGTTTGCGTCGGGAATGAACTGCGGAAAACCGCCGGTCGGGATGAAGGCATCGAGGTTCGGGTTCTTCGCCATGGTGTCGGTGAACTGCTGGACGGATACCGGGAAGTCGTCATTGGTATAAAGTGGACACCCCTGAATCTCGGTCCAACCATTCTGGCCGGTCAAGCGGTCGCCAGGGGAAGCGGCCGATTTCTTGCCGGCCAATGTATCGCGAATACCTTGCATACGTTCATTGTGGTTGGCCGCAGCGGCGCCGCCCGACTGGATGCACACCGTGCCGCCCTTCGGCTTGATCTGCATGGCGAGTTTGGCGAGGTTCGTACCAATCTCGTAATTATGGGTGCCGATATAAGCGGCGCGCAGGGCCTTGCTGTCAGGCAGCAGGTCGGAGTCCCAGGTAAGAACGGGAATGCCGGCCTGCTTGGCGGCTTGCAATGCCACGGCTACGGCCGCGGCGTTGGATGGCGATACGGCAATGCCGTTCACCTTCTTGGCGATCAGATCCTGCAGGATTTGCACTTGCTCCTCGCCGCCGCCGTGCTCGCCGGGGCCTATATACATGCATTCAAAGGCTCCCTTCGATTCCGCTTCGGCTTTCTTGCAGCCGTCGCGAGCCTGGTCGAAGAACGGATTGTTCATGTTCTTCGGCACCAAAGCGAAGACATCCTTGGCCTGGGCGCCGGAAATCGCCACCGACATGGAACCGATGGCGATAGCCGTGCCTAAGAAAAATCTCTTCATCTCGTTTCCTCCTCGTTGACCTTCACTGATTGCCCGCAGTGAATTCGGTTTCTAACGATACTTTTTCGGCAACAACCGCTCCAAGATGGCCGCAACGATCGACTTGCCCCCGGTTTGCATGCCGAGAAGCACCGCGAGAATGATGAAAGCGCCGACAAATGCGCCCTGCCAATTGGAATCGATGCCTGCCATCAACAAGGCATTGCGGATGACCTCGAGAAAGGCCGAACCGATGAAAGCCCCGAAGGCAGTGCCCGCCCCGCCCATCAGGTTCGCCCCGCCGATCACGGTCGCGGCGATAACGCGCAACTCATAGCCCTGCCCCATGGCATTGATGGCCGAGCCGTTGTAACCGAGCAGCAGAAGCGAGGCTAACGACGCGGTGAATGCGGAAAACACATAGGCTTGAAATTTGATCCAATCGACCGGAACACCGGTGAGCCGGGCAGCCTGCTCGTTGCCACCTATCGCAAAGAGATGGCGGCCCCAGGCTTTCGAATTGAACACATAGCCAACGATGAGGGCCAGTCCAACCATGACCCAGAAATGCGAAGACAATTCGGGTATCCAGTTCGGCGCCCAACCGGCCGGTGCGCGCAAGGGCCACTTCGCCTGGCCGATGGCTTTGACGATGGGTGCGTCGGGTCCGAACTGATAGAGCATCTGATTGGCCGAAAACACCACCGCAAGCGACCGCGCGATTGACAGCATGCCAAGCGTCACGACGAAGGAAGGCATGCCGACATAGGCCACGAAAAAGCCGTTGACCATGCCGCATGCGATCCCGGCAAGCATCCCCATCGCGAAGGCGAAATACCAGGGATAGTGCCAGGTCAGGAACAGGCCCGCGACAATCGCCACCAGGCCCATCACCGACCCTACAGAGAGGTCAATGCCACCGGTGATGATGACCACGGTCATCCCCATCGCCATGATTCCGATCGGCGCGAAGTTGCGCGTGACGTTAGCGGCATTTTCGACGGTGCCGAAGCTCGGCTCATTGATGGCCATGACCACGACCAGCACGACAAGCGCGACCGTCACCCAGAATGGTTGGCTCGCGAAAACGCGCGCAGCAAAAGTCTGTTCCTTGTTCTCCGCCACATCAGAAATTGCGGCATGACCAATTTCGGGCGCCTTGGCGAGATCATGCTGCACGGATCGCTCCCGTAATCAGGCCGGTGATTTCCTCCGGCGATGTCGATGTCGTTGCCTTGTCGGCAACTTTGGTACCGCGCCGCATGACGATGATGCGGTCGCTCACAGCGAACACGTCGGGCATACGATGGCTGATGAGGATGACCGCCACACCCTGGTGCTTCAGACGGCGGATGAGTTCGAGCACCTCGGCAACCTGCCGCACCGAGATGGCGGCGGTCGGTTCGTCCATCAGGACGAGCTTGGCGTTGGAAAGCCGGGTGCGGGCGATGGCCACCGCCTGGCGCTGCCCGCCGGACATTTTCTTGACCAGATCGCGCGGGCGCGTTTCGGATTTGAGTTCGTCGAACAATTTGGCCGAGCGGTCGATCATCGCCTGCTTGTTGAGCACCCGAAAGGGCCAGAACCCCTTGTTCAGTTCGCGACCCAGGAACACGTTCTGCGCGGCGGTGAGATTATCGGCAAGCGCGAGATCCTGGTAGACGACTTCGATACCCTTCGCGCGCGCCTGGATCGGCTTATGGAAATGGCAAACCTCGCCGTCGACGAGAACTTCCCCTTCCGTCGGCGGAAAATTCCCGGCAATCAGCTTGACCAGTGTGGACTTGCCGGCACCATTGTCGCCCATCAACCCCACGACCTCGCCGGGCTCGACCGACCAGCTGATGTCGTTTACCGCGTGGATGGCGCCAAAACTCTTTGATACGTTACGAACTTCAAGCAGAGCCACTCCAGCACCTCCCTGTCATGCAGCTCTTGCGGCTGCCTACAGTTCGACCATTCTATTATAGCCCGGATTGCCCCCGGCACCCCAGGGAAAGTGGTCGCCGCTCCTACTCTATCGCTTGCCACGTCCGCGATTTGGATGATCGAACCGCCGTATCGATGATCTTCTGAATTTCCCAGGCTTCGCGAAAATCCGGCCCGCGCTTCTCTCCACCGGCGATCGCCTCGAGGAATTCAGCAACCTCGATCGTCTTGAGATCGTTGAAGCCAAGTTGGTGGCCCGGCGCGACACAGAACAGTCCATATGGATGATGCTGGGGCCCTGCCTCGATACGCGTGTAACCGCTATGGCGTGGATCGCCGTTGGCGCGATAATGAAGCAGCTCATTGAGGCGTTCTTGCGTATAGACAAGAGACCCCTTTGCGCCTGTCAATTCAAACCCGAGCTGCATTTTTCGTCCTGTCGCGACCCAGTTTGCTTCAATCGTTCCCCGGCATCCCCGCTCAAATCGAACCGTAAGGCGTGCAATATCATCGACATCGACGGTGCGGCGTTCCGATGAGCCGGCGCCGATGGGGCGGCTTTTCACCACGGTTTCCAGATCAGCATCGACGTGGCTGATGCGTCCGAGAAGAAAGCGGGCCATTCCGATGATATGGCTGCCGATATCGGCAATGGCCCCCGCTCCTCCACTGGCATCCAAGCGCCAGTTGTAGGGCGCTTCCGGATCCGCCATGTAATCTTCAGCGTGAATGCCGCGAAAGCTGGTGATTTCTCCGAGTTCTCCTGCCGCAACCATCGAACGCGCAAGTTTCAACATCGGGTTTTTGATATAATTGTAACCAACCTGGGTCACGACGCCGGCAGCCTCAGCGGCATCCATCATCTCTTTTGCAGTTTCGGCATTTGGCGCGATCGGCTTCTCGCAATGAACGTGCTTGCCGGCCGCGATGGCCGCAAGAGCCATTTCGCGATGAACGATATTTGGCGTCGTGATCGAGACGACCTCAATAGCTGCATCTTCGACGAGAGCGCGCCAATCGGTTCGCCAACGGAGAAAACCGAATTGCCTGGCTGCTTGCTCTGCCGCCTCCCCATTGATATCTGCAACCGACTGCAAGACAGGACGCAGGCTGCCCGGAAAAATGCCGGCGACGGCCCGATAGGCAAAGCTATGGGCCTTGCCCATGAAGCCGGTGCCAATGACGCCTACGCCGATATCACGCATGTCGTCACGATCCCTATTCTGATCAGACTTTGACAGCTCGACCTGTCAAGGCAGACTCGAGCGCGCAGTCGGCCAAACGAAGCGCCTGGCGGCCGTCATGCGGGGTAACAGGCATTTGGGAGCTGGTTTCGAGTGCGCCGACGAAATGATCGAGTTCCGCTTTGTAGGCCTGTGCATATCGCTCCAGGAAGAAATTCAGGAGCGGATCGCGCGCTTCCGTTTCGGTCTTTCCCCAACGTCGGACCGTAGTCGGTCGCAGATTTTCATTCAGCAGCATTCCGGTCGATCCAAAGACTTCCATCCGCTGATCGTAGCCGTAGACTGCCTCACGACAGCAGTTGATGTGGCATTGTCGCCCCGAAGCCGTGCGCATCTGCACCATGATCGTGTCGAAATCGTCGAACTCGGCCAATCCCGAATCCACCAGTCGGCTCGCAGTCGCCATGACCTCGATCGGCTCTTCGCCGAGCAGCCAGCGCGCCATGTCGAAATCGTGAATCACCATATCGCGAAAAATTCCGCCGGAATGACGGACGTATTCAAGCGGCGGCATTCCCGGGTCCCGGCTGCTGATGATGACCTGCCGCACGTCGCCGATTTCGCCGGCATCGATTGATCGGCGCAGTTGTTGGGCGCTTGGATCAAAGCGACGGTTGAATGCCAGCATGACGCGGCCGTTGAGGCGCTCGATCTCATGGACAGCAGCGTCCGCCTTGGCAAGGTCGAGGTCTATCGGCTTCTCGCAAAGCACGGCCTTTCCCGCCTTCACGGCATGAAGCATCAAGCTGATATGAGTATCCGTCGGTGTGCCGATGATGATTGCATCGACATCGGTTCGCTCAACCGCTGCGATGGGATCAAGCGAGGCCTCACAACCAAGTTGATCGGCCAGGTCCCTGGCTGCGGTGCCAAATGGGTCAGCAATCGTGACAAGCTTTGCCTTGGGATTTCCCGCCACGTTGGCCGCATGGATTTTCCCAATTCGTCCAGCACCAAGAACCGCAACCCGTAACATATTGGAAACTCCGGCCTATCCTAGGGTTAACCTACTCCCTTCGTCAGACACGCATGGATGCGCTGACGTAAAGGGCACTCGTGACGCAAGCAACTTCGCCATGCACAGCGTTTCGAGGTGACTGAACTCAAGGGCCAGCAAGTTGATGCAACCTCGTTAGGACGTGATCAAACTAAATGTCAGGCCCACCTCCCGTGATCGCAACCGCTCATGCGAATCGACTGTTTTAAACAGCGAGCAAACCTGCTCCTGCGATTTTCAGCGACGTCTCCTGGTTCCGAGTTTGTTGGCGGCGCATTCCACACGCTTTCAACAATTATCGTTGCTTAATTGTATTTTTGCAACAATAATTTCCGCCTCGGCAAATGAACTCTTTGAGACTCCTGACGCACGCAGATTCCGGGATACGCCAAAGGAAATGACTTTCAGGCCGGCGATGGAATCGCAGGCGAGGAACGAGAATGCCAACCAAGCGCAGCGGACCAGCAGCGACAATCCCCAAAAATTATGAGGGGATCGTCAATTTGATCACCCGCGAATATCCAAATTTTTCGACCGGATTTCAGCAGATCGCGCGATTCTTGACGCAGAATCCAAATGTGGTGGCGCTCGAATCGATCAATGCCGTCGCCGCCAAATGCCGGACGCATCCATCGAGCCTCGTCCGCTTCGCGCAGACCCTCGGCTATTCCGGATTCAAACAACTGCAATCGGTTTTTCAGACGAGGCTTGCCACTGCCGCCCCCGGATTTCGGGAGCGGATCAGCGCTCTCGAAAGCGAACTTTCACGAAATGGGAATCACGGCAGTCTCGGCTATCTGCGCGATCTGGTCGTGCGCGACATGGCGGCACTTCAAGATCTCCTCGAAGTCATATCGGAAAAAACCCTTGCCGACACCGCCAAACTACTCGTGCAAGCCGAAACGATTTACATTGCCGGACAACTTCGATCCGAACCTATCGCGTCATTGCTCAGGTATCTTCTGACCATGCTGCGTCGCCGTGTCGTCCTTCTCGACCCTGCCGGAGGTCTGGCGCAGGAAATGGCGACGACCATGACCAACCGCGACGTCCTGATTGCGATCGCATTTCGACATTATGCAAAGGAAGTCGTAGTTATATCCGACGTGGCCGTAACCAATGGAACTTCCATCATAGCCATTACGGACAGCCAATTGTCACCGCTGGCAAAAGACGCCCGGACTCTGTTCACGATTCCAGAGGACGAATATCTGTTCTCCAGGTCACTCGCGGCACCGATGTGCTTGGTCCAGTGCATCGCGATGGCAACGGCCGCCCTGCTCCAGCCGGGCCGGGACTCGACGCCACGAATTCCGACTGTGACCGAGATGGCTCATGACCGGATTTCCGCGCAATCGCGACGGCAAAGGCATTCTTCCAAACAATGATATTGGCGATTTTGATTTTAGCAATTTATCTTGCTTAAACTACAAAACGGCAATAAATATTCCTGAAACACCAAATATGCACCATTGAAGGTGCTCGAAAATTTGGGAAGGAAAGCACATGTCAACGGTTCGCTGCACCATGGCACAGGCCTTGGTTCGCTTCTTGTGCAACCAGTTTACGATCATTGATGGCAAAAAGGAGATGCTGTTTCCCGGCGTCTTTGCCATTTTTGGCCACGGCAACGTCACCTGCCTGTCGGAAGCTCTGGAAGCCGTAAAAGATACCCTACCGACTTGGCGGGGCCAGAACGAGCAATCGATGGCGCTGGCCGCCATAGGCTTCGCCAAAGCCAAGCGCCGCCGCCAGATCATGGTCGCCACCTCCTCGATCGGACCTGGCGCATTGAACATGGTAACTGCCGCCGGCGTTGCCCATTCCAACCGCCTGCCGGTCTTGCTGCTCTCCGGCGATACATTCGTCAATCGCCGCCCCGATCCGGTGATGCAACAGGTTGAGCATTTTGGCGATCCTTCGATCAACGTCAATGACGCCTTCCGCGCCGTGACGCGCTATTGGGATCGTATTACCCACCCGGAACAGATTATCTCGTCGCTGCCACAGGCTGTCGCTGTCCTGCTCGATCCGGCGGATTGCGGCCCGGCTTTCATCGCGCTGCCGCAGGACGTGCAGGAAATGGCGTGGGATTATCCCGAAGCCTTTTTCAAACCGACCGTCCATGCCATTCCGCGTCCGCGCGCCGACAGAGATCGGCTGGCTCAGGCGCTCGAAATTCTCAAAAGTGCCCAACGACCGCTGATCATTTCAGGCGGCGGCGTGCGCTATTCCGGCGCCGAAGACGTTCTCGGCACGTTTGCGACGGAGCACGGCATTCCGGTTGCCGAAACCATCGCGGGCAAAGGCGCGTTGACGCACCATCACCCAGCCCATATCGGCCCGATTGGCATTGTCGGCTCGACCTCGGCCAATGCACTCGCGGCCGAGGCCGATGTCATTCTGGCGATCGGCACCCGCTTGATGGATTTTACCACGGGGTCGTGGACCTGCTTCGCGCCGGACGCGAAATTCATCTCGATCAACGCTGCGCGCTTTGACGCAACCAAACATCAGGCCCTCGCGGTGATTGGCGACGCGCGCGAAACCCTCGTCGAACTGGCAGCCTCCCTCAAAGGGTGGAAGTCGGACGCCAAATGGACAAACCGCGGCAAATCCGAGTTCTCCAAATGGAACGCTGCGCTTGATTCCTATCAAAGACCCACCAACGAACCCGTCCCGACCTATGCGCAGGTGGTTGGTATCGTCAGTTCGCATGCTGGCGAGCGCGACTATCTCATCGCCGCTGCCGGCGGCCTGCCCGGCGAAGTGATGAAGAACTGGCGCGTCAAACAGCCCAATACGTTTGACTGCGAGTTCGGCTTCTCCTGCATGGGCTATGAGATTGCCGCCGGTTGGGGTGCGGCCATGGCCGACCCGACCCGCGTTCCGATCGTCATGGTGGGTGACGGCACCTATATGATGATGAATTCGGATATCTATTCAACCGTTCTCACCGGCCACAAGATCATCCTCATCGTCTGCGACAATGGCGGCTATGCCGTGATCAACCGCCTTCAGAACGGCAAGGGCGGCGCGAGCTTCAACAACCTGATCAAGGACTGCCGCGTCAAGCAACCGTTCTCCGTGGACTTTGCCAAGCACGCCGAATCCATGGGGGCACTCGCACGCAAAGTCGAAAGCCTCGCCGATCTCGGTGCGGCGGTCGATTGGGCCAAGAGCACCGACCGCACCACCGTTTTGACCATCGTCTCCGACGCCTTCGCCTGGACACCCGGCGATGCCTGGTGGGATGTCGGCGTGCCACAAGTCAGCGCCCGCGAGAGTGTTCTCGAAGCCTCAAAAGACCAACGCGAGGGCCGCAACAAACAGCGTGTCGGCGTCTAACGCGGTTGCGCGAACGACAAACAACGAAATTTTCCGGAGATTCTTATGAAGGCGAAATTGGGTATCGCTCCGATCGCATGGTGGAACGACGACCTCGAGGAATTGAGCGACGACGTTTCGCTTGAAGAATGTTTGCGTCAAGCAAGTGAGGCTGGCTTCACCGGCATGGAGACCGGCCGCCGTTTTCCGATGGATGCAAGCGTGCTCGGCCCGATCCTGAAAGCCCACAAGATGAGCGTCTGCGGCGGCTGGTTCTCCGGCCTGTTGCTTGATGGTGATTTGGAACAGGAGAAGCAACGCATCGCCGAGCAAATGGCGCTGTTCAAAGCGGTCAACGCGCCCTGTATCGTTTACGGCGAATGCGCCCGCACCATTCAGGGCGACCGTTCGAAGCCCCTGGCCACGAAGCCCAGGCTTTCAGAGGACGAAATCAAGCTCTATGCCCGCAAGATGACGACATTCGGCGAATGGTGCGCCGAGCAGGGCATGCCCCTGTCCTATCACCACCATATGGCCGCCGTGATCGAGACGGAGCCAGAACTCGACATGTTCATGAAACACTCGGGTGAAGGCATCCCGCTGCTTTTCGATGCGGGCCATATGGCTTTCGCGGGCGGCGATGTCATGCGCGTCATCGACAAGCACCACAGGCGCATCACGCATGTTCACACGAAAGATGTGCGCATGGATGTGATCGACAAGCTTGACCGCACCAGAGACAGCTTTCTTGACGCGGTCGTAAAGGGCGCCTTCACGGTGCCCGGCGACGGATCGCTCGACTTCGCCGCCATCGTCGGACGGCTGGCCTCCTATGGCTATGAGGGCTGGTTCGTCGTCGAGGCCGAGCAGGATCCGAAGATCAATCCACCGCTTGCAATGGCAAGGAAAGGACACGCGGAACTGATGCGCGTGATGGCGTTGGCTGGCTACGAGGTCGTACGATAAACCGCGGGGATCGGAAGGTGTGCGTGATCGCCGGCGCGCGGAAGGCAGCGGGCCGGAGAAACCCAAAGGAAGCGAAGAAGTGAGCGTCGGCGTCGGTGTCATTGGAACGGGCGTGATGGGTTCAGAACACGCACGGCTTCTCAGTCGCGAGATCCCCAACGCACATCTCGCGGGGGTCTACGACGCCGACGCCGCCCGCGCGCAAGCCGCTGCCGCTGGCGCCATCGTTTTTCCTGACCCGCAATCTTTGATCACTTCAGACCGCGTTGGAGCGGTGCTCATCGCTACGCCGGACGCGACCCATGCGGATCTGGCCCTGGCCTGCCTGCAAGCCGCCAAGCCCGTCCTATGCGAAAAGCCGCTAGCTACCTCTGCGGCAGACGCTCTGCGGGTAGTCCAGGCAGAAGTTGCATTGAAGCGCAGGCTGATCCAGGTCGGCTATATGCGCCGGTTTGATCCCGGCTATCAGGAGATGAAGCGGATCAAGGACGAAGGCGGCGTCGGCGCAACCGTCCTGCTGCACAATGTGCACCGAAATGTTAGCGCGCCGGAGTGGTTTACCGGACCGATGGCGGTGACAAATTCATTCGTGCACGAAATCGATGTAAGCCGATGGCTAACCGGATCGGAAATGGTCTCCGCTCATGTCGCCAGCGGGCCCGGCGGCGATCCGCTGATGATCACGATGCGGACCGACCACAACGAGATCGTGTCGACCGAGGTCTATATCAACGCCGCCTACGGCTATCATGTCCATGCCGAACTGGTGGGTCAGCAAGGAACAGTCGCGCTGGCGTCACCGTCGCTTACGATCCGCAACAAGGACCGCATTGGCGGGGTCTCCTATCCCGACAATTGGATTCCCCGCTTTGCGGACGCCTATCGCAGACAATTGACTGACTGGACCCGCGCGGTGACGACAGGAATTCCGGTCGGGGCGAACGCCTGGGACGGCTACGTCGCCTCGGCCATCGCCGAGCAGATCGCAGCAGGCCTGGCCGAAAACCGACCGACGGCGCTGAAATACCCGTCACGTCCGTCGCTGTACGATTGAACCCATGAGCCACACCACCGGCGGGACATTTCATCCCCTTTCTATGCGCTCGATCGGTGAAACTCGGGAGAAAATTGATGATCAACTACGCCGTCGTCGGCGCCGGCTGGATCTCGCAGCAAGCGTTCCTGCCCGGCGTAGTCCAGTCCGGAAATTCACGGGTTGCGGCCATCGTGACCGGCGACCGCGCAAAGGCGGCGCGCCTTGCGGATTTCTACGGCATTGAAGCGATTGTCGGCTATGACGGCTACGACGCCCTGCTCGCGAGCCCCGCGATCGACGCGGTCTATATCGCCTTGCCGAACCACATGCATGCTGATTACGCCATTCGGGCGGCACGCGCCGGCAAGCATGTCATGGTCGAGAAGCCGCTCGCCGTGAGCGAAGACGAAGCGCTCGCCATGATCGCCGCCGCGCGCAGTGCGAACGTTTTTCTGATGACTGCGTACAGATTGCACAACGAACCTGGAACCGTCGCCGTTCTCGAACATATCCGCGCCAACGCCATCGGGCGGCCTATGTTCTTTCAGTCTGCCTTCAGCTTCCAGGCGGCGATGGGGAATCATCGGTTGAGAGCGACAGCCTGGGGCGGGCCGCTTCAAGACCTCGGCGTCTATTGCGTCAACGCCGCCCGTCATATCTTCGCGGAAGAGCCGATCGAAGCGATGGCGATGTCATACCGACCAGACGATGACCCGCGCTTTGGCGATATCGACGCCTCGGTGGCCGCGGTGTTGCGATTTCCGTCAGGCGGCCTCGCACAATTCGTCGCCAGCTTCGGGGCAACAGCGGTCGACAATTACCGGGTCGTGGGAACGTCGGGCGACCTCGAACTCGCCCCTGGATTCAGGTTCGAGACTGCGACACGCCTGCGGTTGCGCCGTGACGGAAAGATCGTCGAGACCGAGTTTCCGCAGATCGACCATTTTGGTGCGCAGGTTGGGTATTTCTCGGATTGCATCAGGTCGGGAACGCCGCCTGAAGCAGATGGCGATGAGGGGCTAGCGGACATGCGCGCGCTGATCGCAATCGAAAGGGCCGCTTCGACTGGAACACCACAAACAATTTCAACTCAGCCGCGCTCTCGCCATCCCGCTCCCGACATGGTGCGGCTTGCTCCCATAACCGATCGTCGCCTCGTTCTCTGACAATTGGTTTCGACATGGATCCGCGGCGACCGATGCCAAGACTGACTATCGTGCCTTGACAAAGACGCTGCTAAGGCAAGCTTCAAACTCGAAGGGCAATCGTCATGAACAAACTGACCGGAAAAATCGCCGTCATTACCGGCGGCACACAGGGGCTCGGCGCAGCAATCGCGAGGTTATTTGCCGATCGTGGCGCATCCGGCATTGTAACCTGCGGTCGCTCGGTGGCAAAAGGACAGGCAAAGGCCCGAGAAATTCAAGATGCAATCGGCACAAAGATGGTGTTTGTCGCCGCCGATTTGGGCAAGGTCGAAGATTGCCGAGCCGTCATCGCAAAGGCCGATGCTGAATTCGGCCGCGTTGACGTGCTGGTGAATGCTGCGGCGATAACGGACCGCGGCACGATCATCGATACGTCGCCTGAATTGTTTGACAGGATGTTCAATATCAACGTTCGCGGTCCGTTTTTTCTGATGCAGGAAACGATAAAGATCATGCGTCGCGAAAAGATCGAGGGCAACATCGTCAATATTTGCTCAATGTCGTCCAAGGCGGGCCAGCCGTTCATCGCGGCCTATTGTTCCTCAAAAGGTGCTCTGGCAACGCTTACGGAAAATACGGCCTATGCGGTTTTGCGCAATCGTATCCGCGTCAACGGGCTCAACATCGGATGGATGGCCAGCGAAGGCGAAGACCGAATTCAGACTCAGCATCATGGCGCAAGCCCGGATTGGCTGAAAGAGGCGGCAGCTGCCCAACCATTTGGCCGTCTCATTGACCCCGATGAAGTTGCGCGCGCCGTTGCATTTCTGTCCACTGACGAGTCCGGCTTGATGACCGGATCCATGGTGAACTACGACCAGTCGATCTGGGGCGCATACGATTCCTCACCACACCCTGAGTCCGCGCTCTAACTAATCGCCGCCCCCCTTTCCACAACGGCTGCTGCAGTTACGGTTGACGGCACGCAGGACGACCGCGAAGGGTTCCGCAAAAGCGGCTTCGTTGATCGAGACAGCGTCGGCGACCTCATGGCATTGCCAGGCCTCAGCGACGAGACCTTGGCGTAACGCTCCCTTTATGTGCGGCATCGGCATCGCTTTGCCATAAACGCGCATGTTCAGGCATTGGTTCTGCTGGCCCCTTCAAGCAATACTCACAGGCATTGCAGGGCTGGCTCGGAGAAACCGCGACGCGGTCGCCGATCGCGAGTCCGGACACCGTCGCACCCAGCGCCCGATGGTCCCGGCCACTTCGTGACCGAGGATCATCGGCTCGCGCACCCGCACGGTGCCGAAGCCGTCATGGTTGAATTAGTGCAGATCCGATCCGCAGATGCCGCTGGCCTCGACGGCGATCTCGACCTGGCACACGCTGGGCGTCTCGGGTTCGCGTTCCTCAACCCGAAGGTCGCGGGCAGCATGAATGAAGACGGCTTTCATTGGTGCACTACAGCATACAAACCTAGAGACTGGTGGTGATCCCACCATCGACGTAGAGCGTATGTCCGTTGACGAAGGACGACGCCTTGCCGGACAGGAACACCGCGGCGCCGACCAACTCCTCGACATCGCCCCAGCGCCCGGCCGGGGTCCGCTTTTCGAGCCAGCTGGAAAATTCCGGATTGTCGACCAGCGTCTGGTTGAGCGGGGTCTTGAAATAACCCGGCGCGATCGCATTGATCTGGAGACCGTATTTGGCCCAGTCCGCGCACATGCCGCGGGTCAGGTTCTTCAACGCGCCCTTGGTCGCGGTGTAAGGCGCGATCCCGGGCCGCGCGAGTTCGCTCTGCACGGAGGCGATGTTGATGATCTTGCCCCTGCCGCGCGGAATCATGTGACGGGCGACAGCCTGACCGACATAGAACGCGCTCGAAATATTGGTGGCGAGCAGTTGCTCCCATTTCTCGACAGGGAAATCCTCCAGCGGCGCGCGGAACTGCATGCCGGCATTGTTGACAAGGATATCGATCGCACCGGAATTCTTTTCGACCGCCTCGACACCGTCCTTGGCGGCTTGCGCTTGCGTCACGTCGAATCCGGCCACTGATACCTTGTGCCCAGCGGCCGCCAGTCGCGCCGCGGCCGCTTCAAGCTTGGCGGCATCGCGGCCGTTGAGGATGATTTCGGCGCCGTGTTCGGCAAGGCCTTGCGCGAGCGCAAACCCGATGCCTTGCGAAGAGCCGGTGACCAGCGCCCTCTTGCCCGTCAGTGCGAACAGTTCAAATGCCATTTTGCGTCCCCGTGCTGGCTTTGGGCGCGAAAGATTGCCGCGCCGAGCGACTTCCTAATACCGTTCAGTCCGAGGCGCAGGAAGGGATCGAAATGGAAAACTGCACAACCTTTTCGAGCCAGTGCGGCAACTCGTCCGCTGTCACCGGCGTCCAGCTATGCTCTCATATCGCGGCCAATCGGCCGTTCGAGGCCAACAGCGCATCGATGAAGCGATGCACCTTGAGCGCCGAGGCCGGCGCTGCGATACTCAACGGCACAGTGCTCGCGTTCCACTGCGGCGACATGCTCGAAGCCAGCGATGCGGCCACCAGCGGCGGCCCCTTCGGCCCTTCCAACAAAAATATCGAAAACAACCCCATGCACAGTAGCCAAGTGGCTGGCGGCGCGGGTACTTTCGGTTATCCCGAAAAAAACATTTGACACGTCGGGCAAATCAGGGGTACATCTGCATCATTCCGTAATTTGCAAGTCGCCCATGGCCCTGTGCAACAGCGGGCCGTTCGGCACGATCGCCGGCAAAAAATTCTTTCCTCCATCAAATACTTGCAATTGAACCTGCACCAAGCGGCCGGTCAAGACACAACGGTTGCTTGGGGTCGGCTTGCAGATAGCATACGGTACCTATCGGGACGAGCTCGGCTGGTACAATCAGGTTCAATGTAAAAAACTTGCCCTCGACTTCTACACCGATTGGTAATGCCGACCGACCGATCCTCTGGCCCGCCTACGGAAATGCGGTAATGGCCCAATTAGCAGACATACTTCCGACAGCACCAAGCCTCCTTGCGCTTACTCCAGAAGACCTTGGGATGGTATTAGTTCAGATGTTTCAAGCCCGTAGTGAGCCTCGGTTTGTGCTCTCCGATTACGTGATGCCATTCTATACCGGTGATACCCCGCCCTATTCGTACAACACCAAGCAGTCTGTCACACGTGCGGTCGCGGAAGCGTGGCAATGGCTCGTGACTGAGGGCCTAATCATCCAAGACCCGGAGCAGTCGGCCGACTACTACTGTTTGACCCGCAAAGGCCGCACTCTCAAAACACGTTTGGATATTGAAGCGTATCGCCAAGGACACGTACTGCCGGTTTCTCTGCTGCATCCGCGCCTTGCTGAAAAAGTCCTCCCTATGTTCACGCGCGGTGACTACGAGGTCGCCGTCTTTCAAGCGTTCAAGGAATTGGAGGTAACGGTTCGAAGACTGGCCAAACTACCCGCTGACCTAGTTGGCGTTAAGCTCATGCGAGAGGCTTTTAGGCCAGAGACCGGTTCGTTGGCCCAAAAAGATACGGTTGTTGCTGAGCAGCAGGCAATGATGGAATTGTACGCCGGCGCAATGGGCCATTTTAAAAATCCGCCGAGTCATAGAGACGTTGGCATTCAGCGGAGTGCAGCGGCGCAGGTCATTTGCTTTGCCAGCTATCTCTTGGACCAAGCGGAGCTTGCCGCGATACTTTAGTTGGCCACTGTTTGCCTAACTGAAATCTACAAATTGCCGCATGAAGTCGAGACACTGATACCCGTGAAGATTTACTTTGCCCCCACATAGCGCGCGACAATCCTTGAGTTCTCTGTCGGTTAAGCCGTATGCAGTGCCGTCGAATGCGCGCGGCGCGAGCACGTCGAGCTTAATTCGCTGCACGTTCCTGGCCCCAAAGCCGAAGCCAAGCAAATAGACCCGCTGCGCAGTGACGAGCATCATGTGCGCGAGGTCAAAGTCAGCATCGCGGCCGTCCAACTTGTGATCCTCATGAACAACCTTGATTTCGCTGGTGACGATTTGCATCTTTCGCAAATCTATTTGGTTATCGCCAAAAGCGATTGCATTTTTGCCTTGCTGCCAAGGAAGGTGGCCCAAACGCCCGTGCAAATGGACGACCTTGATCTTGTTTGCAATCGCAGCTGTCTCCTCGTTAGATTTTCCAAATGAGTTCTTTAAGCTGATGAACAAGAAGTGTTCGATGCAACGATCATAGTTGAATGTGATGAAGGCTACTTTGTTGTTCGCAAACTCCTCCAGGGAATTTCCGATCATCTGCCCATAGAGGTAGCTCAGCCAGTTGTTGCTGGTCGCCCAAAGAGTGTCGTGGACCTCACCATGCAAAAGCTCGATGCCCATCGCTGCCTTGCCAATCTCCATGAACTCGGTTCTTCGCTCTAAAAAGGCGTCGACCGAAGACAGGCCCGAGAACCGCAAAGCATCAACAAATGTGTTTATTTGACCTTGGACAAAAGGCGTTGTGTTCGTGAGAATGTTGGCGCGCGGGTCGTCTCTGTTGTAACGCCTTAGTATGTTTTCCTTTAACTCGCCGCCAAGGGGCAAGCCGTAGGGCTGGGATGCGCCTGCTCCCACAACGAACACGGTTGGTTGAGTTATCAAAGCCCGCCTCCCCCACAACTCAGAGGGATAATAGCCCAACTTTTCCCCCTGTTACCAGACGAAAGCGTGAAGTCGCAGTGAAGCGAGCGTATGTATCTGTGTCCCTTGAATCTCGTTTCGATGCTGTACAGATGCCAGGGCAAGAGTGGTCAACTTGTTTTCCCTCGTTTCGCAACAACACCTGAATAGAGCTTGAGTTTTGCGGCGGCGCGTGATTTCGAAGTTCGCGCTTGGGGTTTAGGGCCGCTAATATCGGCGTCGATCGGAATGACATTCCACAGCTCACGCGCCTTTACTGGCTTCCGGTCTGCCGTCCAATACTCATAGCCCAGGATTGGCGCCGAGAGGGTGCGAAACTCATTCGCACCTTGCTTCAACTTCATGTGGTCGCTGCTGCCTTTGGGGACCTCGTACCCTTGGGCAAAAATCCATCGAACCGCGCGCTTCCGTTGCGTGTGCCCTTATGGAGATATCGACATGAACACAGCCCCAACCCTCGGCAAAGCAGCGGCAATCGCCGCGACCGGACCGACCAAAGCTACCGTAGCCCCGCGGATAAAGCTCTCGTCGCACGGCATCTCCATCAATCACCCGGATCCCGAACATGGCGAACGACTGATGTCGGACGCATTAGGGGTCTCCGATCGTGATGCGATGTACGGCATCTTGCGGCAACTGGTCAAAGCCAGCGTGAACGGGCGGAAGCCCGACGTGGTCAGCCTCGCCTTCATGATTTCGATGGTGGAGAACATCAAGCCCAGGGATTCCATCGAGGCCATGCTGGTGGCGCAAATGGTGTCCGTTCATGTCATGGCAATGCGCTGTGCCCATCAGCTGGGAAGAGCGGAAGACCCCGCCTTGCAAGAAACTGCCGTGCGCGCATTGGGCCGGCTGGCCCGCACGTTTCCGGCCCAGATCGAGGCGCTCAACCGCCATCGCAACAATGGCGAGCCTGCCGTCACCGTGCAGAACGTCTCGGTCAGGGATGGCGGCAAGGCCATCGTCGGCAACGTCACGCAGCACGCGAGCGTGATCGTTTCGGACAAGGGCCAAGCCCAGCCATGAGCGATCACGTCCGCAACACCGGGGCGATGCTGGCGGGCCCGCGTTGCGGCGCCAAAACCCGTTCCGGCGGATCGTGCCGCGCGCCGGCGGTGCGTGGCAAAAGGCGCTGCCGCATGCACGGCGGTGGACCGGAATCCGGCGCGCCAAGGAGAAACCAGAACGCGCGCAAGCAAGGCCTGTTCACCAGGGCCGTGATCGCCGAGCGAAAGCGGATTCAGGCCTTGCTGGCTGACGCGCGGAAGTTGCTGTGGGAGCTGAAATGATTTGGCACGGCCGAACGTCCGCCGGCTGCCCATAACGATCTGGTTGCAGGTTCGAGTTCCGCCGTGCCGTCGCCACTCAAATGGCCGAGCCCCGTCTATGACCCGATCGCTCGCAATGTCGGCTTTTCAACAACGGACATTCCGCAACGCTACGGTCATGTCAGCTTTGTGCCACAAAGCCGACAGGACCGCGACGTTTCAGATGAAATTGCTTGCTACTTATATACGCGGTTCGGCGAGGGCTAAAGACCGACCGGTGGGCCCGGCTAGTTCGTCACGGCGCCAGCAGCGGAAGCCGCCGTCAGAACAGCGGCCGGATCAGAGCGAGCTCCCCCGTACGCAGGACCTCGTAGACATGAACCTGGAAGCCGTCGACGAAGCCGTAGAGAGCCTGGGAACCGTCGAGGAAGCCTGCGCGGTCGAACAGCATGCACCCAGCATATTGGACCGCTTGCGAGCTGGCGGCTGTGAGCTTCCTGAGCGCGAGCGCCGCAAGGCTGCGGCAGATGCGCCGGCTGAACGGTCGCACAAAGGGACCGCCATCCGTCAGCGGGGCGCCGATCAACATCGAAGCCCGGCGGCTCCCGGTCCACTCGACGATGCAGAACGTCACGCTCTCGAGGCGCACTGCCGCGCCGACACTCCCGAGATCGGACGCCGCGAGCACCACGCACGGGCCGTCGCCCACGTTGTTCTCGATGTGCTTTTCGCTCACATTGCTGTCGACGAAGTACCGGCGCCTTACCATGGGGGACGAATGATCCGGCGGTGACGGAACCTCGAACCAGATCGGAAACGTGCTTGCCATCTGTCCCATCTGTTGTCCGGAAGCTCCGATCTCAAAAGACGCACGGACGCCCTCGAACATTTCGGAAAGCGGCGCTTCGTGGACGACCTTACCATCCACTGTGATCACCAACCGAGCCCGCCCAAATTCGAACTTGGTCTCCGCATTCGGCCCATACTTCGCCTTCATGGCCTTGCCGAGGCTTTGGGAATGCCAGGACATTACCGCCTGGATAAGGTGGCCCTCGACCAGCGTCGAATGAGGCGTGCGGACATCGAGTACCAGCTCCGCATAGGCCGCAGCCGCGAGCACAACGGCAACCAGGGCCAGGACGACGGACTTCATTTTGAACCGCATGGATTCAATTAAAGCGCGAATTGATTAACAAGCCGCGGCATCTCCCCGTGCGATCCAACACGCGGCGCATAGAGGACTGCGAAGTCGCCTTCGGGTCAAAGTGAGAAGTCGGGGCGTTCAACCGGCAGGTCGGCTTTACCCCTAACTCCGGACATGGCCTTGCACCGCTAAACTGACGCTTTGTGCCAAAGACGGAAGTCGCTCCTCGACGACAGTACGCGTGGAAGACTACAGGAATTTGAACGATGCCCAAATTGCCGCCAAAAAAACAGCGCCGCTGGTCAGAAAGATCGCGATGGGCTTCCCTCGCCACGCGTCGAAACGCGCTCGGATGTTCCAGGTCCAAAAGCTGTGGCCCGACGCTCGCAGTTCTTTGACGAACAGTACATAGCCATACATCGCGCCGCACCAAGCTACAAACGATACGACGCCCAAAACGATCTTCATGGAATTTGTCATCTCGCTAGTGTGAATCGGTTCTGCTCAGTCAGTTCGCCACCGCTTGTAGATAGCAAGCCCGCCAAACACGACCATGAGTGAGATAATGGTGAATAGCCCATCTTTCGCTACCTAAGAGATTGGCTAATTAACAAAAGACGAATTGATCGCTTCAAATCGTTCGGGGAAGACCGCTATGGGTCAATCGCTACCGAAATGGATTGTTCTCGCCAAGTCCGCTTTTCCCCGATAGCGGCTTGAACCGGTGAAACACGAACCCGTCCGGTCGAGGCCCTGTTGGCAGTTCGCGGCGGCCTTCGATGCCACCAGTTATCCGGAAGAAACCCCGTGAACAAACGCTCAGAAACGTGAATGATCTCCGGCCTGGTTGCAGCTCATATCGCGGCCAATCGGCCGTTCGAAGCCAACAGCCCATCGATAAAGCGATGCACCTTGAGTGCCTCCTCGCCGCAGATCATCGGATCACGGCCGTCACGAATCGCGTCGAGAAAATCAGAGATCAGCGCCTGATGGTAGGCGTGCGGGAAAGCCATGGGGTCGGCGCCAGTACCACCGCCGGTGGCAGCGGCATCGCCGGCTTCCAGCACCTCGCCGGAGTGGAGCGCGACCTTCAGCACTGTGCCGTCGAGAACCGCGACGCCGGCCTCGCCGATCAGTTCGATGCGTTCCGGCAGACCGGGAAAGGCACATGTCGTAGCGCTGACCGTACCGATGGCGCCGTCGGCATAGCGGATCGCGGCGACCGCGATGTCTTCGGTCTCCATGCAGTGGATCGGGCTGGTCGCGGCAAAGCCGATGACCTCTTGCGGCACACCGGCAAAGGACAGCATCAGGTCGAGCGTGTGAATGGCCTGGGTCAGCAGCACGCCGCCGCCATCGCGCGCGCGCGTGCCGCGTCCGGGTTGGTCATAGTAGGATTGCGGCCGCCAATTGTTGGTGGCGGCGGAGACCCCGACGAGGCGCCCGAGCCGACCCTGGTCCAGGACTTTCTTCAGGGCGAGACAGGCGGGACGGTAGCGGTTCTGCAACACGATGCCGAGCCGGGCGCCGGCCACACGGGTCGCAGCGACGAGGGCTTCGGCGCGCGCCGTGGTGATCTCGATCGGCTTTTCCAGCAGGATGTGCTTGCCCGCTTCGGCGCAGCGGCCGACGAGATCGAGATGGGTATTGGGCGGCGTCAGGATCAGGACAGCCTCGACCGAGTGATCCTCAAGAATGGTTTCCAGCTGCCCGGTGAGCGGAAAATCGAAGTTTTGGCCGAAGGCTTGCCGCCGTGCCGGCGTCGGGCTGTAGGCGTGGATAACCTCGACCCTATCAGACAGATCGCAGAGCGCCCGGGCATGCGGCGTGACGGCCATGCCGAGGCCGATCAATGCGACGCGCTGCTTTGGCGCCGTGGCCGAAGTGTCGTTCATGCTCACTCCTTCAGGCCGGTGCTCGCGACGCTCCGCATGAAGTGGCGGCGCAGGAACACGAACAGCGTGACGCTCGGTATCGGCACGACAGACGACGCCGCGCTGAGGCGGCCGACATCCACAGTAAAGCCGGTCTGAAACAGCGCAAGCCCGACCTCGATGGTGTAGGGCGTCTTGCTCGAGCTGACTGCACAGAGGCGGGCCACGTCGCGGTTTCGCTGCTGATGGACATGCTGAAAACGCGCGTCGTCAGCGATGTCCGCTACGTTCTCGGCGCCAGCCTTGTGATCCGCAAGACCACCGGTGCGGCGGTGGTCAAGAGTAAGCGCTAATCTCGCAGCCCAACAGACAACGGATGGGGCTAATCACCTTGCGTGGATCAGCGAGCGGATCCCGCCTGCTCCGGCAGTACATCGAGATGGCACGCCGCCCACTGCCCGGCTTCGGCCGACCGAAGCTGAGGCTCCTCCGTGCGGCAGCGATCGAACACGTAGGGGCACCGGGTGTGGAAGCGGCATCCGCTGGGCGGATTGATCGGGCTTGGCACGTCGCCTTTCAGGATGATCGGGTTGCGGATCGCCCCGGGCTCCGGCACCGGTACCGCCGACAGCAGCGCCTTGGTGTAGGGATGTCTCGGCGCGGTGAAGATTTGCTGCCTTGACGCCATCTCGACGATCTTGCCGAGATACATGACGGCGACACGGTGCGTCATGTGCTCGACGATCGCCAGATCGTGGCTGATGAACAGCAGCGCGAGGCCGAACTCCCGCTGTAGATCCTGAAGCAAATTGACGATCTGCGCCTTGACCGAAACGTCG
>Ga0307516_10002287_pt1 | contig 25848 bp, 33 predicted proteins | sample 19_EM_MG_FD_203310 | JGI IMG/M metagenome (GOLD analysis project Ga0307516, IMG submission 203310) | Populus trichocarpa ectomycorrhiza microbial communities from riparian zone in the Pacific Northwest, United States - 19_EM | ecosystem: Host-associated > Plants > Roots > Unclassified | place...
ATTTTCTGTGCGATCGAAGAGCATAGCCAACTGCGTGTAGTAGCATTATAACTAGTAATGAAACTGCTCACAGTGCACACTCGTTGCTCCCGTAAGCTTCCCTAGCTTTTCTAGCTTTTCTAGCTTCCCTAGCTCCCGTAAGGTGGTGGTTGCGTCGGTTAGGTTGGTGGTTGCGTCGGTAAGATTGGTGGTGCGTCCGTAGCTTTGCTAGCTTTTCTAGCTTTTCTAGCTTCCCTAGCTTTCCTAATGTGGTGGTTGCGTCGGTAAGGTGGTGGTCGCTTCCCTAGCTTTGCTAGCTTAGCGAAGGACAAAGTTATATTTTACTCCCGGTGCTCCCATAAGCTTCGCTATCTCCCGTAGCTCCAGTAAGAATTAAATTTTTTGCTGATGCAGTAAGATATATATCCTGGCTCTTCGCTCCCGGAAAGAGAGAAAAGACAGCACGAACATCCTCACCAACACTACCACCGAACCCACACACAAGATCTAAGATTATTCCGTTGTGAATTATTGAAAGTAGCCTGATCACCTTTGATTTTACCCACACTCCAGTTACGAGACTACCCCAGTATCACACCACCGGATCAGGGCATCATTCTCTGTAAGCCGTCGGAATGGCTTGGCCCTCTGAGCAGGCCAGTGCATGCTCATACTGTCGTTCAGATCTTTGCGGGGACCTTGCGTTGTCCCAACCGGGATTCGGTTCGCCGAAAGAGCGGCTAGGAATTCGGTGGGCCAAGGGCTGGTAACCGGGATTCAGATAGAGGCCACGACAACTCATCCGGATGAAGTAAGCGTGTCTGGAAGTGCCCGCAGCTTCTCGGTCATCATCCCGTAACTTCCTTCCGGGTTCTCTCGGATCCTCGTTACCGGGTTGTGAGGTACCCAGCGCGTTGCCCCACAGTGAGGCTGATTGGGTCCCAGAGAAGTGGGTCTTTTTTCGGGTTGTTCCTCATTTCGGACTTCAGTTCCGGGGTCGATCTGAACCGAGCTCTTTGCGTGCGGGGAGAGCCTATGGTACCCTTCGTGCTGGTAATTGGGATCCGGGTAGTGGCCTCCTGTGGGCGTGCCGAGGAGTGCCCGCGCTGTCGGGGGCGGGGTGCACCCGCGGCCCTGGATTCGAACCGCCGGTTCCTTATTCCGAAATTTGGTCAACCGTGTCGTCGTAGTTGTGCTTGAGATGAAGTCCTCCTGCCCCTTCATCCCTACTACCGCTCGTGCTTTGCCGGGCCCCTTTTATGGACATCCCGTCTTAGGCGTCAGTGAGTCGGTAGTCCCTCGGCGTGTCTGGATTTCATCGGTGAAACTCCCTGAGTTTCTCTAGACCGCCTACTGAAAAGTTGTCGAATGGTTCTTCCGTCCAGTCTTTGCGTTCCGGATAGTCGAGCCATTTGACGAGGTAGAGAATTCGCTTGTTATTTCCCTGGCCGCGTTCAACTGAGGACATAACTTCTTCCACGTCGTATTCCTCTGACTGTTCGATGTTGTCAGCCTCTCGGAGTACCTTTGATGGGTCCGGTGGGGCCCGGTATTCGCTAGTTCGGTATGGCTCGAGTAGCGACACATGGAAAACATTGGGTATTTTCCACTTCCGAGATAGCGTGAGACGGGTGGCAAGTGGGGACACGATCTTCTCGATTTGGAAAGGTCCATGATTCTTGTGGTCCAGTTTCCTCGAGGGGCGACGCGTTTTGATGTTGCGTCCGTTGAGCATTACCAAGTCTCCCACCTGGTAGGCCGGGGGTTTCTTTCGTGCCGGATCAGTGTATCAGCGCATCCGTTCTTGTGCTTCCTCCAGCCCCTTTCGAGACTCGTTGTGCACTGCGTGCATCCAGTGGGCGTAGACCTTACTCGCTGGATTAAGGGGATCCGTCGACGCGGGGTTCATGGCTGTCGAATGGAAGCCATAGTTAGCGTAAAACGGAGACATACCATTACCTGCGGTGGTCGAGTTGTTGCAGGCAAACTCCGCCATTGGTAGCAGCCGGACCCAGTCGTCTTGCTCCTTGCAAACGAAGGCCCGGAGGTAGGCCTCGATCGCTTGATTGAGGCGCTCCGTTTGACCGTCCGTTTGTGGGTGGAATGCCGTGGACATGCGGGGTCGGATGCCGGAAAGTCGTAGGAACTCTTTCCATACCTCTGATGTGAACCGAGAGTCTCTATCCGACACGATGTCAGTGGGCAGCCCGTGGTGTTTCCATATTTCCCGACCGAAGATGATTGCTAAGTCTGCCGCAGTTTTTTCTCGCAGCGGGAGGAAGTGCGCCATCTTAGTAAATCGGTCGATGACTACCCATAGTTGGTCACATCCTTCGGAGACTGGCAGCTCCATGATGAAGTCCATTGCTATGGATTGCCATGGCGCGTATGGCAGTTCCAACAGGGAAGACAGCCCGTATGGTTGATGACGGGAGGCCTTGTTTCGTTGGCAGTCCGGAGAGCTTCTGACGAAATCGATGATTCGTTCGTTCATTTTTGGCCACCAGAAGTTCCGCTCAATGAGCTCAATAGTCTTATCTTGCCCCGTGTGCCCGGCCACCATCGTGTCGTGTTCTGATTCCATGATCCTCTGTACCAGACCCTTTGGTACCCAGAGCAGGTTTCGTCGGTACAGTAGGCCGTTTTCGCAGCTCCATTCCCTGGCCTTTCGGTCCTCCGGTGACGGGTTTTCCGCCACCGCTTCCTGTTTCCTTACCTGTTCATAGGCTTCATCCTTCTTCCCTTCCCCCCTGACATTTGCCAGGAATTCCTCTGTCCACCTTCTTTCCGGAAGTGACGCCAGTCGTGCCGATGAGCAGATGAACTATCGCGTTAGCCGCTCCTCGAAATGATTTTTTCCCAAAACCCTCGTGACTGGGTGGTTTTCGGCCCCCCCCTTTTCAGGGCGGTACTCCGAACGCCTTGACAGCGCGTCTGGCTTCCCATTCTGTGTTCCTGGTCGGTAGTAGATTTTGAAGTCGATGCTGGCCAGTTCCTGCACCCACCTTGCTTGTCGTCGGTTTAATACCTTAGTCGTAGTAAAGTATTCCAAGTTGTGGTGGTCCAAGAAGACCTGCACCTGGTGGGTCGCTCCTTGGTAGTATCGTCGCCAATGTTTGAAGGCGTCCACTATTGCCAGAAGTTCCTTGTTGTGGATTTCGTAGTTGATTTCCGCAGGCTGAAACTTTCTTGAGTGGAAGGCTACTGGGTGTAGGCGCCCTTCTTCGTTTCGTTGTGACAATACTGCTCCTAGAGCGAAGTCCGATGCGTCTGTTTCCATGATGACTGGTTTCTTTGGGTCGAAGTGGGCTAGGATTAGTGCCGTGGTGAATCGGTGTTTGAGTTCCCGGAAGGCTGCTTCCACTTCCTGGTTTCAGGCCCATTCCTTGCCAGACTCCTTTTTCGTTAGTTCCGTAAGGGGTTTTGCTACCTGGGAATAATTCACGATGAATCGTCGGTAAAAGTTGGCGAAACCCAGGAAGGACTGTACTTCTATCAGTGATCCCGGAGTCTTCCAGTCGAGTATTGCTTGTACTTTGTCGTCCAACACCCTGATCCCGTTCCTTCCAATGACGTATCCCAGGAACTCGACTTCAGTAGCCTTCCATACACATTTTTCCGGAGAGATTGCTAGTCCGTTGTTTTGTAGTCTCTTGAGTACCTCTTTGACCATCCGGTCGTGACCTTCCTCTGTGTCGGCGTAGACCAGTATGTCGTCCATATAGGCTAGCACTCTGACGTCTAGCATGTCCGAAAGCACATGGTTCATCATGTCTTGGAAGGTAGAAGGGGCGTTAGTTAGACCGAACGGCATTACCTGGAATTCAAACAGGCCGTAGCGGGTTCTGAACGCTGTCTTCCATTCATCTCCTTCATTTATACGGATCAAGTGGAACCCGTTTTTTTACGTCCAGTTTGGTGAACCACTGCGCTCCCTGGACCCGGTCCTGAAGCTCCTGCATTAGCGGTAGGGGGTACCTGTTGGGAATGGTAATGCGGTTCAGGGCTCGGTAGTCGACGTACAAGTGGAGCCCCCTTCTGTGGAGTTTTGGTAGAAAGAGGATGGGAGATCCTGTGGGGGATGTGGAGTGCTTGATTTTCCGTGTCCGCTACATTTCTTTCAGCCATTCTCTTCAGCCATTCTCGGAGTACCTGGAGCTCTTCTTCTGAGAGTGGGTAGATCGGTCCCCAGGGTGGCGTGCTTCCTTCCTGGAGGTTGATCTGGCAGTCGTATGGTCGGTGGTTTGGTAGGGCCTCTGCTGCCTCTTTTCCCATTATCCCTAGATACTGTCGGAATTCCGTGGGTACTATTCCCAAGGGTTCCCCTTCTTCGATCGCCGATACGTGTCCGATAGTCTGAGCGCTTGGGTCGGCCGCGACTGAGTCGTCCCAGGTTAGCGAGAAGTCGGCCTGCTCGTACTTGGTGCACTGTTTCAGGCATCCGGTGCTGTTGAACCATATTTCCGGGTCCAGCCAAGCTCCCTGGGGGGGGTGTTTGGTGATCCACCAGAAAGGTAGGAAAATATCTATTCCCTCTTCCATCGGGGAGACCTCGAATCTTTCTTTGGTGACATGTTGCAGGTGCCGTAAGAGCAGGGGTTTGGTTTAATATTGTCCCGCTCCTTCCACGGTTTGACCCGTAAAGTTTTCGATGGCTATCATCTGGTCGTGTTTCTGTAGTGCAATTCCCAGCCTCTTCGCCGTTTTCTGGTTGATTAACGGGATCGAGCAGCTGGTGTCTAGGAGGGTTCGAACTTGGTGGTCCTGAGTCCCTATCAATAGTCGCATTGATATGACTGGTCGGGGTCCTCCTTTGGGTTTTTTCACTGGGGCCTTTTCTTCCCTCATATTTTTCCTTTTTTGGCCTGCTCCGCTTATAATGCGCTGGGGCCCCTCGGTCGTCCTGGCCGGGGGGCTCCTTAAAAATCCTCCTCTTCTTCCCACAAGGGTACGGAGTCCATGACATCTAGCGCTGCTGTTTTTTGGGCTTTGGGCTCCGGGGCCAGGGGGGCCTCTTCTTCGGGTTCGCGTGACCACTTTGTTACGGCAGCTATTTTTCATACCGCTGCGGGGAAGTCGGTGCCCTTGGCCGTGGTGCTGGCGAAACATTTGGCTGCTCCATGGCTTGGTCGCCCGCAGCAATGGCATCCTCGGGTGCTCGCGTATTCCCTGCGTTCGTGGTCCGGGACTCCTTTGAACGCGGCGGCCTCGGATGCCCATCGTCCCGCCCCTCTGTATTTGCTACCCCTGTTGCCCTCGTGTGGGGGTTCCTTCTTGGTTTCCCTCCTTTTCCGGTTGTCGTTACAGCCTTCTTTGCTTGGTCCGTCCTTTTTTTTCTCGTCCCATTTCCCGGTCAGGGCCGGGGTCCTTGCTTGCTCCCGGGCCAGTCGCAGGGCCTTTTTCTTTTCGACTTGCAGCACCGCTTGGTACGTTGCTTGCAAGAATCCTTCATCGTCGGCGAAGTCTTTCAGGTAATGGGCGAACCTCATGTCCATCACTGATTCCGGCATTGTGAGGTTCACCTTTTCTTGGAGGCTTTCCCCCGTGGCACGCGTGTAGAGGTTAAGGGCCCGAAACTCCATCATGTAGGACCGAATGCCGCCGTGGTACCTTAACTGTCCCAACTTTAGCTGGGCATCCGCTGCCTCTCGTTCATTGTGGTACTCGTTCCGGATGGCAGCCGAGTAATTCGCCCAGGTGTCATTGTCCCGTAATTCGTGATGCCGGTGGAGGTGCCAGACCAAGGCCGTGTCCGTCAGAAGTGTTCCTACCCAGGCAATTTTTTGCCTGTCACTGGTCTCGGGGTAAAATCCGAGATACATGTTGTCTGATTCCCACCATTGATTGAAGGTGGTGGGGGTTTTTCCGTCGAACTTCGCCGGGTTTTCCATTTTTAACCTGGAGGTCCTTACTTGGGGCTCCGCAGGTCATACGGGGATTCATGCTGCCGCAATTCCGGCTCCCACTAACCGGGCGATTTCTTCTGGCGTGAGCATGGTTGCCAGTCGTTTGTGGGTCGGTTCCTCAGTGTTTGGCGGGGCCCTGCCCATAGGGAGGTTTCGTTCGTACAGGTCGCCATCACCTTCGCTTGGAGGCAGGGAATGTGATCGCAGCGCGGCACTTCATGGGGGCCTTGGGGGGGGTCCGTTTCCTCCTGCTCCTCAATTGTCGGCCGTGATTGGCGGGGGTCTCTGCCATCGCGGAATTCTTCCGAGTAAGGGGCTTCTCAGCGTTAGTTGAGTCACGGGTTCCCTCACCTGGTTCTGGCCTGCGTGAGGTTCGGTCAGGGCTCGTGCCGCTGGTGTTGTTGGGAGAGGTACGGCGGTTGCTACCCTCAATAGCTCGTTCTGGGCCTGATTCAACCTTTGTTCTAGCCCCACCATCCGCCTCTGGTCTTCCCTTCGTTGCTGTTCGAGTATTTCCACTTTCTGCTGGTGGTCAGCAGCCCATCTCTCCACATTACCTTGGAATTCTGCCAGGTGTGTGTTCCTTGTCAGGTTTGCCTCTGATAGGAATGCCACCGCATCGTGCATTCGGGCTACCTGGGTCGCCTCGTGCATTCTCTGTATCTCCTCTGTTTTGGAGCGCTCGATGATAGCCTCCCAGACCTGGCAGGTAAATGCCTGGTATGTGTTAGCGGCCACCATGAGTTCGTTTCTTAACCAATCTCCCGAGATTTGCTCCTTGGCCCCCATCTGTTCGTAGACGTATTGGGCGCCGTGCGCCAACCGATTGTAGGTGGCCTCGATTCGTCTGATTCGTCGGTCCGTTCGGTCCATCGTGTTGCCGCGGAGGTCCAGTAGCTGGCGTAGGTCTTGCTCCGCCTGTTGCTGATGGTTGGCCATGGCCCGCATCCATCCCACTGGGTTGGCGATTTCCAGGGTTTCCTCCTCAGTTTCTTCATCGTTGGTGATCTGCAGCAGGCCTCGTGGTGCCTCCAGTTGGAGCATGTTGTAGTCGGAAGCGGTAGACATCTTCTTAGTACAGGTCTAGAAAGTCTCCCGTGAAGATGGTTTTGTCGTCTTCGAAGTTGTAGTCGAAGAGCTCTCGGAGTTCGTTTTCGGTGAACTCAGCGCTTTGGTGGTTATGAGCGCAGTTGAACCAATATTGCATATACCAGTTCCACGGTTCGTGTTCGCCTTCCTGGTAGGGAGTGGGAATGGGACCGTCATTGTATGTGTCCAAGAGTTCGAAGCTGGCTATCTCCGTGTCGATTGACTGGAACATGTAGTCGAAGGAGTACTGGGACCTGGGTTCCAAGTAGGTAGATAGTTCAAGGAGATAAAGGTGGTCTTCAAAGTAGGTATCGTCGAAGCGAGTCATGAAAGTAGGGTAATTTGAGATCAAGATTATAGTGTGACACTGGGGTTGTATCGTAACCAGAGTGCAGAGAGAATCGAAGGTAATCAGGCTACTTTCGATAATTCACAACGGAATAATCTTAGATCTTTTGTTCGGGGGTCTTCGTTGAGAGCGCGTTCGATGCTGTCTCCTCTTTTTCTCAGCGGGCGGAAACCTCGTCGGCTATATAGTCTTTTTTTGGCGTCACGTGGTTCCTCTAGGGAACCTGTACTTCTCATCCTTTTCCGAGGTTTCTGTCTGCTAGTCAAGACCCCGAAACCCCACGGGCCCGGTTCTTACAACTTTATTGGTCCTGGTCGGTCTAGCGATAAGCCGACTGATCTCCCCACCATGTAATTCCCTCAAGCCCTGCGGGTGAGCGAATTACCGGCCTATCAGAGAAAGAGAAGATATCGGTTCTTATGACCTCACCCCGCGTATCTCGTATTTAGTTGCGTTTGCAGTTCGTCCGGTGATTAGCCCCTTAGGTGCGTTACGGCCGCAAGGTCTAATTCCGAGGCCATCTCCCGCCTAGACTCGCTGAAGCCAACTAGACTCGACTTTCGCCTCTAAGTGGTTTGAGTAAAGTCTCACGTGCCCAGACTATGTAACTAACTAAGTACCTTTCCCGTGTTTCCTTGGAGGTGTAACATGAGGCTGGTGCTGGACGGTGAAACCGGAGAACCCAATGTGGTAGACACAGGAGTCCAGCAGGGCTCCCCAGCGGCCCCCATCCTCTTCGTCACCTACCTGTCAGGGATCTTTGAAGAAGTGGAGTGGGCAGCCACAGGGGTGAGTGAGCTGTCCTTCGTGGATGATATTGGGTGGTGGGCGGAGGGAAAGAATGCCGCGGAGGTCGCGAACAAGCTGTTGCAGGCAGCAGCTGCATCCATAGAGTGGGAGGGGAAGAACAGCATAGCTTTCGACCATGGGAAGACAGAGGCAGCTATCTTTTGGAGCAAGACGAGGAAGTGTGCCCAGACGAAAGCCAAGGTAAGGGTGGGCGCCAAAGAGGTCCGCTTCAACCAGGCAGCGACCCGGTGGCTCGGGGTATGGCTTGACTCCCAACTCACACTGAAGGAGCACCATGCCACCAGACTGTAGAATGGCAGAAATGCAATGAGACGCCTGGAATGGCTTACGGGGTGGATGGACCTATCACCGGTGAACTGCAGAAGGGTAATGGCAGTGTGCGTCCAGTCTGTTGCCATGTTTAGGGCCGAGCTGTGGTGGAAGGGAGGCAACGCCCAGGGTACAACAGGCTGGGCAGAGGAACTGCAGCTGCTCATCAACCAACAAGCGTGAGCAGTAACTGGAGTCTTCCAGATGACCAACCTGGAAGCGCTGTCAATGGAGTCTGGGCTGAGACCTGCAGCGAACCAGTTGGAGAACAGGCAGTGGCAGTTTGGGCTCCAGCTGCTGTCCCTTGTTCAAGGCAAGAGGGCCAGAGACGTAGTTGGTACAGGGACAGAGATTGGGAAGTGGCTGGGGGCAGCCTTGTGCTACAGCTGGACCGAGACAGAGAAGACAATTTTGCCAGAGGAGCCGGAGCTCCTTCAGGCAGTGCTGATCCAGAAGGAGTGGAAGGAGGCGAAGAAGGAGGCAGAGAAGGAGTGGCCAGGGCTTGTCAGGTTCACCGACGGGTCACAGCAGGTGGAGGGCACGGTTGGGTATGCGATGGCATGGAAGGACGGCCATTCCTGGAAGGGCATTAAGACCCACATGGGGTACAACCAGGAGGCATTCGATGCGGAATGCGTGGCTCTAGCACAAGCACTAGAAACTACGGCATGAAGAAGCCCACTCACAGACTATGTCACCATCTTCACCGATGCTAAGGCAACAATCAGGTGTATGGCATCCGACGAACCAGGACTGGGACAGAAGCATGCGCTCGAAGTAAGGAGACACAATGCTGTACTCTGAAGGATGGCACTGGACATCGCCATTGAGATCAGATGGTGCTCTGCACACGAGGTCGTGGAAGGAAATGAGAAGTCGAACGAGTGGGCCAAACTCGCAGCAGGTGAGCTGGATACTCCTGGAGTAGAAGGGTGGACCTACTCGGATTGGCTGGAGGAGTGCGCGACACCACTCCCCAGATCCCTCACCAACATCAAGCAGGAGATTGTTGAGAAGAAGTGGGTTGAGGCATGGAAGTGGGTGTGAGGCTGGACCTTCAAAAAGAAGTACAAAATGCCGAAGAGACAAAAGCCCGACGGTACGGTTGCTGGGAGTGCCAAGAGGCTGGCCTCGAGGTTCTATCAGCTGAAGATCGATCACTGCCTTACTGGCGAGTATCTGCACTGGTCGAAATCCCACCCAACACCACGGTGCTGGTGGTGCCAGTGCCCCAAGCAGACAAGGGATCACCTCCTCAAGAGGTGCCCGAGATGGAAGGAGGAGCAGAAGGTGTTAGGGCCGAAGGTAGAAGAGGAGATAGGGAGAGGGAGGGAGCAGTGGAAAGCTCACGAACTCTTCGCGGAAGGTTGGCAGTGCTCTCAGGCGATACTGGAATTCCTGGCCTCGATGGACATTGGAAAGACAGTGCCACCTGTGGCGAATGACGGTGACAGGGGCAGCAAAGTATCAGAGGGGGAGCAACAGGAGCAAGCGGAGCTAGAAGATAAGAAGCGGATGGAGGAGCTTGGGGCTGAGAATGAGACGGGGGCTGGAGAAGGAACACTGCTATTCTTACCCAACCCATCCTTCATGGTATCGGTGGACTCGTAGGGCAGGAGGGGGCACGGGTTTCCTTTGTAATATTCTTGGTGCGCTATCGTGACTTCGCGGGATAGGCCTGGGCAGAGGGCAATGGGAGCCTGCACTGTGCTGCTATATGCGGACTGTGGCAGGGAAACGGACTGTATATATGGGCCATGCCCCTCATCATGATCTACCTAGGTCGTATACGAGTACTGAATAAACAAAAAAAAAAAAACTGCGCAGTATTGGTGGTGTCAATGCCCCTCACAAACGAGAGACCACCTCTTCAAGGTGTGCCTGGAATGGAAGATGCAGCAGAAGATAGTGTGGATGGAGACACAGAAGGAGACCAAGAGGTGGAAGAGCAGGTGGAGGGTCTGGGATCTGCTGGCCAATGGGAGATACGCGCAGGCAGTACTGGACTTCCTCTCCTCTACAGATGTGGGAAGGCTGGTGCCGCCGCTGGAAGTAAAAGATGACGCCAGGAGTGAGGTGTGAGAGTGGGAGCTCCAGGCGCGCCAGGAGTGGCAAGAGGAGCGGGAGGTAGAGGCGGAGGCGCTGGGTGTCACAGACAATATGAACGCTGGTGAGAATCTTCCGTTGTTCCTCCCCACACCCTCATTCATGGCATCGGCAGGTGAGGAGTAGGGGACAGGTTACGCTTTTCTTTTGTCCTCTCATCTGCTGATTTCCTTGGGTGCACCTACTTTTTCTTGGGACAGGCCTGGACGGAGGGCAAATGGGGAGCTTACAACGAGCCACCACCGTGTGGACTGCGGACGGGAAAAACGGGCAAAATCTACGCCGCCATCACCTAGCTTGGTGGAATACAAGTATGAGTAAATAAATAAAAAAAAAAAAAGGAGCATTTGTTGCCATGTCCGACAGTCAATTTGATGCTGCGTGCTTTAGCTTGCATGCACCTGAATGAGAGTCAATTGGTGCTTTGCCGATTTGTAGTGTACGTTCCGTACAAGCATACGGTGGTGCTTTCTGAATGCCAAGCAGACCGAATATTGGGATATTATTTGTTTGTGATCCCATTCTCTGCAATTTTTACGACATTGCTAGAGTATCACACCCTAACCTCACCTTACTCGACCATAGCATCAGCATGAGTGTTTAGAAAGTCTTCTATATGCTTCGTCGGTGCTCGTGACTGCCACTTCATAGGGCAGTTGCGTCATATCTTTACATGAGAACCATCTCTTCTACAAGCTACCTCTCCCCACAGATTATACGCCCCACTGTGCAAGATCATCATACATCTATCCACTTGTCCCTCAAGCATTCCAATGCCCATATTTTTTTTCAATTCCCTTGAATTCTCCCGTGACAACTTGTTTGAGCTCCTCTTCGTGAATTTGCCTCCCCTACTACACAAGTTCTCTAACAGCACGCCACTGCTGAACGACTAGAGCCTGGAACGTTCAGGGTTCTGGATTCTGATCATGTGGCACGAGAAGGTCTTGGGTTCTGCGTTCTGGTTGCGTGGCGCGAGGAGGTCTTGGGTTCTGGATTCTGGTTGTGCGGTGCAAGGAGGTCTTGGGTTCTGGATTCTGGTTGCGCGGCGCGAGGAGGTCTTGGGTTCTGGATTCTGATTGCGTGGCGCGAGGAGGTTTTGGGTTTCTGGCTGCGCGGAGGGGAAAGGTTATGCTGGGTCTGGCTGTACGGTGTGAAGAAGGATCTGGATGTGGATGAGCGCACTGATTGTATATAAGGGCACGCTGTTGTCTGTCTTGCATGTTTCTTCTTCACGCAACAACTTGTTATTGTCAGCCATAGTCGGCCTTGACTACTAGCAATTGTTCTGCCTCAACGCCATGTCCCTGCCTTTGCCCATTCCACGTCCTTACCTTGCCCGTTTTCCCGACGTCTTGTCCTTATCAGTCAACATCCCCACGCCCTCGTCCATAGTCCCGGTTCGCTATCTGGAGTCAGAGAGCCACGCCCGTTACACTTTGTTGCGTCGTCACACATCCATCCACCTAGTGAGCAGTGGTACACCTTAGCAATTAGCTAGAGTACGTAGCAAGGGAGACTCATCACGGGCCTTCAGAAGGACACTAGTTGCCTTCTGAAGCACAGGTAATGATGTCAGAGAGTCTAGGCAAGAGATCGAGGAAACGGAGATTAGCTGTCGGCCGAGAAAACCGGACCTAGGCTAACTCCGGTGATGAGGGGGCGAGTGCAAATGAACGGATCTTTTCCAGAGAAAGATTGCGTCACCTCAGGGTGATCGACAGACTCTAGAACTTAGACCCCGCACGACTGCATGGCTCTCATGCAGTACGTGGCTCCCCAGGGAGCTCTCACCTCAGGGAGAGACGGAGGACTCTGAGCCTAGGGTGCCACAAAGGTGCATGAAATCTCATCTCCCCTTATCTACACCCTGCTATGACCAATGAATCACCCACAGGGTCCCCGCACCTCGGGGGAATCCAAGCCCGAGTCACCAGCGCTCACGCTGGTTCATCAGATCTCGCGCTATGGCCTTCACCATAAAAAGAACGAGGTTTCTCTCAGAAAACAGAAGAGAAATCAGCACGAACATCATCTACAACACTACCACACCAAACCCACACACAAGATCTAAGATTATTCCGTTGTGAATTATCGAAAGTAGCCTGATTACCTTTGATTCTACCCGCACTCCGGTTACGAGACAACCCCAGTGTCACACTATAATCTTGATCTCGAATCACCCTACATAAGCAATTCAGCAACAAATGCCCCACCTCGACACACACCCTCGTTCGAGCACGACCACTTCTACCTGCTCGAACTCTCCCGCATATTCGAACCCACATCTCAATACTCGCTCGACTACACCTTCTCCTCAATCGACAGCGAGATTTCAAGCTACGAAAAGTGGGACGAAGAGATCGACGGAGCGATACCCTCCGAAGCAATCGATTGCACCCCCGAAAACTGGTACAGTCAGTACTGGTTCAACTGCGCACTTAACAATCTAAGCGCTGATCTCGGTGGATACGAACTCCGAGAAATCTGCGACTACACATTTTACGACGACGAAACAATCTACACAGGACACTTTCTCGACCTATATTAAATGGCGTCTACCGACTTCAACATGCTCCGCCTGGAAGCCCCCAGAGATGTACTACAAATCACCGACGGTACGGAGCAGGCGGAAGGAACCTTGGAAATCGCCAATCCCGCCACATGGCTCCGTGCCCTAGCCAAACAACAAAAGCAAGCAGAACACGACCTGGCGCAACTAGTCCACCTCTGCGGAAATACGATCGATCACGCCGACCAAAGAATCCAGCAGATCGAGCAAGCCTACCGAGACTTATTGGAAGGAACCAGGTACGTATATGACCGGTTAAGCGCTAACGAGAGGATCACAGGGGACTGGATCCGAAGTGAATTAGCAAGCGCGGCCAGCGCCTATCAGGCCTTTGCGCACAACGTCTCGAGCGCCATTATCGAGTGAACCCAAGAGGCCGATCAAAAGCAGGTAGGGCAGGCTACGCAGCTGACGCGACTCAACGACTCCATATCATTCCTAGCGGAGGCAAACGTGGCAAGAAGCCAACATTTGGCAAACTTTCAAGGTAACGTGGAGTTATGGGCAGAAGAACACCAAAAGCGAGCGGACGAGCAGCAACAGCGGGTGGAATACCTGGAGCATCAGCTGCAGGAAGCCAGGGAAGAGGCTAGACGACAAGCAGAGGCCCTCCAGCTTCTGGCCGCTTGAATTCCGGTCCCGGAAACCCCTCGGCCTCCGGCGCCAGCCTCTGGAGCACCCTCGCCTAAGCCAGCGCCATGGCGAAGCCCGGTCCGAGCAACCACTTCAAGCTTGGTCGACGCCCTACAGCAGCTCCGAGCGGGACCTTCGGGTAGCCCCAGCCCCAACCCACAACGACCCCTGGTGCCACCCCGGCCCGCAAGGAGAATCCGCCCACCCGCGTTGTCACCATCGCCCGAAAGAACCCCCATGTTCGGAGGAGGAGGAATGCCACCGCGACCTCCGCATCGACCGCTACCACCCCCACCTTCACCATCGCCGCCACCGTCGCCTCGACCCACGCAAAGAACGCTGACCACCGAAGAGCTTGCCCGGACAGTAGCCAGGGCAGTGGCAGAAGGCGTAACCGCCGCCACACAGGCAACCCCGGCACCAACCGTGGCCAGGATCAACACATCCCGACTAAAGATGAAAAACCCCAACCCATTCAATGGGAAAAGCACCACCAATTTCAATCAATGGTGGGAGTTGGTTACAATGTACCTAGGATTTTACCCAGAGACCGTGGACCGACAAAAGATTGCATGGATAGGAACCCTCCTAACAGACAGGGCCCTGTCCTGGCACCTCCATCGTTATAGAGACCTGGGAGATGCGGACATCTGGGTCAACTACTCAGCAGTGATTCGGGCTGAGTACCACAACGACCGCGAAGCAGCCGAGGCTCAGCAAAAAGTGGGACAACTCCGATACCAGGGGTGTATCCGAACATACATGACGGAACTCCGGTCGCTCAATAACTTCGCCCGCGCGAACGGAGAAAGTTTACGGGAAAAAGTCGATCTAGCCATGACCGACGCAATCCTAGACATGAGGTTCAGTCAAAATGAAGGGGAATTCATTGACGACGACGACTTCCTACACGCCACCTACAGAGCAGGCATCCAGGTAGAAAAGAGGAAAGCCCTCAGGGCAACCCGAGAACTGGTCCGATCGGCAGCCCCGCAAAAACCCAAGGCACCCCGGAAGACCCCCTCATCAAAACCCCCGAATACGGAAGAAAGGCTGAGGGATCCCCAACAGAAGGGCGCTCCGAGAACGGACCGAAAAACCCAGTATAACCAACCCGGTCACTGGGCATCGAAGGATGCCGCACTTACCAGCATCCCAGCCAAAGAACGAGAGGAGTACGGATGAAGTAATGACGACTGTTGGCGATGTGGCAGAAGCGGCCATAGGACGTACGAATGTTTCACCGGAAGTACAAAAAGGGGACCCTCCCTACCCATGGCACCTTGGAAGGTCTCCGCCGTACACGGAGAAAAAAGGAAAAGATCGGAGGAACCCGAAGCACCGATCCCGGCCAAACAGCAAAAAGTTGCAGCAGTAGAGACAATGGACACAGCTCCGCTCTGGGAAGAATCCGACTCGGATTTTTAAGAAACCCCGCCACGGCACCCAGTGGGGTCAGAATCAACATATGCGGCGCTTCAAAACGAAAACCAGAGGTTTGGAACGAAGAACAACCTGCGAAAAAACCTCGTAGCACAAGGCCGGTAAGAGACATGCTGCTCCATGTCGGAACATAAAAGAAACCGATAAAAGTCCTGCTGGACACAGGCTGCTCGATAGCCTTGATCAATCAGAAAACGGTCAACAAATGGGGAATCCAGAAAAGAAAGTACAAGGAAGCTCGGACGATAGAAAGCTTCACAGGAGCCACCGTCCAAGGGGCAGGGCAATATTATACGAAACCACTGCGCCTGCAACACCGAAACCACTTCTCCCGGGAAGTATTCGAAATATCGCCAATGGAAGAAGGCATTGACGTCTTTCTTCCATTCAAATGGATAGAGCAGCATCCACCTCAGGGAACATGGGAGACGGAGGAAATACGGTTTAACAGCGCCAGGTGCCTAGACAACTGCGGCAAATTCACAACCAACGACTTCGCATTAACATGGGACGACACCGTGGTTACTAATCCAGAAGCCCGCCTCATAGGCTACGTATCCGCCGCCTCCGACCAGCCGCTGGAGGACGTCCCAATGGAATTCCGCCAGTACCTAGGAATAATGAGCAAGGAAGCGGCAGACGCGCTCCCCGAGCACCGCCCCTATGACTGCAAAATTGATCTCAAGGAAGGCGCCACAGCACCCTGGGGACCGATCTACCCGCTCTCAGAGATAGAGCTGCAGACGCTTCGAGAATGGCTAAAAGAAATGGAGAAAACAGGAAAGATACGGAGGTCTACGTCACCTGCAGGCTCACCCATTCTATTCGTCCCAAAAACAAACGGGCGAGGCCTCCGGCTATGCGTGGACTATCGAGGATTGAATGCTGTCACCATTCCCAACCGTTATCCACTCCCATTAATGCAGGAATTACAAGACCGAGTACAAGGCGCTCGATATTTCACGAAAATGGATCTTAAGAATGGCTTCAACCTTATCCAAATCAGGGACGGAGACGAATGGAAAACAGCATTTCGAACTCGTTACGGCCTGTACGAATTCAACGTCATGCCATTCGGACTAACTAACGCCCCATCAACCTTCCAAGACATGATGAACCACATTCTGTCTGACGTACTTGACATAGGAGTCCTAGCCTATATGGATGACATTCTGGTATATGCCAAAACGGAAAAAGAGCACGACACACTCGTCAAGACTGTCTTGGAAAGACTACAGCAAAACGGGCTAGCGGTTTCACCAGAAAAATGTGTCTGGAAGGCTGAAGAAGTGGAATTTCTGGGCTATATCATAGGACGCAACGGCGTCAGTATGAGTCAGGACAAGGTGGAAGCAATATTATCATGGAACAGTCCCACATCCGTCAAAGAAACGCAGTCCTTCCTGGGATTTGCTAACTTCTACCGACGTTTCATCCGAGACTACTCCCGAATAGCGCGACCAATGACAGAGTTGACCAAAAAATCGGAAACAAAATGGGGATGGACGCCGGAAGCAGAGACAGCGTTCAAGGAACTCAAACACCGGTTCACCACTGCACCCGTTCTCGGCCACTTCGACGCAGCAAACCCAGTAATAATAGAAACCGACGCATCCGACTTTGCCATAGGAGTGGTCCTGTCGCAACGAGACAGCCAAGGAAAATTGCACCCGGTAGCCTTCCACTCAAGGAAATTCTCACCCGCGGAAATCAACTACGAAATCCACGACAAAGAACTTCTCGCAATCATTGATGCATTCAAACATTGGCGCCGATATTGTGAAGGGGCGGAGCATCAGATACAGGTATTCACGGATCACCACAACCTGGAATACTTCACAACTTCCAAGGCGCTCAACCGACGGCAGGCCCGGTGGGCGGAGGAGTTGGCCGGCATAAACTTCCGAGTATATTACCGACCAGGAACACAAAACGGAAAAACCGATGCATTATCGAGACGCTCGGAGTACCGTCCAGAAAAGGGGGGGGTAGAAAACCAGCCGATCACGACGGTTTTAAAGGAAAGCCAGCTGGAGAAAAGACAGTCTCAGGTATTCGTTGCCTCCTCAGCAAGGCTAACATCCCTCCCAGCAAAAAAATGAAACCCGGACTTCATAAAAAAAGTAAGGGAGGCAGCAGAAAGAGACACAACCTACCAACAAGCATGGGGAAAAAAGGAAAAGGAGGAATTGGCAGGACAAGCGCCGAGGGAAATTGAAAAACTCAACGACCTGTTATATCAAAAGAAGCAGCTATGGGTCCCGGCGGAATTGGTTCCGCAGGTTATGGAATCCGAGCACGACACCAAGGTGGCCGGGCATATGGGGCAAGATAAGACCATCGAACTTATCCAACGAAACTTCTGGTGGCCCAAGATGAACGAACGAATCATGGATTTTGTCAGGAGCTGCCCAGAATGTCAGAAAAACAAGGCCTCGAGACACCAACCGTACGGATTATCCTCACCACTGGAACTACCATACGCCCCGTGGCAATCAATAGCTATGGACTTCATCACGGACCTCCCGACATCTGAAGGATGCGACCAGCTTTGGGTAATCATTGACCGATTCACAAAAATGGCGCACTTCCTACCACTAAAAGAAAAAACGGCAGCTGACCTAGCCAGAATATTCGCCAAAGAGGTATGGCGCTTCCATGGGCTACCCACGGACATCGTGTCGGACAGAGACTCGCGATTTACATCGGAAACTTGGAAGGATCTGCTGCGGCTCTTAGGGATCCGGCCCCGGATGTCTACGGCATTCCACCCACAGACGGCCGGACAGACAGAACGGCTCAACCAGACAATCGAGGCCTACCTCTGGGCATTTGTGGGACACGAGCAGGATGACTGGGTAAGGTTGCTCCCGATGGCCGAGTTCGCTTACAATAATTCGGTCACAACGGGAAATGGAATCTCGCCCTTTTACGCCAATTACGGCTTCCACCCACGAACGCTGGATCCTCCAAACCCTGACGAGGAACCTATTAATCCTGCCAGTACCGTCTATGCCCACTGGATGGAAGCGGTGCAAGACGGAGCCCGACGGGGCTTGGAAGCAGCGCAGGAACGAATGCGACGATATGAGGACCCAAACCGAAAGCCTCCTCCGGCATACCAGGTAGGGGACCTCGTCATGCTTAACGGCCGGAATATTAAAACACGCCGCCCCTTGAGGAAAATAGATCACAAGAATCATGGTCCCTTCCAAATTGAGAGAATCATCTCCCCCCTTGCGGTACGGCTGACGCTGCCCCGAAAATGGAAAATACACAATGTTTTCCATGTGTCGCTACTCGAGCCTTACCGAACCAGCGAACACCGGACCCCGCCAGATCCGTCAAAAGTACTACAAGAAGCCGACGACATCGAGCAATCAGAAGAATACGATGTCGAAGAAGTGATGTCGTCCCGAAGGCAAGGACGACGAATTCTCTATCTCGTCAAATGGCTTGACTATCCAGATCGGAAAGACTGGACGGAAGAACCGTATGACAATTTCTCGGAAGGGTGATTAGAAAAACTCGGGACATTCCATCGGCAGAATCCAAACTCTCCAAAAGACTACAGGCTCGCCAAAGCCTGAAAACACCTCTCAGGACGGATCCGGCGGAGTCAAGCGCAGAAACAATGCAACCCGAAGACCCGCTTCTCGGGCACCAAAAAAAAAAAAAAAAAAAAAAAAAAACTCCGGCACGACAAACCGTTGTAGGTTACGTCGGACTCGGTCGGACAGAAGCCGTAGGCGCTCGGTACGGCACACCTCTGTATGTACACCTACGAGGGCAAGAAGGGCGCTCGGGCACGAACCCCGAGTCGAGAAGGTCACTCGTTCCACATGTCCCAGACCCAGAAAAGCGTCATATGCTCATGTCCACGAGTGCCCGACTCAGCCAACGACGGACAAACCCACTCCACGCCGGATAATGGCCATGGAAGACGAACCCACCGACAGGCGGCGGATCCTGGCAGCCGACGGACACCTCTGTGTGCACACCATTGGCTCGTTCGGCTTGCTCGGGCTTGGTCACTCCTTTCACGTGCCCCAGCCGAAGGTCGACAAGATGCGCACTGGGAAAACTGGTACGTTCGTCTCCACAAACACGGCGGCCCGGCGAGAGACATCGACAGTATGAGTACGCCCTGGCCTACTCAGAGGGCCCAGCCATTCCGACGGATTACAGAGAATGATGCCCTGATCCGCTGGCTGAGAGGGCTGCAGGGGTGGAGGACTGCAGTCCGTGACGTTGAAGGGAACTCAGCGTTGAAGGAATCATACGATCAAAAAAGAGACGGGCTACCCAAAGATAGTTAGCGCTCGGGACGAGGCTAAGGGAGAGGGAAGGTAGTGTTACACCTTAGCAATTAGCTAGAGTATGTAGCAAGGGAGACTCATCACGGGCATTCAGAAGGACACTAGTTGCCTTCTGAAGCACAGGTAATGATGTCAGAGAGTCTAGGCAAGAGATCGAGGAAACGGAGATTAGCTGTCGGCCGAGAAAACCGGACCTAGGCTAACTCCGGTGATGAGGGGGCGAGTGCAAATGAACGGATCTTTTCCAGAGAAAGATTGCGTCACCTCAGGGTGATCGACAGACTCTAGAACTTAGACCCCGCACGACTGCATGGCTCTCATGCAGTACGTGGCTCCCCAGGGAGCTCTCACCTCAGGGAGAGACGGAGGACTCTGAGCCTAGGGTGCCGCAAAGGTGCATGAAACCTCATCTCCCCTTATCTACACCCTGCTATGACCAATGAATCACCTACAGGGTCCCCGCACCTCGGGGAAATCCAAGCCCGAGTCACCAGCGCTCACACTGGTTCATCAGATCTCGCGCTATGGCCTCCACCATAAAAAGAAAGAGGTTTCTCTCGGAAAACAGAAAAGAAATCAGCACGAACATCATCTACAACACTACCACACCAAACCCACACACAAGATCTAAGATTATTCTGTTGTGAATTATCGAAAGTAGCCTGATTACCTTTGATTCTACCTGCACTCCGGTTACGAGACAACCCCAGTGTCACAAGCAGTTACGCCATGTCCGAAAACAACCAACCTATCTCATGGGAGATTTCTGCTGACCTCGTTGCACAGCTGGAGTCAATTGCGTACAACGACTCCTTTGCCCCTGAGGTTACACTCAAGACGGCTTATGAGCAGCTGGACACGTTGGCTCAGACCATATTGAATGGAAACGAGCCGACCATGATCAACACACCCACCACTACCAATGTGTCTACCAGTACTGGTACGCCCACCACACTGCCCACAGGCCGCAGTGGCAGAATCCCGGATCCCCCTGTGTTCGATGGAATTCGAGTGAAGATTGAAGGATTCATTGCTCAGCTTCGTCTAAAGTTGTTCAGTGACCCAACACTGTTCCCGACACCAGCTTTGCGGATGGCCTATGCGTTCAACCGACTTGAGGGCCACGCGTAGGCCCAGATTCTTCCGTATATCCAAGCTGGCACCACCTTCTCCCTTTCCGATGTTGAGGATATTATTCGCATTCTCAACAATGCTTACGGTGACCCAGATCCTCTGCCGACTGCAAGATCCAAGCTACACCAGTTGAAGCAAGGCAAGAAAGAATTCACAAACTACTTTGCTGAATTTCAAACCCTCATTTCCAAATTGGATTGGAATGACCGTGCAAAGACCAATGCACTGAAGGAAGGCCTCTCCATCGAATTGCACTGCCAACTGATAGGAAAGTCAAGGGACCTTACCTATGACCAGTTGGTAGCTCTCTGTCAGTAGCTGGACTCGGAGATGCGTGCCCTTCAGATGACCGAAGGGAAGCAGGGTTACCAGCAACCATACGCCCATCAGCAGCGAAACCCACCTTCTACCCAGCCCACTACACCAATGCCGCCTGCCGCTGCTCCAGAGCCAATGGACCTAAGTGGGACCCAACGTGTTTCGGCGCAAGAGAGAGTGGCTCGCCAGCATGAGAATCGTTGCTACTACTGTGGTGACCTGGGCCACAGCGTCGCGTAGTGTCCGAATAAGCCTGTTCATGCTGCTGCCATGCAGGCTGCTTTGGGCACGGGTGGACGTCAGCTAGATATGGGGAACTATGTGGGAAATGCCTAGACCAGCAGCCACAAGATGGCATTGCTGCTGGTCAGAGACCGAGCAAGTTTTTTTCGTTTTCTGCACTTTCAAATGTTTTCAAGTTGTCAAGTTTGTCATTGTCTGTTACACCCTAAATATTACGGGTCGGACATTCAGATACGGACTGGGCAGGAAGGTATCGGAAACTCATCACACGGGCTTAGGACGGCATCCCAAGACCAGGCAACTGAGACTGTCGGGGATGGGCTTGGGTCAACCGACTCTGCGGCACCAGGAGGTCCCTGGGCCAAGTACCGGCGCAGACCGGGAAAGCGCAAGCACTGCCATGGAGGAAGACAACCTTGGTGGTCATCATCAGCAGGATAAGTAATCGGAAGGAAAATGGGAATGCAAGGAGCTGCGAGTCTAGATCGTAGAATAGGAGCAGGGCTGTTTCCAGAGGCACGGCCCCGAGGAACAGCACCATGAGTGGGGAATCGCTGTATTGTCGCAGACGGCTCGAAGGCCCGAAGCAATACCGTTGCACCCCATGGTCAGGAGACACGAGGGATGATGCTACCACTCGCATCCTCGTCATTGACACCCGATTACGGCGATGAACTCTGGGTTTTGCCACCGCACGACAGCGTGAGCGTATCCCCCACTTATCCAATATGCTTACATCGATTATGATGCAGGGCATACGCCGCACCAAGACGAGGGACGTCGAGTTGACCGAGTACTGAAGCGGAGGCTTGACTTCAAGCCGATCCTGTAGCGCCGGGTAGCCTCAGACCAAGTACCTGCTCGGGTTCGGGAAAGTGCAAACGCCACTACAGGACCGCACCTCAGGAACAGTTAGAGAGTCTGTTGGGAGCGATATGGGGCAGAGCTATACCTTGGTGCCCGTTGCGGCCAAGAAGGATTAGCTGGAACGGTTGAGGGCTCGTTGCTGCCAGCTCCGGTAGAGTAACGAAATCAACCCCGCACGCAACCCAATCGCATCACCCAATCACGACGAGAGGACTTAAGGAGAGGCACCTGCTCTAGCCACTCTCGGGAAGATACGGGAAAAGCACTACTGGCTGACCCAATCGAGAGTTATCATCTTTACGCTGATGAAATCTAGTGCCAAGGCGAAGAGTTTTCACGTCGCAGTGCAGGGTAGTTCCCCGCAGCATGTGACTTTGCCGAGCCGGATACTTATATGACCACCCGCCGACGAGTGGTTGGCAACCGGTCTTCATCGGAAGATTCATCAACATCATCAGCGGAATCATCACCTGAATCGGCTAAACATCATCGGAATGATCAGCGGAATCACCCACCACTAGAATCATCAATCAATCATCAACGGACGACCTAACGGTCACCAAGACATCAACTCAACGACCATCCTACGAGCGATACGTCGAGCGAGCCATCGCCACGCCTACGAGTGATCAGTCGAGCGAGCCGTCATCGTAGAACCACGGACCAACCGTCGAGCGAGCTGTTGCCGTGGAGCCACGTACGAGCCGGCGCTCAAGCCGCAAGCAGGACGATGGCTGATCGGGGAAGGAGACGGAAGGATACGTGAGGAGTTTGAGAGTCTAGGCAGGAGATAGCCTCGGGATTAGACCTTACGGCCGTCATGGACCTAAGGGGCTAATCTCCGGAAGCAGCATCAAACGCAACTAAATGCGGGATACGAGGAGTGAGGTCATAGAACCAATATCTTCTCTTTCTCTGATAGGCTGGTAAAACCGCTCACCCACAGGGCCTGAGAGGATTACCCGGTGAGGGGATACGTTCGGCATATCGTTAGACCGACCAGGATGAGTAGCTCCGGGCTTTGACCCATGCCCACCTTGGCTGGTGCGTGCGTGAGCGTATTCCTTACCTGGTCTTACCTGTGAAGCAGTCGTCAAGTGAGCCATTGCCGCGAACCACAACGGCAGGCCAGCTGCCAGGAATAAGTCGATAATCCGATACGCTGAACGATGCACCGTCTCTTCCCACCTGCCGAAGCGCCGCGAGCGAGCCGTTGGGCAGTACGCCGGGCCCGTCTCGATCTGAACGATCCACCTACGTGGCCTACACCGCCAGCAATGACGAGTAAGACAGCGGCTGATCGGGGAAGGAGACAGAAGGATACGTGAGGAGTTTGAGAGTCTAGGCATGAGATAGCCTCGGGATTAGACCTTACGGCTGTCTCGGACCTAAGGGGCTAATCTCCGGAAGCAGTGTCAAACGCAACTAAATACGGGATACGAGGAGTGAGGTCATAGAACCAATATCTTCTCTTTCTCTGATAGGCCGGTAAAACCGCTCACCCACAGGGCATGAGAGGATTATGCGGTGCGGGGATACATTCGGCATATCGTTAGACCGACCAGGACGACTAGCTCCGGGCTTTGACCCACACCCACCTTGGCTGGTGCGTGCGTGAGCGTATTCCTTACCGGATCTTACCTGTGAAGCAGTCATCGAGTGAGCCGTCGCCAAGAACCGGGCCGCCAGGCCAGCCGCCTGGCCCGTCTCGAATCGAACCATCCGCCGAAGAGCAGATCCGCTGAAGCGACACGAGCGAGCCGTCGGGCAAGCCCCAGGCCCGTCTCGAATCAAAATGATACACGCAAGCCATCGGGCACCCTGCCGGGCATGCGTCGAACCATCCGCCGAAGCGCCACGAGTAAGCCGTCGGGCATGACGACGGGCCCGTCTCGAATCGAACCATTCACCGAAGCACAGATCCGCCGAAGCGACACGAGCGAGCTGTCGGGCAAGCCGCCGGCCCGTCTCGAATCGAAACAATATTCGCAAGCCGTCGGGCAAGCCGCCGGAGACGCGTCGAACCATCCGCCGAAGCGCCGCGAGCGAGCCGTCGGGCAAGAAGCTCGGCCCGTCGCGATCCGAACTGTCCACCGAGCGATCCGCTGAGCAAGCCGTTGTCGCAGAGCCGCGTGCGATCCGGTGCTCAAGCCGCAGCCAGTGGGCGCTGCAGATATCGAACCGAACCCCTTAGATTATTCTCTGTGAATCCCTTAACGGTGGGCGATTTTGGAAGGACTGACATATGGGGTTTTATTCTTGAATAATAATTGAACGCCGGCGAAGACCATGCGCGCCCCATCTCCTTCGTCACTATCGAGAAACCTGACTAGTTCGATATTACCATCACTTCGACGTTGACCGGACGTCCCAGTGTCACATTGTCGGTGATAGCAATGGAAGGAGAACACCTGGTTGTGTAATGTATTCTCTCTGTTAATGGCCAGACCATTGCTAATCATGCTGTAATTGACAGTGGAGCAACAGGAATTGCATTTATCGATAAAGACTTTACTCGCCATCACCTACTCCCACTGGTACCCCTTTCAAACCCCAGATCCCTCGAAGTCATTGATGGTCGCCCAATATCATCTGGCGATATCACTCACACTACTACTGTTAACCTCCTCATCAACGAACACCAGGAAGAGTTACCCATGTTTGTCACCCAACTTGGTCACTATCCAATTGTACTCAGTATTCCTTGAATGGACCTCCACAATATCAACGTCCGATTGCACTCCTGCACTGTAACTTTTGGATCCCAGTATTGCTCTACCCACTGCTTGCCGCAGAAATCAGACAGTTGCAGCAGCAGTAAGGCATTGAACCTCGTGTCAAAAGTAGCTTATAGATATGAGCCAGTGGTAAGTGCAGGGGCCGGCGAAATCGAGGCCCGGTTATCTACGTCTCACCAAAATCCTGATAAGATCAACATTGACAATGTTCAGAAATCAAGCTCCTCGAAACCAATACATATTGCCGCACTCAGTGGCCGTTCATTTCGACGAGTGGCGCACAAACAGAAACTCACTGTTTTCTTGATCTCCTTACACGAAATCAACCTTGCGCTTCAACCACCGGAAGAAAAACCCAAGAAGAAACTGGTCCTTGAAGAATATATATCAAAAGAATACCACGATTTTCTGCCTTTATTCTCGAAGGCACTAGCAAAAAACCTACCACCGTATCGAAGATACGACCACAAAATTCCACTCCACGAAGGATTCACACCCCCCTTTGGCCCACTATATCCTCTGACAAAAACCGAACTCGAAACGCTGAAGGAATGGTTGGAAGAGAATCTGAGCAGGGGATTCATCCGAGCGTCATCTTTGCCTGCAGCCTCACCAATTCTTTTTGTCAAAAAGAATGTTGGGACCCTACGGCTATGCATTGATTACCGAGGTCTCAACGAAGGGACTATCAAGAACCGATAACTGCTTTCCCTTTTACAGGAAACATTGATGCGGCTTTCCAACGCGAAGTACTTCACCTACCTCGACATATGTGGAGCGTACAATTTGGTACAAATAGCAGAAGGAGAGGAGTGGAAAACTGCATTTAGAACTCAATACGGATTGTACGAGTCTTTGGTAATGTCATTCGGATTGACAAATGCACCTGCCGATTTCCAGGCACTAATCAACGATGTGCTCCGTGCATACCTGGACGATTTCTGTACCGCTTATATCGACAACATCATGATCTACAGCAACACCTTGAAGGAGCACAAGGAACAAGTCTACAAGGTGTTGAAAGCTTTGTCGG
>Ga0307516_10002288_pt1 | contig 25839 bp, 17 predicted proteins | sample 19_EM_MG_FD_203310 | JGI IMG/M metagenome (GOLD analysis project Ga0307516, IMG submission 203310) | Populus trichocarpa ectomycorrhiza microbial communities from riparian zone in the Pacific Northwest, United States - 19_EM | ecosystem: Host-associated > Plants > Roots > Unclassified | place...
CAGGAAAAGGTGTGGACACCGCCATCGAAGCCGTAGGCGTACCCGCGACCTTCGAGCTCTGTGAATCCATCATCGCCCCCGGTGGACGGATCGCCAACGTAGGTGTACACGGCAAGAGCGTGGACCTGCATCTCGAATCCCTCTGGTCCAGGAACATCACCATTACAACCCGGCTCGTGGATACGGTGACGACCCCCATGCTGTTGAAAACGGTAAGCTCAGGTAAGTTGAACCCTTCCCTGCTCATCACCCACCGGTTCCCCTTAAAGGAGATCCTTCGGGCCTACGACGTCTTCCAGCATGCGGCGACAGAAAAAACACTCAAGGTGATATTGGTGAATGAATGAGATACGGTACTTTTAGAGGAAATCCTGTTTAACGTCACTACATGTTCAAAGAAAAGTCCTTCCATGTCCTGCTGTTCTGCATCATCGTAACCCTGGGCTCCGCAGTGCTGCAATACCTGAATCCGGGCATCAGCATATTCGATGGCGGCCTGATCACAGCCATCCTCCTCACCATCTTCCTGAAAAAAGATTATTATACCCTGTTGTTCGGGGCGGTCAGCGCCGCCCTGATCATCCTGGCTTCCTTCTACGAACACGAGCACATGGAACGCCAGCAGATAATTATCCAGCATGCCTTTTCCCTGATGATCGTCCTGATGACGGTGATCTTCGTACTATATGTAAAAAAACTCTACCGCAGCATCGAATCCGAGCAGATGCAGGTGAACGCCCTCTTCGAGCATGCCACGGAAGGCATCGTCCTGACCGACGATAAAGGAAAGATCGTGCTGCTCAACCCGGCAGCCTCCGGCCTATTCGGGTATGAAAAGGATGAATTGCTGGGCAAGTCCGTCGAAATGCTCATCCCGGGCAGGTTTCACGCTCACCACACCCAATACCGGGAAGGGTTTTATCACAAGCCGTCCAATCGGACCATGGGTCATGGACGGGATCTTTTCGCCCGTAAAAAGGATGGCCGCGAATTCCCCGTGGAGGTAAGCCTCAGCTACTACCGCCAGAATAATACCTTTTTCGTTATTGCCTTTCTCGTCGATATCACCCAAAGAAAGCAGGCTGAAAAAGACCTCGTCGATCGCAAATCAGAGCTGGAAAGGATCACACAGGATATCGGTAAGCTGAATGCGGAGCTGGAGACAAAGGTCGAACAACGTACCGTCATCCTGAGGGAAGCCCTCCAGGAGTTGGAGCGTTCGCAGGCAGAGTTGAACGAGGCCCTGAATAAGGAAAAAGAGCTGAACGAGATCAAGTCAAGGTTCGTCTCCATGGCCTCCCATGAGTTCAGGACCCCCCTGAGCACCGTGCTTTCTTCCGCAGCCCTGCTCTCCCGGTATACGCAGTCGGAAGACCAGGACAAACGGGACAAGCATATCAAACGGATCAAGGATTCCGTAAAACACCTCAACGAACTCCTCGAAGACTTCCTCTCTCTCGGTAAGCTGGAAGAGGGTCGGATCCAGGCCGAAATGGCCCCCATCGCCGTTCTGGAATTCCTGGACGAGATCGTCGAAGAGATGAAGGCGCTGGCCAAACCCGGTCAGACCCTCCACTGCGATTGCGCCGGGACCTTTGAATTCATCAGTGACAAACGCCTCCTGAAAAATATCCTGATCAACCTCCTGGGGAATGCCTCGAAATTCTCGGCCGAAGGCGCCGGTATCTGGCTGCTGGTGCAACATATCCCGGGAAATAGCCTGACCCTTTCCGTCAGAGATGAAGGGATCGGGATATCGGAAGAGGACCAGCAGCATCTCTTCAGCAGTTTTTTCCGGGGCGCCAATGCCGTCAATATAGAAGGCACCGGCCTGGGCCTCCACATCGTCCGGCGCTATGCCGACCTCCTGGGCGGTCACCTGATATTGGAAAGTATACTGGATAAAGGCACCACGATCACCGTGGAAGTGCCGGAGGGAAGGATCAAGGAAAAATAGGAATATATTAATGACAGGAGACAACAGGCCCCGGACCCCTGGCGAGAGCCGGGCTGATAAATGGAATGCCCAGGTCGAGCCCGCGCAGGATCAGCAAGATACCCATCAGTACCATCAGCACAGGAATAGCTTTTTTGATAGCCACCCTTGTCCCTGCGCCGAACCACCGGCGGGAATAATGAAGGGTCAGCAGGACAGGCAATGTGCCCGCCCCGAATAACAACATGAAAGCGATGCTTTCACCAATCTCCGGCAGGGCAAATGCTCCCGCGACGGCCAGGTAGACCATGCCACAGGGCAGCAGCCCGTTAGCCATGCCCAGCAGGATAAACCCATACCGGGAAGGCGACCTCCACAGCCGGATGATCATGGCCTCCAACGGACTGAAAAGTCGACGCATGGCAATACCCCATCCCCAGGCCGGCAACAAATGGGTGACGACCATCCACAGCAGGATCAATGCCCCGAGACCTATGGAAAGCGCCTGCTGGAACCCCGCCAGGTAGATATGCCTTCCCAGTACGCCGGATATTCCGCCCAGTGCCGTATACACCAAAAGACGACCGGCATGATAGGACGCAATGGCCATCCTTCGCCGGGTAACGGACAATTTATGCAGGGGAAGGGACAACTGCAGCGGACCGCACATGCCTGCGCAATGAAGACTGCTGATCAGTCCCAGTGAAAAGCCCGCTAAAAAAAGGGTCCCCGTCATGTGAGAAAATTTATAAGTTACAGGACTACGAAAGGCTGTTCATCGAAATAGCGCATACCACCGCTTTCCCATTGTGTTCTCACCGTATACCGGCCCGGCCGCAGGAGACGAAGGCTGATATCCTGCCTCGCCGTCCCACCCATGTCCAGTGCAAATCGGCGATCCCTCGATTCATCCGATGGGCAGTAGAATTGTATGCTCCCTTTCACTTCCTTGTTCTTCATCTCCTCCGGCAGCCTCAACGTCACGGACTCCGCCGCCTGCATTAAGGCTATCCCGCTGGATAGGGTCCCCGCTTTTTGCCGGGCATCGATGACCTGCTGATAGCTCAGCTCATCCTTATAATATTCTTTGGCGACGAGGTTCACTGGCGTCATCATACAGCGGTACGCCATAAAAGAGATCATGCCCCCAAAGACCACAAAGACCAACAGCAACTTATTTCCCCAATTCATATTTTTAATTTTAATTTTTATCCTCTCCTGCATCCTCCACCGGACCCAGGAAATTCGTTCGGATCTCGTCGATCTTTTTATTCCCCTCATACAGTCCGATATGCAGCAGGGTCTTCCTTTCCCTCACCGATTGCCGGGGTAGTATGATAAAAAAAGCGCCGGCGCCCTCATCGTCTTTTTTCAGCCGTATGGTCTTGCCGCCAATGACCTCTATCTTACCGGCAGCATTCTCCAGTCGCAGGAATAAGGGTACATCCCTGGTCGTCTTATTGGCAACCTTGATATTGTACAGGTTGGAAATACTGTCGGCCCCTCTTTCCTGGTAGAGCATGCCCGGCGCACGCATAACGGTTGCGTCCACGTCTTTCCTGCTAAGCAGAAGGGCGGAAAGGAGGACTACCAATACGCATAGCAGTCCGGTGTAGAGTTTCATCCGCAGGGTGTAGCGCAGCGGCTCCTTATTGACGATGCCATTCTCCGACGCATACCGGATGAGGTCAAGGGGTCTTCCCGTCTTTTCCATCATATGGTTGCAGGCGTCGATACAGGCCGTGCAGCCAACACATTCCATCTGCAAGCCATTTCGTATGTCAATGCCCGTTGGACATACTTTCACGCATTGCAGACAGTCGATGCAATCGCCGGCGTCCGCCACAGGCTCTTTTTTCAATTTCGATCGGGGCTCACCCCGCTTATGATCATAGGCTACGATCATGGAGTTCCGGTCGAGGAGTACGCTCTGCAGCCGGCCATAAGGACAGACCACCGTGCAGGCCTGTTCCCTGAAAAAAGCATAGACGGAATAAAAGACGCCGGAAAATACCAGCAGGGATAACAACCCCCCGATATGTTGATCCAGCGGTTCGGTCATTATCTTCCAAAGCTCCCGTACCCCGATGATATAGGATAAGAAAGTATTGGCGATGACAAAGGCCAGCAGGAAGAAGACGAGATGTTTGAGGGATTTCCTGCAGATCTTCCCCGCCGTCCAGGGCGGAGCCTTCAGGAGCTTTTGCCGCGGCGCGTCCCCCTCGATAAGATATTCCACCTTTCGGAAAAGCATTTCCATAAAGATCGTCTGCGGACAGACCCAACCGCAAAACAGACGACCGAACGCAGCCGTGAAAAGTATGATAAAGATGACAAAAGTCACCATCGTAAGACCGAAGATGAAAAAATCCTGTGGCCAGAACACTTTCCCGAAAAGGATGAAACGGGCCGCGGGTACATTGAAAAGAAAGAGGGGCTTCCCTCCGACGGAAATGAAGGGTAGCGTGAAGAACAGGATAAAGAATCCCCAGCTGATATAGGTCCTGGTACTATACCATTTCCCTTTTGGCTTCAGGGCATAGATCCAGTTGCGACGGCCTTTCGCATCGACCGTCGCCAGGTGGTCCCGGAAGGATTGGTCCGGCTGGGTCGCATCTGCTGCTCCTGTGTTCTGCAAAGGGGGTGTCATAGTGTTCATGTTTTTTATTTAGGGATGGTGCCCTGTGGCGCTTTCGCATTCGCCGGGTGCGTGCCCTTCAGGGAACTCACATAACTGGCGATCTGCGCGATCTGCGAAGGAGAATAATCATCCTTCCAGCTCTTCATGCCTTTTTCCGGCCAGCCATATTTGACGGATTTGAAAAGTTCCTGGATGCTGCCTCCATGCAGCCAATATTCATCCGTGAGGTTAGGGCCTACGCCCCCCTCCCCTGCCTTGCCATGACAGGCGAAACAGGTCGCTTCGAAAACATGCTGACCGGCAACCAGGTCGGCTGCTCCCGTGAGTTGCTTTACAGTATTCTCATCCACGAGATTGGCGACATTTTTCAGGTAGGCCGCTTTTTGCAGCTCCGCCTTTTGAACGCTGATAGTATATTCTTCTTCAGGCAGAGGAGCCGAATGGACGACATGATAACGCCAGAGATAAATACAGGCAAAAAGGATCGTACCGTAAAATCCATAGAGCCACCAGGGCGGCAGCCGGTTGTCCAATTCACGTATACCGTCATAATCATGTCCCAGATCCAGGGAAACTTCCTCCGCAGCCGGCTTGAGCCGGTTGATCCTTTCCCACCAGGTGATCCTGGGTACGGCCGGTATTGCGGCCGCCTGTGCATCGGCCTTGGCATCGGGCGCGGCAACAGCCACCTTCTTATGAACGGACAGGATCAGCCTGACGTTATAAAGGAGGGTGAGCAGCACCATCATTTCCAGGATGATGACGCCGCAGATCATATAGAACGCCGTATCCGACAACCCGGTGACGGCTGTGACCGACAACAAGGTAAAGCCGGCGGCAGAAGCCGGTCGGTCCTTAGTTCCCGCGCCATCATGGGCATCCGCCGCCGCCTTACCCGGTCCGGCAACAGGGATCTGCGCAGCCCCCAGCAGCACATTGGCAAGCAGGGCAATGGCCAGCGCCAGGATAATGATCAGGATGATCATGATGACCACAAAAGGATTATTGGTAGAAGGAGGCACAGCCGGCCCTTCGGCCCGCGCGCCCATACCCGCCAGCAAAAGCCCGGTGAGGAGCAGGGGCATCTTTCCTCCCTTCAGCTTGTCCAGCGGCAGGTTACGCAGTTCTTCCATCATATTCTTATCCGCCCGCAGGGCCCAGATGAGCATGACCAGGAAAAAAAGCCCGAAGATGATAAGGGATGACAGCCCATAGACGCCGATGCCGCTGATCTTTTCCAGGTAGTGGATGAATTTCATATAGTTAAAAATTTGCGTTCTCAATTAGTTATCCGGTGCCTTAATTACCCATGATGGCCCGCCCCTCCGCATCCTTCAGGGCCGTCTGTTCCTTCGGCGCGGCCTTGATATCCTTGCCCAGCCGCTGCAGGTACGCGATCAGCGCGATTACCTCTTTATTGCTGCCGGTATGGACCTTATCCGTCTTCAGGGAAGCATGTATACTCGCCTCCTGCGCCGCCAGGTCTTTATTGGCCTGTTCCGCCGCATACCCATCCGGGTAAGGAACACCCATTTTTTGCATGGCGCGGATCATTCGTTCCGTCCTGGCGGTGTCCAGCTCCCTGTCCAGCAGCCACATATAGGAAGGCATGATGGAGCCCGGCGACATGGAAGAAGGATCCATCATATGGTTGTAATGCCAGCTGTCCGGATACTTACCGCCTTCCCGCGCCAGGTCCGGACCCGTTCGCTTGGAACCCCATTGGAAAGGATGATCGTACACGAATTCCCCGGCCTTGGAATATTCGCCATAACGGGCTACTTCATCCCGGAATGGACGCACCATCTGCGAATGGCAGAGGTAACATCCCTCGCGGATATAAATATCCCGCCCATGAAGCTCCAGGGGCGTATAGGGTTTCACACTCGTGATGGTAGGGATATTGGACTTCACAAGGAAAGTAGGGATGAGCTCGATCATGCCCCCGATGGCTACGGCAATGAGACTGAATACCAGCATCTGCATAGGACGTCTTTCTATCCAGCGATGCCAATAGGTCTTCCCATGCGTGGGGATCTTATCGGGCATGGGCGCCGACTCCGCCGCCTCATTGGCGATAAAGCTGCCGCGGGCGATCGTCTTGCGGAGGTTGTAGATCATGATCAATGCACCGACGAGATAGAGGCTTCCCCCTACACTGCGGGCCACGTACATCGGAAGGATATGCGTCACCGTCTCCAGGAACTGGAATTTAAGCTGACCTTCCTCGGTGAAGGATTTCCACATCATGCTCTGTGTAAAGCCCGCCCAATAGAGCGGTATGGTATAGACGACAATGCCGATGGTCCCGATCCAGAAATGGGTGCCGGCCAATTTTTTCGAGTAAAGGGTCGTATTCCACATACGGGGGATCAGCCAGTATAGCACCCCGAAAGTGAGGAATCCATTCCACCCAAGTGCACCGATATGTACATGCGCAATAGTCCAGTCCGTGAAATGCGAAATAGCGTTGACATTCTTCAGGCTGAGCATCGGCCCCTCAAAAGTGGCCATGCCATAACAGGTGATGGCCACGACCAGGAATTTCAGCACCGGATCTTCCTTCACCTTATCCCAGGCGCCCCGCAGCGTGAAAAGACCATTTAGCATCCCGCCCCAGCTGGGAGCGATCAGCATAATGGAAAATACGACGCCCAGGGACTGCGCCCAGTCAGGTAAGGCAGTATAGAGCAAATGGTGCGGCCCCGCCCAGATATAAATAAAGATAAGGGCCCAGAAATGAATGATCGAAAGCCGGTAAGAGTAAATAGGCCGGTTAGCTGCCTTCGGCAGGAAATAATACATCAGCCCGAGATAGGGTGTCGTAAGGAAAAAAGCCACGGCATTATGTCCGTACCACCATTGCACAAGCGCGTCCTGCACGCCGGCATACCAGCTATAACTCTTCCAAAGGGAGACGGGTAGCTCTACGGAATTGACGATATGCAGCATGGCCACCGTGACCCAGGTAGCGATGTAGAACCAGATAGCGACGTATATATGACTTTCCCGGCGCTTGATAATGGTGCCGAAGAGGTTCCAGCCGAAAATGATCCATACGACGGCAATGGCGATATCGATAGGCCATTCCAGTTCCGCATATTCTTTACCGGTCGTTTTCCCCGCCCATAAGGTAATAGCCCCCACGACGATGATCAGCTGCCATCCCCAGAAATGGATCTTGCTGAGGGTATCGCTGTACATCCTTGCCTTGCAAAGCCTTTGCAGAGAGTAATAAACGCCCATAAAGATGCCGTTCCCAACAAAGGCAAAGATGACGGCATTGGTGTGCACAGGCCGCATTCTTCCAAAAGTCGTGGCGGGAAGTCCCAGGTTCATGGCCGGATAGTAAAGGGCGATTGCGGCCCAGAGCCCCGCCAGCATTCCTACGATGCTCCAGAACATAGTGGCATAGGCAAACCATTTGACAGTCTTGTTGTCGTAATAGAATTTTTCAATTTGCATGTGTTCCGTTTTGATTTTTGTTGGGTTGATCGGAGATATCTTCAGCAGGAGGGTCGTCGAATAAGATGCGGCGGGGCGGAGAATACCCGTCGTCGAACTGGTGATGCCGCACACTCCAGATAAATGCAGCCAGAAAGAGCAGGGCTACGGAAAGGCTGGCTATTAAAAGGAGGAGGATCACGCTCATAGAGTCTCTCATTGAATGGTAAAAATATCCCCTCAGCCCCTTTCCCTGCATGACAGGCATCAGGGAAGGACATGATCTTTCTCATCCTGGGCGGATACGACAAGTCCCAGGCGCCTGGCGGCCCAATTGCCGCTGCCATAGGTGATCAACAATATGCTGAGGGAGCTCGCAGGCATAAGGATGGCCGCGATCAGGGGAGAAAGCCTGCCCTGAACGGCAAAGGAAAGACCGATGACATTATAAAGAATGGAAAGGACGAAGCTCGCAAGGATGATCCTGCCCGCCATCCGGCAGCAGCGGAGGTACCCGGGCAGGCGATAGAGCTGCCCGGCGTCCAGGATGGCCTGACTCGCCGGTGTGAAGCTGTTGGAAGATTCTGCCAGGGCAATACCGATATCACTTTGTGTCAGGGCGCCGGCATCGTTGAGCCCGTCGCCGATCATGATCACTTTTTCCCCTTTGCTCTGCAATTGTTGGATATAGGAGACCTTGTCCTCCGGGGATTGGTTGAAAAAAAGCCGGGCCTCTTTCCCCATCAACTGCTCCAGGCGGCCACGTTCACCCGCATGGTCTCCTGAAAGTAAAGAGAGGCAGTAGCGGCCTTTCAGTTCTTTTATTAATTCTTCTATACCTTCCCGGTAAAGGTTTGAAAACCGGTAGCAGCCGGGCAGCAGTTCGTTCCAGCTAACATATACCCTCGCACCCATATCTCCTGGCGGTAACACGAATGCCCCTCCGGTCACCTCCGTTACAAAGGAATAGGAGCCGATCGCAACGCGATCCCCGTCTACCCACCCTTCCACGCCTTTTCCCGTCACCTCCCTGAATCGCTCGATCGAACGGGACGCTCCCTTATCCAGCCAGCTTGCAAGGCTCCTGCTCAATGGATGCGTGGACTGTGCCGCCAGCAGTGCCACCGCCTCCTCCTGTTCATCAGTGAGAGATATTCCTTCATAAGCAGGCTCCTGCCCGCCCATACGGGTCAGCGTACCCGTCTTATCGAACACGATATGCGTGGCAGCAGCAATCCGCTCGATAACGCGGGCATTGCGGAGGTAAAGGCCATTCTTGCCAAGGATGCGCAGGATATTGCCATTGGTAAAAGTGCTGGACAGCAGGAGAGCACAGGGACAGGCGACAATGAGCACGGCCGTAACGGCGCCCGCTATCCGGGATGGATCATGAGCCCACCAATAGACGCCGGCTACGGCGGCAATGATCAGGACGATATAAGTAAACCAGCGGCTAAGCAGGTGAATGGAAGAAGGCTCTTCTTTTTTATCTTCCTGCCGGTTCCACAACTGGGTCAGGTAGCTCTGCGCCACCTCTTTCACCACCAATACTTCCAGCGCAGCCCCCGTCTGGCGCCCGCCGGCATATAAAAGCTCCCCTAACTCCTTCGGAACAGGAAGGGACTCGCCGGTTACAAAACTGTAATCGATCAGCGCCTGTCCCCGCGTCAGGATTCCGTCGGCAGGGATCAGCTCGCCATGCTGTATCCGCAAGCTGTCGCCACACCGGATATCGGGTAAGGTGCGCGGAATTTCCCGACCCTCCTGCAACACCATAACGGCAATGGGAAAGTAGGAAGTATAATCTCTTTCAAACGCCAGCCGGCGATGGGTTCTGTCCTGGAGCATCCTCCCGGCCAGCATGAAGAATACGATGCCGGTCATGGAATCGAAATAGCCCGCGCCCGTCCCCGACAACACTTCATACAGACTTCGCAGGAAAGTGACGAAGATGGCCAGCACGATAGGCGCGTCGATGTTCAGAAATTTATGCCGGAGCCCTTTCCAGGCCGCCCGGTAAAAAGGCTGGGCGCTATACAAGAATACGGGCAGACTAAGTCCCAGGTTCAGCGTCCGGAACCAACTGCGGAGATAGGGTTCGGCTCCCTCCAGTCCCAGGTATTCCGGAAAGCTCAGCAGCATGATATTGGCAAAACAAAAGCCCGCGATGCCCAGGCGATAGAGTTTGCCCCGGGAGGCCGCCGGCCGGGCTTTCCCCAGGTCGCGCAGACTGATATAGGGTTCATAACCCGTTGATGACAACAGATCCGCGAGTTGCCGCATACTGATCTTGTCAGGCTCGAAGACGACGGAGACTTCTTTGGCCGCAAAATCGACCCGCGAACGGATCACGGCCGGATCCAGGCGATGCAGGTTCTCCAGCAGGAAAAGACAGGAGCTGCAATGGACCTGGGGAAGGTAAAACCGGGCATGGGTCTCCTTGGCGTCCCGGAATACGATGAATCGGGCCGCGATGGCTTCGTCATCGAGAAATGCGAACTTTTCCTGCTGCCCCGGGTTCGTACGGGAAACTCCCGGATGCTCATTGAGCCGGTAATAGTCACAGAGATCGCTGCGGTCCAGCAGTTGGTACACCGCCCTGCAACCCTCGCAACAAAATGGTTTCTCCCCCAGTCTGATGGGAGTGGAGGTGCAGGGATCGCCGCAGTGTGTACAAATGATCTTTGTAGCAGTAGTCGTTGCCATAACTTGTAAAAGCAAGGTATAATGGCGACGCCCACGGGGACATGACGCTTATCAAGACAAGCCCTGATCTTCGTCAGCCGGTCCATGGGCCGTAAGTTTTTATTATTGCGGAACTTTTCCCCTTTTAGTAACTTACCCCTTAAACAACCACTATGCGCAGACTGCTCGTAATCGATGATCACGAAGATATCCGCGAAAATATTGCCGAGATCCTATGCCTGGCAGGTTATGATGCCTTTACAGCCGAGAATGGCAAGAGAGGCGTGGAAGCAGCCATAAAAGAAAAGCCTGACCTGGTGATCTGCGATATCATGATGCCGGAGCTGGACGGCTATGGCGTCCTTCATTTGCTGCGGAAAAACCCGGCCACGGAGCATATCCCCCTCATCTTCCTCACGGCAAAGACGGAACGCGGAGATTTTCGCAAAGGCATGGAAATGGGCGCCGACGACTACATCACCAAACCCTTCGACGATATCGAGCTCCTGAACGCCATCGAAGTAAGACTGAAAAAATACGACGTGCTCCAGGCCAAATACCCCGCCGATGAAAAAGGAGTGAGCGATCTGATCAAAGACCTTAGCAGCTCGGGATTGTTGAACATGCAGTTGGATCATTATGAGACGGAAGACTTTTCCCGGAAACTCCACCTGTATATGGAAGGCAGGCGGCCGAAGGCGCTCTACTATCTTCGAAAGGGAAAGATCAAGGCATTCCGGGTCAACGAGGACGGCAAGGAATATATTACGAATTTTTATGCGGCGGGAGATTTCATCGGCTACCTGCCGCTGCTGGAGAACAGGAACTATGAGGATACGGCCGTCGTGCTGGAAGATGCCGAAGTGGTGATGATCCCCCGGGATGAATTCATCGAAGGTGTCTACCACGATATCGCCGTGGCCACCAAATTCATCCGGCTGATAGCCCGGAACGTGCAGGAAAAGGAAGAGCGGCTCCTGAGCCTTGCCTATGGGTCCCTCCGCAAACGGGTGGCCAAAGCGCTGGTAGATATCCATGCCAAATTCAGGGGAGAGGTAGGAGCCGTGCAGACGCTGGATATTTCCCGGGAAGATATTGCCCAATACGTGGGCACCGCCACAGAATCCCTCATACGGACCCTCAGTGATTTTAAATCGGAAAAACTGATAGAGATAAAAGAGGGTAAGATCCGGATAACAGACCTCCATAAACTGAGCAACCTGCTCTATTAGGTAAATCCCATCGCGATTTCACGACCATGGTCGTCCTGCTGCCGTAGAGTCCAGTGCCGGGTCATCCGCGTTTCCAGCCAGAGGTTGCCGCTCTTGCGAAGGATCTGCACGGGCCTGCCGAACTCATATTCCAGCAGGATCTCCAACTCGCCAACCTTCGAATCATCCGATAATCCGAATTGTTCCCAAAGAAGCTGCCTGGCAGCCAGGCGAATCTCCTTCTTTTCCTCCGATGCGTCCGCCTCCAACCCATTGTCGGTCTCCTTCATCATATGGATCCTCAGGTAAGGGTATCTCTCCGTAAACGCTGACTGCACCTCTTTCATAAGGAGCTGCCTGGCAATATTCGACATCATAGTAGTTGTTCTCATAACAAAATTATTTCATAGTCACCCTTATCCAACGACTCCCGTGAATTTCTTATGGTCATAGCGCTGGTAGAAGGCCCTTTCCAGCCACTCGCGGTGCCCCGGATGTGCGATCTGTATCAGCGCCTGCGCCCGTTGTTTCAAATTCTTGCCGAAAAGATCCACTTTTCCATATTCGGTAACGACCCAATGGACATGCCCCCGCGTGGTCACTACGCCCGCACCTTCCTTCAGAAAGGGGACGATCCTCGAGACCCCCGTCGACGTAACGGAGGGCAGGGCGATGATGGGCAGCCCATTCTCGGATAGCGAAGCGCCCCGGATAAAGTCCATCTGGCCACCAATGCCGGAGTATTGGTAGGTGCCCATACTGTCCGCACAGACCTGCCCGGTAAGGTCGATCTCGATCGCGCTGTTGATGGCGGTGGCCTTGGGATTCTGACGGATGATACTGGTGTCGTTGACATAGCTGATGTCCATCACCCTGATCTCCGGGTTGTCGTCCACAAAGTCAAAAAGCCGCCGCGTGCCATTGATAAAACTCGTAACGGAATAACCCGTATTCAATATTTTCCGCCTGTTGTTGATTATACCCTTCTCGATAAGCGGGATCACCCCATCTGACAGCATCTCGGTATGCAGCCCCAAATCCTTATGCCCCGTAAGGTTCTTCAGCACCTGGTCCGGGATATTGCCGATCCCCAGTTGCAGCGTCGCGCCATCTTCGATCATGGAAGCGATATGCTCCCCGATCTTTTCCACGATAGCGTTCGATTTACCGGAATAATCGGTCTCGGGTAATTCCGCTTCCTCGCATACCAATGCATCGATGTCCCGGATATGAATGAACCCGTCGCCATGCGTACGGGGCATGCGGGGGTTCACTTGTGCGATCACATAACGGGCCACGTCCACCGCGGCGCGCGCCACATCGACGGAGGTCCCAAGCGAACAATATCCATGGTCATCCGGCGGGGATACCTGGATAAGAGCCACATCGAGAGGAAGAATATTCCTTTTGAAGAGCTGCGGGATCTGGCTAAGGAAGATGGGCACATAATCTCCCTCCAGGCTATTGACCACCGACCTCGTACAGGCCGAGACAAATAAAGAATTATAGAAAAAACTGCCCCGGTAACGACGATCGTCGAAGTCCAGTTCTCCCAAAGTCGTGATGCTCACCAGCTCCACATGGTGAAGTTCGTTATACCTGGCTTGCAGGGCCTTGACGAGACAGACGGGCGTAGCGGCGCTTCCGTGAATAAAGACCCGGTCGCCTGATCGCACTTCCCGGACGGCCTCTTCAGCGGACATGTATTTACTTTTTGACATATGGTTGGTATATATATGATAGTTAATAAATAGGGCGCAGATGCAGCCTGAATTCTACGTCCAGCCGGTCATTGACGCGAACAAGGCCACCCATCTTCCGGGGAGGCGTCAGTCCGAAATCCGAGAACCCGAAGGTCCGGGACCCGACAAGGTCCATCTCGGCATCCCCCGTCCTGCAGGAACTATAGCTGATCTCGAACTTCCTGCATACGCCGGCCAACTCAACTTCCACACATCCTTTGATGCTCTCTGCCTCGATGCCGAAGGAAGGCATCTTCTCCAGGCTCACGAACAGGATCTTCAGCTGCGGGTATTGATGGTATTTCAATGTCTTCTTGAACTCAGCCGTCATGATGCGGTTGCTGCAGTTGAAATCCGCGATATTGATGCAGAGAACACCCCTCAGCGGCACGGCGGCGGATATCGCCCCGGCCTCTTTCACCGAAACGATCGTATCCGGACCCGTGTATTCAATCACCCTGCAGCAGAACCGATTGACATTCGTGCTCCCTGCAATACTGAGTGTGCTCGTCTTCTGCACCAGCCATCTGATCTTCTCCCGGTGGGGCGATGTCACGGCTGCACCTGTGAGGTCCGGCGTTTCCCCGGAAAATAACCTGTACGCCCCCAAAGAGGCATACAGGCTGATGATAAAGAGGTGACGGAAGAAGGACATGATTGATAATTATTAGTCGTTGACTTAAAATCCGATCGTTGCAGCAACAACATAGCCTTGGAACTTTCCGTTGCTGCGGGCATCGTTGTCAGGGAAATCCTTGTATTGCTGGGTAACATACTCGCCTTTCAAGAGGATATTCTTCGTAAGGAACCATCCGGCGGCATAAGCGACCCGGTCGATCGTAACAGGCGCGGCAATGCCTTTCAGCTCCGCCTGGACATTGTTATACCGGGCGCCGATGAACAGGTTCTCAGATTTGCCAAACCGGTAGATCCCGTCCACGGCATATTGGGTGAACTGACGGTTGGAAGTCTCCGTGCTGCTGCGGCCCTGGGAATGCTCGAGGGTACCGAAAATTTCGAACCCGGCATATTTTGCAAACCCATTGATCATGACGGCATCTACCTTATAGCCCAGGCCGGGGTTCAGACGCCCCGAGAATCCGTCGGCTTCATAAGCGCCGGTGCCGCTGGCAGGCACGACATAGGGTTTTTCCATGACCATAAAGTAATTGGATCCCGCACGGTCGCCATTGTACAGGTCATTGGACGGCGAACTGGCGACATGATAGTAAGACGCTGTCAACCGCAGACGGCTCTTTTCGCAAAGCTGTTTGTCGAATCCAATCTTGCCGTAGATAGCCGGGTTCTTGCGGATCTTTCCATTGGCTGCATTGACCACTGCCGAATCGACGCTTCCCTTGATCATTCCATTGGTCAACCCCACCATGCCGATAAAGCTCTTGCGCTGGTAGTATACTTCACCGCCGATCTCTGTACCATATCCGTCGATGATATAGCTTTCGATAAAGGGGTTATAAAGGGCCTGCCCGCCGTCGGTACGACGATAGTGCGCATCCCCGTAGTTGATCTCCATATGCCCGATCCTGATCGTAGTATATTTCATCAGGTCCTGCCAGAACTCTCCTTTGAAAGGCAGCTTGTCGAATTGGAGGTAGCCGCCTTTCACCCAGGCTTCATTATGGTGACGGGTGGAAAGATAAATGGCCATATTCAGGTGGATACCGTCGGCCAGCAACAGGTCGGTGTAGAGGTTCGCCATCGCGGTGTTGAATCCCGGGGAGATCCCATATAAGGCATTACCGGGCATCTTGGCCGAATTGTTCGAATGTCTCAAATTCTGGAATTCCTGGGTGAACCCTGCACCGATCCGTAAAGTAGGCCCGGCGAAAGCGATCGTGTCCGTCTTGGGGGTTTCAAAGACATTGACCCCTCTCTGATCGTAAGGGCGAATGTTGGGGATCCGTCCCTGCAGGCCCTGGGCATAGGCGCCGACAGGCAGCAGGAAGATTGCGAACAGGCAATAGCGTACAATTTGTTTGGAAAGTAAAGGTCTCATAAAAAGTGTTTTAAAATATTTCAGAATGGATTATGATTTTTTCAGAACGATGTTGAATTTCAGATTGATGTCATTGCCGGTCTTGATCGTACCGAGCATGAACGTGGGCGGCTGCATGTTGAAGTCTTTCATGCTGATGGCGCGAATGCCCGACACTGTAAGCGCATTGTCCCCATTGGGCCGGACGGATGCAACGATCTCCGCATCCCGGGTGGCTCCGGCAATGCTGAGCTTCCCCGAACACTTCACCGTGACAGCGCCTCCTTCACCGGGGGTGACCGACGCAGTGGTCATAGTATAGACGATGGCAGGGTTCTTATCGCTCTTAAGCGCCTTGTAAGCATTATTGTCCATCGAGCTATGTTCGCTCTTCAAGGCGTTGATAGGCGTGGAAAAATTCAACGAAGTCAGTTCCGTGATGCGGCCTGCACTATTTAAAGAAAATACTGCCGTGCAATTGGCTTTGACGGATTTCATGTCCCAGTCGTGCAAGGTAGACGTACCGGAGACGACCAGGTCGACGGCGCTGCCCGTATAGGTCGCTTGTGCCACCGAAGCCGTCGTGCATAATAGGAATGCTAATAATAATGCCGCCACACTCAGATAGGTCTTGGCAGCAGAAAGTCTGAACGTATTCATAAAATTAAATTTTTGATGTTGATGGTTGTTTTTTATTTACGATGTAAAAGTAGCGGACGCGGCAGCGTATAATCATGACGTATATCATCGAACCACATGATACCGGCGGCACCGGTTACCGCCATTCGCCCTGTAGGAGGTGACCCGGATCAACAGCCCGCATGACGCTCATCATGCCGGAAGGAGCAGAAGGCTTCTATATTTGAAAAAATAATATGCAATGAGAACGATCGTCTGCAAAATGATCCTTTGGGCCGCCTGCAGCTTTTCCATGTATAGTGCCCTCGCACAGGCAGAATGGCCCCGTTCATTCGCCGGCCCGATGGGCGACAGCCTCCGGATCTATCAGCTTCAGCCCGATTCCATCTGGGACAACCAGTTGCTCTTCCATGCCGCCTTTACCCTTACAGGTAAGAATGATTCCGAAACACAGGTCGGTTCGTTCCAGGCCCTGGCCACTATGGAGACGGATCGCCTCGGTCACCGCCTGTGGCTCTTGCACACCAGGCTCCTCATTATACGGCTTACCTCCGCCGGAGCCTATGGAAATGACCTCGACCCTGTCAAGGGGGCGATTGAAAAAGAGCTGTCGGGCACGGATAAAACGCTATCGATGGATCGATTGGTAAGCAGCCTCTGCCTGGACCCCGATCAATATAAACTGTATGTCTACGGTGAATTGAACTATACCACGCCCAGGATATTGCTGGCCTCTGTGCCTTCCATCCTCGTTTATATCGATGGGGCTGCCCGGCTCAAATGGCACAAGGGCTGGGGCATCCGGGTAGTCGTCAACAGCCCTTATACGATCGCCGTTGCGGGTGATGGATGGCATTACCTGTATGGTGGCCGAAACTGGTATATCGCCCCCACAGCCACCGGTCCCTATTTTCATATCCGACAAATCCCGCAAGATCTTTGGAAAATGCAAAAGGCGATCGGAACGCTCAATAACGTCCTCCCGCAGAGTAGCTCGCTCAGGGAATCGGCATCCCTTCCGGCGATCATGGTCACCACCTCCCGGGCCGAACTGATCCAAATCCTGGGAAAGCCCGTGCTTAGCCAGATTCCCGGCACATCCCTATATTTTATTACGAACCCCTCCAATGAAATATTTCTCGACAGTGCTGCGCATTGCTACTATCTGCTCCTCTCCGGGCGCTGGTTCCGCACATCCACGCTGACGGGCGGCTGGGAATACGTTCGCGCCGATGCCCTGCCGGCAGATTTCGGAAAGATACCTGAAAATAGTCCGAAGGCTGGTGTGCTAAGCAGCGTCCCTGGTACCATCGCCGCGCTGGAAGCCTTGATGGATGCCCGCATCCCACAGACTGCCAGGGTAGACAGGCAAACAACGGCAGAAGCTTTCATCTATAATGGTAAGCCGCAATTTGCCTCTATTCGTGGGACGAATCTGGAATACGCTCTCAATACCCAGGCCATGGTAATGCGCGACCCTTCCGGTTATTTCTATGTTGACAGGGGCATATGGTTCTGCGGGAACACCCCGGCCGGACCCTGGAGCATTTCCACAAAAAGACCTGAACAGGTAGATCGCATCCCTCCCGATTATCCTGCTTATCTCAGTAAGTTTGTCCATATTTATGGAGCCGCATATGATTATGTCTATGCAGGATTCACCACCGGCTATTTGAATTCATTCATCGATGGCCCGGTCCTCACTTACGGTACCGGATATACGTATCGGCAACAGGAGGACGATGACAACTACTACGTTCGCCCGCTGACCTGGGGGTTCAACATGCGCTATGATCCCTTATCCGGCTGGTGCCTGGGCTATGATTATAAGCCTGACTGGTTGAATAGGTCCCATATGACCCTCAAAGATCCCTGGTCCGGCGGTTGGTGGGGCCCTGCCGTCTACCGGCCTCCCTACCTTTCCAACGGATGGCCCGTGTACGATAGGGCAAAGATCGCCGAACCCGTCCGCTTATATGCCGACAGAAAAGGCAATATCTATCGCAGGGGGCCTGCCGGTAAATGGCAGTACAATGAAGGCACACTGTGGAAGGATGTAATGGATCCGGATAAGAAAACCCTGGATCGTCTCGACCGTGAGGAGGCCTTGCAGCGCCGCGGCGAGATCCGGGCCATTCATTTCCTGGCTCCCGCCGCTATCCGCCAATCCCAAAATCCCCAAATCCCGAAATCTCTAAATCCCTAAGGTCTCTCCGTCGACAACGAATAAGGATACGCGCTTTCGGCTACCCCACGACCCTTTGCAGGCGCCGGCCCCATCGTCAGGTCCAGCGTGCCGCCTTTACGCAGATCGAAATGACCGATCCAGTTCTTATCATAGAGCTGCCCATTGAGCCGGGCGTTCTGGATATAGAGGTTCTTATCGTTATTGGCCGGGGCGCTGATGACAAATTTCTTACCACCATCTACCGTCAGTGTCATCTTCCGGAAAAGGGGGGCGCCCAACGCATATTGCTGAGTGCCGGGACACACCGAATAAAAACCCATCGCGGAAAATACATACCAGGTCGAGGTCTGGCCGTTATCTTCATCCCCGCAATACCCATCCGGATGCGCACTGTATAACTTATTCATCGCCTGCCGCACCCAATACTGCGTCTTCCAGGGCTCGCCGGCATAATCATAGAGATACAGCATATGCTGGATCGGCTGGTTGCCATGCGCATACTGTCCCATATTCATGATCTGCATCTCGCGGATCTCGTGGATCGTCTCCCCGTAATAACTGTCGTCATAGACGGGGGGCATGACAAAGACGGAGTCGAGCATCTTCACAAAACTCTCCCGCCCGCCCATCAGCCCGGCCAACCCCTGGATATCATGGAATACACACCAGGTCCAATGCCAGCTATTGCCTTCCGTGAACGCATCCCCCCATTTGAAGGGATTGAAAGGGGATTGGAAGCTACCGTCTTTATTCTTGCCTCGCATAAGATGCGTGGACGGATCGAATACATTTTTGTAGTTGCGGCAACGTTTGGCAAAAAGTTCTATTTCCGCCGCGGGACGATGCAGGGCGATCGCCAATTTATAGATCGTAAAGTCGTCATAGGCATATTCCAGGGTCCTCGCTACATTTTCATTGATCTTTACATCATACGGCACATAACCCAGGTCGTTATAATAGCTTACCCCCAACCTTCCCACGGAACTGAGAGGCCCTTCATGCTGCGTATTTTTCAGGATGGCCTCATACAGCGTATTGATATCATAGCCACGGATCCCTTTCAGGTAACTATCGGCGATCAGCGAGGCGGAATTACTGCCCACCATACAATCCCGGTGACCGGGGCTGGCCCATTCCGGCAGCCAGCCGCTTTCTTTATACGCATTGGCAAGTCCCTCCATCATATGGCTGTTCAGTTCCGGGAACATCAGCGTCATAAAGGGGAACACGGCCCGGAAGGTGTCCCAGAACCCGTTATCCGTAAACATATAGCCCGGCAGGACCTTCCCGTTATAAGGGCTGTAGTGGACGACGGCGCCCTTTGCATCCAGTTCATAGAATTTTCTTGGGAATAACATGGCGCGATAGAGACAGGAATAAAAGGTCCTCAACTGATCGATGGTGCCGCCTTCCGCTTGCAAATGACCAAGGGCCTGGTTCCAGGCCGTATGCGCTTTTTGTTCGGTGGTCTCAAAATGATCGTTGCCCACCTCTTTTTGCAGATTGAGCTCCGCCTGTTCAAAACTGATAAAAGAAGAGGCGGCCTTCATGCCTACTTTTTCTCCCCTTTTGGTAGCAAAGCCGATGATCGCCCCCGCATGATCCCCCCGGGTTTCCAGCGAGTCCCTCACCAATTGTTTGCCCTGCCAGATCTGGGTGATCGTGAACGGCTTATCGAAATAAAGGACAAAGTAATTTTTAAAGTTCTCCGGTACGCCTCCGCTGTTCTTCGTCGTATAGCCGATGATCTTTTTCTCTGCCGGGATGATCTTGATATAGGAGCCCTTGTTGAAAGCATCCACGACGATCATCGAACTGTCCGTAGCAGGAAAGGTGAAGCGGAACTGAACGGACCGTTCCGTCGGGGTGAACTCCGTCGTCACATCGGCATCCGCCAGGTAAACGCTGTAATAATAGGGTTTGACCACTTCTGTTTTGTGGGAGTACCAGTTGGCCCTTGCATCCTGCTCGAACTGTAAATGCCGGGTGACGGGCATGATGGCGAACTGGCCGTAATCGTTGATCCAGGGAGAAGGCTGATGGGTCTGTTTGAAGCCCCTTATCTTATCGGCGCTGTATTGGTAGGCCCATCCGTCCCCCATCTTTCCCGTCTGCGGCATCCAGGCATTCATGCCCCAGGGCATCTCGATGGCAGGATACGTATTGCCATTGGACATGCTATATTTCGAATCCGTACCCATCAGGGGGTTTACCCAGTCGGCCGGGTCGGAGACCTTATCTACCCATTGACCATAGCCATTTAAAAGGCAAAATAGCGCTACCAGGAGCATACCGGCTTTCTTCATATTGGCGATTTATCGATGAAAAATAAAGATAGCAGAAATAGGTGTCCCGATGCCTGCTAAAATCTGGAAAAATCTTTGCAGGTCCTTAAATAATTACCCGTAGTTTACAAATATTAAACAAGCCGGAAACGTTATATCTTTACGATGGTTAGCCAGGCAAGGCGATACCCCAAACCTATAGTATGAAAAATATCTCTCTCCTGCTCCTGACAGGGTTCTTCCTATGTGTGGCCCAGACCTCGTTCTCCCAGGCTATTTGTGGCTTCGACGCCATTCATGCGAAGAAAATGAAGGAAGATCCCGTCTATCGTAAAAATATCCAGGCCGGGGAGGCCTTTATCCGGGAATATATCCGCAGCCATCCGAGAGAAACACAAACACCCCATACCTATATCCAGGGATCGAAAGCCGGCACTCCTGCTACCACAGGCAACCCCGCTCCCCTGGGTACTCCCGTTCCATTAGGCACAGCCCTTTATACCATTCCGGTCGTCGTCCATGTCGTACATACGGGCGGAGTGATCGGCACCCTTTATAATCCCACGGACGCCCGGATCACCGGTGCGATCGCTTACCTCAATGCCGTATACAATGGCAGCTACCCCGGCATCCAGGGAGTCGGGGATATCCAGATCCAGTTCGTGCTGGCGAAAAGAGATCCCAACTGTAACCCCACCAATGGGATCAACCGGGTAGACGGTTCCTCTATTTCAAATTACGTCTCCGGAGGCGTCCAGGCGCAGACAGGTATCGGCACTCCCGATATCAACGTAAAGAATTTTATCCGTTGGGATCCGAGTCAATATTACAATATATGGGTCGTGAATAAAATTGATGGCAATGACGGTACTTTCGGGTCCTTTGTAGCCGGATTCGCCGCTTTTGCAGGAGGCATGCCCAGCAACGACGGCACCGTGATGCTGGCCACCCAGATGATGACGGGTCAAAAGACCCTGCCCCATGAAATAGGGCATGCGTTCAATCTGTACCATCCCTTCGAGGGCTCGGCCGACTCTACCAATTGCCCGGCCAACACCGATTGCAACGCCGATGGCGACCAGGTCTGTGATACGGACCCCATCTCCTTTCACTATAGCGCAGCAGGCGGAGTGAACTTCAAATGTCGCACCGGTCAACTCAACCCTTGTACAGGCACACTGTACGATAGCCTGACGGAAAGCAATTTCATGAACTATTCCTTTTGCTACACCTTGTTCACCATAGGTCAGAAAGCCCGGATGCTGGCTTCCGCAGCCAGCGCCGGAAGGCTTAGCCTTTCCACCTCGCTGGGAGGCACGGCCCCCAATGCAGGCGGCAGCCCCTGCTCCCCAAAGATCGACTTTGAATTCACGGACGACCAGGAGACGGAATCCACGGCCGCCACCAACGCATGTCGTAACTATAAGGACTATAACTATAATATGGTCATTGGCAATACGCCTTCGGCAACGGCTACCGCCACCCTCAGCGTCACATCGGGCACGGCCGTCCGGGGAGTGGATTTCGACCTGACGACCAATGGCAGCTTCGCGGCTCCTTCCAATACGCTTACTTTCCCGGGTGGCTCGACAGCCGCACAGCCTTTTACGGTACGGGTCTACGACGATGTCAGCGTGAACGGCAAAAGGAATGCCGTCCTGGGCTTCAACGTCAATAGCGGGGCGGGCAACGCGGTCGCAGGTGATGGAAGGGCGAGCTTTAACATCATCATGAATGATAACGACCTGGCTCCAACCGGGCAACATAGCGCGACGGCTTCCATCGGGAATTTTGCAGGGTTCATCCTTCCCGGAACGCTCGATGCCTCCATCACCCGTAGGAAGACCCAGTTCATCTACTACGCTTCCGAACTGACGGCCGCAGGCGTCACAGCCGGCAATATTACAGCCCTGTCCCTGAATATAGACAAGCACAGCGCCGCCGGGTTCGTCTACCATGGAGTCACGATCAAAATGGGGCAAACGGCACAAACTACTTTATTCAACGGTTCCTTCCTGAACGAATCAGGCTTTACGACCGTATTCACTAATAATTTTACCCCGGTGAATGGTTGGAATAATTTTACTTTTTCCACTCCCTTTGTATGGAACGGCACTTCCAGTGTCGTCGTGGAACTCTGTTATGACAATGGGGTCACCACCGATGCGGCGGACAATGTCCTGGAGTATTCCGATGGCACCGGCAACACCAATTATACCTTCCTTTATGAGAATGGGAATAGCTGCACCAACTTCGGCTCCGCTTCGCCCTTCCAGGGCAACAAGCCCTTGATCCAGTTTACCTATACAGATCCGGGAAATAGCATTCAAACGGTGGTGAATTCCTCGGAACAGGAATATCTCGGACCCAATACGGATCTTTATTTCTACGACCAGTCCAATCACAAACTGATGGCCCGGATCCATAATCTCAGCTCGTTCGACTACGGCTGTACCCAGGTGGTGATCGATCGCGCCGGCACCGCCTCCACTCCGTTCTGGAACAATAATACGGTCAATTACCTGATGGATAAAACATTTCATGTGCTGCCCACGACGAACAACCCCACCGGCAGTTATGATATCACTTTTTACTATACTCAGGCAGAGATCGATGGCTGGCAAACGGCCACTACGCAAAGCCTGGGTAATATCCAACTGGTGAAGACAACGAATGCGATATCGGCCACTACACCGGCCGCTCCTGCCGGAGGTGGGACTGTTACGATCGGGACGCCAGCCATCAGCACATTAGGCGCCAATACGGGACTGACCTATACGTTCACTACCGGTTTCTCCGGCTTTGGCGCAGGCGTTCCCGGTATTTCCACCTTACCCATCGGCCTCCTGGATTTCGACGGCCACCTGGTAGGCAATAATACGATCCTCAACTGGAGTACCTCTTTTGAGTCAGGCAGCAAAGGCTTCGGGATCGAACGCTCCTACGATGGATCGGTCTACACCAATATCGGGTTTGTGCCCGCCGTCGGGAACAGTTCCGTCAGGCAGGATTATAGCTTCAAAGACCCGGCTATCGCGCAGGATGAAAATTATTATCGTCTCCGGGAGATCGACCAGGATGATCAGTTCAAGCTTAGTAAGGTCGTAGTGCTCCAGGATCCCCATGCATCGGCCAGGGCCTTCACCGTCTTGTCAAATCCCTTTACAGAGAGCCTGGACATCGCATTCGGAAGGATCACAACCGGGAAGGTGAAAGTACGTTTGCTCGATATCACGGGTAAGCTCCTATTACAGCAGGCCGGCGGACAGGCCGGGCTTAGCCGGATACGCATCGACCTTTCCGGGATCTCTATCAGCCCCGGCGTTTACCTCCTGGAAGTCGGATTTAACGGAGAAGTACATACGGAGAAAGTAATTAAGAGGTAAATAAGGCAGTATATCCACCATCATGAGGCAGTACATCCATCATCATGAGGCAGTCCATTCACCATCATGCGCAATTATGCACCAATATTGTCGGCTGTTATCTGATCTCAGGCTGTTATCGCATCTCACCCTCTCAGCGTGCATTTGCGGTGCCATGTGCTCATAAGCCGCCTTATTTACGAGCTATTGATACCGTCGACGACACATTAGTTGAACAAAGATATGGACGCCTGGCTTTGCGATTGCCGATGAGTAAATACAGCGGTGTTGAGCACATGGCACCCGCAAATAGAAATCACAGGGTCACCGATGTTGAGCACATGGCACACGCAAAATGGCATCAAACAAAAAAAGGCTACCCAAAAAGGTAGCCTTCCTATCATTCCCGGGAAAACCCGGATACATTAAATTTAATCGAATTTCAGATCCAGACCCAGGCCTCTCAACTCATGCACAAGTACGTTGAAAGATTCCGGGATACCGGCTCTCGGGATATTATCACCCTTCACGATCGCCTCATAGGTCTTCGCACGACCGATGATATCATCGGACTTGAGGGTCAATAACTCCTGGAGGATGTTGGATGCGCCATAGGCCTCGAGTGCCCATACTTCCATTTCCCCGAAACGCTGACCTCCGAACTGGGCTTTACCACCCAGCGGCTGCTGCGTAATAAGACTGTATGGCCCGATGCTACGTGCGTGCATCTTATCATCCACCATATGGTGCAGTTTAATGATATAGATGATCCCCACGGTAGCTTTCTGGTCAAATCGATCTCCCGTCTCTCCATCATACAGGTAGGTATGACCGAAGACAGGCAATCCTGCTTTTGCAACATGTTCCGCGATCTCTTCTACGGTGGCGCCATCGAAGATCGGGGTAGCGAACTTGATACCCAGCTTCTCACCGGCCCAGCCTAATACGGTCTCATAGATCTGTCCGAGGTTCATACGGGAAGGTACACCCAGTGGGTTCAACACGACATCCACCGGCGTTCCGTCTTCCAGGAACGGCATATCTTCCGCACGTACGATCTTGGCAACGATCCCCTTGTTACCGTGACGGCCTGCCATCTTATCCCCCACCTTCAGCTTACGCTTAACGGCCAGGTATACTTTAGCCAGCTTCAATACGCCTGCGGGCAATTCATCTCCGATGGAAATATTGAACTTTTCTCTCTTATAGCGTCCTAATTCTTCGTTGTACTTGATGCTGTAATTGTGCAGCAGCACGTTGATCAGTTCATCCGTCTTGGCATCGCCCGTCCAACCCAGGGGGTTGACATTCAGGTAGTCGATACCGGACAGGTTCTTGGCCGTGAACTTTGCACCCTTACCGATCTGTACTTCACCGAAGTTGTTGTTCACACCGGCAGAAGCATGATCTTTCAACAAGACCTGCAATTTGCTCAGCAGCACATCCATCAGGTCGGTGACATTCTTCTCGTGCACCTTTTCGATCTTTTCCAGGGATGCTTTCTCACGAACTTTGGCGTTCTTATCTTTCTTCGCGCGCTGGAAAAGCTTCTTGCTGATCACCACACCTTCGGTACCGCTCGGAGCTTTCAGGGATGCATCTTTTGCATCACCGGCCTTGTCGCCGAAAATGGCACGCAGCAGTTTCTCTTCCGGCGTAGGATCGCTTTCTCCCTTAGGAGTGATCTTACCGATCAGGATATCGCCT
>Ga0307516_10002289_pt1 | contig 25835 bp, 31 predicted proteins | sample 19_EM_MG_FD_203310 | JGI IMG/M metagenome (GOLD analysis project Ga0307516, IMG submission 203310) | Populus trichocarpa ectomycorrhiza microbial communities from riparian zone in the Pacific Northwest, United States - 19_EM | ecosystem: Host-associated > Plants > Roots > Unclassified | place...
TTAAAAATTCCCACTTTTTTTACCCCCCCCCCCCCCCCCCCCCCCCTCTCTGTTTTTGGACGTCTACTGACTGGTGCATAGATCTGGATCGGCTTCATGTGCGGCGTGATCTTGACAGTCTGGCTGATGATGTATCGCGTCAAGTTCGCGACGGCGATCGGCACCCTCATCGTCTCTATCTTCTCTAGGTCTCGGAATATCATACGTCGTTCGCGTACTACCCGGATGTGCCTGACGGAGATCAGCGTTTCGCCTACTTCAAGAATGTGGCGGCCTTCCACTCGACCTAGAAAACTCCAACGTACCGAAACGGAACAAGAGTATACCCGCCCGCCGTGAGCGAATGCTCTCTCACCGCATGGGGTGCCTTTGCCATGCTGCGCTAACCTCGGAGTCCTCTCCCTTGTCGACATCTCACTCGCAGGTGTTTGTACCAAGTAATCCAAGTAACAGCGAAGTGCGGAGGAGCCCCGCCCTGCGGGTACAGTCTCTGCTAAGCGGATGGATATAGCTGGCCCCCATCGGGGCTCGGAAGGTGGGGGGAATCATTACTGAGGGGCAGCCAGGCTATGTGTGGAGAAATGGTCCCGAGAGCGAGTGATTATTGCTTGTGACGAATGTGGGGATACGGGGGATCACTTGGCACAGATATCAGGTTCCTCCCAGTGGAGGTTTCTTCTCGCAGCGCGCGGGTCGGAGTGGGCACACCTGGGAGAGGAAGGCGTGGGGTCGAGCCATGTTATTTCATCCATCCGTACACATCGGCGGAGGCGAATGACAGTGGGTGATTCCGGACCCGCCCGCGACAACATTCCGGGGGCTCGTTCCGGCGACATAGGATTCGCCGATCTGTCGTGCGTGCAGTCGGCTGAACGGTTCCATCGACATCGACATCGACACCGACACTGCCGACTCGACTCGACTCGACTCGACGGAATGTGCCTCTACACACCGAGCGCATATCTAGATACGTGCGTCCGCGTGGCTGTCAGCCCTCGCTACCGCACGCTGCACCAATCCGTGACGATGACAGGATCGGACGGACAAGTCGAGACAAGGCTTCCCTTTCCCCTCTACCGATCACGCGATAAGGCTGACGCACGATCGAACCGGGGGGTGCCGTGCGGTTACCCTTTTTTCCCTCCATCCTTTCTTTTTCTTCATCTTTTCCTCCTCGATCGTGCGAAAGGGATATTTCATTTCTCTTGCGTTTTCTCTCTCGGATACATTTGCCTCATTCTGTTTCTCGCCGCGATTGAGTTCCAATCAATCGGATCGGCTGGGAAAGGATTTTTGCCGGGAGCAGATGCCGATGGATGGATGGATGGATGGATGGATGGATGCTGCAGCTCCTTGCTCGAGTTCCTTCTTTCTTTCCTGCGCGCGTTTCGATCAATCGCAGCAGCCAGCAAGTCCCACGACGAGTCGCAGGTGCAGGCCAGCGATGCGACCAGATTCTCCTCGGTCGAACCGTGTCGACGGAACGCATTTCTTTAGAGACGCGGATCGGTTTATCGGAGATCCTTCTGACCGCCTTTCTCTTCCGTCGTCCGCAATGAGTATTCGAGCGTTTCGCGACCAGCACTTAATCGGCCATCGGATGCGGAGAAGAGTGCGGGACAAACACGATCCGTTCGTCCTCACCTTCCTCTCTTCCTCCCGCTCCGTATTCGCACATCGCCGACGTGATTTGTCGCTCGCAGAGAGCGAGGACCGCTCCAGAGGAAGCTGCTGCCACTCACGGCTGCAGAGGAGACGGTGAGTGTTCGTCTGCGGGCCTGGTCCCGAATGAAATCCTCCTATTCCTTTCCTCCGATCTGACCTTCTGGAATTGTGGCTTGCAGCTTCCACCGGCAACACCAGAGGGCTCACGGGCCCGGGGCACCTCGTAGCGACAACTGGATCCGACACATCCCATCAATCACGCCACACACCGTGCCCCACCGCCGTCGCTCCCCGTTCGTTCGATCCGTCTGTCGTGCTGTACTTGCTTCCAGGGGCGGCGCCATGCACGAGGTACACATCACCGGAAGCACGCCCAGTCGCACTCTCCGCCGCGCAAATCATCCTGCCGCACCGCCCTCCCTGGCTTGCCCCTCCACCACCGCAGACTGGTCCCACATGTCGGTCGTCGCTCACGTACTCTCCGCCCACGCTATCCGACGGTCGGTCCCTCCAACGAGGCCGTCACTCCAAACCGAGAGATAACGCAGGTTCCTGCGGATCGGTGGTACTGTGGGGTATCGGTCCTCGGATGCTTCCTCGTGGCGTGCGAGGCCTTGCGGAATGACGTTTTGGCTTCGAAAGCAGCTACCTATGCAGCCCAAGCAATCTATCGGTATCGATATCGCGAGAGAGAGAAAAAAAGCGACGGGACCGGCCGGTGCAAGCACCCGCTATCTCTCGCGCTCCCGGGCTTGCCGTTCTCGCCGACGAACCGCCATCGGAGGGATGTTGACACCTACGCAAACGACGGAGACCGCCTCCACCGCCAACGGCAGCTGGAACATGCACTGCAGGCTGCAAGTCGACGGCCTTTTTCCTCTCCTCTCGGCACTACACGACGGAGCTCGCGGCCGCCGGACCATCCAGGCTGCCGCCGCGGTTTGTGCGCAGCTTTCGTGTTGCGTCGGTGCCTGTGTGCGCGCCACGAGGAGGCCAGAAGTACCGTGCCGCCGCGGGCGCGCATCTGGATACTCCCACGTAGCTCCACGAGCGGGCCGCTGCATTCCGGACCTGTCTGGTTATGTGCTCAGCAGGAGGCTGTTGCGCGAGGGGCGTTGGTAGTGCGAGATCTCGCACTCGCTCCCCCACACACGACCCTCCGCACCCGACGTGCGTTGCCGGACGGATGGACGGCCGAATCGCGGCGGGCGTGAGCACATAGCCTAGAGACAGGACGAGAGCGTCACCGATCAGGTACCGGAAGCCCACATCTGTCGGCTCTCTCCCCCTCAACTCTACGGACGTTTGCTTCTGCCGGCCGGAACTGCCGTGTCCGTATGACCTTCGCTCGAGCGAGCAGGCGGCGCGCATGTGGTGTGGCATCGAGGACTGGGCTGGCGAGGCGGGCGGTGTTGACGGCTCGACGCTCGAGCAGCTGCCCATTGGATTGCCGCAGAGTGCGGCATTCGCAGGGCAATATGTGCCTTGATAGATCCATGAAAAAGAGCCGCCCCGTTCCGAGCCCCCGCGTTCGGTTCGCGTCCGACGACGCCCAATTGGCCGGCCGGCCATCGGTCCTCTACATACCGTGCCTGGAGAAAACACCCAAAAGACAAAACAACCGTTTGCTCTCCCCCCCCTGACGTTGTCGAGCCGAGCTAGGCCAATCTTTCTTCTACATCGATATGACTTGGGTGTAAGGGTATTTGGGGCCCACCCCCAGCGCCTGTATTCGTAATGGAGGTGCGCCCGACTTTATGCTCCGTCCTAGTACATAGTTGGTTCTCCGCCCGTCGTCCCAGAACGGCATGTCAGGTACGAGAAATCTCCAGATGTCGCCCCACCTTCTTTTCTTTTGTTTGGTGTCGGTTCAATTCGTTTCGGCAGATGTGCGGGGGCGGGCACCCCGCAACATCGATCGACGCGTGCAACAACCGTACATAGATACTCCAAGGGGGGTGAAACGGCAGCTACTCTAAGTATGTACATATCATACATACCAGGCTAGTAGCCACGGTGGCGTAACCTGGCCACGCCACGCCGCCACGCTGCGCTGGCCAACCCGCCCACCAGCGCCAACTGTCACCGTGCTCAAGTGGCGGAATTTTGAAGCTATGGCGCGGAAAAAGGAAAGAAAAAAAATTGAGGGATTTTATTTTCCCCCGACTTGCACATAACCCGTATGTAGCAGCATGGCGGCGATGCCAGCTCATCGCATTTTTTTTTTTTTTTAGTTTATTCATTCTCGCAGGAAGCCAATGCTAGCTCATCGCGACGTCGTGTGTACATACGCAAGCGGGGCGGGGGCTCGCCATCACGCGATCTGGGGCCGGTACATACATAAGTACAGATGTGAATGGAAGAATGGAGTAGATATTATCGTCGCGTGGTTGATTACAATAGTAGGATGCCGTAACAAGCGAGAAAAGAAGAAAAGAGAAGAAAAAAAAAACAGATCCGCGCGCATTACAAAAACAAAACAATGCAAAACACCGTCCCGGTCCCCAGTTGTTTCTCCAAAATAAAATAAAAAAGGCCCCCCAGAAAGAAAAAAAAACAGACCGCAAGTGAAATCAGCGCTGAGCGAGGAAGCAAAAACAAAAAGCACAAAAGCAAGGGCAGAAAGAAAAGAAAAGAAAAGAAAATCAAAAATCAAAACACAAAAACAAGTACCAAAGAAGATAGAAACCCCCCATAACCCCCCGTCCCCGTCCCCCGTCCTCCCTATTACCTCCCATGGGAAAAGCCTGTTGACCCAGAGTAATTCACACCGTACCGGCATCACCACCGTCCATCAAAACCCCCATACCCCCCCTCCATCATGACCTGTCCCATTCCCTAAACCCCCCCCCCAAAATACCCTAGCCCAAACCAGCCCTAGACAAATGAAAATCGTGTGTATCGTGTCCTTTTTATTTTATCTTTGGTGTAATCTCTTTCCTCTAGAACCTCCTCAGCCGACGGTCGTCGCTTCCGTACGACACCAGTCCCGAGGCCGCGTATCCGTTCGTGTTTCCGCGTCGAGCCTGGTGGTGGTGGTGGTTGTGTTGGTGGTGGTGCTGCTGCTGCGACTGCGCGTGTTGGTCGCTGCCATCGTAGTCGTAGTCCGAGTCCTTCGCTGCGGACCGCGGCACGGTCTCGGTCGAGTACGACCTGGGGGGCGCCGGCGGGCGGGCGTGGGTGTGCCCGATCTTGACCTCGATGGTGTTGTGGCGCGTGAGCTGCGGCCGAGAGGCGGAGGGTGCGGCGGTGTATTGTGCCGAGGTGCGGTGGTGCGAGTGGTGCGGTCTGTCGTCGATGAGCCGCGAGGTGCTGGCGGCGGGTGCGTGCGGGTGGCGGGTGTGCGTGTGCTGCTCCTCCGAGCGGTGGCGGCGGGACGAGGCGGCGTGGTGCGGGTTGCCCAGGGGCGCCGGCGCCGGCTGCCGTCGCTTAGGAGGCGACGAGTAGTCGGTCACGTCGGTCCCGCTGGACTCGTAGCTCGAGCTGCTGGCGTCGCTCATGCTGTCGTCGTCGAGCCAGCCGCGGCGCTCGCGGTAGGGCGTGGTGACCGGGGAGTGGTCGTGCTGTGCGTGCATGAACTGCCGGACATCGATGTCGGAAGTCCGGGCGTAGCTGCGGTGGGGGCTGGCGGGGCGCCGGGCTGCGGTGAGGCTGATGGGCCCGGGAATCGGCCGGGTGTACTTCTTCGCTGGTTGCTGCGTGGTAGTGGCGGCGGCGGCAGCTGTCTGCGGGGCCGGGCCTTGGGTGATCTGGCGGACCACGGGGGCGGAGTGGGATTGGTGGATGGCTGGGCGCTGAGCCGGCTGCTGCTGTTGCTGAGGTTGATGGAGGACGATCTGAGGGCGCTGCTGCTGGGCCTGCTGTCCGTACTGAGGTGGTTGCGACGTGGGGTAGGGCGTCTGCCGTCCTTGCTGCTGAGAAGTGCCGTACTGGTATGTCGCTGGCGAGTGGCCGCCGTGGGAGCTGGCCGGCTGGACGGTCGTGCTGTGGCCGTACTGGGTGACCGTGTTCGGCTGCTGCAGTGCGGGCTGGGACAGCGCTTGCGGTGGTGCGAGCGGGGCGATAATCGGGGGTGCTGGCGTCTGCATCGGCTGCAGAGGAGCGGACTCGACGATCTGGAGGGGCTCGTGGTGGACCGTCACCTGTGGCTGGAACCGGACCTGTCCGGCCTGCGGCTGCGTCTCGGTCTTCCGTGCGGTCCTCTGGAAGATGGCCCAGAATGTGTGCGGGGTGGCCTTCGGCTTGTCCCTGACCTCGCCCAAGGCCTCGAGCGTCCACATCCAGTGGGAGGGGTCGGCCTCGCGGTTGTTGAGCTTGTCCTCGTACTTGCGGACGTGTCGCTGGCGGTACACCCCCATGCCGGTCAGGCAGCGGATCAGATCGTTCCCCGGCGCGTCGTGGCATCGGATCTTGCGCTCCAACTCATCCGGGCTCAGGGCGATGGTGATGTGCTCGCAGTGCTCCCACTGCTGGCCGGGCTGGTTCAGATGCCGCAGGTTCTTGAAGTTCACGAACTGCCGCACTGGCGTCGACGTCTCCTCCGGAACGATGTGCCGTGGGCTGGTGGCGTGCACGATCCGCGTCTGCACTATCGGCTGCTGCTGTACCATCTGCTGTTGATATAGAGGTTGCGCCTGCTGGATGATGACGTGCTGCTGTGGTTGTCCTCCCTGCCGTTGGACTTGTACCAGTTGTGTCTGCTGGGGCTGGGCGTATGGTGCGTCGGGGTGGTACTGAGTCGTGTACTGTCCAGCGGCCGCGGCGTTGTATGGGGTGATCATGGTGGCCATGTTTGGCACTTCACTTTGCGTGTGAAGGGCCCTCGAAGGAGGAGAGGGGGGGAGGGGATTATATGATTTGGGCGGTTCTTTGGAGGAATATCTGGCTTGAAGGCACCAAAGCACGCGTTGAGTGTGCGTGTATATAATATGTATGGTAGGGACAGCTCACGAAGTTGCGGACGGTGGGGGAGGGACTTGTTCGTCTCGAGTGGATGCGGGTGATGTGCGGTGGGGAGAGAGGCTTGTTGGATGTGGAAACTATGTGACTGGGGAGGGAGGAGGAGTGTTCGGGTTCTTTATAGGAAAGAACTGGTCGTGAAGCTGGACAGTGGGCTGCTCGACCGTCCGAGATGACACTGTGCTTTGGCGTCGGGCATGAATGGCAACACACTCCGAAGCTAGCGTCTTGCCGCCTCCTGCGGGAATCCAGCCAGCAGAACGCATGGAGGGCCGGAATAGTCCAACCAACGTCGTTCGCCTTGGGGTTCGACACCGAGCGTAGGTGAGGCATTGTAGGGCCCTGGGTTTGCGTGTGTGCAGTGTGGACAGCGGAATCCGGGTGTGAAGTGTGTATGTAGTTGGAGCCCGCATGGCAGGGGATCCAACCATCGCCAATGGGATGCGCAGGAGCAGCAGTATTTTCAGCAACAAGTCGGAGCTGGCGTCAGAAGCACGTCCTCACAAACCGAGCAGCTTCACCTCCTGCCCATGCCATCCGACAGCTCGGTACGCTAAGAATTCTTTTTTCCGGTATTATTATTATTGTTGAATTTTCTTCGAACGGCGCGGTCGCATCTAGATATGCGCGCAAAGCGAGGAGCCCCCTTCTGCACTCGCTCCCGTCCGCAGAGACAGGAACCGCCACCACCATCCGACCCGGGAACGGGCCATGGCTGCCATCAGTGATGCCTGTTGCTGTTGCTGTTGCTGCGGTGAAACCAAACGTGCAGGCGATTCAAGTCTTGCGTGCAACTTGCCGCTATTGGATGCCCGAACGTGAGGACCTCTGGGGGAGTGGCGACCACAATCAGGGCGGCGTCAACAGCCCGTATTCATCTTAAACCAGCGGACACCGTCTCCACCGCGCACCGCATCGGTGACGAGAGGCGGCAACGCTGTGCGAGTCCGCTGTGGCCAGTCAGTCAGCCAGCCAGACGGAAGTTGGTATGTTCGGGTGGAAGAAGAAGGAAAAAAAGATAATGAAGGGATTAGAAATCTAAAAAAAATCTAAAAAAAAAGAAGGAAAGAAAGGTCCCACATGTCGACATCAAACGCTGCATGATACGATACCGGAGGTCCAGCCAAATCCCGTCCAGGACAGTTGACTTTTTTTTTTTTTACAGCGGCTCTCCCCGGACGGAGCGAGCGGACTGTGATTGATCGATTGATGGGACATTATCGGTATCTCGATCAGAAAGATAACCACCCTACCCCGTGCGCGCCGCACTGGTATGTATCGGCCACGACCCCTTCCCATCCCTCCCATTGGACATCACCCTTCATACCCTCCCATGTCTGTCCGCTGTCCCCTCTCTCTCTCCCGCCCGCCAACGCCGCCGCCGCCCGAACGGATGGCTTCAAGCGAAAGGCGGAAGGGACACACAGCTTGGGCACGTCTGCTGATCGAGCTGTGTATGTGCGACAGTGAGGAGAGATGGGGAACGGCGGCCGGGAAGAGGGCATTTTGCCCGTTTCCCGCTGCCCGCTGCCCGCTGCCCGCTGCCCGCTGCCCGCACGTGCCCGTGCCCGTGCCAGTTGGTGCGTCGCAACGGTTGCGCTTATGCATGCGGCCTGCAAACGGTTTGACGGATTCGCTGGCAACTCGGGCGATCTTTTAAGCCGCATATAGAAAGCTGCGAAAGGGGATCCGAGATATTTGTAGATAGTTAGCTGTGAAGGTGGAGTTGCTCGGACCGTTCGGGTGCAAAGAGTACGCACTGTAGCGTACCGTGCCAGGGCGCGCGCCTGCAAGCCAATTAGCTACTCGCTGCTTACATAGTATGTACCACATCGGAGGGCAGAATAGCCAGGCCAGGATGCCAGGCTCCAGGCCAGGAACGCTAGCCCGCGGACGATGGGCATCAACGCAACGCCGGGCGCATAGGCAAAGGTGTCCGTCGAGTCGGCAGGTACGGACGAGTGCAATTGGTGTGTGTGCTTGGGTGTGTAGGCAGGCAGGCATAGGAACACGCGTCCGTCGTGAATCAGCCCTCGCGGGGCATCCGGGCGGAGTTCTCCTCGCGACGAGCAGCAACATGTCGTCAAGCCATTGGCCAGTGAATGTGGCTGGGAGATGCGGCCGTCTCGACTTGGAAGCCCCCCGCCCGCTCGCTGTGGCAGATGGCTGGTGTGGGAATCTTTCCTTCGTTTTTTGGTGCTTACCGGACGGTATGGTATGGTGTGGAGCAGCACGAACGTACGAAAGCCTGTCCAGACAGACATCGGGGCCGCCCATTGCAACGACTGGCCGGAAGGGGCATGTAGATTCTCTGTGTGGGCTTGGACTCCATGTAGAGTAGGCAGGCAGACACCTGGTAGCTCCAGTAGCAGCTGTGTGTACGTGTCGACGGACCCACCAGCACAAAAGGCGGCGGAGGAGGAGGAGGAGTGGCAGGGGGAGGGCGGGGGGAAGAATGCACTGGTGCGCGTTCGCTGATGAGTGCATAGCTAGGTGGAGAAACCACGTTGTAGATCCGCCAACGATATCGCTTGTACAATCGAGAGTGAGCGGGGGAAGCACAGCGGCGGCGGCGGCGGCGGCGGCGTGACCACGATCCGCACCCGGCATATGTGCGTTGTAGTCGTCGGTACGGCAGCCAGCAGATCGTGAGGGTGAGGGCGGAGGGTGGGGATACAGGGCTGTCGAAACGCGTGGGGCACATGCCACGGAACCGTAAGCCGAGCTGGCACGGCAGCACGAAAACACGCGCATCGGATGCCTTGCGGGAGGAAACAGTCAGCACAGGTTGGAGCCCAAACCGACAGAGCATTCCGAGGCCGAGGGGAACGAATGCCAAAAAGCAAAGCTGCCCCCCCCCCCCCCCTTTTCTGATATTTTGTTTTATGCGATGAGCGATCGATGGATGTGTGTCGGCGTCGTGAGGAATAGCCGTAAGCAGCAACGAAGCGGAAGGAGCTGCGAACATCGGACCGCATCACCGTCCATGCGTCTTGACGTGTGTCGAAACAACCAACCACAGCGCCCATCGCATCCCATACGATCTCGCCGGCGGCCGCCCCGCTTCGACCGGCCCCCCGCCGCCCCCCCCCCCCCTCGCGACGTGATTCGACACGAAGAGACGAACGAACGATTGGAGCCCGAACCACATATCTGCCCATCCATCCACATTCATGCAGTACATGCACTGGAACTCTCGGAACATTCGACCGATGAATGGATATCCAGCTCGGAGTTGCAAGATCGCAGAGCATCCGACAACGTCGAAAAAAAAAAGAAAAAAAAAGACATCAAGATAGCTGCCCGGCGAACAGCACGCAGCCCCACCACACCCTCTTGCGTCGAAACCCCGCCGGCCAATCGTGGAGCATCATCTCCCCCATCTTGTATCTGTCCAGGGCACCTGTTCTGCCACCATGCGCTGCGCTTTCCGAGGAACTGCCGTACATCCTCACGTACGTATGTTCACTTATCGACCGGTTCGGATGGAAATCTCTCGACGCTCTTTCCCGTCACCGCCGCCGTCGAATACCTCACCGAATCAGGGACTCGCAGGGAAAAAACAACAGTAGCGCGATCCGATTTGCTTTTTCGGCGTTCAGACTAAGCCGCGTTCGAAGCGTCTAGTCCACGCGGATGCCACTATGTATGTAGAACAAGGTAAAACAAGAGTGAGTGAGTGTCAGTGCGAGAGGCGGGCGATCTCGGTTCCACTAACCAACCCCACCCACTCACGCAGCTCTAGTTCATGTATGTAGCGTAGGCTCTTCTGGACGAACCTGACCTTGCTCTGATACCCGCGCGTGCATGCCCGCCCTCATCCCAAAGGAGCACACTCGAGTCGATGGTCCAGACAACGCACAACCCGCAAGGTAAAACCGGGATTGTCCCGCCAATCGCAGCTGCCGTTCTTCGGCCTCGGGTGTAGAGGCTGATGGATTGTGTCTGCATGCACTCGACGCCGCGGAGGGCGTAGGTCGATTGATTCCGCGGTGCCGTGCGCCTTGAGACAGGCGGGGTAACTGCGCCTTTGCAGTAGTGGGCCAGCAGCACGGCACCCAGCTAGCACGGGCGGTGTGGTATCCAGCGTGAGAGAGATGCTGTTTTTTCATAGACAGTCATCTTCGTTTTCCTTCGTGTTTTTCCGTCATATTTTTAGCGATGTGAGCTCGGGACAACCAAGATTCATGTCTGCCGGGACAGCCGGGACGGACGGCGAATGAAAGCAACACGGTGCATGACGGGCTGCGAACGTCGACCCAAACCGCAACTCCTCGCGACCATGGAACAGCGGCAGGGCCGCGGGATGACTAAGCAGCGGCATAGGGCGCACGGTTCGTTCCTGGCGTCGCGGGTGCATTGCGAGCCGGACGGAGGCGACTGCTTGCGGGTCCAGCACAGCTGCCACAGAGATCAGCGTAACATACGATACGTAGATATTTGCCCCGTCTCCACGTTAGAATACAGCTAGCCATCGGCGCTTCCCTCATGAGAGCCGCGGTAAGGTCGACCTCGATCGGGCGGATCTCATACGCAACGTGATTCAACGCCCGAGAAAAGACATCTGTCAACTTCGCCGACGGAAAACTCGTTAGTGTGCAATGTACGCAGAGATCTTCGTGAATGTCCATCTGTCCATCCGTTCGAGTGGGCACGCACATACAGCACCGTATCCTTGGAATCCCGACCGGATCGCAAGATGGCAAAGCAGCATGTAAGTAGTGAGCGCTACGCCGCCTACATACGCCGCCCCGTCCTGCTTCTCTCGCAATCCGGCACGGCACGGCCAACTATCACCACTCGGGCATGCGGACACACGCTAGCACCACAAGTGGGGCTTTGTATTTTCGATGGCGGTTCTCGCGAATGTGAATACCCACTCCGGTACAGTACATGTCTGCGTGTGCGTGCGCTGGTCTGGTCTTACCCGGTCCGGTGCCAAGGTGGAGATAGGCGGCGGTGCGGGTGGCCGACGGCGCCACTTCTCCATCCCTTCCTCTCCCTCCTCCGGGGGGCATTCCGTCCGTTCCACGACTGCCGTATTCGAATTGCAACCGCACCGTATCCTATCGGGGGTGGAGGGGGCCGCCCACGTGCTTCGCGAGTAGCTACGACAGTCCGGCGGTAGATAGTAGACCAAGCGGAAGTGGGTTTGTACGGTACAGATAATACTGAAGTCGTCGGACGTAGAGCTCTCCCCATGCGTGCTGGTGCTGATATCGCTATCGCGGACACACATACACCAAGACCCCCCCCCCCCCGGTGATGGCTGCTGCAACGCGGGTCTGCATACTGCATCACGTCTGTGAGTATGTACACGGACCTTAGGAGGAGGAAGGGGAGGGGGGGGGCAGCATACAGTTGCGTTGCGTTCCGTGTGCACAAGTCGCCAAACGCCTCACCCATCGCCATCGCCATCGACTCGCTTTTTGTCTCTCCTTGTTCGTCTGCTTGTTGACGGTGACGATGGATTGATTGTCCTCGACTGCTGTTAGCTCTTCCCTGGCGTAGGAGCTGCAACTATCACATCACATCACGTCGGACAGCTCACAGGTCCCCGCATCCCCCCCTTGCTCGGATCGTCCGAACCGCCACTCTTCACCGCCCTCCTTTGTCCCTCCCATCGCACCGTGTCGGCTTCAAGGTTCGAGCCAGTGCTCCTACGAAGACCGGTCTCCCGGGGAAGGGCGTACATATCATACTTCCTTCCTTTTTCCTGCTCGTGTCTCGAGGTAGTTGCTATTTCGGGCTTCGGTCGGCTGCATGTGACGACAGATCGTACCTGGGAGCAGATGGAAGGATGTTCCGAGTGGCCCCGGAATTCCTTGGCTCGGAGGAGCGGCGAGGAAGGAGTTGCTATTGGCAACCAAAAAATAGCCGATCCTGTTTTTATCTGTACTTCCCATCGCCCGCCGCGTTCGTTTGCCGGTTTTCGTCGGTCCGGATGGAAGGGAGGGTTCTTATACACCGAGAGCCGTGGTGAAAAAGGCGGAGCGGAAGGTATCCTGCGTGTTTCTCTCCACCGCAATATCACAGTCGTGAATCCGTACATACGTAGCAAACAATCCATCGCTGCGTACTGTACCCCCCTTCGTCTCTCGATTCCGAGGAAGGAAAAAAACGGGGGGAAGTCCTGAAACACGACTTTCAAACCGGACCGACACGGGGACTGCGACGAGAAGACCGGCGTTTGCAGGTCCCAGCCACAATCGATGATTCCCATCCACTCGCTCAATCCACCTTCCCACCGCGTTTTGTTGTCCCTTCCGCATGCGATACCGACATATCACTTGTGTCCATCCTTCCTTCCTGCCCCCACGCCGTACATTCAACCCCCACTCCGACTCCCGCTCCCTCGTATATCCCCCTTACACACAGGACACGTCCCCGCCCGCCATGCGCAATCTCGCGCCTCGCTGACAATCACAGAATCTCACCCACATCCGTGTCCGATCGACAGGATAGATGTGGGACCCTGGCGGATGGACGGATGTACGGACGGCCGGCTGCATGCGTGTACATACGCGCACGCCCTGTCCTGTTCTGTCCTGCCCTGCACTGCACCGCAATGTGAAGCACTGCGCGCGCCGGGAGCAGCAGATCTGGCGGTTGAGTGTGAGATCTGGCCCTCGGAAAAGGAAGAAGAAAATATACTTTCGCGTGGAGGGAGGGTAGAGTGGTTTGAGGAGAGATGGATGGACGGATGGGTGGATGGACGTGAAATGGGGTCGTTATCGCTCCGGAAGCCGTGATAGCGATCCTCCGTTCCTCTCCGTTGCAGCGGACGTCGGGCTGTCGGGTTTGTACGTGTGGACAGCGCTGGGCAGCGGAGATAGGGACCCTCCCTGGCCGGAGACGTGGACGTGCTAACGCGTCCCACGCGGCGGCTGGCTTGCTGTACTTGCTCGCTCGCTCACGTAGGTCCACGCCGCAACAGCAGCTATTCGCTCGCGTCCCGACGCGGGACATGGCTTCCGTTTCCACACGTTGGACATGTTGCGTGAGGAGGGGGAGGACATCATACAGCTGCATTCGCGGTCGGTGCTGGACGGAAGAACCGCGGACAGGAGGGGCTTTTTCTTGTTTTGTTTTTTTGGTCATTCATTCATCGCTTGAGACCTAGCTAGGTCATGGCGATTCATCCGCAGTGGAGTGAATGGTCCGAGTGAAAGCTCGTGAGTCTTCGCAGAGAGGTCGAGGCATGGCCGCGCCGGGAGGGGATTGTCGCTGCACGTCTTTCTGCTTCCCTCCGCTTTTCAACCGGATGGAGTGGCTCTGCGTACCGTGGTCTTTCCGTTTCTTGCCGGTATCCTTTGCTTCCCTCGGTTCATTTTCTCGATTGCTGTCGTATGCGCCCGCTCTGTACTCGATGTAAGCCACTATTTGCGTGTAGATACGGATAAATGGCTTGTCTCCGCACCTCTCTCCGCTTCTGCACTCCCATCTAACACCCCAGCCCATCCGGGTGGACGGGAAGGCTTGGGCGACATTGGTTTTCAGCGTTGTTGTTTTTCATACGGTCTTCCGCGCTACAAGCAACTCTACTTCCGTCTCCATTGCCACACCCATGAGTAAAGTACGTACCTATCAACGGTGCCGCATTGCTGCGTGATTCTCTGCCTACCTTGGTTGATTGGTGAGACACAGTGTGCTAGCTTTTTGTTTTCTGTTGCGAGCACAGTACTAACATCACCTCCATGGTCCCTCCTGTTTGTCCATGTGTTGGCGTTCGTGACGGGGAGGTATGTGGATTCGGCTTGCTAGCATAGTCAGGACTCCTGGAAGCCGGCGCGCACCTCATGCTTGTCGTCGTCGGGATGGCGTCGGACTCTCCCGACCGGCTTCGGGTTCATCGACTTGGAGCACTGGGAACTTTCCGGGGTCGGTGTTGGGTTAATGGTTGCGAGGAAGGGTACTCGGCGTGGAATGTGAAGAAGCACTACCTTTCTGGGCGGTGAAGATGTCATTGTCCTCCCCGAGTGGACATCGAATACTGCTCAATCCTGGCGCTTCCTATCACCCTCGCGTCCAGACTCCAGTCTCCAGACTCGGGCCCCAGTGCTCTACACTCGTCTGCGAAGGGTGCAAGGACCACGGAACGCAGAGGTGTCTACGTGCTGGTAAATGTGGCGGCCAGGATAGCCGAACGAACTCGGCGCGGGCGGTAGAGGAGCAACACACCCTGCTGGAGGAAGGGCTGGGAGTTCGAGTGGTTGGGTCAGCTCCGTCCGCGGGGTAAGTTCTGGGCGATCGATCTCTTACCAGTCGGCTGTGAGCAAACCATGTTGGTGGGGCTAACTAGAGGAACCAACTTCCAACCTCCAACTGAGTGGTGGCGAAAATGTCGCGGTTACATCCGTGTTGGAGCCTGTTGGTATCCGAAGGAATAAGGTGCGTGCGTGCGGGGGCTGCCGGGTGCTCTTCACGGTTCGGCCAGATCGGGTTGCGAACCGCCAATCCAGCGGCTCAGACGCCATTATAATGCGAGCACGGGCGAATGTCGACAAGCATCTACCTCTTCATCAACTGGGAATCCTCTAACCTTCGTCTTCTGGCAGGATATGCCCTCGCCGGCGGGCATCCCCTAATGGCCCGTCAATTTTCACTCCCGAGTACTCAATGTAGCCACATTCCGTCCAGAATGCTCGGCAACAGCTCTCCGCACAACCAACCAATCCAGTAACTCAGGGGGCCAGCGGTGGAGTACATCCTGCGGCGGATTGGGAGGGCGGACCGACGCTGGCAGCGGGGAGCGGGGAGTGAGTCGTCGATTTGTCCAGCGCTCCGGTACAGGGGTGAAGTCTGTCAATAACTACCGGTTCGGCTCGTACATCAAGGCAAGCCGCGGCGCGGCCGACGGTCACGAGAAGATTGGGCACTGAGGAAGAGCTCAGGTCGCAGGTCGCCGGATGAGAATCGATGATGGTATTCCCAAGTCCCCCATGATGTCGCCCTTAATTGCATCTCCCTCCATTTGAGTACTCTCTTCCGAGCCGTCATCTATCACATACTCTCAGATCGTCCTGGCGAATCCTCCGGTTCGTCAATATATGCATCTTCGTCGTTTGCGTTGCCGTTCGGTGGCATGTGGTATCGTTGTCACTGAGGCTTTCCATGGTAAGGCCGTGGTGGCAAGCGGAAAACTGAAAAGGATGAGTTGTTGTTTTCACGGTGCTATGGCTATAGTGCTCAGTGATTATTCGACGCTACATTGCGGCGACGGGGCTGCCAGTCACGTGATATCCACAAACAACACCGTGCGAAAACTGCCACACAGGAGCTTTCCACGAAACCATCGTATGAGATAACGGAATTCAAAACGCCTTAGAATTGGTATAGAGGTTTTACACAAATTCGCACTGTGTTTGGAGGGGTCCGTTTTTGGACAGGTTTTCTAGCTAGGTACTTATATTAGACCGAAATGATATTGGCTGACGGACAAGGCTCATATCACGTGCGACCCGTGGAGGGACTGGAAAGTTCAAAAATTCAAAGCCTCCTTTCGGAGACAGATGCGAGATGCGACACATCAGCCTCACGTGACCAATCTCTGGCGCGAGGCAACCATGGTCATGATTACTAACACAAAAAAACCACACGATCAGCACAGAGACTAATACCGCCAGCTGTTGAACAAGGCACACCAATTCACTAATCCACGCCGCTCATGGGCAAATCATCGCCAATCCCGCCGACAATATCATCCCCATCACTGCCGTCCATTCCGCCTCCAGATATACCTCTCTATCAAAGTCCGCTGCTGCTTGCGACTCCATCCGGATCTTAGGTGTCGGTTCCGTCAAGCGCCTCGAGCAGAGGCGGCTCGTCGCGATACTCAATATCGGTTGTCAGGGTGAGGACGAGGTGTCGGCACGCTTCACCGAGACAGCGATACTTGGCAAGAAAGGGGAACGTTCTATCATCTGCGCCAAAAACCTTAATTCCAAACATGAAACGGTTCCGACACACGGACAGAACCGTTCTCCGACCGTTCGCACGAGGGCCACCCCATGCCAGTTGAGGGACTCTGCCAGCCAGCGCCGAACTCCATTTGGATGCAAAAGCCAAGCTGATCAGGTCGAAAACAGTCGAGATATTCAGTTCCGAGGGTCAGCTTTGCGGGCTTCTGTCGATTCTTGATCTGAACGAAAATCGCGGGAAAATGATCTCTCTCAATGGGTTTGTTGATGTCTCCGGTATAAATAGGCAAAAGTAGATCCCAATCGCTTTGGCAAGGAGCCAGCTGCAACACCGCATTTCTCCTGAGCAGGTGGCGGATGACATACTGAAGGCTGTCCAGGTCCCGAGGTAGTTTTTTGGTTGTGTATGTGAAATGATTGAAATTACACCACATCCCTGACGAAAGTCAAACTTCTCATCCCAGACTGGAAGCGTGCCCTTCATGGCTCCCACATGAGGTCGACGTTGTATCTCCCCATTGAGAAGACCGTTAACCGTACCATCGCCAAGGAGTTCGTTGAGAAACATCTCGACCTTGAATGGGTGCGAATATCGGAAATTTTCTTCGGCGGAGAGGCCGACTGGTAGCTGATCCCTCGCCAGTATGCACAGAAGGCGACCGAATAATTCGCCCTTGACACCTTTGTAGATGATGCCGCCTCCAAGAAGCTGTCCGGAAAGCGTTCGAATGCAAGCCGTCCAAGTCTCCATCTCGGACTTCGTCCCGTCATTGCGTACAAGTAGGGTAGCGGCGACGTCTGCAACCACAGACTCCGAAGGCGCAGCGGTCGTCACCATGTCTGACTCTTTGCCCACGCCGATGAGCAGCCTGGGGTGGTTGCCAACGGTCTCCCTTGCAAACTGGACGCTCTTCGCAGTATTGACGCATAGATCGATGCGCAATCGAGATGCGACTGCCGTGAATGCGTGATAGACGTTTGAGGCGGGAAACAGGGCATTCCCACCCAGCATCTTCATTTTGACAAAACAGCGAAGTTTACTGTATGGCTTCGAGGCGTGAAGCCGTCAGAGCGGCCGACCAAATATGGTCATGTGGTCAACAGTGGCGGATTTGCGAATCCCCTTCTTGAGCTCTATTTCGGATAGCTGCATGATACGCGCCTTGCATTCGATATCTAGCACAAAGCTGCAAAACAGTTCTTCCATTTTAAGGCTCCGGCTAACGGTGCGTGCGGAGCTATCGTGCTTCTGACTGGGCGCAAACATCTCAATTCTGAAATTGTTTGATATGAAGATGCTACACATAGGGTGGCGACCGCCGGCAATGAAAAGCCGACGAATGGGCGGAGATTGCGGCGGAGGAGCCTGACACCCGCGGGGTGGAACGGTTGAGCTACTCGGACCGGTTGGAGGCACGCGCAATGCCTCTCCAAGTTCTCTTGCCAACATCGAGCGCGAGATCTCAGAGAAGAAGTGGGCAGAGGCCCGGCAATGGGCGGGAGGTCGGACCTCCAAACGAAGTACCGCATGCCAAAGAGCTAGAAGCCCGATGGCGCGGTGGCCGGCAGCACCAAGAGGCTCGCGTCGCGGTTCTACCAACTCAAGACAGGGCACCGCTTATCCGGGCAGTACCTTCACTGGACGAAGAACCGGGCCACCCCGCAGTGCTGGTGATGCCAGTATCAGAACCAGTCTCGGGATCACCTCTTCAATGTGTGTCCGGAAGAGAAGTCCCAGCAGAAGATCTTGTGGGCAGAAGTGCGGAAGGAGACTGGGAGGTGGAAGAGCCGGTGGAAGATCCGGGATCTACTTGCCGATGGGAGATGTGGGCAGGCGGCTCTGGACTTCCTCTCGTCCACGAACGTGGGAAGGCTAGTACCACCTCTGGAAGAGGGCGGCGCCCGGAGTAAGGTGTCAGAGTGGGAGCTCCGGGAGCTCCGGGAGCGGGAGGAAGAGCGGGAGGCGGAGGCGGAGGAGCTGGGTGCCGCGGGGCAATTGAGTGTCGGGGTGGAGCTACCGCTGTTCCTATTTACGCCACCCCTTCATGGCACCGGCAGACGAGGAGTAGGAGCGTGGGGACGGTGTCCTTTGTTCTTTCCTTTGTCGCTCATTTGTTATCTCCTTGGTGCGCTCTACATCTTCTTGGGACAGGCCTGGGCGGAGGGCAAAGGGGAGCTTGCAACGTGCCGCCACCGCGCGGACTGCGGACAGGAAAAGTGTGTAAAATGTACGCCGCCATGATCTATATAGGTCGCATGCGACTATGAATAAACAAAAAAAAAACATGGGGTGATGACGCAGACCACGGAACATCCGTCTGATGGACATATGCGGCACTTCCTTCCCTGAACCCATCCTAGAGTCGTCGAAGGCGATTAAAAGAGTAGGTAATCCCTCGCCTGATGCCGATATAAGCTTGAACAACTCAAGCAGAGGATTTTCGACCATCCGTACGAACTCTTGCGACTGACTGCAGTCCTAAATGGAAATAACTTCAGCAAAGCGAAACGTGTCAGCTTCACTGGGCGCATGCATACCACTTCTTCATCATTCCAGTCCCATTTGCGCCTTGGATTTAAGCCGCTGCTCCCCACTTTTCCAGGTGTGGTACCTTCGAACAAATCCTTCAGATTACCTTCAGCCTTTTTAATGATAGACTTGTAGAGTTTCATTCTCGAATCGGACCGGCGATCGGTACCCTCCGGGATGAGCGACTCGCTCAGCGACGACATTGCGTCGTTCCACTTCTCGATAAGGGTGCCGCCGGAAATTGATGTCGATTCGCACCATTTCTCCACTGTCACATCAGCTTGATACCGAGTTCGGGGGGATTGGGGAGTACTGACCTTCGAAGAAAGTCCCACCAAGCAGGCTCATGGCCCTCATATGTGTGTTTTGCACACTTTGGGGATCTCCGGCGAGCAGGAAGTCTAAAATCTCCTTGCCCCCAGGTGGGAAGCCTGTCTCCGGGCTTGCGGAGCACGAAGGATATCGTCATCACTTCTTTGGCCATCTCGCTAACAAGTCTACTCTTTCCCATTCCACTGCTCTGTGCGATCTCGATAGTCTTTGCGTAGTTCTCCTCCGCCAGGATCAATCTCCTACCCCACACCTTGAGCGCATCACCCTTAAAATCATCCGCCCAATGCTTCCTAATGTTCTTGAGACTAGTGCTCGTCTCAAAAGGTGGAGTCCCAGGTGTTGTAGCGCGCTTTAGCCAGTGACCCGCTTTCAACATGTCGAACGCCTCCTTGATCGTTGTCGCATCGACTGTTTCCATCGACTTTCGGATCATATCCTTATGGTTGGGTAAAAGCGTCGAGGAAGGAAGGTCAAGTGCCCACAAAAGGCGGGTCTCTAGACAGGGCCTCACCGCCTTCTTCATCGCGTTATCTCCCGACATATCAACGTCCCAGCATGTGAACCTCTTGCGGAGCGCCATCTCCCAACCATCGTTTGCTGTCTCCCAGTCCTTGTATGTGACGATTTTTTTTGTTTATTCATTACTCGCATGCGACCTTATGAGATCATGGCGAGATTATGTACAGTCCGTTTCCTGTCCGCTGTCCGCGCAGTGGCGGCTCGCTGCAAGCACCCCTTTTGCCCTCCGCTCAGGCCTGTCCCGAGAATATGTGATGCGCACCAAGGAAATTACAAAGGAAAGAGCGAAGGAAACACCACCGTCCCCCGCCTAAGCCGTTCCTGCGGTCGCCATGAAGTCAGGAGTGGGTAGGAACAGTGAAGTTCCCCCAGCGCCCACCTCCCCGCTCTCGCTCCCTGCTCCTCCATCCACTCCCACACCTCCAGCTCTTCCACCCCCGGCACCCGCCTGCCCACGTCCGTGGTCGAAAGGAAGTCCAGCACCACCCCGCTGCACCTCCCGTCGGCCAGTAGGTCCCGCACCTTCCACCGGTCCTTCCACCTCCCGGTCTCCTTCTTCACCTCTGCCCACAGGATCTTCTGCTGCGGCTTCCATTCTGGACACCCTTGTATGTGACGAGTGGCGGTGCTACATCCCTCGTGGCATTCTCCTCGAGTGGTTCCTGCAGGGTTTGTCGCACCACATCGTACCAATTCCCCGCCTGCAGCATACGTAGATACCATTGATAGATGTCCATCTCCGAAGGTAACGCCCAACTTCTGCTTGTTGGGCATAAGCGGTGACAGCAAATGGTCAAGTGCCGCATTGACTCGAGTAGATATCATGTGCCTCTTCCACTTCTTTCCTTGATGAATCCAGTCGGTGAAGTCTCATTGAGGGCGCTCTCCCAATCTCTAATTGGGTTAGACAAGGCGAAATCGGGGGCGATAGTCGTCATGTTGGTGATGGCTATCGTTGGCGGCAGTACCCTTATATAGACAGATGGAGGAGAAGATGATGCAGTGTACGACACGACGTGGGTGAGATGCGAAGGATGTGGCAGAGTAGATGACACAAATACCGCTCCCGGCGCTCGGCTGCTGTCGATCCCGTCTGGCGCCAAGACCACGATTACCCACTGAAGACTAACAGTAGGGGGACACCTAAAAAATGTGTGTATATCTATGATGTATCCCTTTGTCCGGCAAAACGCTGGAAAGTACTTATGTATGGTGCATTAGCGCCTCGCTTGGTGACTAATACTGTCGAGTGATATCAAAATCATGCAGATACCCTGCTCCTCCGCTATCCCAGCATTCTCCTCCCTCAGGCGCACAAAGCGTTGTGGCAAGTTGGCATCCAGTACACCCGTACTTTGCCACCTTTGGAGCTTGCCGGCCACACTTAGTCTTTTTAAACTCAAATCTACATACAATGCATCTACACTTCTTCACCATTGTAACCAGCTTAAGTCTCCCATCAGCATTGCTCATAAATGCATCTATCGCGCGTGCCCATTCCAAATCCTCAGTCCTAGCATGGAATACAAACGGCTCGTCTACTTCACATACGTGCGGGGTACTCTCAGCTTCCTCGGTACCTTGGTGCCCATGAGCTCTTTGGCAAGTAGTCGATGGAAGCTGGCAGCTGAGCAAGCCTGACGAAAGGGTGCGGTAGCTGGATTGCAACCGGTATCGATGGCCTCAAGGAAAGCTTCATCGCGAGCGAACTGCATGAGAATATGCGAGTTGACTAGAGAGATGCCGAGAGGAAAGAAGAATAGGCACAACCGTTCCGTTCGTATCTTCTGGGTGGCAGTGAACCCTTCGGCATATTGACGGACGCTCAGGACCAATATCTATCCGGTACATTGCGGTGCTCTCGCAACATTCAGGAATCACGACCAGATAGTTGGACCTAGGAAACGCTTCAGCTTGGCGACAGTCAACGGCCTCAATTCTCGTGGAAGGTCTCGAAGCCCAGGCAGTATCCCATTTCGTTTCGACTTAGCGTAGAGATTGGCAGCTACGACAATCTCATCGAAAATCTTGTCGCCCCAGCAGAGCGAGAAGATAGGTAATGGCTATAGCATTGCCCGTTCAGGAACTCGTGGTTCACCGGCATGCTCTAGTTTCTGGTGCGAAATCGCCGTAAACGTCTCAGCAGGAGATATTGCAACCGATTCCTTGGGCTTCTTACGACGGTTTGCAGAGGCTTCGGCGAGTGGCTTCCGGGCGCGTTTGCCAGACATGTTGGTTATAACCCGCAAGCCGACAAACTGGACAACTGCACATGAGTTGGTTGCATTGCCGAGAAACGCTATACTACTTCGGGTCTGGCGCGAGGCGCTAATGCACCATACACACCAAGTATCCACCATTTTGCCGGACAAAGGGATCGCAAGGGGCGCGATTTGCGTGCTGAGTGCCCGACAGATATGATACAGCACCAATCTCCAAAAAGTGGGAATTATCGCTATGGTACTTAGCACTATATACGAGAATGCTACGACATATGTAGTAAATCTGAGGGGCGGGCGAGAATTCCATGTTATGACGGCTGTGTTTGGATTGGGCATTTGTGATAAAACCATGTTTAATTTTCGGTGCGCAGCGAAATGATTTTTAATCTCAATTATTCCGTGGTGGGACGCTTGTGCTACCGCTTATGTTGGATGCAGTAATCACTTGAATGCGGGTGCATACCAGTTGCTTTGACCTTGCCACACTCTGTCAACACCCAGTTTCCGGCAACGACTGCAATTGAGGGGAATTTTTGTCGATACATGCCGGCACTACTACAACACTATTGCGGTCATCTGAACAAGTGAAATTCAAACAACCGTGTCAATATCGTATCGCAATCGCAGTACCTGCTTTTGTTAATCACCAAACAGCGAGAAATAAACTACAGCAATAGCACCAACAAAATTGCCGTACCGGTAGTGATGGTCAGAAATCAGATCAAAGAGGGTGTGTTGTATTCTCTACGCCGTACGGAGTCTTTGCTACGGCTTCTGCTTATATTTCTAGTCGCAGACTCCCAGTACTCACTGGCATTGAGACTTTTCGGATATTTTCAATTCTAGTTGATTACAAGATTATCGGAACACTCTAGTAATGCTACTACAGCAGCTCTCCGTCAAGTGCTAGTCGTGCTTTCCGTTCAACCACTGTTCAGTAGTACCATTCTCACTCAGCAATCCCAGGTTGTGTAGACATCCCCATTTAAAATATCTACTCCACACCAGTCCACTGCTCCCAATTTGCCCTAGCACTTAACCCCGACCCACCTTCTCCCTCACCTTCCAATTGACCTGTCCTGTACCTCTATAACCTCTGTGCCAGCAATTTTGGAGGGTCTTTCGACCTGTAGTCGCGCTACAGGAGAATTCGGGCGTGAGGGAATGTGTTTTTGCTGAAAAAAATTACCGGAATGCAGGGTAGGCTAACAGAATCTCATCGCCGGAACTTTGTGTGGTTTCTCACAAGCGTGGCTGGTATGTTTGCTCGCGCGCGTGGGCTTGGGGTTCCTGCATATAATGAGGGTCATTGCCCGTCGTAGATCCGTGCCCGGCAGCATGTTTACGTCGTGTCATTGCCCTTGCCCTTTCCCTGTCTCGCCTTTCTCGCGTCTCGTCTCTGTCCTGTCGTCAGTCTTGTCCTTGCACCGTCCTGGTCCCGTCCTTGTCAGTCCGCTAGCCTAGGCCGCCCACCTGCGCGCCCGACTACTCGCCATCCGTCCTCTCACGCGCCGTTACCTAAAGCCTCGCCGGAATCGTCCGTTACGAGGATCTGCTTGACGGTTAAGATGAATATGATAAGCCTTCAGGCTCATATGCTGTTGATATTAATCCCAATTTAGTCAAGCAGGACGAGAGTAAACGAACTAAGGTTGACGAAGTTCTGCAGTTGTGAGGGAGCATGCCGCAGCTTACATTTGTTGTCTAGTATGTTCAGTATTAAAGAGAAAGGAAAGAAAGAAGGCCAGCAAAGAAAACGACGCTCCTACGCCAGGCATGATGCAATCGTGTCCTCAACAAACTCTATGGCTCAAGCTTGAAATCCAAAACCACCTCGCGAACGACACCCCAGTATACAGTATCTACAGCAACCAGTAGCTCTTCCAACAGTCTGATAGTTTTCTCTTGCTCATGTGTCGGATTACCCCGCCATGCAAGTTGCCTGCCGATCTCGAACCTGCGATAAGAGGCCAAAACACTTGTAGTTCACGCCACATCTAAATTCTTTTTCTCTGTCATCAGGATTGCACCCACAGATGTTAGGAAAATAAAGAGTTGTTTTGTGATTTTCCACCTCTTGTCTCAGACACAGGACCAGCAGGTTGATCAGTCACCATAAAATGCCTTCACGTTCGATCTTATGCATGAAAGATAAGTGTTTGGGGGGCGCTGGCTTAAGTACATACATACCTTGTATCTGTGTACTCGAGTCTTTGAACCTCCACATTGTACCAAAGTCCAAAGCACATTTCTCGACGCCAGCATTTTTAAATTATCGTGTCACAATGCTACCAGTACAGTCTCTGTAAATTTCCGCAGATCAGATGATCATAAAATCTTATTTTGATACTAGCATTCTTTAAGACTGCTTCGTCTTGTATTTCAATGCTGCTGAAGTGTTGAGCATGCTACACAAATACAGTGACCTTAAGGAAAGTGCGGTCATCATAAAAAATGCCATGCGAATACCGCAATTGTATAGAATTAGCCTTGGCAACTCGAGACGTGATGGAGTGGATTTGGTATCACGCCGGACATTTTCTGACTACGGTTTCAAGAGATTAAAATTTCCAGATGATTACCTACATTGTTCTTTTCACAACGGCCATGCTACTGCCACCCCGGAATTGCAGCCTCATTACCGTAGGGATGAGCCCCGCCTTTTTGGTACTGTAGATTTAGTTATTATTGCAGTGGCGCTGCTATTCTCCGAGTTCGGCTAGTAGATGCAACGCAAGCCACGATCGCCAACAGCAGCCGCCGAGCACTTCACTGCAGGCAGTTTTTTTTTGTTTAATCATACTCACATACAGCATATGTATCTAGACTATGGCGGCATACAGTTTTATCCGTTTTTCCCGTCTGCTGTCCGCGCAGTGGCGGCACGTTGCAAGCTCCCCTCTGCCCTCCGCCCAGGCCTGTCCCGAGAAGATGCAGTGCGCACCAAGGAAATCACAAAGGAAAGAGACTAAACAAAGCGAGAGAACGAAGGAAATCGTGTCTCGCCCACTAATCCTCGTCTGCTGATGTCATGAAGGAGGGCGTGGGAGGGAACAGCGGCAGTTCCTCCCCGGCACCACCAGCACTGTGGGTCGGTTCTTCGTCCAGTGGAGGTACTGCCCAGTAAGACTGTACCCCGTCTTCACCTGGTAGAACCGCGAGGAGAGCCTCTTGGCGCTCGCAGCAACCGTGTTACCCGGCCTTTGGCTTTTTGGCATCCTGTATTTCGTCTTGGAGATCCGGCCCCCAGCTCACTATCGCGCTTCCACCCACTTCTTCTCCGAGATCTCCCACTTAAGGTTCGCGAGCGATTGCGGGAGAGGCATTGCGTGCGCCTCATCCCGGTCCAGGTAGCTCAGCCATTCCACCCCGCGGGCGTTTGGCTCACTGCCGCGAGTTTGGCCCATTCGTCAGCCTTTTCACTGCCAGCGACCCCGTTGCGGGCCCGGCACCACCGGATCTCGACGGTGATTCATTGCAGGCAGCGGATACCAACGCACCACCTGCGAATTGAACAACTCTACAAGCATAAGGCGATGGTTAAGATTACTAAAGATCTATCTGTTGAAGATATTGCCAAGGTGCCACACGAGGAGGCTAGCTGCGGAGGAGGCAGGTGGACGCGAGGGAAGGCAAGGATGGTAGGAGGAAAAAGAGGGGTAGTTTAGTGTGTTTTTCTTCCTTGCA
>Ga0307516_10002290_pt1 | contig 25822 bp, 32 predicted proteins | sample 19_EM_MG_FD_203310 | JGI IMG/M metagenome (GOLD analysis project Ga0307516, IMG submission 203310) | Populus trichocarpa ectomycorrhiza microbial communities from riparian zone in the Pacific Northwest, United States - 19_EM | ecosystem: Host-associated > Plants > Roots > Unclassified | place...
AGTCCGTCCAGTCCTCACTGAAAAATGTCTACGGGACGGCCGTCCTTTGACTGCGAGGACTAGCGGCCATAGTCCAGTCCCGGGCAGGCCTCAGGACGGACGGGACGGACGACTGCGAGGCCTGGTGAGAAATCAGGATCATGAGTAAGATGCTAGATTTCGGTTAGGATGGGGAGGAAGATTAGCTGTGCTTCCATGCGAGCAAACAAATCTCCACCTGGCTGCAGAGTTCAAGGGTGATCGTGGGCGGGTCTGATTTCCGTACATTCTAGGATGATCACCGTTGCTAGAGAGATGAAGGGCCGCAAGAGTAAGTTTGGTACTCCGTCGATGTTAGAGCCCGCCCGCTATATCTCGATGCTCTGCAGCTGTTTTGCACAAATGCTATCAATTCGGAGAAACAGCAGGTTCCGGAAGCACAGTTGTTGCTTATCGCGTTGGGTGAAGGAAGTGGTAATCGTAGGATGGATTCGACGCAGGGGACTAGTACAGATATTGGCGCGGATGGAAGGGCGGATGGTTGTTATCGATGGCTGTTAGAGCAGATGAGGGAAGGGGTTATTGGTTGTGTTGTCAACTGGAAGGGGGTGGCAGAAGATAGAAGGGGAGGTTGGTTGTTGACGCGGGATTGATGAGAGATGGGAGCAGAGTTGCTAATGCTGTTGTGAGATGGGAGAAGGTATAAGAGGGAAGTGTTGGTAGAGTGGCAGAGGTGGAAGGCTGTTGTCGGATGCGATGGACGATAGCAGAGAAATCGGAACCATTCTATGGTGTTGTGCATGCTGCAGCAACCACACCGAGCGGCTGGCCGATTCTTCGTCCAGTGCAGAAACTACCCCGAGACACAGTGACGTGTTCAGATAGAACAACTTGAGGTGAGTCTCTTCGAGCTGCCTGCGGGTGTGCCATCCGGTTTCTGTTTGCTAGGCGTCTTGTACTTCTTCCTAGAGGTCCGGTCTCCCGCCCACTGCTTTATGTTGGCCCATTTTTTCTCCAAAATTTCCTGCATGAAGTGTTCAAGAGACACGAGAAGCGGCACCGTGTGTGGCTCCACCCCGCGGGTATCTGACTTCTCCGCTGTGAGCTTAGCCCACTCAGCCATCTCATTTTCTGGGACCTCTCTTGTGGGCCTAACACCATCTGATCTCAATGGTGATGTCTAGCCTATCCTCCTGCAGCATTGCGATGTGCTTTCTCATTTGGTGTGCATTGTTCAGCCCGTGAGAGATATTTCTGATAATCGTAGCTTTGAGTGTCGATGCACTCGTGGAAGGCTGATCCCAGCTGAGGAAGACGGAGTGAACGAGGTGTCTGAATGGCAGTGCAGAGAACGCAGGGAGTGGGAGGAGAAGAGGAGGAGGCGGATGAGTTGGGTTCTGTGGAGGAGCTGGGCGGGGAGGAACTACCACTGTTCCTACCCACCCCCTCCCTCATGATATCCGCAGGCGAAGACTAAGGGGGGGTAGGGGTTGGCTTTCTTTTGTTCTTTCACTTGATCGGATTATCTTCCTTGGTGACTTCTTTAGTGGGCATGTTTTCTTGGGACAGGCCGAGACGGAGGGCAAAGGCAAGCTTGTAAAGTGCCACCTTCGCGCGGAGAGCGGACGGGAACCCAAGATTAAAAAGTGCGCCACTGTAGTCTTGATGGGCTATATGCGAGTATGGATAACGAAAAAAAAAGCGTTGACGCACTCGAACAGTCACTGGGAGTAGAGTAACGAATGAGGTCTGTAATCGAATCTCTAGCTTGTTTATTGTTGCCTGTTTTGTTCTGTGTGTCTGTAGCGGCCAGCCAAACCACCGTCCCAGCAGCGTCAGCTTGTGAAACCTGCTCTCCCCTGGCACCGCGAACAACCAAAACCGAACCCTCCCTACGACTCCATCTCTTTTCCAACACGTCACACCCGTCATATGCTGCGGGCCTCCGACCCCATCTTCTACTCCCATCGACAAACTACAAATAAGGCTCAATTTACCACCAACCTGAAAACAGAATCCCGAGTACGTCGCTGATCCTTCTCCATTTCCCAGCCCTTCACTCACGGCTGCTGCTGTATCGCCTTGTGTACAACTAACAACCAGAAGGCACCAAAATCATTCGCGATGAACCACGCTAGTGCCATCACCGGGAACCACTACCTTTTGAGGAACCGTGCCATGATCTCGTCCCCGGAGAGGGTGAGTAAAAGCACCCTTTCCGAGACACAATAGCCCCAGCATACTGACTCATTTACAGTACAGTCCGACCTTTAAGCCTAAGAAGCGCCGTCAGTACAAGAAACGCCCTGCCGCCGCCCAGCAAACCCCCAAGCAGATGGCTGCAGCCACTGCCTGGGCCCTTCTCACGCGAACCTCTCGTTCAAGGGCCGTCCGAGCTGATGCCAAAATGCCGGCTGCTAAGGTACATTTCCCCAATCGCTTCTCATCAACCAACTAACCATCCTGATGAAGACTCACTCCGCGCAGTCCGCTCCTGCTACTGCTGCTGGAGGACCGGGTCCCCTGGGGATCGCTGGTATTGCTCCTGCTACTGCTACTGGAGGACCGGGTCCCCTGGGGATCGCTGGTATTGCTCCTGCTACTGCTGCTGGAGGATCGGGTCCCCTGGGGATCGCTGGTATTGCTCCTGCTACTGCTGCTGGAGGACCGGGTCCCCTGGGGATCGCTGGTATTGCTCCTGCTACTGCTGCTGGAGGACCGGGTCCCCTGGGGATCGCTGGTATTGCTCCTGCTGCTGCTGCTGGAGGACCGGGTTCCCTGGGGATCTCTGGTATTGCTCCTGCTTCGGAGGGCAATGCCGCCATCAAGATGGAGGAAGGCGCTGAGGCTGCCGACGACGTCGGAACCCACGATGAGAATCTTATTCTGCCGCATATCAAGAGGGAGGAATCCGACGAGGAGTGGTGATTCGCCCTGCTAAAAAGCTTTGAGATCCCAGGTGGCAGGCGTCCGGTTTGGCTTCTCGGCGGTTGCAGTTTGTAGTGTGTTGATTTTCAAGCCCATACTCACAAACAACTATACCATAAACTATGTCTCCCTATTACCCCGTTGTCTATCAAGAACGGGGTGTTTCCGGTTCGATGAACTCCAGCGCAAAACGCGACACGCGAGCGGTTCCCGCCGAAGTACACATTTAAATTTGGAGCTCGAGGCAAGTCCAGATCATGGGGAGCTTCACAGCGCGTGGGTTGGTCAGTAACATGGCATTTTACACGAGATGTCTTGCAACTCACCAGCGGTGGGCATAATGAAACTCAAGCCTGGTGACGAGTCGAAGTCTGGTGCCTTCGAACTCCAGTAAGAAATCGCCACTGCGTCGGTAAGTATGCGAGTTCAGCGCTGAGGCCGAGCTTGATGACTTCCAGGTTTTTTTTTTGTTTATTCATGACTCGCATACGATCTATCTAGATCATGGCGGGGATATGTACAGTCCGTTTCCTATCCGCTGTCCGCGCAGTGGCGGCTCATGCAAACACCCCTTTTGCCCTCCGCCCAGGCCTATCCCGAGAACGTGTGGTGCGCACCAAGGAGATCACAAAAGAAAGGGACAAAAGAAGAGCGAGCGTGTAGAACAAAGGAAAAGACAAAGGAAAGAACGCCGCCTACACCGCTCCTGCGGACGCCATGAAGTCGGGTATGGGCAGGAACAACGGCGGTTCCCCCAGCGCCCGCCTCCTCGGCCCCCGCTCCCTGCTCCTCCAGCCACTCCCGCACCTCCGGCTCCGACACCGCGTTCACCGCGTCGTCCTGTGCCTCAGCTGGCACCCGCCTTCCCACATCCGTGGAGGAGAGGAAGTCCAGTACTGCCGGGCTGCACCTCCCATCGGCCAGGAGGTCCCGCACTTTCCACCGGTCCTTCCACCTCTCCGTCTCCTTCCTCGCCTCCGTCCACAGGATCTTCTGCTGCGGCTTCCACTCGGGGCACTCCTTGAAGAGGTGATCCCGAGTCTGTGCTCGGTATCGGCACCACAGTTGACTTCCAGGATGGGGCAGGCGGAATCGCTGTCAATATACTGCGGAATCAACACAAATTCTCATCGTCTTTATGTACACCACAAGCTGCTTAGGGGTGTCACTGGAGCTGAGCAAGGTTATCTCATCGTCGGGGCGCGTGTACAGTACTCAAACTCCAGGTGAGGCCGCTTCTAAATTCATTTAGTAGATCCCGGCGATGAGCCGGATATGCTGCACAGCCTCCAGCTGCCCCGCTACCCCGTACCCCTCATGGAATTCAGACTGAACCTGGATACACCGCACGGCTTTCACCAGCCTCCGCAGCCTCACGCCATCTGCCACTTTCCCTCTTGCCCGAGTTCACGCCACGGTTCACCATTTCTAATCCATCTCGTCCATTCATCCGCGTTGCTCAAGAGATGACCGCTCAAGGAGAACGATTCCTCCCAATACGATGCCGGTGGTGCTAGTCGCATTCCTACAACTATTGGCCCTGCATGGGTCAGGATCCTTAACCATCCTTTACCATTTGGCCTGAGTCGATTCATTCTGACAGCTATTTTATTACCACCGATACCTTTCTGCGTCGACTGCGCTGCGACCAGCCGTCGTGTCAAGTCAACGCCGCAGGCAGTGCCGCCGCCCCTGGCAGATGTACCTTACGGCGCCTACCCTCCCCAACGTATGTACCATTCCGGAACCTCTGCCTGTTGTTCACGACAAATCGCAGTATCGGTAGCCAAACCCCACAGGATGTCCCGGTAGCTCACCCAGAGCTTGCGTGATGACATCCCAAATACACAGCACATCTTCCGCGGTGCCAGCTTCGTAGGCCTGGCCTAATGACCACCAGCAGAACCGGCTTCACAGGCCTACCTTACACACCGCCGTCAGCAGCAGAGCTGCTGCCACACGCCCTAAAAGTTCGCGAGGAGAAGTAGCAGGGGAAAAATGCCGACGAGAGAACGCCGCTGAGACTTAGCCGCAAGCCGACCAGCAAAATGAGAGAATTGCTGTCAAGAACTCATATCCCTTTGGCAAGACCGCAGAGTGGTCCGGGAGAATTTCAGAGTCTAGGCAGTGCCCAAGGGTGTGGAGATTCGTCCAATATGGACAGCGTGGCTTGAGGCAGTGGATGTAACGGGTGTGGCTTGATGTGACTCCATATAGCAAGCCAAGGATCGGGACGAGGGCGTGGAGACGTGGACAGGCAAGGACAAGAATGAAGAGGCGTGAATAGGTAAGTCGGGGACGTGGGACGGGCGGGGCGGGGGCTTGGAACGGGGAGGTGGCCGAAACAGTCGCTAGTGGTCGGGGCCGATTATGGCTAATGATAACAAGTTGTTGTGTGAAAAAGAACATGCAAGACAGACGGGAGAGCACCTTTATATACAATGAGTGCGATCCTCGCCACCTCCAGATCCTTCTTTATGCCGTGCAGCTAGAACCCAGAACCTTTTACTCGCGCCGCGCCATCCAGAACCTTCCTCACACCGCGCAACCAAAACCAAAAACCCAAAGCCTTCTCGTCACGCCGCGCAATCCAGAACAGTCCAGGCTCTAGTCATTCATCATTGGTGGTGACGGCGGCGGCGTGCCGTTACAGCGGAATCTTTGGGACCGGAGATGCGTTAGTACAATAATGCCAGTAGGGGGTGAAGGGGCGACCGATGGTCCCCCACATTGAGAAAACTTGGTCAAGGACAAGCTGTTGTGACGAGGAAATTCACCCTGAGGACCAGGCCCGTACGGCAACCTTGTGTCAACGAAAGGGACCTCAGGGGAATCCGTTTCAACAGAACTCTCTGGAAAGCTGACCATGTCTTTGCGGCAAAAGAAACTTTGTGATACAAGAGAAAGTCGTTTTTACTACGGGCAAGGGATCTAGACTGGAAGCGTACGGTCGGCATAAGGCTTTTATGACGAGGTGTGAGTGCGATCAAGGATCGCTGAAAACCCTAAAACCAACTCACTCGTGCTGCTGGTTTACGTCGTATGAAGGTTCACGATGTGGAGGGATGAAGACGGATGATGAAGTTGATGAAGAGGTGGAGATGATATATCTTGGATTCGCTGAGCGTTCGTGTCGATGATCCTCTAGCAGGAGAGAAGGACTCTCATAAAAAAAGAAAGCAAACCACAAAACAGTCCCGCTCCCCCCCTCACCCCTGCCTCCTCACGTGTTGATGACCATCAACGAAACTAAGCTCCACATCACTCAACGGTGTTCAAGGTGTTTTTTTGGGTTCTATTACGAGGGCGAACTGTTTCTAGAGGGATTATTCTGGATAGAGTTCTGCGATTGTACTGCGCTTAAAATTTAGAGAAGGGGTCGCTCGAGCAGAACAGCAACAACTGCCACACTACCGGACCCGGATATCGAGCGAACCCCTTATGATTACTCTGTTGTGAATCCGATGTGAACCTATTGATAAGATGGAGACTTCATTCTTCACGTCTCTATCTTTTTTCTCTTTTCGTCCATCAGACACCAGAACGGATCGCTCGCCCAGAGAGATTTGCGAAAGACCTGAGTTATTCGATATCACCCCCGCTCCGACGCTGACCGAACGTCCCAGTCTCACAGCCGTCTTGCCCCGAAGACTGTTCGAATAATGGGCGCTCGGAGAGGACACACCGGAGACGACACGTCCGGAAATGATAGCTTCCCGAGTCTCCGAGCACCGGCTCGGGAGAAAGTCTTCCGTCCCCCCCCCGACAAATCGGGGGCCCGTTGTATACAAAGAAAATTCCTCCCTTCGACTATGTATCATCAATCCAATAACCATCTTCGTCTCTATTGATCTCTATATTCCAACAGGTTATGATCCCAGGTTGAACACGCTAACAACCGACAACCCATCGATAATCGCACCCGCCGTACCCGCCGTTTTCTGCCTCGCTTCTCCGAGACAGAGAAGACCCGGTCCGAACTGACCATGGACACGGACGTGTCGCGGCTGGGCGGCGGAGCCACCGGTTGCGTGGTAGTGAGGAAGAACGGCAATCCGGGTGGGCATCAAAACCCACATGGGCTACAACCAGGAGGCCTGTGATGCGGGTACACTGCCCTTGCTGGACTTTGGAGACTGCTTCGAGAAGATAGGCGACTCCGCAACGAGTCACGATTCTCACCGACGCGCAGCGGCCATCAGACGTATGGACTCGGAGGAGCCTGGCCCCGGCCAGATGTACGCACTTCGGGAAAGAAGAACATTGCGGTGCTACGGAGGGCAAGGCCGGACATCACCACCGAGATCCGGTGAAGCCCGGCGCACAAGGAAGCCCCAGGGATTAAGTTGGCCGACGAACGGACGAAACTTGCGGCGGAGGAACCAGACGCCCGCGGGGTGGGTGGCTGGGCTACTTGGAACGGACGGGGGTGCGCGCGATGCTGCTCCCCAGATTCCTGGCACACCGGAAGCGGGAGGTCTCGGGGAGAAGTGAGCGGAAGCCCCGGCAATGGGCTGGAGGCCAAACCTCCAGGAGAGAGCACAGGGCACCAAGGAGCCAGAGGCCGGACGGTACGGTGGCTGGGAGTTCCAAGAGGGTTGGCTCGAGGTTCTATCTGGTGGATATAGGTCACTGCTTTTTCGGGAAGTGCCTTCAGTGAACGAAGAGCCGGCCCACCTCTCAGTGCTGGTGGTGCTGGGGCTAGACGGCAGACTTGGGATTTACTCTTCAAGGTGTCTCCCGAGTAGAAGCTAGCGGAAGATCTTGTCGGAAGAGGTGCTTAAGGAAAGTGGGAGGAAGAGGAGCCGGTGGATGATCCAGGACCTCATTGCCGATGGGAGATGCAGCCAGTCGGCACCAGACTTCCTCTCTACCACGAATGTGGGAAGACTGGTCACGGCTGAGCAAGAGGCGGGAAGCAAGGAGTCCTAATTGGAGCTCCGGGAGCTCCAGGAGCGGGAAGAGGACAGGAGGGTGGAGGCGGAGGAGTTGGCTGGCGGGGGGAGAGGAACCGCTTTTCCTTCCGACACCGTCGTTCATGGCCTCCACAGAGAAGAAGTAAGTGGGGGGGGAGGGGGCACGGTTTCTTTTGTTCTCTCTTTTGAACAACTTAACGAGAGTGAGACGATGCTAGAGATTCCTAGAGATCTAGCCACCAGCGCTCGAGCGCTCTTTATATATATCTCCCCCACCGCACTTGAGCAAGATACGGGAAAAAACGCATAGTTACGTGCCGAAGGCAACCCGAAACTGAACTACCCCGCTTTTTCCTCCTACTATCGATGGGATCCTTTTCAAGCGGCCATGACGGTAGAATTTAGCGTGTGGCACAACACAGCCGGGTGTGGCTGCCGCCTGTCGAATCCTCTTAGCCCCTTTTTTACCAACAAAAACTTGCACACCGCACTGCACAGCTATAGCTGATTCTGCGGCACACCGACTCGTGTAGTTTCCACTTTTAAACTATGTCATCACGAGAAGTTTAGATGTTCGTAGTGATTGCTCGTCCCATAGTACAATTATTTAAAAAGATTTTTTTTTTTACAATTCCCATGGTCTATGCCTTCTAAAATTTCCTCCGGCCGTGAATTTACCATGATGCGACAGCTTCCCTAACCTCCTCTATCCAAGCCCGAGTGACTTCCTGCTGCCGATAACCCTCCCATTGGTTTTCCCCCATCAACTATCCATGCCATAGGTGATATGTCGGAGTTCTTCTTCAATGACGCGGTGATCCAGAATTGCCTCGGTCCGTCCATTATCCTGCGCCGGTACTTCTCCGGTACCTTCACACTACCGATCCAATCGTTCCGTACGCAGCCATTCCAGGCTCATCGAACATATGAATGTATCGGGGCCAAACATCAGGTGTTAATACTTTGTCTCGGTGTCCAAATGGAAGATGTGTCAGCACGGAAAATGATATCGACGGGCGGACCTAAGTATTTAATTATGTAGTAAGGATTTAGTGTATCCATTTAACAAGGAATTAATTACCGGCAAGAACATTGCAAGGTTTCATCAGGTTGGTGGATCTCCTTTCCTTCTTCGATACGTTCTTCGACAGCGTTGAGTTCCCGAGGAAGTAGCTTTTGGATGGGAACAGGATATTCCCCGATCTGCGGATATTCTGTCGTGCAAATAGACAGTTTTTGGTTCTTAAACTTCCAAGCTGCCTCATCTGCGCGTTTATCTCTCCGCCGTGCACATTGCAAGATATAAAGAATCATTCCATATATTCCTGCAAAAATACTAAATTTGTTACTTTTTTATTCAATTATTGGTGTAGAATATTTACCATGATTTGCAACTTGTCCTCTGATAACGCCTAAACTCGCTTTCAACTGTTGATGCCATAATTCAAATTTCACACGCATTTGTTGTGGAGTTTTGCAATAGCATCGGACTGTGTTGGCGAGCGTGAAGTGCCCTCTTGGGCATTGTTAGCAACCAGTATCTGCGGATGTAGGGTTTCGTCTTACCATCCGGGGCGAGATTGATAGCTTCCGTACAAAGTTCCTGACAACGCGATTGAGTGTAGACTTACATGGCGTGTTGTAGAGTTTGACTGATTGGTTTTAATGCTTAGCTTGCAAATCGCCGTTGGAGAGTTCGGTGGGAATGTACCGTACAAAGAAGATGAGAGACTCCATGTTTACCGGCAGCTAGTCCTGAAACGCCTTACATACAGCGGACTACTCGATTGCACTATCGTCTGTAAGAACATAACGTGGTTGTCATTGACCTATTATGTACATTATTAGTTTAAAATTTTCAGAGTGTCATCGCAGACGCTTACCTGAACACCAACTCTTCCCAATACACAAAAAGCTTTGGCGATACCTCCACGCTCTTGTCGGTCAACGACACAATGTGCTACAGGGATCCAAACTCGGTATTACCTCTAACGAGAAATGAGAACATGTTATGCTTCCATTTGTTGACTTTATGAGTAGAATCAAATTGAGTAAGATAGCCGCGTTATTGTATTCTGGTTGGCCCTGCGAAGACTAATCCTCAACGTGTCTCCTTCTTTCCGTCTTCCACCTGAAACTCTTCAAATAGCCATTTTTCGCCATCGAGTAGTTTCCGTGCTTGAGCTATATCGTCTGCAAGACCGGTACCAGGCTGCAAAACTCGAGTCAAATCGTTTTCCCGTCGTGCATTATGGATGTCATTGCTACATTATTTTAATGTCAGTTATTTTATTTTTTCAAAAATATTAATGGAATCATACATCGTTATAAAACCACCACCTGCCTTGAGCTTCCTTCCTCCGAACCAGCACCGTGTAACGCACTGAAAATCTGAGCTGCTGAATAGTTCTTCTCGGCTTCCGTCGCGATCAGCTCCTGTACAAAATTTGACATTTTCAGCATACAACTAGTTTCGAAATCATGACTATGGTAATGTTCGGTCTTGTGTTCGAGGGTAACGGTAGGATGCAGTCCGGTGAGTTGACTCGTCAATTAGACTGTAATCGAACACTAAGCTTTATCGCGGATGCTGCTGGTTCTCCGTTCTGCTGTATACTCTTATTTCGAAACGTGTAGACGTTGCACACCAACGGCCAAACCTCGTCGAACCGATCCACCGTCAAAACAACGGGATTCCTTAACCGAAAGAGTAGCTCCTTTGAATAACTCGCATCCTGTGGGAGGGGAACCATACTGGAAGACATTTGGTCGAAGTTATTTGGTGTGGTGGTAGTGGTGGTGGTGGTGGTGGTGGTGGTGGTGGTGGTGGTGGTGGCGGTAGCAGTGGGAATTGTTGGGTGTGTTGCGGAACTCGGATAACTTCCCGCAGGGGCCTCCAGGAACATACGAGCCCAAAGAAGGGGACGAGCTTTGAGAGAGTCGACATGCAGCTGGTCGGGGCCCTGCTGGGAAAAGCGGCCAACGAGTCGGCTCCGGAAGATGACCAGATCTCGGCGGGAATTATCAAGGTATTCTGGCAGAGGGCGCAGCAGCGGATCGCCCAAATCGTTCGGGCGTGCATCCGGCTAAGCCACCACCCAAGAATATGGAAGACAGCGAAGGGAGTTGTCATCTCGAAGCCAGGAAAGCCGGATTACTCGAAGGTGCGAGCCTACCGAGTGATATCGCTTCTGGACGCCACCAGCAAGCTGCTGGTACGCACAGCAGCCCACCTGATATCGGACCACCTGGAGAGGAAGAGAGGACTGCACGAGGGGCAGTACGGGTGCCTCAAACACAGATCATGCATCAATGTTTCTTCTTCACGCAACAACTTGTTTCCTCAGGAAAAAGTTGTTGCGTCTGGCGGATGGGAAAGATGGGAGCCCCATGGGGGTGGTATAGCGTGGAGGAGTGCATATAGTCTGTAGTACTGAAGCACAATGGGATTAACTGCCACTTGTTATCGTCAGCCATAGTCGGCCTTGACCACTAGCAAACTGTTTCGTCTCAACGCTATGTCCTTGCCTTGCCCGCTTCACGTCCCTGCCTTGCCGCTCCACGTCCCTGTCCTGCCTGTTCATATCTTCCCAAATCTTGTCCTAGTCCTTGTTCTTATCCGCCACGCCCCCTCCCTTGTTCTGATTTCCAGTTTTGCTACTTGGAGTTAATCGAGCCTGCCCGTTACAATACCCGTGCGGCGGTACCAGTGACCAAAAGCAACTCATCAATACTTTGACGTTGGTTGTCGCTACACTGTACCAGATCCTCCTCACAAAGGGCAGCCAACATCTGCTCAATGGTTTTAATGTTCTGACTCCTCCTTTGTAGCTGCGATCATCCCATCCCTCTGGCAGCTTTTCAAGCACTCGACTGCCTCAAGTACATCGTCCCCTATACGGCAACAGCGATCTGCTCCTCGGAGATGCGGCATGCTGTGATGGGTGGGTATTATGGTATGTTAGGGGTGGTGGGAGATTTATTGTTGTCGAACTTGTGTCGACTCTCGTCACCACGCTTCAACTCGACGCTGCCGGAGGCTAAGAAAAAAAGGTTTTTGATATCTAGCACTATCCTGATATCTGCCGAAATTACTGGTCTAACTATGTAGAACACTGCCTCAGAGACAGAAACCGAGGAAGTTGTGCCATGCGCTGTAGTAGTCTCTGGGCTTCTGTTGAAAGAATATCGATTCGGTGGTGAAGATCAATATCTCGTATATTGAACAAGTATATAGAACTGGAAGAGAAGTACGAGAAGAACAGCAGATATCCCTTCTTACTTCCCCGCTCTTGCGTAAACGTGTCCTCAACAAAACTGTAAAGCAGAAGCGCCAACCTAAAGACTGTCTCGGCGCGAGAAGCATTTCCAGCAGCTTCGGACAAAGGACCCGTCGCGGTGCAGGTCACTCTTTTTCCCGGCACATAACAAGGTCCGTCAGTGCTCACCGTGCTCGTCTTAGTCCGTCGATACTCTCCATTCGCAGTCAGAAAGAGCGGACACTTACTCAACACTAGTATCTAAAGCCAAAATGAGTGGGGCAGCTTGTGCGCCGACGCATGGCCTTGGGATTTCTCGGAAGGTTGGAGTGCGTAGCTGGTGATAGTGAAAGATCGATCTTAGGTAGAGCACCTAGTCAATGTCAACTTCCCAAACTGGAGCAGATGAAGAGCAGAATCTGAAAAGAGCGACTGTCTTTTGGGTGCTGGCGAAGTGCCGGTGAGACTCTAGCTCTCGGAACCGCATCGGTGGAAGTAACTTCATAATATACTCTACCAAGGCCCACCATAGACAGGCTCGTCCCTGGCCGGGCTGAGGAAAACGGGCAGAATGAAGCGTCAGAATGGGAGCTCCAGGAGCGGAGGAGAAGGGAAGTGGAGAGGAGACAGGAGGCTGAGGAGCTGAGTGCAGAGGAGGAGGAACTACCCATCTTCCCCCTATGAATCTCCGGGCGAATCTCTTTCGAGAGAACAAGAAATACCAGGGCACGCGAGAGGTTTTGTCAGGACGGGACACGACAAGGAGATCAGTCCGTTCAATCTCCGCACATCCCACGTTCGAGTGATAGCGCGTTCAAAGAACGGCTCGAAGCAGCGGGATGATTCTTTTTGTTTCTCCGAGTTTCACAGTACAAGGGCTGCCGATGCCAAGACGCTAGCGTGCTCGAACACTATATAATGTGCGCTACCTCGTTTCTTCGCTGGTTTCTTTCCATTCCTCCAACATGCCGAGCTAATTAGCTGCTGGTAGCAAGGTACGTAAACCCTGAACCCTCATTAACAAATTCTCATGTATGCAAGAGTAGGTGATGAGATCGTTTCGAAACTCATCTCTGACACGCTGAGCTAATTAGCTGCCAGTAACAAGGTACGTAACGCCGATCCCACACAATCAAATTCTGACGTGTGCAGGAATAGTCGAAACTATCGTTTCGAAACTCGAGCGGGCGCATCTCGATGAATGCGCCCCCTGGTGGGCGCATCTCGATGAATGCGCCCCCAGGTGGGCGCATCTCGATGGATGCGCCTGCTCGGTGGGTTCGAAAATGGTAAGAGCTCAGCGAGCAGAGCAACCATTGGGGAGAGATTGCCGACGAGGGGACTAGCACGAACCAAGGCGGCGTCACAGTCGCAGCTTGGACGGTTCCGACTCTAACCGCCAATTCAATGCGATCCTTTCAATGGAAACCGGAAGAAGATGCCAACTGGGGCACCGCGCTAGCTGCCGGTGAGCAGGTATGTAAAGGTCAAATCTACTGCAACGAATTCTGACGTATGGAGGAATAGTAGTGATGGTTTCGAAACTCGAATGCAGGCTTCACAAATTCCCGAGGTAGGAGCGAGATGGAATCCCAGCGACCAAAACGACGACGAGAGAAATGGCGACTGTTGGAAGTACTTCTCCCGCTCATAGGTGGAGGGCGCGGCGTTGGCGGAGAGTTAAGCGCCATAGTTGAGTGAGAGAGGCCAAGGTTGGGAGTGTGCCTGATTAGGAATAGCGCGGTGCATCGGCAGAAATAGCGTGCTGTTCTTTGCTTTCTTTTAAGTATGATAGATACTGCATTAGTCAGCAATCGACCGCCGTTTTCTCGTAATCTAGAGTGTGGCACTTAGACAGGGGTAGTTAGGGCGACCGGGGTTTGCAAGTTGCAAAATGCTCACAAATCCATCCTTTACTCCAGACGACCCAAATAAAGAGAATAAAAGGAATTTGTATAATAGATGATAAAAGGGTGAGTTCAATTCTACACTTTCGAATTACAAAATAGTGTGGAGGGTGGAGCGCAATTTAAGTACGGTTGAATGTTGACCGTTTTTGTGGGGCGTATTTTGTACTGGCGCTAACCACAAATATCTAGACAAGAAAATAACCACAACAGGAAAATCAAGTGATATTTAATGCCTCCTATCCTATACAAAGATCGGCTGGTACTCCGGCCGGTACTCCCGGCGGTGGGACTTATATACACCTTCTCTGCGTATGCATGCTGTTCAGCAGTCAACCCATTGATACATAGTTATATGCCATTACCCATCTCTTACTAAGGCCTGCAAAACGCCGTATGGTTTTGATGCTAACAGAATTTATACCTATCTAGCCTCCAATACTGTCTTCTCCAACTCAGAAAATCAATACTTGCACTGCTCACGAGCATCGCTTTACCGCAGCGTAATAATATTCAATATAATTGAGCTGGTAGTGGAATTTCGGATAGAAGATAACTTCATGTCCGGCTCGAAGGATGGCTGTTTCAAGCATCGACTTCGCGAAATCATCAGAGCGCTACACAGCTATCCGGAATCTCCTTACGGGTGGTAGCAAGATTTCGTCTCTTAATTACTGCTGCAGCTTGGGGTGTCCGCATAGCAATTAATCGCTTGCGGGGACGAGGCGCAATAAACGAATGAAGCAAATAAATTTGCGGGCGCGGTTGACGTGGTACACCATGGTCGTGGTAACTTCGTTCAAGCTAGATAGGTTCTTGCTACAAATGGTCGACAGAGAAAGGTTAGAGCTGCTATTATACCTGGAGTTTCCAGTCGACGATATGAAAAACGGTCGCTGGTATCTAGGCGTGTTTGAGTGATAACCAGGGTAAGGCAGCGTGGAAAGATGGGTAGGCGCAGCGTGATTTTTCCCATGACAGTGCACGCGATTTCTTGGCACTGGCGAGGAGGTTTGTACTTTGCCAAGAATGCCAAGACGCTAGCCCGCCATGTGTCCGACACTCTACCATCTCAATTCAGCAGACCTCCAAATTCTGAAACCCACTGACCTCTCCGTGAACCTTTGTTCTCTTCTCAACAGCGACGGAGCCAACGAGAAATATACAATCGGCTAAGTCGCGTCGGCATTCTCCTCATCGCTATCACGTATCGGTCAACTTCCCATTGTTGTTGGCACTCTGAGGGCTGTGCTAACCGTCCATGAAGCTGAAAAAAACTCGTCGCGTCTTTCTCACCGTCACTTTCACCACGTCGTTCTAGCCACCTTACCCGTCGCCACCCCACCCGACACCACCCTACTCCACGAATGGGCAAACATTGCGGCGGAGGAGCCAGACACCCGCGGGGAAATGGCTGAACTATTCCGACCGGACGGAGGTACGCCTCATGCCGCTTCCGCGACCTCAACGGGGAGATTTCGGAGAAGAAGTGGGTGGAAGCGTGACAATGGGCTGGAGGCCGGACTACCAAGAAGAAATACAAAATGCCGGAAAGCCACAAGCCGGACGGCGCGATCGCTGCGAGCACCAAGAGGCTCGCCTCGAGGTGCTAACTACCAGCTGAAGACAGGGCACGCCCGCACTGGGCAGTACCTGCGCTGGGCTAGGGTTCGCCCCACCGTCCAGTGCTGGTGGTGTCAGTGCCCCTCGCAAACGAGAGACCACCTCTTTAAGAGGTGTCCGGAATGGAAGATGCAGCAGAAGATTCTGTGGGCGAAGGTGTAGAAGGAGACCGGAAGGTGGAAGAGCCGGTGGACGGTCCGAGATCTGCTGGCCGATGGGGGATGTGGGCAGGCAGTACTGGACTTCCTTTCCTCCACGGATGTGGGAAGGCCTCTGGAAGAGGGCGACGCCCGGAGTGAGGTGTCAGGGTGGGAACTCGAGCGCCGGGAGCGGGAGGAGGAGCGGGAGGCGGAGGCGGAGGAGCTGGGTGCCGGGGAGGAGCTGCCGCTGTTCCTGCCCACGCCCTCTTTCATGGCATCGGCAAACGAGAAGTAGGGGAGGGGCGACGTTTCTTTTGTTATTTCCTTTGTGATTTCCTTGGGCGCATCTATCTTGGGACAGGCCTGGGCGGAGGGCAAAGGGGAGCTTGCAACGTGCCACCACCGCGCGGACAGCGGACGGGAAAAACGGATAAAATGTACGCCGCCATAGTCTAGATAGGCTGAATGCGAGTATGATTAAACGAAAAAAAAACCACCCTACTGTAGATCCTACCCGCCACCCTACCCGACACCACCCTCCGCACTGCTACCACACCCCCGCCGCACCGGCCAACCCAACGCCGTTTCTCACTGAACTTTACGAGCGTGAGACGATGCTTGGGATTACTAGAGATCTGGCCACCGGCGCTCGAGCGCCCTATGTATCCTCCCCTCCGCACCTAGAACAAAATAGCTGGTGGGTGGATGGGGCAGACGACCAAGCAGTGGCAACCAAGCTGTCGGAGGCAGCTGCAGCAGCGATCGCGTGGGCTAGGGACAACGGTGTAGCCTTCGACCATGGCAAGACGGAGGCTGCCATCTTCCAGAGGATGCGAAGGGCCCCCACAGCGACGGTAACGGTGGGGCCGAACGAAGTGCCATTCAATCGAGAGGCCACACGGTGGTTGGGGGTATGGCCGGACTCCCAGCTCACGCTCAAAAGCCACCATGCCACGCGAATGAAGGAAGGATGAAAAGCAATGGGCAGGCTCCGTAGGCTCACGGGGCAGGTGGGACTATCGCCAGCCAATTCGCGAAAAGTCATGACGGCCTGCATACGGTCGGTCGCTATGTTCGGCTTGGAGCTGTGGTGGAAGGGCGACTACGTTCCAGGATCGATCGGCCGCGTAGCGGAGATGCAGCTCCTAGTTAACCAAGAGGCGCGGGCGACTACAGGCTGCTTCCGGACGACAAACCTAGGGGCGCTCTCGATGGAATCAGGGTTGCGAGCAGCGGCGGCGCAGTTGGAAAACCGCCAGAGGCGCTTTGGACTCGGGCTGCTGAGCCTGCCGGTGGGAGATCAGGCAAGGGAAATAGCGGGAGCGCCGACGGGGATCGGGCGGCGTCTCACACCCGGCCCACACTGGACTGACGGAGTAGTCAGTTCTGCAAGAGAACCCGGAGACCCTCGACGCAGAGCTGGTACAAGAAGCGGAAGCTGAGGCCAAGACCGAGGCAGAGCGTGCCAGGCCAGGACTCACCATGTTCACAGATGGGTCACGACAGGATGACGGCACTGTCGGCTACGCAGTGGTCTGGAAGAAGGGAAACTCCTGGAAGGGTATCAAGCAGCACATGGGATCAAACCAGGAGGCCTACGATGCGGAGTGCGCCGCCATTGCTCTCGCGCTGGAAGAAGCGGCCAGAAGAGACTCCACCCCGGAACGTGTCACCATCTTCTCAGACGCACAGGCAGCCATAAAGAGGATGGCATCGGACGAAGCAGGCCCAGGGCAGCAATATGCACTCAGGGCTCGCGTACACATGGCCGCACTGCGCAAGGCCCAGCCGGGTATCACCATCGAGATCCAGTGGTGCCCAGCACACAAGGGAATCGCTGGCAACGAGAAAGCCGACGAGTGGGCCAAGGAGGCCGCGGCGCGGAGTACCACTGAGGTGCTAGGGCCAGGCCCTAGCAACAGAGCGAGAGGGAGGCCAACCCCTCTCCCGAGGTCCCTTGCCAACCTCAAGCGGGAAACCTCGGAGAAGAAGTGGGTGAAGGCACGCCAGTGGGCTGGAGCTCGGACCTCGAAGACGATGTACCGCATGCCAAAGAGCCAGAAACCCGATAGCACGGTGGACGGTAGCTCCAAGAGACTCGCCTCGCGGTTCTACCAGATCAAGACAGGGCACTGTCTGACCGGGCAGTACCTCAACTGGACAAAGAACCGATCCACCCCACAATGTTGGTGGTGCCGATACCGTACGCAGACCCGAGACCACCTCTTCAAGCATGCCCAAAGTGGAGGCCACAGCAGAAGACCCTGTGGGCGGAGGTGAAGAAGGATACGGGGAGATGGAAGGACTGGTGGAAGGTGCGGGACCTCCTGGCCGATGGGAGGTGCAGCCAGGCGGTACTGGACTTCCTCTCCTCTACGGATATCGGAAGGCGGGTGCCGGCTGAGGTAGAGGATGACGCTGTGTGCGCGGTGTCGGAGCTGGAGGTGTGGGATTAGCTGGAGGAGCAGGGAGCGGGGGGCCGAGGAGCTGGGCGCTGGGGGGGAACCGCCTCTGTCCTGCCCACACCCGAATTGATGGCGTCCGCAGGAATGACGTAGGCAGTGCTCTCCCCTCCGTCCTTCCCTTTGTCCTACACGCTCGCCCTTCTCTTTCGTTCTTTTCCTTTGTAATTTTCTCGGTGCGCACCACACGGTCTCGGGACAGGCCTGGGCGGAGGGCAAAAGGGGTGCTTGCAATGAGCCGCCATCGCGCGGACAGCGGACAGGAAACGGACTGTACACATCCTCGCCATGATCTAGATGGGTCGCATGCGAGTAATGAATAAACAAAAAAAAAGCACCTAGAGCAAAAATACAAGGAAAAAAACACTGAACACCCCTCTTTTTCATCCTACTATCTTTGCCTCCCTCGCGCCCACCTGCCTCCTCAGCGGCTAGCATCCTTGTGCAGCACCTTGGCAATATCTTCAACACTCACAAGCTTAGAACTGTGCTAAATACGTCAAGAACAGCGTCCGGCTAGTGCGTGGTCGGCGTCCTTCCGCCCATTCCCATGCCTCCGCCCACTTTTTCTCGGAGATTCCTCTCTTGAGGGTGAAGAGGCATCGCGCGCTTCCACCCCACTGGCGTCTGGCTACTCCGCCGCACGCTTTGCCACTCATCAGCCTTCTCGTTACCAATGTCTCCCTTGGGTGCCGGGCACCACCGGTCTCGGTAATGATGCCCAACCTAGCGATATTCTTCCTTGCCTGGAGCGCGTACTTCTGGCTAGGGCCAGGCTCCTTTGTAGCCATCCGTCTGATGGCGGCTTGGGCATCTGTGAATATTGTGACCCGTTATGGGGTTGTCTGCCTTCTTGAAGCCGATTCCAGTGCCCTTGCAATGGCAGTGCGCTCTGCATCGTAGATAGGCACCAGGATTGGCCATTCTTCCACACCACCGCGAATCCGGCAGCTCTATCGTCCAGTCGCGACCTGTCCGTGAACATGGTGAGTCCGGGCAGTGGCTTCTTTGCCTCCGCCTTGGCTTTGGCCTCTTCCTCCAGTTGCCTAGACCATGAACTCATCGAGTACTTAAGTAGCGTTCCGTCTGCTAGGCAGCTACGCTAATCGTATACAGTTAGTTACCGTATAGACCCGGATAACATTTCACACCAAACGCGCTTGACACTGCCATATTGCAATTCACCGCTCTCGTTCTTACACCTATATATACTTCAAGAAACTAACTTACTGGCGGAGGTTTAGACGACTGAGATGAAGATTATCATCTTTCGAAGCTGGTTGTCCCTCCACCTCTATCACTTCTCAAACAGAAACCGGAGACCGGCCTAAGGGACAGGTAACTGTAGACCTCTTGCGCAAGTTTACTCGCTGTTTCTTGCCCCCGTACCTGACCAACTCTAGGGGTAATCAACTCCTTATAGCCGCCTACCCTTCCTCGGCATGGACGGCGTATGTTTGACGCGCGCGTTCTCGGCGTACTCCCCCCTCGGCAGGCTCAGCGCACACGGTCTCGGCAGGTTCGAGGTTCGGTGCTCGCGCTCTCTGCAGGCATGTTCTCGACAGGCTTAGTATCGGCAGGCTCAGTGGGCAATGTGGGCAAGCAAGGAAAACTCTTGTTGAACCGGTGGGTTTAGCTTGAAGAAGTAAGTGACTGGAAGTAACTAGTGTGTAGGCAGTATGCGGTTTGTTGAAAGAATACCGATTAGCGATGAGGATAGAAATGAATGATAGGAGTTCAATCAGTCTTAATGCTGCATGAGATGAGGAACCACAAGGCGTATCGATTCTTGTAGTTCGAGTGGTTCACAACTTCGTTGTAGTATTCGATAAGTATATTGTAGAAGGAGAAGAGAAAGAAACCGCAGAACAAATATCCTCCGCTGACACTTCCCCGCTTGCGCCTTACGCAATCGTGTCCTCAACAAACTCTAAGGCTCAAGTTCCAAATCCAAACACCGCGCGAGAAGCATTTCCAACACACCCCCTCTTCTCGTGCTCCGTATATTGACCAAATGCAAATAATCCCATTAAACCTCGTCGACCTCATTAAAACCTCTGCCGTGAAAACCCTGTGGGAAAAACACTTGCTAGTAGGAAAAAGAGTGCCGACTCACACTTGCCGACATGATGCAAGAACTTCAACTTTTAAAATCCAAATAGCACAAAACAGAACACCTATCTTTCGGATCTCTTTCTATCTCAAGCACCTCCTTTTTCCACGCCGATTGACACCCCCTCTTTCCCACCAGAGTCACTTGTCCGGTCTTCCTTGTTGTGTCGAGTCCGGAGTCCGGTCAGGTAACACTCGTGTCCGGTCCGATATTAAGTCCGGTGTCCGGTCGGATATGGAAATTGGAGTCCAGCGTTTGGTCGGACGTGTTTCGTAACCTTTGTGTACTGATCGATCCGAACGAATCCTGTAAGTTGCAGTAGCAGAAGAACTCCTGGTTGAAGGTATAGGTTGCGATCCTCGGCCGGTTGTCTCAATTCTATGGACTGTAGGTATCCATCGATGTCCTCGCACAATAGCCATGGTGCCTGTCCTAATCCATAGAGGGCCTTCCGAAGGAGTAGCATACTACTCCCAGTCGATTCACTTCTGGTCGATGTGGCGCTTACGGTCGATGTGGCACTTCTGGTCGATGTGGCCATTCCGGTCGCTACCGTCGATATAGCACTTCCGGTCGATGTAGCTATTCCGGTCGATGTGGCGCTTCCAGTCGATGCGATCTAGTCGATTCCAAGTGGCATTGCAAGTTGCCATCATGGATACCGGCGCATAGGTCTCGTCATAGCTGATACCTTCCTTCGGCTCATAGCCCTTGATGACTAGCCGTGCCTTGTAGCGAGCAGGTCCGTCTGGGTTGACCTTTCTCTTGTAGAGCCACTTGCATCCAATTGGTTGTTCTATGTCAGTCACTTGCTTATGAACGGCATTACCTTTCGTTCCATCCACAATGTCAAACGTTTGGTTCCCAACCAGCGCATGCCGCTCCTGGCACATAGCTTTCTTCCATCCTCTTGCTTGTGGACTTCGTAGTGCGGCCTTGTACGTGAGAGGTTCACTCTCGCTATTTGGCTGTGATCCGTCGATCGGTTCGGTTTCGGCTTCGCCTTCAGATGTCGCAACAATTCCAAGCAGATGCAAGGCGTTCCGAAGACGTCAAATCACCCCCTTTTTCGTGAGCCTTGCTCATAATTGCCTTGTTGGTTCCAAGGCGTGCCTTGCTGCGGGTTCGAATAGAAACGTAGTCATGACCATCTGCCAGATAATGAAGTCAGTATTGCAGTTTTGCAGACACATTGACTTCCGCCTAGCAGCTCATAGAGCCAATTCGCTGTATGACGAAAATAAATGCAGTTCTGCCCAGCAGCTCATTGAGCCAATTCGCTGTATGACAGGGATATGAATAACGTATCGCCCAGCAGCTTATAGAGCCAATTCGCTGTATGACGACGGAGAGATGTTATAGCCGGTTACAAGCCGTAGTCTCTGTGGACATTGCATTCTCGCGAAGTAACCTCGGCTGTTCCGTCCAGCAGCTCATTGAGCCAATTCGCTGTATGACAGAGAAATGGGGTCTTTGACCCAACAACTTGTATGTCTTGTTCCGTCAGGTCTTGTCTTGCTTCGTTTCCTTTGTCTTATCTTGTCTTGTGGAGCAATAGAAGCGTCTCTTCTTTCAAGTCTTCTTTCCTTCCTTTCTTTTCTCACACAACTTGTTTGTCCTTGCCTGGGATACCCTGTCTCGTCCTTTCTCGGTTCTGGATCGCCGTGCGCGCATCCGCTCGCCGTTGCGTGTCGCCATTTGCCTGTTACCGTACTTGTGTCTCACCGCATCAGGTTTGTTGGTCGTTCCGCGATTCGGTCCGCAATCCTTGAAAGTTTTGAGGTAATACAAGAGAAGCGGTAGCTGATCGGTGTTTCGTTGAAGTATCTGGAGCGGTTACGGCTCCGGGCTCATAACCTGTAAAGGAATACCGATTAGCGATGAGGATAGAAATGAATGATAGGAGTTCTATCAGTCTTAATGCTGTATGAGATGAGGAAACACAAGGCGTATCGATTCTTGTAGTATTCGATAAGTATTGAGTAGAAGGAAGAACCCGCGGAACAAATATCCTCCGCTGACATTTCCCCGCTTACGCCTTACGCAATCGTGTCCTCAACAAACTCTAAGGCTCAAGTGCCAAGTCTAAACAACGCACGAGAAGCATTTCCAACAAACCACTCATAACTCTATCACCATTAGACGAAGCATCATACCTATGCAGCATGCCCACAATATCACTCGTTTTTGCACGCCTCAACCACCGTTCTTCAATGAGCCTTTGCCGCCCTGAAAGTCAGATAATAGGCCGAAGTAAGTGATGGTAACTCGTGGTGGGAAAGAGCAGCCGGTATGACAGCCGTCACACACACAACCGCCATCCTGAATGGCTGCTAATAATAAGAGTCGTGTTTGTTCCTTGCAGTGTTCTACATAGACCAGTCCGGAATAATTTTGGGTAAGGTCGGGTCTGGTCGGGATAGATCTGGCTAAAAACGTTGATTTTGTTGAAAAGTTCGTAATGCCGGTTCGCCGGCAGCTTCCCACTACTGGTGCTGGTGATTAGAAGCAACCTTTCCATTCTTTGATATAGGCAATCATTACGCTACACCAGATCCTCCTTACAAACAGCGGCCAGCATCTGCTCGATTGTTTTAATATCCTCCTTTGTAGCGGCGATCATCCCATCTCTCTGCCAGCTTTTCAAGCACTCAACAGCCTCCAGTACATCATCACCCATACGGCGCCGGCGGTCGGAGAGAGTGATCTTTGCGGCACTGAACACACGTTCTGGTTCGGCACTCATTGCAGGGAGAGTGAGGTATGTCAAAGCCATCCGGGCAAGATCTTTCCACTGCGGATCACGCAACCTATCATACCACCAACCAACCACGTCTCGTACCTGGTGACTCTGCGGCCCCTGCTGAAAGTGGTCTAGCATGCCAAGATTGGCTGGTAGCTCGGTTTTACGCTCCCAACGGGTGAGATACTCCCCCGGATCCACTTCAGCCTCCAGTGGGCGGCCCTGACCAGCCACAGTATGTGCGGTGCTATGTCCCTTGTATGAGGACTTCCAGACAGACTGCACCATGTCTTCAGCCGCGAAAGACCACTCAGGTCTGTCCTTCCACCCCTCCTGAAAGTAACTGAACTTCATATTCGGATGTAGAGCCACAGCAATCGCATACGCTGGTGAGAGTTCAGTCTTTGCGCAGTATCTTTAGGTTAGCGGGGCACCAATCGGGATAGATGTCACGTACTTGTCAAGAATACACCAACCTAGCTCAATCATCTGCACCAAAGGAGCGTCGCCATGGAATCGAACTTTCATTTCCTCGAGGTGACTAAGGAGCTCATCCATAGCAGGGAGAATGTCACTGACACAGCCGTTACTGTATCTGACCTGTAGCCGTAGGGTCCACTCCTTGAAAGGTGCAAGGATATCCTTGATGCAGTTCAAATATTCCCAGTCATCTGGTAGAAGCTCATCGTTGACAAGAGCAGAAGGATCTTCTCGCTGATATTCGCCATTGTGGTTCTGACGCATAACTAGTCGTAGATAGTCTTCAATGGCGTCTCGAAGTCGGAAGGCATGTAGGATGCTTTCGTAATCGCTCGACCATCTGGTAATATTGCCAAGGAAGACAGTGTATACAGTTTCGTCTGGGTATACACGTCTGACAACCGCTGCAAAGGCGTCCCGGCGTTGTGGGGTCTTCAGTATATACCTAGGTCAGACAGTTTTGAAGCTTCTTCAAAGGGCCTTTGCGCTGCCAATCACGGACAGGTCCCAGCTCAACCCCCGCGTTCCGGTGGTTCAACTCCAAAGTTTCAACGTCTTTACCCCAAAGGATGGCCTTGACTACGAGGTTAAGCACATGGCCAAAACAGCGAAGCCTGGCCACAATAGGATCGAAGGATGGATAGCCAGCTTCATCCAAACGGCGGGCAACTTCGAATAGTGCGGTATCGTTATTGAAGCGTTATCGACGTTGAACATCACCACAAATGGCAAGATATCGTACAGTTGAAGGGTCTGCCACAGATGCTCAGCTTGGTTGATGCCGGAGTGAGCTCCTTCAAACCGATGAAGAGAGAGTAGGGCTGCATGGAGGATACCAACCCCATCGAGCCAACGAGCCACAATAGCTTGGTAGGAATGCTGATTCGGTCCGCTCCACATATCGAAAGAAAAATGAATCTTGACAGTAGCCGAATGAAGTTTTGATTTCACCTCCTTTCGCATAGCTTCGTACCAAGTTAAGAGATAACGCTTGATCGCATTTCCACTCTGAGGTAGCGCTCGATAAATTCCTGAGTAGTCTGGCTGGCATGCAGCCAAGTACGCGCATAGAGTTCGAAAGCTCCGCTGCTCACGCGTACGGAAGGTAACATTGGCGTCGACAATCCAAAGGAGTAGAAGCTCCTTGAAAATATCCTCGTTTAAGATAATCCTCGGCATTGATCGTCCAAAAGCTGCTTGAATCGTTTGCTGAGCAGCCGTAGTGCCAGAAACGATCAGCCCATCGGGACCAATATGCTTTATCTTCAGATGTGTAATCGCATATTTTGTAGTCTTCATGGAAAAGATCACCATCCTTGACCCTGACGGCGCACCTGAAGTCTTCATTAACACAGCTTTTAGGTTCTGGTCGAATAGAAGCACATACATCGTTGACACTTCCAACGTTTTACCCCATCCGGTGTGATGTGTTCAATACCATTTTCAGGGAGCCATATGTGACTTGACCGTACTCTCTTTCGTTTCTTGAAGGCATCAGGAACTGATTCGTCGTCCGCCACCTCTTCTACCGACTCGGTATCATCGTAGGGCTCGCGATCGTTCGTATACTGATGGGAGGCAACCAGCGTACCCCTCGTTTGAGACAGGCCTTCATCGGTCTGTTTTTGTGAACTGATGCCGATATGAGCCTGGTGGTATTGGCTGGCTTTCTTTCCCCGAGGTCGTGGCATGCTGTGAGTCCGGGTAGGTATTGTGGTATCGTGTGGTGAGGTGGGAGATTTATCGCTGTCGGGTGTCGTGTCGACTGGACACCACCGCGTGCCCCTGCCGGGGAAAAATATTTTTTTCCCCACGTTATCCAGACCGACCAACCCAAGGTCGGGATCGGCTTAATTTCGTTCAGACCGACCAACCGGTGGTCGGGTCTGCGTCTTGCCAGACCGACTTAGACCGGTCTGCCGACATGTCTGGTCTATGTAGGTAGAACACTGGTTCTTTGACAGAAGTGTGTACGCATGCGCGTACGTGTGTGAATCGGGTACGCATGAGAGCTGTGCGAGTGCGAGTACTCCTGTGAGTTGTGAGTTGCATGAGTACGAGTATGAGTATGAGTATGAGTATGCATGTATATAAGGAGGGCATTCTTCTCCGAGCCGCCCGTTCTTCTTCTCTCTTTTGCAACCTCTTGTAAAGTACTAGGCCAAAAGTTTCCGTACACCCAGGTACAACTGCCCATGATGCCCTCACTCAACCTTCTCGATCCCCACAACCACAATTTAGAAAGTCTCAGTAGTTGGCATACATCATGAAT
>Ga0307516_10002291_pt1 | contig 25818 bp, 29 predicted proteins | sample 19_EM_MG_FD_203310 | JGI IMG/M metagenome (GOLD analysis project Ga0307516, IMG submission 203310) | Populus trichocarpa ectomycorrhiza microbial communities from riparian zone in the Pacific Northwest, United States - 19_EM | ecosystem: Host-associated > Plants > Roots > Unclassified | place...
TTAGGCAGGGTTGGGGCAGTTTCCCAGTGGCCACGCACATCCACGACAAATGCAACTGCCCATATGATGACTTCGCGGACAGCGCTGGGTCCTGGTGGTCTCCTCGCTGATATCTGTGTGAGTCAAGAAACACCTAACGAACTTGAGCATGAACCCTGGCCGTGCACACGCTAACAATTGTATTCGTTCGTCTTTCACCATGCCAATTATGAAGCTGTACTGGAACAAAGCGCGCGTCGCCATCAGGCGGCCACCGCTGGTGGGAACCGGCGTGTTCCTTCCCGCTCGACCATGACTTGCACGTCGCGCTTGGACATTCCACAGCCCTATTGTAAACGCACGTCCTCGGGACCCTGGGACGCTTCGTGGCACGCATATATATCCGCCCGCCCTTCTGTGGCTTTTCTGACATCGGCAACATCTCTATCGCCTCCCACACCATCATCCTATGACCCACCGCCCCTCCGAGAGTAATTGGAAGCCCCCTCCCGTCGATCGGATTTTGTGCAGCCTCGACGGTATCTACGCCTCTGGGGTGTTTTGGAGGGTTGTCTCGCCCCAGTTACTCGAAAATCAGTCTCGGCTGATGTCAGCGATTGCGTCGATGACGGAGAAGCTGAAGGCTTCGCTCGACCCTCGCGACTTGTCACCTCCAGAACGCCGCCACCGGAAGTACGCGCCACCATTTCATCGGAAAGCGTTTCGTTCATTTGGTTCCACAGATTCTTCACCCCGTCGTCATCGCCGCAAGAGGAGCACGACTCCCTCGTCACGCGACACCGGCGCGAAAGACGCCTCTACAACGAGGCGGTCAAACGGGTTCGGATGGGATCAACTCCTACTCTTGAACCCACAGCCGCAAATATTCTCCGTGTGTACAACCAATTAGCCGCGAGCTTAGATTTTTTTTTGGGAGGACGCCAAGTCTTGGTATGGTATGTCATGGTGGAGGAAACCACGTCTTGATTTCCCCTGGGCACCTCCAAGGCCGTTGTCCCAAACCCTAGATCCCAATCCACCCACGCGACCACTTTCTTCCACATCGAATGATCCCCGGCGGGCGGTGACCTTCGGCGAAGGCGAAAAAGGCTCTTCACCCCAAGCACCGGCTCTCACCCGGGTGCCACGGTGCTCGACTGCTGCCCATTCTGAACTCGCCGCGCTCCGCGCTTCCCGACCCAGAAACAAGTTGATATTAGTGTAATCTTCAAAGCCAATGTACCCTGTACCGCATACCTACTATCTCTGTTGTGTCCCTTAACCCAGTTTTGTATCATTTTTACCCTGTAGTATCCTCACAATAGACCGTCGCCTCTCAGACCTTTGTCCCGGTCCGGTGGCGTCGGAACCTTATGGTGTTGACCGTGGGAAAGGCGGGAATCGATTACCGTCACGATCTTGGGCACAGCCAAAGGATGCTAAGTTGCCACCACGAGGCAATGCGAGCTATACTCTCGTAACCCAGAGTATATTTCGTGTTCATTGGTATAAAAGGCTGGCCCTAGAAGGCTACTCTCCCCTTTATTCAACACCCCAGCGACCAAGGCCACCCCGACGATGAAGCCCGGTCATCCTCGACCTCTCAGCAAACTCCGTGTCATTCGCTCAGGTAGGACTATCACTTCTTGGATGTCCGCCTATGCGTTATTCATGTATCAACGTTTGCGCCCACCGTAGATGCCAAGCAAGTGTCCTACACCCTATGGTTCAACTGCAAACACCTCACCAGGAAGATGAAGCGGGCCCTCGGAATCAGCAAGGCAGGCAGTGTGCGCCTTCCCCAGGAGATTGTCGATTACATCCTCGACTACGTTTCCGAAGATCGGCCCACCCTCCTCGCCTGCACCCACCTCTCTCGTGCATGGTGCATTGGCGCTCGGGCCCACCTCTATCGAACTTTCACGGTCTCGGACTCCATGGGGTTTGATGCTATCAACGACCTCCAGAGCATGGGAACGATTCACCTTGTCCGCAAGATGGCCGTCGCTCCACGGATGTTCCAGACCGATCTTATTGTGCCCAAGATAACAACGCGTTTGAACGCGTTCACACACCTTCAAGACCTAGATATCAGGTACCTCAACGTTGGGGAGCTGCTTACCCGGCTGCCTCGACACTGCGACGTTTTGAAGTCCACCGTGCGGACCCTCACGCTTCGGTACCCCAGAGGCAGCACAAAACAGATCCTTTCCTTCGTCAGGTTGTTCCCAAGCCTAGAGAACCTCTCCGTGGACAACATCGAGCAAGAATCCGCTCCTGACGCCGTCATCCCAGACTTGAAGTCTTCGCCACCTCTCACGGGACGGTTGACGTTGACGGGGATCCTCGATCAGGAGTTCATGTCTGGGTTGGCTTCTTTGCAGAAGGGACTCAGGTTCTCCACGCTCGATCTACAGTTTTGTGGAGAAGCGCAGGAGGTTATCGATGGTTGTGCAGAGACCATGAGAAGATTTATCTGTTCTCCTTCTGATTTCCGCGGTAAAACTACTCTCCACTCATCTCATGACGGCAGGTGCTGACATTTATTGATAGACATCAAGAACCTGGACCTGTCACGATGCGACTCTCTCAACCACGTCGAGGTAAACTTCAACGCCCTCGTCCGCGCTTTTCCAGACGATCCGTTTCGTAACTTCATCTCCACCATCCCATCATCTGAACTCGAAACGTGTCTCATCGTGAGCTACGACAACGACCTCGACGAGTTGGAACAGGCTCTCCTGACAACCCCCAAACGGAAGCGCAAATCTACATCCTCACAGGAGGAAGAGGAAAAGAAGAGGGATGTGAAGATCACGTTCGGTTTGGATATCGAGAAGGAAGAGGTGGAAGGTCGCCACCAATCTCTCAAGGCGGCTTTCGATTCCGCGATTGGAAACGGTGTGTTTGAGTTTTCGACGAGTACCCCCGTTTTAGAAGTATACCCTCGTGTGTGGAACCAAACCGCGTAGAGCGGTTGAGGTGTTCCAAAATATCCTCTTCTCCCCCGTTATCGCTTGGGTGCAAACGGGATTTGTATGATGTAAAATAGGTTATAGGCTGTATGTACTGTTTTGGTTTTACATTGTATGGATATGTACATGTGGGTTTGGATCCGAGGGTTCTGAATATTTGAAACCGCTCCGCTGGAGGCCGTGAACGTTTGAAAATTTAGCCCTACACCATCTGGAGCACATCCACACCGCAGCGATCCAGCGGCGCTCCAAACTAAGAACTGGCCAAGACATCGTACATCCTTCTCACGGGTCCACCCTCGAGCGAACAGGTGGGAGCCTAGTACCGGGTAGGCGCACGAGGCTCTGCTCTGAGACGATCCCTATGTAACCACCCGGGGATCCTCTGTATGATGATGCGCCGATCCGTTCAACTAAAACTGCCTCTCCTCGGACACAGCCGTTGCCACAAACGCGTCAAATACTTTCATTTCAATGGATACCTGACCCATGCTGTGGCCAGGGCTGGTCGATTGGATCCCTTGGAGGACCCCGCAGTTATGTAGTTTTGTTGGAGCATGTCCTCGCGACGCGATCGTAACGCTGCCTGGGCCAACTGGACAACCCTGGATTGCCGCCGTTGTAGGACCGTTGTTCATGCGGTTGATACCATTTGAAACTGTGCTTTGGCACGTCCTTCGGGTGGCAGGCTGGAGGTGAGGAGGTCCGTTCGTCCTCTGGCCCTCATACTGGATCTCATGTTCCCGTGGAAACAGTGACAACGAACTGGCCTTTATGTCCCACGAACTTCCGTACTCGGCCCACTTTGTCTTAATCCAGCTTGTGGGGATTCTCACTCCCCAATTCACGGCTTATCAGAGCGGCCAGGTAGCTCTGGTCAGGGAAGTTTACCGAGTCTCTCTCAACCGCAAACCAGCGGCACATCCAGCCGCTGAAGTCGTCAAAACACCTGGGCACTTTCGATGCTACGAGCGCCCTGCCTTGAGAAGTGCGGCAGGTTCTCTAGTCACCGGGCCCGAGCAGTATCCGACTTAACAGCCCACAACAACTCGGGTTATCACAACAATGTAAAAGGACGGAAGACAATACGCGCATACACTGGTGGGTCGGCGGGTCGGTATATCGGTAGAACCACCCGATGGGCCCCTTTGCCCAGTAGAGCTGGGCGTTGTTGACCCAACACCGGTTGGTCGCTGGTATGATCCGCGAGCAGCTGACACGTCCCGAAGAAAATAATCGGATTTATTCCTGCAACCCGTTTCGTCAGGTCGAGCTTTGTGGCACGGTCGCAGTAACAAGGTCACCACCGCGGGAGGGTCGTGTGGTCTCTCAGATTCGAAGGAATAATTTCGGGAAAATATGCAGGCGCTTACTTCGACAGAACACAAAATCCTGATCAGCGGCCGACATTGTCACAGCGGGTTTCACACCACCACCGATCATCGATCACTGCCAACACCCCGCATCCCTCGCTGGAGATGACGACCACACTTCCACCCGAACTCATATTCCACATCGTCACCTTCCTACAGGATGACAAAGCCGCTCTATCCGCCTGTTCGCTGTGCTGCTCCTCCTTGGCCACCGTCAGTAGGCCACTCCTCTTCCACACCCTTCACACGAACCTAGAGCCCCGGGCAGCCGATCGATTTGAGGGTCTTTTGGCATACGGCCCGGCCGTTCTACCATTGATCAAGAGGATTGACGTGGCCATCCCGACTCTCCAGCCCGGAGGGAATCAGCGCGCGATGATCGTCATAGCCTGGATCGTGGCTCACCGTCAGACGCAAGGCATCGCTCCAGAGCTCATATTTGCGACACGACCCCCACGTATGAGCCTCTTCCGGTTCGGACGATTATTTGTCCCGTGCCTGGATTCCGCGCGACCTTGGGTGACCTCCCTAGAGCTCGATCAGGTAGATCTCAAAGGGGAGATGGACTTTTGGCCTGTTGTCCTGGCGTTCCCTAACCTCACAACCTTGATCCTGGGGTATGTGAGCATACGGTCGGAAATGATTCACATCTCCTCCAGGGGGGTGCCGGCGATTTCCCATCTTACTTTGAAGAAATCCGCGTTGGATGGTGATTGTAACGTTGGGTGGTTCCTCACTCATCACCACCTGCCCTTACCCTCGTTGACATCCCTCGACGTACGGTTCCCTACGAGGCCGGACCGGGGCCCTTCGCGACTTGGGGAGCAGTACGGCGCGACAGTGAGATCCCTCAGGTTTGGGGTTGTGATCGGTCGCGATCTGACGATGGATTGGGATAAACTTGCCTGTAAGCTCTGGGCAACCCGTCTCGTATACCGCACGACATTAACATCACCTATTTCAAGCCACTGCAGAGTTCATATCTCGATTCGGGAACCTCGAGGCGCTCACATTTCAGGGTCTCTTCATACCTCCTGGTCCTGTTCAACGATCTCCCGTCACATTTGAATGGATCCCTGTCGCATTTGGTGGTGTTCCCCCCACAGTGCGGAAGCTAACCATGGAATTTATTGCCGCTCATCTATCACACCTGGACGTCATCCCGTGGTCGGCCGTTGACGAAGTGCTCGCTCACCAGCTTCGATCAGTGACCATCGTGGAAATCCTCCTTGCGACACCCATTGGGACAACCCATCTGTTGCAGAACGTCAGCCGGGAAATGGGAGAGAGGTTGCCTCTGGCTGCTCAGAGAGGTGTGTTGAGGTGCTCTGCTATTGCGGAACTCCCCATATGACTGGTGGGTTTCCCCCGATCCCCACTTCTGCGGGCATATCTCATAGTTGTTTAAGACACATGTAGATGGGAAGTTTGGGTATGTCCGTTCTCACTAAGATGGCCCCTGCGCGTTCCTATGGTCTCCCCATCTATCCGACGTTACGCGTTATGATTCAAGAAACTGTAACATGTACACAATGTGGGAGTTTAGGTGTCCAGGCACGTCGGTGCTGGAGGGACTTTTTTTGAAATGTTGAGCGTGCGCAACTTTACCTCTAAGCTATTTGACGGAACCTTCCCCCACTAAGTTCCAAGTTGGCTTGTGACCGCGGCTTAACGTTGAACGTTGCGAAGAGATGAGGTTTGTCAATCGGAAGGATTCAAAGCGATACCACAGCAACTCGGGCCCTACGGTAATCCTCAAGCTAGTGCCCAACCGAAACGACATCTTCTGAGTACCCCGTTACCTCGCGTTCGCAAACTGCCAAAGGCTAATGGCGTGGCCCTTCCACCAATTATTTGTACAAATCGTAATGCCAGTCGATTCGTGACTTCTCAACCGCCATACGTCACCCACTAGAGGGTCTGCACACGATGTTTGGATGTAAAGGGGAACGACCAGAAACCGATTTGTTGTATAGTATGAACGGTCTGCGTATGCACAACGCGGATGTCGACGAAAATCGGTGAGCGCTTCAAGGACACCTCCGACTTGGTGGTGGTTGTGGGTCGCCGCGGGACCGGGGACGTTCTCCGTGGCTGACTCAGGCCCGATGATAAATCGGTCAGACAGGCCAATGGGAGGTTGGACAGGCCACATGGACAGCCCCAAACAACCCCAAAAGCGGACACACATATTGAGGATCACTTGGGTCTTAAAGGTAGGTCGGAATGTCCCTCGGCACAACCACCTCTAGTGTCTCGAAGCTGGAACGATGGGGACGGGCGAGAATCCTTCTTGGACACCCTTCTCCCTCCATCCACAACGAACCATAATCACGGCCTCATCCTCACCAGCGGCCACCCTCATCAATGGACTCCGTGTTGCAGATATGTCTGAGGCTGACTCCATCTCGAACATTCGTTCCTTGATACATTCTCCATACTGGATCGCCGTCGCAAGAAGTCTTCGGGGTGAAGAAGCTGAGGGACTGATCAACTTTATTGACCGGGTAAGTCATGTTTGGCGATCAGATCGAAAGCGATCCCTCGGCGCTAGGGGAACTGAACGAGCAGGACAGGTCGTCACGTTACCAGAGCTGGATGAAAGGCTTCGAAAACAATGTTTGCACCTGCTTTACAAGATCTGCAAAACCTGCAGGGTGTTGCCAACCTCGTACACCCTGCAGCAAGAACCAACATTTGTCGGCAAAATTCACTGTTATGGCGGATTCGCGGACATCAGCGAAGGAGAGTACATGGGACGTCGCGTGGCCATCAAACACCTCAGGTTCGGGACAAAGGACGGGTTCGACAAGATTTTCAAGGTACTCAAGTCATACCCCACTCAATAGTTTGCCGTTACTTACGTTGCACGTAGGGGTTTTGCCGGGAAATTATAGGCTGGAAACACCTTTCTCACCCCAACATCTTACCATTGTTGGGAGTTTCTGTCTCCATGGGTCCCCAGAGTTTCCGCATCGTCTCCGACTGGATGCAAAATGGGAACGCAATGGAGTACACCAGGTCCAATCCAGAGGTGAACCGTCTGCGCTTGGTGAGCCCACCCGATCTTTACTCGCAGATCGCGCTCTTAGGATCTCTGATGCCCCCCAGCTCTCTGGGGTCATGTCTGGTGCGGCCTACCTTCATGGGCTCGGGGTTGTTCACGGGGATCTTAAAGGGGTACAGTTGAACATTCTCAACCCTTTCTTTTTTTTTGTCTCACCGGCCAGCTGAACAGGCAAACATCCTCGTCGATGACAACGGTAATGCTCGCCTTGCCGACTTTGGTCTCATGACGATCTCGGTTGACCTCAGCACGATTCCCCTGTCCGCAACTGTCATGTCCGCCGCGGGAACGGCTCCTTGGATGAGCCCTGAGCTGTTGTTCAGTCAGAACGGTCAACCGACCCGCGAGTCAGACCGCTATGCGCTTGGAATGGTTATCTACGAGGTGAGTTGGTGGTACTCATCATGACGCCCATTTGTTTACCCACCACTAGGTTCTAACCGGTCTCCGACCTTTCCATCACCTCGGTCACTACGCAGTGGTGATTGCTGTGCATAAAGGGGAACATCCAAGGAAGCCGGGTGGTTCCGAGTCTCTGGGCATCTCCGACACACTCTGGCGGTTGGTGCGAATGTGTTGGAGTGGATCACCTTCGGCTCGACCAACTGCCAAAAAGTTGCTTCTCTATCTCCAAGAGGCCTCTTGCACCTGGATACCTCCGAGTCCTCTCCAGTATCCCGTCCCCGAGAATGTGGCAAGGGAACATGGCCCCCCCCCCCACCCCTAGCAACGAGTGAAGTGGAGGGACAGGTGCTCTGGCGAGCTGTTTGTTTGTTCTCGGTAAGTATGTTGTGTGTTTCGTTGCTCCCGCCTGCTTGAGCGAGTCGCACTCCTGTCGTGTTCCACTTGTGTAGCTAGTCGTTTCGTTCCTTCTTAGTATATTGGTGTTGGCGGATAATCGTGGAACTTATGTGTAATGCCACCGGTCGTTTCGTCACCCATTTTTAAATCTCTGGGGACGCCCAGTTACTGCCGGATTAGGTCGGCTCGTGGGCTTCTCCTTAACATCTAGCGCGTGGCGATCAGTCCCCGCGCCAGCGCCCGGACGGAATCACGCAGGATATCCTGTCTCGAGGTGAGTGAGTAGCTTCGTTGCAAAATTAATCCCCTAGCTGCGACGTCTCATTCCGGTGGGGCTCGCTGGAAGGGCGATTTACCACCAGCATCCCGACGTGGATGACCTGAAAGTCTGCTCCCCGGCATGCGAAGTGTCCATCGCAGGAAGCCGGTGTCATTTTTTCCACAAGGCGGAGATCGTGAACGATACCCAACTCGGCCCTTGGAAGAACACCTAACCGTACCCTGCGAGCGACGTGGCAACGTTTGCGCGTCGTTCACCCCCACATGCTAGAGGACGTATTCAAGTTCAGTCTGAAACTCTTCCACATTGAACGTGAGACGTTTCCATATCGGTGAAAGCTTTAGCGGCCGAACACCAGAGGCGAGTCTGCAAAGGATTTCGCATAGTCCTCTGGGACTTTCCATTCCCGCCCTCTTCTAGCGGCTAGTCTTCCCACGCCCATCCTGCAACTTTTACGGGGCCACACGACCCGAGAGGTAAGGCTCGAGCTACGCGCGTCGGGGCCAGAGAACCAGAAGTAGGACACAACGTCGCAAATAATACAAGCTCGGGTTGAACAGGCTGTTGGAAGAGTTCAATGGGATTGACAGCCATGGCGGTGCAGAGGAGGGAGAGGAGGGAGGGGGTAGTGATGGCCATTGAGAGGCGTTTGGAGGGAATGGAGCACGGCGTTGGTGAGGTTGCCGAGCAGGGGCTCTCGCACATCCCGGTGTCACTGAGGGACCCCCCAGGGGGGTCTTTACTGGCTAGAACGTCGTTGAGGAGGTGGTCCCTGCTTGGTCGATACTGGGCCGTCGGCGATGTCATGATCACTGTCAGGGGTCGCTCAGAGGTGTGACCTGTGACAACCGTTTCCCACACACGCAACGCATCGCCGATTCTCCTAATTTCTCCGTTCCGTTCAGAAGAGAGAAAGGTTATCACCACCCGTTTGATGGCATCCTCGAAGTGACGAGCCTCACAAGAACTCCCTCCACCCGCGGGCCGAAATTCGCCCGACGGGACCCCTCCGTTGTCTCACAGTTCGGCGGGGATCTCACCACCGCTGCCGAATTCGTCGTTGCGAACGTCAACGCAGGTTGTGAAGGTACTCACCCCGTCCGTTCACTCTTTACCTACGTGATCCAATTTTGTCATAGCTACTGCTGAGGACGTGCCAACTAACCCGACCCGCCCACCGTCACGGACACCTCACAGACTGGCGCGTCCAGCTATCCCAAGCGAGTCCAGTATCAAACCACGACCTTCCATTCAACATCACCGCATTCCCCTACAACATCACCGACTCGCAAACCTAAAACTACTCGATCGCCACTCGCCACTCTCCCCTCATTTCCCCAACCACCCGCACCTCCAGGTACCTAACCCTCTGATCCACCAAATAAGCTCGCACTGACCTATCGCCCTAGTTCTTCCCCCCACCAGCGGTCGACAAGGTTCACAACAAAGTGTGTCACCAGGCGAATTCCTACTGGCAGCCGCGAGACGACGACAGAGGAACGAACTCAAGAACCACGGGACAACCCGACTCCCAGCCTACCACCAGTCTCGTGACCACATTCACATAAAGCGTGTACGCCCATTCTGGGGATCCACCTTTCCAGTACGCCTCAGAAACTGATCTTCCCACGCAGCGTGAAACTAAAGTGGAAGACAGACGCAATAAAGATGACAAAGAGATGCTCAAAACCACTTACGACCATAGCCGCTCGGGAGGTATCTGGTTGTTTGGTTTTCCATCATACACACCGTTTACTCAACCCTATGGCCGTCGGGGTATATCTCCAGTTACAGCGATTTCAAAAGTGGGTTTTCCTCCTGCCTGTGATCCTAAACGCGGTGTTCAGTGGCTTGTTCCTAGGTCTCCTGAAGTATGAACAATTCCTCAAACGAGCGGCCACCGTTCCTGGCCCCTGTTGTGTCCGTCATTTCCACCTCGTGGTCCTCCGTGACGATAACGGTGGGTATTTCAAGCGAGGGCCTCAGTGTCGGACTCGCACTCGAAGGAAAGTACAGCATTGGAGGAAAGTACGACATCGAAGGAGGGTACAACATCGAGGGGGGATACAACGTTGAGAGAGAAATGCCGCCACCAGTTGGCAGAGCCCGCCGAGTCTGGGTATTCTACTACTCCTCGCCAAAAACTCTTGACCAACGATCCACAGGAACTCGCCGAAGGTTTCATCAAACACCCTTCCCTGAAAGCGAAGAAGTCGCTGGACCGGTACGCAATCTACCCACCACAGCCCCAACCATCCATTTAACCACACATATAGACCCCCACCTAAACGTCCTTTCGTCCCTTTGCTTGAACAAATCTGGCTTTCTAGAAAGGTGAATGACAAACAGATTGACCGATCCATCGGACCTGAGGAGGCACGACCCCCCTCCTATCTCCCAGAAGTGCACGCAATATACCCACTGCGGCCGTACCCATGACTCTAACCACCCATAGATCCCCGCCTAGACGAACTTTTGTGCTTCGTAGAACAGCGAGTGAGGAAGAGGTTGAGCGACTCCTGGTAGTAGTAAAGGAGCAAGGCGCTTAGTTACAGCAGCGGCGGGCATTCGTGGGCGTCTTCCCCTGAGATGGATAACCCTTCGAGTGCACAGAAATGCATATATTTCGTTACCCGGGCATACAGTCGCCAGTGGGCGACCGGCAAGGGTCATCCAAGGATCGGGCGCTACTGCAAAATGCGAGGGCCAGAAAATACCTCACCAGGTGGTTTTAGAAGATCCCGTCCAACATACTTTCTATCCGTCAGACGGGTCGCTTATCCCCTAGAGGGGATTGCCCGCTACAAATCTGTAGTTCTCATCGGGTTCGATCACTTTGAGGCAGCTCTCACGCCAGCCACATGAAGGCGCCTCCAACAAACGGGGGTGTTAGTGCAGGTTGTTCGAGGGGGCCCATGCCCTTAACGTCAGGTATGGCTGCCACCAGCGCATAAATCACTCTCACCCTGCGCCGTAGGGATCGACCTCCCGGCTCGCATGGGGATCAAGGCAATGTCAGGGACAATCGCCCCCCCCCCGGTAATGCCCTCCGGGGACGTGTGCCACACACGAATCCACCTGCCGCTTCCCATACGAAATCGTGGGAATGATCATCGCCCACCTCACCCACTGCGACCTCTTTGCTCTCAGGGCGTGTGCAGTGACTTGCCGTTCCTGGTATACCGCTGTGGTCCCACACCTTTACCATACCCTCGCCCTCGGGCAGAACCGACCTGGTACCACCTACGAGCTGAAGCCCTATCCAAACTGCACAAGCTCGGCCTAATGCCTCTAGTGAAGGAAATCCAAGTGAGACACTCGTGTAGCTTGGGTCCTTGGTTCGCCCCTCAGGCGTTCTCGCTCAGCCCCTGTCACTTCCGCTACCTTGCTGCTTTTTCGAACGTTCAGACGCTGAGACTTCAAAAAGTTAACTTTAATATGCCATGCGTTGAACGCTACTGCAAACGATTCTCGCACACGCTACGATCCGTCACGTCGTTCAAGCCGTGTTGTACTCTGTTGTACTCCTCGACAACTATCACATTTCCTCTCTCTCTTCCCAAACCTGGACAACATCGAGACCTGGGGGATTTCCACGGATGTACCCAGCATATCCGTCGTCCCCGATACGGACCTCGTTCTGTTCTCCGCACCGAGGCTGCTAGGGGAGTTGGCGCTCCATGGGATCCGTTAGGCCGAGACTTGGGCGCACCTCATCACTACATGCGGTGGCCTACGGTTCCATCACGTGGACCTGCGCGATGTTCCAGGCTGTGTGTCCATTCCCTACGATTCTATGCGGAGTACCAGGATGGTGAGTGGTTCGGGATGGGGCTATCTGAGGATTCAAGCTGATGGTAGCTCATTGCTCCCTGAGTTTGACTCTCCATCGCGACTCAAAGCCCTCCGATCGCTGCAAGTCGGGGCTTGGGCGACCGATTTCAAACCAGTGGACACCCGTCATCCTGCCGTCATGGAGGTGTTCTCGACCATCACATCCCCGGCATTCTCCGACCTCGTTATCGTTTTCGGGGGTGACGGGATGTCCTACCTGCCCTTGAAGGTCACGTTGTCCGAGACATTGCGCGCGATGAATCAAGTTAGGCCCTTCAAATTGGTGTTTTTGTTCGAGGTGAAGGACCCTTTCCATGGAGAGGCACGGCGGAAGTCGGAGGGGGTTAGACTTGGTGGCTGCATCCGTAGAGCACGGTGTTGCCGATGAGGATGGGATGTGTTCTCCACCGACTTTGATTAGACGCCCTTCACGTTCACCCCATGCTACTCCCCAGATCTTGCAGGGTTGTGGCGCGTACGGATGTGGGCTAAGCCTCAGGACGATATACCGGTATCTGAAACAAATCCCCAGCGTGTATGGGGCTTGATTGCGGGCGGGCACGGTGAATACTAGCACGTACCACTCCGACTTGTACGGTTCCCTCATATATCAGCGGCTATTGCTTTGGGCCGTTGGGGAATGCGGCTGTCGCCGGATAATGACCCCCACCGGCGCCCATCCTTAGTATCTCCACCCACAAAGACCTGCCCTGAGATGCCCGGCAAAGCCATCGGTATCGATTTGGGCACCACCCACTCGTAAATCGTCTGGTCTCGATATCCTGTTCTAACATACGCTCATCTCGTCCCATACAGTTGTGTTGGTATCTGGCAAAACGGTCGCGTCGAGATCATCCCCAACGACCATGGTAACAGGACAACGCCCTCCTACGTTACTTTCTCGGACACCGAATACATCGTTGGTGACTCTGCAAAGAGTCGAGCAACGGCAAACCCACACAACACGTGAGTTCTCCGCCGTTGCCTCCGTTCTAACCGGCCGATCGGGATGGTGATCACTTCTCCAGTGTCTTTGATGTCAAGCGTCTCATCGGTCGTAAATTCTCCGATCCTGAAGTGCAACAGGATATGAAACATTTTCCATTCAAGGTTATCGACAAGGACGGCGAGCCATACATCCAGGTTCAATACCGTGGCGAGGACGAGGAATTTGTGAGTTTGGTTGTTTCTCAACCTATCTTTCTCGCGATTCTAACTTTGTTCTTAGTCTCCCGAGGAAATCTCCTCCATGATCTTGAACAAGATGAGGGAGATCGCCGAGTCCCACCTCGGTGGCTCAATCACCGACGTCGTCGTTACCGTCCCCGCGCACTTCAACAACTCCCAACGTCGGGCGACCAAGGAAGCCGGTACCGTCTGCGGTTTGAACGTCCTCCGCATCGTAAACGAACCCACAGCCGCTGCTATTGCCTACGGTCTCGACAAGGGGATCACCGATGAGCGCAACGTCCTCGTCTTCGATCTCGGTGGAGGGGCTCTCGACGTCACCCTCTTGACTATCGAGGAGGGTATATTCGAGGTCAAGGCCACAGCCGGTGACAGCCACTTGGGCGGTGAGGACTTTGATAGCAGGCTCGTCGACCATTTTGTCCAAGAATTTAAACGCCAGTACAAGAGGGACGTCTCCTCCGACCCCCGTGCTCTCCGCCGTCTCCGTACCGCCTGCGAGCGTGCCAAGCGAACCCTCTCCTCCGCTGCCTCCGCTTCCGTTGAAATCGAGTATCTCTTCGACAGTATTGACTTCTACACCTCCATCACACGTGCCCGTTTCGAGGAGTTGTGTCAGGACCTCTTCCGAAACACCCTTGAGCCAGTTGAAAAGGTCCTCCGTGATTCCAAGGTTGACAAGGCCAACGTTCACGAGATTGTTATGGTCGGTGGTTCCACCCGTATCCCGTGTATCACCAAGGTCGTTTCCGATTTCTTCGGCGGGAAGATACCCAGCAAGAGCATCAATCCCGAGGAGGCCGTCGCCTGCGGGGCCGCCATCCAGGCTGCCATTCTCTCCGATGATGCCTCTGAGAAGACTCAGGACCTGCTCTGGATGGAGGTAAATCCCCAGTCCCTCGGTATCGAGACCGCTGGTGGTGTCATGACCGCCCTCGTCCGGCGAAATACCACCATCCCCACTAAGAAGTCCGAAATCTTCTCCACCTATGCCGACAATCAGCCTGGTGTGCTCATCCAGGTTTACGAAGGTGAGCGTGCCCGCACCAAGGACAACAATCTTCTCGGCCGGTTCGAGATCCTCGGCATCCCCCCTGCTCCCCGTGGTGTTCCTCAGATCGAGGTCTCCTTCGATATCGACGCCGATGGTCTATTAAACGTCTCCGCCTCCGACAAGACCACCGGAAAATCGAACCGCATCGCCATCACCAACGACATGGGCCGCCTTTCCCAGGAGATCGAATACATGGTTAGGGATGCTGGAAAGTACGCGGTGACCACACGGATCAACTGGTGACCATTGGGGTGCGCACAAATATCCATGTACTTGTAAGGGAGACGGAGAAGTATACAGAGTAGGAGAACAGAGTCACGGAATAGTCCAAAAGCACGGCCAAATCGCGACCAGTCGCACAAAGGGAGATGGCCGGAACAGATGAGCGGTCGTGAAGTTAGCGCCAAACAAATCGAGGATGGGAGGGTTTACAGAGTAGTAGCATCTCCTCAAACAGGCCAGCCTCTAACGTTATTCGCACTCCACTGTCGTCCCGAGCTGGTCGGCACGGGCATGGATCCTGCGCCGCCTCCGACCGGGTACGAAATGGGAACATGATGGAATACATCAGGCCCATCGGACCAGCCCACCGAGCCGCGAGCTAGGCTGCTACGCTCTGGGAATGATTACCTACGAAGTGAGCTTGTTGCGCACATCGCGGTGGCTATCGGTGCGCGGTAGAGGGAGCGCCTAAGCAACCAGATGACCCAGAGTCTCTGGGTTTCTCTGACACACCGTATGCTGGCTCATGCGGGTGTGTTGGAGCGAACCATCCCCGGCTCGACCAACTGTCCAGGAGCTACTTCACTATCTCCAGGGCGCCCCTCGGGCCCGGGTACTTCCGATTTCTCTCAAGCATCCCGTCCCTGACGACCGTGACGGGAGAACAGAGCCGGAGCTTGCCCCTGACGACGAGTGGAGCAGGATGGCAGGTGCTCCGGCTTGCCTAGGCTGGAATCCAGCCTCAATTCAGAGGAGGGGAGGGAGATTGGAGGGTGTCGTCTCTAGGGGAGGGGAGGTGACCTCACCACACCTGTGCCATGGGCAAGCCTCAGATACCCTTTATTGGCTGTCAGGTGCTCACGGCCCTTGCGAGTTACATATGCGTCAGAGAGCGGTTTTATTCCGGCGGCAATATTTAACGCCGGCGCGTCCGTTGTGTTCCGTCGGAAGAGGTTCCGGTCAAGCGCCCTAGGATCCCCCTGAGTGATGGCTGTGTCCGGGCGGTGCCCTGCAGCTCTTGCGCACCCCACCACATGCCCCAAACAAACAAGAGCTTGCGACCCCCCGGAACCCGTAAGAACTCTTTACTAGGTCACTCTGGGCCTCAAACCTGACTTTTCCCTCCGTGTAGGGATTGGGACCCTCGCAAACACCGTTTTGTTTCAGACCAAGGCCAGAACGAACCAGCCAAAGCTCACGCGCAGTAGGGTGGAAGCGTCAATCACGCCGCATGAACAGACAGCAAACCTCCCACAAGACATCTTGGAGATCATCATCGCCGACCTCGGTGACGACACCTGGAGCCTGAAGGCTTTTTCGACAACATGCTACTCATGGTACCTCGCTGCCGTACCACACCTTCATCGGACCCTCACGCTCGAGGAGCGACCATCGGACCCGGCACGCGGGGAGCTCAAGCCGCTCGCGAAATTGCATAAGATGGATTTACTACCCTTCGTGAAGAATCTTTGGATCCGGGCTCAGTCTTTCGATCCTTGGCTTTCACCAAGAAAATTCGACCGGCAGGCCTTACGGTGCTTCTCCGCTCTCACCAATGTACAACAGCTTCGGATCGAGAGGTTCGACTTGTCCAAATTCATGCCGGGCGTCGAACGATATTTCGGACACTTCGCGCCAACGCTACGACGTATCTCCCTCACGATTTCGTCTGGCACGCAACGACAGCTCTTGTATTTCCTCGCCCTGTTTCCGAACCTGGACGACATCGAGATCGAGTATTACCCCATTACAGCACCCGATGCCACTACCAATCCTGACTCCGAAGTGGCGGTCCCGTTTTCCGTACCCAGCCTAAGGGGTCAGCTGAAGCTCACGCACTTTTCGAGCGAGACGATTTCTAGGGATATGATAACCTTGTTTGGGGGGTTACGATTCCGATACATGGACTTGTTTAGCGTGGAGGGTTCGCGATTGCTCTTGGGGGCTTGCGCTGATACCCTGCAGACTGTAAGGATCTATCCGGCCATCCCAAATAGTACGGAACCTGTCCTAACCTCCACGAACTTACCCTGACGAAATGTGCAGAAACCAGCGAGGGGTTCCTCCAAGATTTTGATCTGTCGCACATCCGCTCCCTTCGATCCCTCGAGGTCACCGCTTCCTCTGTCTCCCAAACCCGTGCAGACGCTCCACACCTCCTCCGTGACATCGTCTCCACGATCACCTCCCCAATGTTCTCCGAAATCATCCTAGTCTTCCAACGCCCGGACCTTTACCGCCCCTACAACATTCCGTTCGAAACGTTTCGTGAAATACATTCGAAGCAGAAGTTTCGGTTGGTGTTTTGTCTGGAGGTCGCGAAGAGGTACAGAAAGAGGGGATTGGATGTGATGCAGAGGAGGTTGGATTTTGAGATGGCTCAGCAGAGGTTGGACTTCCTTGCGAGTCCGCCGACGCTTTCGATTCGCGAGCAGAACTTCTGGGATAGTTGAGTGGAACAGGACACTTGAGGACATTATCTCTGGGACATTTGATACCACGGACATCCATGGACTTTTACGGACATTCTAAAGGACACTCCTATCGATAAGCGCACTTACATTGTATTCCCCCTCCGGATCATGAAAATGGCACTTCCGGCCTAAAGGTCACCCCAACCTTCACCAGTCACCATGGGACCCCCTGCACTCGCGCGCGAACTCACGGATCATATCATCGACTTCTTACACGACGACAAGCAAGCTCTGAGCGTCTGCGCGCTCACGCACCCGACGTGGCTCCCGGCCAGCCGCTTCCACCTCTTCAACACCATCACCGTCGATGGCGATGACGGGACCAAGGATCGGATCGCGGCGCTGGATTTTCCGAGCGGGGCACGGGTGCTGGCGAACATTCGGACAGTAAAGATCGTGTCGAATCTCACCCCACGAATACGTCGACTCGAGGATGCTATTTGGTTCTATCAGAGCATCCGGCAGGCACTGTCCGAGGCCGGGTCAGGCTCGAACCCAGGTGGCTGGCCAACGGTTCACATCCGCCTCGGCGGGAATTGTAATCTCGGGCGGGGTGGGATACTCCCTGCACTCTCTCAGATCTTAGACCGGGTCACCCATTTAGAGCTCTTGGGCCTTGTCCTATCCCGTCGCGACGATTTCTGGCCGTTCGTCTCATCATTTCCAACCCTCCAGTCCCTCGAAGTTACAGATCTCGCATTCCACCACCACGCAGGTAGTGAGCTACCACCCCAACCCGGGTTGAAGAATATTCCACTCTCAAAGATTCGGATAGATACGAAATGTATGGGATTCATCATCGACAGTCTCCTCGCATACACGGACGTGCTTCCGTCGCTTGAAGAGTTCGGGATTTTGTATGAGGACGTGAGGCAGACGGCTTTGGCAACGGTGGCAGAGGTTATTCAGGGAAAGGTGAAGGTCTTGAGGTTTAGTGCCAAATGTCACGCTGGGACAGAGAGGGGTCAACATCCATCCGCTTTTGATATCAGTATGTAGACCTTCCGACCACCCTCATAGAATTTTCTGACGATTAGACAGGGATATCAGAATTCGTCCGGAAGTTTGCATCACTAGACGTCCTCGTACTGGACAATCTGGAGCTGGACGTTGACGTTGAATATTATTCGAGACGCTTCAGCCTCGCTTGGATACCAGAGGTGTTGAGGGGGTCATCCTCTCCGATCCGCAAGCTGGCATTTGAAGTCTCCGCGAGGGATGTTTCTCAGCTCGACGTGGTGTTGTGGGCGTTCGTCGACGAGCTCGTTGCAGACCCGAGGAATACCCAATTCCGGTCCCTGGACCGGGTAGAGATCCTGGTTGAATGCAGAGGGCCACCCGGGGACGGACCTTTTCTCAAGCACCGGGACACGCTGTATCAGGAGTTCAAGTCGAGGTTACCGGGGATCGAAAGGATGGGGTTGTTACGGTGCTCCTTCGTCAGCTCGCGGAGGTGGGTGGGGTGGACCTTATGGGGTATCTTTCCACCATTGAGCCGTTTTCTTTATTTGCCCTAGATCGGGGCCTGATTCGAATTGCGTTCAGTAGGGTGAGCGCATGCTTGGAAAAGTGAGTGCCGACACCAGAGTGGAATGAGAGTGTCGAATATAATCACAGCTTATTGCAACAAAATGTAACCGGTTAGCTACCGTGAAGGGCATCTACTTCTTCTTCTTTGCCTTCTTTTTCTTTACGCCCCCACCTTGAGCTGGTTGGGTCGGGAGCGATTCACCCTCGGCTTTAGCGGCCGCCGCCGTGTCACCCGTGGCAGGAATCGAGGATGTCGAGGGGTCAGGTCGCTTGCGATTTTGCATTTTCTTCATGAGAGTGAGGTTTAGAGCCTCGAATCGGTTGAGATATACAGAGGAGTAGGTCTTGAACTTGAGACACTGGACATCGAAGATACGCGTCAGATCATATCCCTCACATGTGAAAAGAAAGCGAGAAAGGGACAGACTGTCGTGTTATCGGTGATCTTCAGGACGAGCTTCGCCTCAGATGACTTCCATTTTACGCAATAACGGGTCTACGTCGTCGTATCAGCAAGCGAGGGCGTTGGCGTGGGGCAGGGGGTTGTACTGACGGAATTTGGGGATTTTTCGTAAAGATTTTCTGCAGCTCCCTGAAATTCTTGCCAGGAAGGGATGTAGACCATCTGAGCATTTGCAAAGGTGGAAGAGGATCCGGGCAGAGTCCGGATCCAGCCATTTTTTTGATCACCCCCGCATCTTCGTTGACCGGCGTTTACTCAACTTTACTCTCTCTCTCTCAACTCATGGCCACTGATCAGAGGAAACGTCCGTCTCTCTCCCCTTCGCACCCCATTCCTCTCGTTTGGCTCACAGGTGTCACTTAGCTTTGCCGTTCGCCTACAACTTTGTCGCGGGTGCTATTGCCGGTGTGTCTCGGACGGTCGCCTCTCGGAAAGTTTTCGTGCGAGCTCACGTCGCCCCGGTCGATAAACAGGCGTGTCGGAAATCTTGACTTTTTACCCGCTCGGTACGCCATACGCGAGAAATTTCTATCCCGAACCCCACACCCCGACTTATACATAACCTATCTCTTCGCAGATGTCGTCAAGACCCGCATGCAACTAGATACCGGCAAGTCCCAAGGAGTAACTCGCCTCATCCCCATACCCCATTTCGAGTGGAGAGATCAGCTGACCCGGTCGTGTGCAGCTTGTCGGAAGTTTCAGGACGATCGTTGCTCAAGAAGGGTACGCCACGTTTACACCTTCGTACCATTTCTCGCGTCTCACCTTGGTTCGTAGGTTTGGACGGCTGTACCGAGGTCCGGCTTTGCGCGCTTACTCTTCGTGCCCGGATCCATCCAACTCACGTGTTGGATGACATCCAGGCCTCGTTCCTCCACTGTTACTTGAAGCCCCCAAGCGTGCTACCAAATTGTATGCGCTGGTGTCCCTTTGTGGTCGAACTCTGGGGGCTGATTTTTTTCGAGCGCTGCGAACGACTTCTGGGGCAAGACCTTCCTCGAGCTCTCTGGAGAAGCGAAGATGAACCAACAGCTCTCCATCGTGACGGGTTGCGCAGCGGGGTAAGAATTACACCTACAATGGTGGCCCTCGTTCCGAACTTTCCACTGTTTTCAGAGCCACCGAATCCTTTGTCGTCGTTCCGTTCGAGCTTGTCAAGATCAAGTACGCTAGCATCGTTCGGGCTTATTCGCAAATAATCTCGTCCTTATACTGGCCTTAGGCTTCAGGACAAGTCAAGTACGTTCGCCGGACCCACGGACGTCTTGAAGACAATCCTCCGAAAAGAGGGCGTTCTCGGCCTTTACGCCGGAATGGAGTCTACTTTCTGGAGGCACCTCTGGTGGAACGGCGGGTACTTTGGATCGATCTTCCAAGTCAAGTCCTTATTACCCAAGCCAACGGTTCGTCCTTTCCGCCTCCCCGCCCGCGTTGGAGCTCATGGGACGAGACAAGTAGGATAAAGCCACCGAAATGCGAAATAACTTGTTGTCTGGTACAGTGGGAGGTTTCGTCGGTACCGTTCTGAATACCCCGTACGTGTGATCCAATCCTAAACCCCTGCATTGGTTTATACCAATCTGATGTCTGACTTTGTTCATTCGTAGCTTCGACGTCGTCAAGTCACGAATCCAAGGCGCAACGAAGGTTCCCGGAGTGGCTCTCAAGTACAACTGGTCATACCCCGCGTAATGCCTATTTCGCCGTTGGATGAATCTCTCCCAGTTGTTGAACCAATATTCTAGGTTGGTCACTATCATGAGAGAGGAGGGACCTGCCGCTCTTTACAAGGGTTTTGTCCCCAAGGTCCTCCGACTCGCACCCGGAGGTGGTGTCCTCTTACTCGTCGTAGAGTTCACTTTAGAAGCGTTCCGCAAGGGTTCGTCCTCTCTCCTCCTCTATTACGATTCGTCTCACGTTTTTCCGTCCGTGCCTGTCGACAGCTCTCGGGCCCCCCTATGCTTAAGCACCGTACGCGTAATCGGATCTAAGGGATTGGTGGGTACATTAATTATACGCCTCGGATACATCCAAGTACATCCCCCCCGGTTAGAAAGTAGATGGCGTGACTATTCTCTACGTGTGTATATCAATATCAAGTGCGATACCGTACCTGGTGAGTTGTGCGAGTAACCGTCTATGAGAAACAGAGCGAGCGGTGGAGTTGAGTTCGGCGCGTAGGCTGGCCCTGTTTTTAACCGCCGGGACGAAGCCTGGCGGGTGTAGGGTAGCCGCAATGGAAGGGGCGGCCACCCGCGTCTGTTGCTGGGCGGGATTCCCCAGTGTGTGGGATGTGAAGGTTATGAGGCCTATAAAGTTCTGGTGAACAAACTCGCCGACGGAGATGGGTTCAGAGGGTCTTACGGGTTTCAGGGCAGTGAGCGTCACAGACGATACTGGTCATCCACTACCAAGGTGCCTCAAATCATACCGCTTCCTCTTATCACCCCCGTCCTCCGAAAGTTGCTTCAACTTCTCCCCACCCTTCCCCGACGCGAAATACTTGTGCATCGCTTCCACACCAGGCATCATAGCCTTCCTGGCTGTGGCCACCATCCTCTTCCAAACCAACGCCGTCGGAATCGAAGGGTCTAAATCCATCTCGTGCGCCCCGGAAAAGAATAGTCTCCTGACGATGCCCATTAAAACTTGGAGGTCGCCCGGTGATAGTCTGTCGACTTTCCCCGTTACGATCCTTTGAGCGTCCGCGTCTGCCTGCCAGTCTAGGCTCGAGTATTGTGGCAGGCGGTCGACTTGGGATCCGACGGATCCGACGACCCATAACCTCTCGAGGATATCGGTTCCTCGGAGCGAGAACAACGTCCCGTTCGCTTCGACGTTTTCGTACCACCCAGATCCAAGGAGCATGCGAAGCCACGTATCGTTCTTTACTGCCTTCCGTCTCTGCCTCCGTATTTTCGCGAGCAGGGGTCGCAGGAGGATGTTGACCGTCGTGGAGGCCAGGGGGACTTGACACATATCGAAGGTTCGGAGGACGTTATATGCGGCCGGGTAATCCCGTGCCTGCATGAAGAACCCCAACGCGAGATTGAGGACGCCGGTGGTGATGGTTTCTGATTGGAGGGAAGGCTGTCCACCAGTTCGAATTAGGTGGCATTCGATGAGGTTGTTGTACAGTTTCCGGGGAGGAGGGAGTTGAGCCCTCGTGGCTGAATAAACATGATACCGCGGTTTGAGCCCTTTGAGGTACATAACGAACATGTTCGTGAAGGTGTACTTGTCCGGTGTCAGCCCCTTGCCCCGGGAACTGAAGAGGAGGTTATACGTTGCGACTGCGTCTTTGAGGTGGAGGCGTTTGATGTGTCCGAAGATGATGGTGTTGAAGACGGCGAGATCGGGGGCGACGCCTGCCTTCTGCATGTTCGCGACGGTAGCGGTGAGTTCGTCGGTGTGTTCGCGGCGAATGAAGCCGGTCATCAAGTCGGTGAAAGGGGCGGCGTCGAGGGTGGTGCCTTGGTCGACACGGCGTTGAAGCCACGCCTTGGCATCTTCCAGCTGTCCGCGCTTGACGTGGATTTGGATCAGGTAGGAGAGGGTCTTGTGTTTCGAGATCTGGCCGTGGTGTGTCACCCAGGTTTGAACGATGTTGTCGATGTTGGAAGGGGAGAAGCCCATGGTGTCTCCGAGGAAGCGTATGAGTTGGTAAAGTGCAAGTTCTGTGAATTTGGAGTCGGCCAAGGGGCCCTGTAACAGTTCCAAGAGGTCCTCTTCCTCCGCTCCTCTCGTCAGAACAGCAACAGATGCCATCCTTGTCCGAAGAGAAAGGGAGGGGATGAACCCCTCATCGATCATGGTCGCCTGGATGTCCCTCGCCTCCCCAAACCTCTCATAGCTCGAAAACAAAGTGACGGCGTGCTCGAACGTCTCGAACCTCGTTTTGTTGTCAGCCAAAGCGGGCAGCTCCAACCTCCGAAAAAAACAATCCCAAGCGTCGCCCCATGCCCCCTTCCCAAGGTACTTGTCGATGCTGAGGAGGAACCGGTTGATCCTCACGCGACGTGCGGTGTCTTTGCGCTTGAGGATGAAGAGGGAGGTGCCGATGCCGGGAGAGTTGACTCTGTCGCGGAGGCGTTTGGTGGTCGCAGCGGCGCGAAGGCCACGGGTGTATGAGAGGGTGGAGTATGAGGAGAAGAGCTGCAGAGGTCGGTGGGATAACCAGGACTGCAGCATTCTTCAACTCATCATCTCCGTCGAGAAGTGACGCGGTGGGGTGGGGGTCACGTGAGATTTGCGGTTCTAAATCTGATTCCGTTGATTCGGGATTGGCGTCGGGTAAGCCGGCGGGGGGGATCTGTTCGACAGAGGTAAGTAGCAGACAGTAGCAGAAGTCGACACGGTCTGCGCTCGCTCGGCCGCCGTGGGTGCCGCTCGCCCGCGCTATCTCCTGCTCTGGGAACAATCTGCGTTGGCTGCGAGATCGCCACCGGCAGCTGCCGAGCGCAGGATGCCCAGAATAGGAAGCTGTTACCATAAATAGCAATGCTGTGCCATCTTGGACAGTCGGTGCAAGTCCGCCCCACTCGTCTGCGACCGTCCCATCCTCCATCCCTCTCTCATCCGGCTCAGCCGTCGCCTCCCCGCCATGTCTTCCTACCCGCCAGGCGGCGATTACGACGAACGCCTTCTCGATAGCGCACCAAAAGCAACAAGAGCCGAAAAACAGGTCCGCCATTTTCCTTTCTCTCCATCCTCGTCTGGTCGATCCCAACTTAATGCATGTCCTCAATCGACTTTCTACTGGGCGGTCTGTCTCTAGGAAGGATACAATGTCAACCTGTTGGCGAGTAACAACAGCGAAACCCCGATAAACGCGAGAGCTCCTACCGTCGACGGGCACGCTAGTCTTGAGGCCGGAATTCCCCCGACGAAGGAGAGCTTTGACTCACCGCACTCCGTTCCGTGGTACCGTCAAAAGAAATGGAGAATTATCATGCTCGTGGTTGCCATCCTCGTCATTGGAGCAGTTGTCGGGGGCGCCGTCGGGGGTACCGTTGCTAACAACAACAAGACCCCAGTTCATCACCCATCCACGGTCTCCGTGTCGCCGACGTCCACGGGTTCCGGCGTAATGAGCGTCGCCCCAGCCGAACCCACCTCCACCACTACCGATCGTCCCCCTCCGCCCGGGACATCCACACCACCACTCGCGTCTGGGACCTCCACCGGTGCCGGTGTCTCCCGCGTTGGTGTCGGCCTTTCCCTCCCCACACCAACACACGGTGGTAATTTAAATGTTGGGGGCCCAGGGGTTGCTCCGGTGGTAGCTTGGTCTGAGTAGAACCGATGCTCTTGTCGAAGGTGAGATAATCAACCTCTCCAAACTTCACGAGCCCTCGATTGACGATCTCTGCTGCTTTCCCTCTCCGCTCAGGGTTTCACTGTATTTAATTTCCACGTCTAATTTACCCCTTTTGCTTTTACTGTACGTCGCTTTCGGGACTATCGCATACTACACACCATTCCTCTTGGAATTCGGCTCTATGTTTTTCGTGCCTGGGCCGTATGGTATGGTGGTTGATTATATGGGACCGCTCCGATCGCGCAACTCCACTGTCCGCTCCCACCCCGGCCATCCAGAAGGGCTACTCGTTATACCAGTTGCGATCCTTGGATTTTACGAACGTTTCGGACCATGGAGCGTGATGGAGGGGCGTCGTTCGTGTTGGATTCTCTTTCGTGAGCTCGCGCACCATCGCAATGATGTGATTTACAACTGACGTTGCTATCAACCCAACGAGATGGTACACTGCGCTCTCATCAACAATCAAACCCGAGGGGGTAGCCCATTCGTTTCGGCATCATGGAATCACCATGATCTGAGTCTTGATGTCTTCGATATTCCCCCACCTGGAGGAATTACCCGAGATCAGTTTGAGTACCTTGCTGTGCCCGCGAATGTTGCCTAGGACTGTTATGGCGTGCTCTTTCATTTGAGATTCCCAGACAGGTCGTGGGCTAGTGGAATAAATGCCAAGTGTGCAGGGGAGGACAACCTCGAGGAGGCGGAGTTTCTTGAAGCCCTGCACGGCGGATATGCAGCTGGGGACTTGGAAGGCGTAAGGCTGTAGCGTGTTTGAGCGTGTACGAATGGTGTTGTGGACCTGAGGGCCGACTGACCTGAACTATGCCAAATTCCTCAAGGTTGGGACACAACCAAACCAAGTCTATGACCTTTGACTTAACACTCACTTAACGACAAGGGGAGACATCCATACCTTGTATAATTTCAGGCGAAGGAAGACCCAACGCGAGAGATACCAGAGAGTCCGCGACGGGCGGGATGGACTCCAGATACATGGCGTCGAACCCTCGTTGGCGGATTATGACCCTCTTCACGCTGGTGCAGCACCTCATGAGGTAGTGGGCTTGTACGTCTATGACTAGCGTACGTATTTGTGATAGTCTTATGAGCTTGAAATGGCGCTCAACGCTCGGCTGGTAATTCTCGGCAAGAGCCTCGAAGGTCTCGAGATTCGGTAGGAGAGGTAGGAGTTTCGCCAGTTCCGGGGCGTTCGAGCGGAACATGTGTACGGATAACGTTCTTGAAACGGGAT